>Ga0068854_100000418_pt1 | contig 26590 bp, 20 predicted proteins | sample KBSCornC42_FD_66590 | JGI IMG/M metagenome (GOLD analysis project Ga0068854, IMG submission 66590) | Corn rhizosphere microbial communities from Kellogg Biological Station, Michigan, USA - KBS Corn C4-2 | ecosystem: Host-associated > Plants > Roots > Rhizosphere > Soil ... | reverse complement strand
AGCTGCTTGGTGCCGACGGTGTTCTTCCCGAGCTGCGATGCGGCAAAGGCCGACGCACCACCTAGGACGAGGAAAACAGCGATCGACGACATCACGTTTGAATACGTGAGTCGCTTGCGTATCTGCTTCACGTAGTGGCTCCTTACTAAGAGATCGAGGACGAAGCACAAGGAGGCACCGCGCAGGGCCCAGCTTCCCTCGGTTTAGGTCAGATTTCCAGACCTTTTCATCCGAGCCGGACGCTGTCAACGAGCGCTAGCCGGAAAGTCATCTCGATCTAAACCGCTGTGTAGTGGGAAGCCCTCCTCCGGAGGAGGGCTTCCCGACCGGAACGAATCTAGCTTTCTGCCTTGTAGGTGATTCCGTCCAGAACCACCGCTTCTTCGGTCCCGAGGACCTTGCCGCTGAGGTCGATGCCGCTGAGCACGACGTTCGAGCCGGCGATGATCACGGTGCTTTCTTCGATCTGCTGGAGCTCGATCAGCTTGCCGGGTGCCGGCCGGAAGCCGGGGGGCAGCGTGAAGACGATCGGCAGCGGAGGCGCAGCGCTGGCTTTCGCAATTCCCTGGAGATGGACGATCCCCTCGTGGTCCTTGTAGAAGCCAACCGGGTTGAAGGAGATGCCTTCGGCACCGGGGTAGTTGAAATAGCCGTTTTCGAAGCCCGGCTCACCGGGTGCGCCGACCAGGTGGGTCGCTTCCAGCGGCGAGAGGGCGTTGGCGGTACCGGCCGTGTTGGCGCTGTTGGCGCTCGGGACGGTGCCGAGGGTGCCCTCGTTCACCTGCGCGCCGGTCACGGCATCGGCCTTGATCTTCGGCGTGGTGATCGCGTTCTTCTTGATTTTCGCCGAGGTCACGGCGTTCTTCTTCAGCTGCTTGGTGCCGACGGTGTTCTTCCCGAGCTGCGATGCGGCAAAGGCCGACGCACCACCTAGGACGAGGAAAACAGCGATCGACGACATCACGTTTGAATACGTGAGTCGCGCACGAATTCGTTTCACGAGACTCCCTTTCTGATGATCTAACTGCTGGGGCGGCGCCAAAAGACGAGACTGGCCGCTGAGGATTGGTTAACGGACCCTTTCAAGTTCCGCGGAGCGATGTCAAGCCGCCGCTCAACCACCCGTCCGCTCAACCCGCTCGGCCTCCTCGGCGAGGCGCTCGACGAGGCGGGCGAAGGCGTGGACGCCCTCGTCGACCTTGCCGTAGCCGCCGGCGACGTAGCGGGCGTAGACGCCCTCGAGGATGATCGCCAGCTTCCAGTAACCAAGGGCGACGTAGAAGTTGAGGTCGGAGAGGTCGCGGCCGCTGCGCTCGGCGTAGCGGGCTTTGATCTCCTCGCGGCTTGGGAAGCCGGGAGCCAGGTTGGCGGGCATCCCGAGGGCGAGCGTGTCCTCGCCGCGCTCGGGCCAGTAGGCCATCAGCAGACCGACGTCGGCGAGCGGGTCGCCGAGGGTGCAGAGCTCCCAGTCGACCACGGCGGCGACCTCGCCGGAGTCGGTGAGGATCATGTTGTCGAGGCGGTAGTCGCCATGGACGATCGTCGCCGGCCCCTGCTCGGGGATGCGGGCGGAGAGCGCCTCGTGGACGCGGTCGATCGCCTCCAGCTCGCGCGTCTTCGACTTCTCCCACTGCCCCTGCCAGCGGTGCAGCTGGCGGGCGACGTAATCCTCCTTCTTGCCGAGGTCGCCGAGCCCGACCGCGTCGGGATCGACGGCGTGGATCTGCACCAGGGTGTCGGCAACGCGCTCGCCGATCGCCCGCCGATCGTCCTCGTTGGGGAAGATCTCCGCCTCGGCCAGCCCGCGCAGGATCGGCCCCTCGACGAACTCCATCACGTAGAAGGGGGCGTCGTTGATGCTCTCGTCCTCGCAGAGGCCGACCACCGGCGCCACCGGCACCTCGGTCTCACCCAACGCGGAGACGACCTTGTGCTCGCGCGCCATGTCGTGAGCCGAGCCGAGCCGCTTGCCGAGCGGCGGCCGGCGCAATGCCCACTTCGCTCCAGCCGCGTCCGTGACGCGATAGGTCAGGTTCGAGTGACCGCCGGCGATCCGCTCGAAGGTCAACGGAAAGTCCACCCCCGGCACGTGCTCGCCGAACCATGCTTCGAGCGGTTTTCGGTCGATTCCGTCCGGGACGGTAGCCTCGTCAGCCATAGGGGCGCAAGCATATTCACGATCCCGCCGACGCCTGAGCCCGTCGCTCGCCAACCGGCTGCGCATCGGGTTCGCGATCGGCTTCGCCGTGCTCACCGCGATGGCGGTGATCGGTGTCGGCCGCTTCATCCAGCAGCGCCAAGATTTCGAGGACTCGATCGCCCGCTCCTACCAGCGAGAGATGGTCGCCCGCGAACGGATCGCCCGGGGCACCGGTGGTAAAGCAGCGAAAGCGGTGGTCACCCGAGAGGGCCGACATCGCGAGGAATTGCGGGACCAGATCTCCGGCGATACTCGCGATACCGCCCTGCTCGTCGCCGCCGGGCTGATCGCCGGCCTGACCGGAGCGCTGCTCCTCTTCAGCGGCCTGATCTCATCGCTGCGGCGGCCGCTGGAGGAGCTGGTCGACGCGGCCGGGCGCCTCGCCACCGGCGACCGCAGCGCCCGGGTCGAGGTCGGCGGCCTCTCGGAGACCGCCACCCTCGGCGCCGCCTTCAACGAGATGGCCGAGGAGCTGGAGATCGAGGAGGGCCGGCGCGACGAACTCGACCGGCTCAAAGACGAGTTCGTCCTCACCGCCTCGCACGAGCTGCGCAGCCCCTTGACCTCGGTCCAGGGCTTCGCCGAGCTGCTGATGCTCGACAAAGACTCGCTGACTCCGCGCCAGCGGGAGACGGTCGAAATCATCCTCGACAACTGCCGCCACCTAGTCCGCCTCCTCAACGACCTGCTCGACCTCGCCCGCAGCGACGCCGGCCGCCTGGCGATCCGTCCACAGCCGACCGAGGTCGCACCGCTGATCGAAGACGTGGTGCGTACGATGCGCGCCCAGACGGAGGCGGCCAGTCAGACCCTCAGCGAATACGTTCAGCCCGGCCTGCCGCTGATCAATGTCGAGCCTGACCGAATTCGCCAAATTCTCGTGAACCTGCTTACGAATGCGCATGAGTACTCGCCCGAAGGTGCGTCCATTGGGGTTGCGGCGAGCGCCGTTGGCGTCGAGGTGGAGATCAGCGTGAGCGACAACGGCCCCGGCATCCCAAGCGACCAGCTCGAGCGGATCTTCGAACGCTTCACCCGCGGCGACGCCGGGCTGACCCAGCGGGTCGGCGGCACCGGCCTCGGGCTGGCGATCTCGAAATCGCTGGTCGAGCTGCACGGCGGCAGTATCGTCGCGGAATCGACGCCGGGTCAGGGGTCGATTTTCCGTGTGCGGCTGCCGATCGCGAGCGGAGCGGTGGTTGGCGGCGACCAGGGACGAGCGCCCGCGGAGGCGAGCTGATGGCGCGGATCCTCGTCGCCGACGACTCGGAGACGATCCTGCTGCTGATGCGGACGCGGCTGGAGATGGCTGGCCACACGGTCGTCACTGCGACCGACGGGCAGGAGGTAGTCGACGCGGTCGCGAACGGCGGCATGCCGGACCTGCTCCTGCTCGACGCGATGATGCCGCGCAAATCCGGCATCGACGCCCTGCGCGAGCTGCGCACCGACGGCCACGACGTTCCGGTCCTGATCGTCAGCGCCCACCAGAACCCCGGCGACGCCGACGCTCCCACCGACCTCGCGATCGACGGCTACATCACCAAGCCGATCGACTTCGACCTGCTGCTAGAGACGATCGGCACGCTGACGGCGTAGCCACTCCGAGATTTGGGTCCCTATAGGGGACCAAAGTTCGGAGTGGTTAGCGGCGACGCACCCGGAACTTGAACAGGACCGGGGTGCGGTCGCGATTGCCGGCGCGGTCGATCGCGAAGACGCGGAAGACGTGGCGGCCGGCCTTGACGCGGTAGGTCCGCGGTGAGCTGCAGCCGCGATACGGCTTGCGGTCGAGTTTGCAGCGGAAGCGAGAGCCGGCCTCGTTGGAAGTGAAGCGGAAGGCGACCTGGCGCCACTTCGCGCGGGTAGTTAGGAGCGCGCGTGGGTGCGCGGCGAGCCGGGTCTGCGGCGGCTGCCTGTCACGTGGGGGCTTCTTCACGGGCGGCTTTTTTTCGGGCGGCGGTTCCGCCAAGGGCGGCGGGGGCAGTTCGGTGACGGTGCGGAAGTTGTTCGGTTCGCCTTCGGCGACCGACTCGCATTCGACCGGTGCCGGATCGCCGTACTGAGGGAAGTCGATCAGCGCCGAGTCATTGTCGGGACCGCAGTTGATCACCAGGTCCGCATCGGCCGAGTTGGCGAGGATCGAGTCTTCGCCGGCGCCGGCGAAGTAGACGTCGGGGCCGGGATGGCCGAGCAACTGGTTTGGCCCGCCGTCGCCGTAGAAGACATCGGCGGAGGAGGAGCCCTCGAGGTCCTCGACTTCCGCCAGCGAGTCGAGCGCTTCGCCGCCGCAGGCGGGCGCTTCGCCGCTGCCAGGGCGGCCCGCGGTCCCGGCTGCCAGGTTCGCCTCGACGCCTTCGCCGAAGCGCGCCCAGGAGGAGTTGTCGCGCCCGGCCCCGCCGACGATGCGCTCGTCGTCGCAAACCGAGTTGGAGAGGAAGAGGTCATTTCCGTTTCCGCCGAGCAGTTCGTCGGCGCCGCCGTTGTGGGTGAGGGCATCGTCGCCACCAAGGGCATTGAGGGTGTCGGCCCCACTGCCGGATCCGTCGATGAGGATGTCTTCGCTTTCCTCGCCGCCGGTCAGCGCGTCGCTCCCTTCACCGCCGATCTCCACGATGGCGGCCGAAGCCGGGAAGTTCGTCGCCGCGATCGTGTCGTTGCCGCCCATCCCCGCGAGCAGCAGTGAGTCGAGCGGAGTAGAGAGCGAGCAGGTCGCGTCGGTGGCGCTGACGGTGCATCCCCCAGCGTCTCCGGCACTCTGGTCGAAGACACCGGCCGAGAGGTGGAAGCTCACCGCCGACTGCGAATAGGTAGCGGTGACTTCATCGTTGCCGCTGCTGCCGACCAGGTAGAGCTGCGCGTAGGGCGTCGCTCCGGCAGGGGTCATGAAGCCGACGCTGACTTTGTTCGCGTCGCGCGGCGCTACTCCGCCGGCGTCTACGGAGTCGCCGTCAGCGCCGCCGACGAGGGTGTCCGCTCCCCCGCCTCCGGTAATAGCGTCGGCCCCGCCGCCGCCGTAGATCGTCTCCCCCGCTGCGGTGCCGATGATGTAGTCGGAGAACGGGGTGCCGACGATCCGCTCGAAGGCGCCGACTTCGACTTCGTCGACTCCGCCACCATCCGGGGCGACGCCGTTGTTGGCGTTCTGCCCGGTAACGCCGAGTTCCAGCCGCACGCCGCGTTCGCCACCCGGTTCCGGGAAATTCGCGAAGGGGACGCTGCCGCCGAAACCGGGCGTGATGCCGGTCGAGAAGCTGAGGGTGTCGGTGCCCCCGCCGGTGTCGAAGATGCGGTCGATCGTCGTGTCGCCGCGAACGTAATCGTCGCCTTCTTCGCCGTCGATCGAGTCGGCGCCGAAGCCGCCGGCTAGACGGTCGTTCCCTGGCCCACCTTCCAGGAGGTCGTCGCCGATCCCGCCGAAGAGCTGGTCGTCGCCGGACCCACCCAGAAGGGTGTCGTTCCCGCGCTCGCCGTAAACGATGTCGTTGCCGGGGCCGCCTTCGAAGGTCTGGCTGCCGACGCCAAGGTGGCAGCCGCTGGGGCAGGAGGATTCGGCCGCTAGCGGGGCTGCGACGATCGTGTCGTCACCGCCGGCGCCCTTGACGTCTTCGACGCCCGGCGGGGCAACGATTACATCGGAGCAAGGCGTGCCGTAGGTGGTGTCACCGACCCTGGTCGGGCCTTCAGCGCAGCTAGGACTGGCGTCGGCAGCCATCGCCCCAGCGGGCAGCGACAGCAGCGCGAACAGGCAGACGATCAGAGGAAGAGGAAGGAACCGCACTCCTCCCAGATACCCAAAGCAGGCCCGATGACTCGGTAGCGGCCTAGCTCTTGGCGATCTCGAGCCGGATCTCTTTGCCTTTGAGCTTGGTGCCGTCGAGGAATTCGACGGTGCGCTCGGCCTTGTCGGGGTCGACCTCGACGAAGGAGAAGCGGTGCAGGACGCGGACGTCGTGGACGGCCTCGTCGGGCAGGACGGCGCCCTCGCGCAGGGCCCAGCGCAGGTCCTCCTCGTCGATGCCGCTGCGCTCGCCGCGGTTGACGAACAGCTTCACCGTCTTCGACTTCGACTCCTCTGCCGCGTCGCCGTTGGCGCTCGGCTCGGCGCTCGGCTGCCGCTCGCGCCGCTCGCCCCGCTCGCGCTGGCGCCGCCGCGGCCGCGGCGCGTGCTCGAGCCGCTCCTCGGGGGTCTCCCACTCGCCGATGGTGGTGTTGACATCGCGCTCGATCCGACTGATCTCGTCGCGCTGGTCCGGCGTCACGAAGGTGATCGCGCGGCCGGTCCGCCCGACCCGGCCGGTGCGGCCGATTCGGTGCACATAGGTCTCCGAGGAGTTCGGCACATCGAAGTTGATTACGTGAGTGACGTGCTCAACGTCGAGCCCGCGGGCGGCGATGTCGGTCGCCACCAGCAATCGCACGCGGTGGTCCTTGAAGGAGATCATCACCCCGTCACGGACGCCCTGACTAAGGTCGCCGTGCAACGCCTTCACATCGAGGCCTTTGTCCTTCAGCGTCTTCTCCAGCTTCGAGGCGCCGATTTTGGTCCGGGTGAAGATGATCGCCTGCTCGGGTTCTTCGGTCTTCAGCAGCTCAACCAGCCGCGCCGCCTTCTCCTTGGCCGGGACCTCGACGTAGGCCTGCTGGATCGCATCGACCGTCAGTTCTTTCGGGGTGATGCTGATCGTCGTCGGGTCGTACATATAGCCCTCGGCGAGCTTCTGGATCGGCGGTGGCATCGTCGCCGAGAAGAGCGCCGTCTGGCGGCCGCTCGGGCACATCCGCAGGATCTTCTCGACGTCCTCGATGAAGCCGAGGTCAAGCATCTCGTCGGCCTCGTCGAGGACCACGTAGCGGGCCGCGGTGAGGACCAGCGAGCGGCGCGACATCAGGTCCATCATCCGGCCGACAGTGGCGACGACGACGTGAGCGCCGGAGCGCAGCTGCGACTGCTGCGAGCGGATCGGGGCGCCGCCGAAGACGGCGACAATCTCGATGTCCAGGTGCTCGGCGTAGGAGCGCAGCGCCTGCGTCACCTGGATGCAGAGCTCGCGGGTCGGGGTAAGGACAATCGCCTGGACCTCTTGGTTGGCCGGGTCGAGGTACTGCAGCAGTGGCAGCCCGAAGGCGGCGGTCTTGCCGGTCCCCGTCTGCGCCTGGCCGATCACGTCGTGGCCGCCGAGCAGCTCCGGAATCGCCTGCTCCTGGATCGGCGTCGGGTCCTCGTAGCCGAGCTCGTCCAGCGCCTGCTGGATGTCGGGCGAGAGTCCTAGGTCTTTGAAAGCAGTCACTTAGAAGGGTCCAAAAGAAGCTTGCCGGTCGTACGGCGGGCGATCAGGTCTTCGTGCGCCCGCGCCGCCTCGGAGAGCGGATAGACCTCTCCGATCGTAACCGTCAGCTCCTTGGCGGCGATCGCCGCGAAAAGGTCTCGGATCATCGGGCCCAGCAGGTCCGGCCGCATCAGCAGGTGGGCGAGCCAGAAGCCGATCACCGACTTCGAACCGCGCAGCAGGGACGCGGTGGAGATCTCCCGCTGCTCGCGCGAGGCGATGCCGAAGACGACCATCCGCCCCAGCGGCGCCAGGATTTCCAACTCGGCGTCGAAGGCCTCGCCGCCGCTCATGTGCAGGACGGCGTCGACCCGCTTGCCGTCGTTGGCCTCGCGGATCCGCTCGCCGAGGTCCTCGGCGCGGGAGTCGACGGTGGCATCGGCGCCGAGGCTCTGCACCAGCTCGCGCTTCTCCTCGCTGGAGGAGAGGCCGATCACCTTGGCGCCGGCGCGCTTGGCCAGCTGCACCGCGAGGGTGCCGGTGCCGCCCGCGGCGGCCTCGACAACGATCGTCTCCCCCGGCTCGATCCGGGCGCAGCGGTGGACCAGCGCCATCGCCGTCAGCCCCTGCAGTAGCCCGCCTGCGCCCTGGTCGTAGTCGACCTCGGGCGGCAGCTCGATCAGCTGCGCCTGCGGCACCGCCACCTGCTCGGCGTAGCCGCCGCTGCCGAGGAGGGCGGCCACGCGGCGGCCGTCGTTGGTCTGCCCGCTGATCTCGGCGCCCGGAATCAGCGGCAGAGTCTGCTCGGCGAGGTAATCGTTGCGGGAGGCGTGGGTGTCGGCGAAGTTGACGCCGCTCCGCTTCACGTTGACGACGATCTCGGCCAGTTTCGGAGAGGGGTCCGGCACCTCGGTGTACTGGAGTACCTCCGGCCCGCCGAACTCCTCGATCTTGATCGCCTTCATTGGACGCGGAGTCTCGCAGGGCGGGCGCCCCGGGTGCTGTCTCGTGGGGACGCCCGCCTAGGCGTCGGTCAACTACCCTGCCAACCGGATGGCGCTCACGGTTGTTGGATCAATCGCGTTCGACGCAGTCAAGACCCCGTTCGGGGAGCGCGAGCGGATGCTCGGCGGCGCCGCCGTGCACTTCTCGCTGGCGGCCAGCTTCTTCACCGAAGTGCGCCCGGTCGGGCCGGTCGGCGACGACTTCGGCAGCGAGCAATTCGAGGTGTTGGAAAGTCGCGGAATCGTCACCGACGACATCGAGCGAGTCGAGGGCGGCCAGTCCTTCTTCTGGCGCGGCCGCTACGAGTACGACCTCAACGTCGCCCACACCGAGGACACCCAGCTCGGCGTCTTCGCCGAGTTCGAACCGAAGCTCTCGCCGGCCTCGCAGGCTGCAGACACGCTCTTCCTCGCCAACATCCAGCCCGACCTGCAACGCCAGGTCCGCGCCCAGTGCACCGCGGCGCGGCTGAGCGGTCTCGACTCGATGAACCTCTGGATCGAGACCGCCAAGGACTCGCTGAGCGCAGCGATCGCCGAGGTCGACTGCCTGGTCGTCAACGACGCCGAGATCCGCCAGCTGACCGGCGAGTCCAACCTCACCCGGGCCGCCCGCGCGGTGATGGCGATGGGGCCGCGGGCGGTGATCGCCAAGCAGGGTGAGTACGGCGCCGCGCTCTTCACCGCCGACGGCTACTTCGCCCTGCCGGGCTTCCCGCTCGAGGACGTGCGCGACCCCACCGGAGCCGGCGACAGCTTCGCCGGCGGTTTCTTCGGCTACCTCGACGGCGTCGAGGGCGAGCTGAGCGACGCCGAGCTGCGGCGGGCGATGGGCTACGGCACCGTGCTCGCCTCCTTCAACGTCGAGGAGTTCGGGACCGAGCGAGTGGCGCGGCTGACCCGCGAGGAGATCGACGAGCGCTTCGAACACCTGCGCGGGATGACCCAGTTCGAGGGTCCCGGCGTCCCCAGCGCCTAGATTCCGGCGGCTGCCGGGAACCGCTCAGCCCACATCTCGGTAACAGGGGCGGCAGCTTCGAACTGCGATACTTCGTCTCTCTGTAACCCAGTCTTTTAAGGAGGGGCGATGGCCACCGAGCAGCAGACCCAGGACCCGAACGCCGACGTCGCCAACGCCTCCGATGGTTCCGGCAGCACCGGCAACGAGACGCTGACGGTCACCGACAACCGCACCGGCAAAAGCTACGAGCTGCCGATCTCCGACGGCACCGTGCGGGCGATGGACCTGCGTCAGATCAAAGTCGACGAGGACGAATTCGGCATGATGGCCTACGACCCGGCCTTTACCAACACCGCCTCCTGCCGCTCGGCGGTCACCTATATTGACGGCGCCGCCGGCATCCTCGAACACCGCGGCTACTCGATCGAGCAGCTCTGCGAGAAATCGACCTTCCTCGAGGTCGCCTACCTGCTGATCTTCGGCGAGCTGCCGACCGCCCCTCAGCTCGACCGCTGGACCTTCGACATCACCCACCACACCTTCGTCCACGAGGACCTCAAGCATCTTTTCGAGGGCTTCCGCTACGACGCCCACCCGATGGGGATGCTGCTCGCCGGCGTCGGCGCCCTTTCGACCTTCTACCCGGACGCGAAGCAGATCGGCGACCCCGAAGAGCGCTACATGGCGGCCGTGCGGCTGATCGCCAAGGTGCCGACCCTCGCCGCCTTCTCCTACCGGCACAACATGGGCCTGCCCTACGTGTATCCGGACAACGAGCTCAACTACGCCCAGAACTTTCTCTCGATGATGTACAAGAAGACGGAAGACCGGCACATCCCGAAGGACGCGCTGGCGAAAGCGCTCGACGTCCTCTTCATCCTCCACGCCGACCACGAACAGAACTGCTCGACCAACGCGGTGCGCGGGGTCGGGTCCTCCGACGTTGACCCCTACTCGGCGGTCGCTGCCGGGGTGGCGGCGCTCTACGGGCCGCTGCATGGCGGCGCCAACGAGGCGGTGTTGCGGATGCTGCGGCGGATCGAGTCGCCGGAGAACATCCCCGACTTCCTCGAGCGGGTGAAGCAGCGCGAGGAGAAACTGATGGGCTTCGGCCACCGCGTATACAAAAACTACGACCCGCGGGCGCGGATCATCCAGCAGCACATGGACGAGGTCTTCGAGGCGACCGAGTACAACCCGCTGGTCGAGATCGCCCGCGAGCTGGAGAAGCGCGCCCTCGACGACGATTACTTCACCTCGCGCAAGCTCTACCCGAACGTCGACTTCTACTCGGGGATCATCTACGAGGCGATGGAGATCCCGACCGACATGTTCACGGTCATCTTTGCCATCCCTCGCACCGCCGGCTGGGTCGCCCAGTGGATGGAGATGCAGGAAGACCCGGAGAAGAAAATCGCCCGGCCGCGGCAGATCTACACCGGGGCGCGCGAGCTCGACTACGCGCCGATCGAGCAGCGCGAGGGGCCGGAGAAAATCGTCGGGCCCCCGGCGCGGCGGCCTAAACGCCCGCGGCGCGGGGCTTAGTCAGCGGGGCCATATGCTGGCCCAGTGTCTCGCTGGAAGCTGACCGTCCGCCACGGTTCCGACGTGGACCACGAGTCGTTCGACGATCTCAACAAGGCGGTGGCGGCGATGCGTGACCGGGCGTTGGCTATACGGAGTGAGGGGCCGGTGCGGCGGGTCCAGTCATTGCGGGACTACGAGCCGGGGGACCAGGTTCATGCGCGGCTGCAGCTGAGTGGGCGTGGGCTCTTCCGCAAGCCGACGGCGGGGGTCGACGTGCGCGGGGATGGCACGTTCATGCCGTTTAAGGGCGGGGTGGTCCGGGAGGAGCTTGACCCGACCCACCACGACACGCCGTTCGACCTCGTGCGGGAGACTTTGGAAGCGGAGGAGCAATGAGCAAGGCAGAGACCGAGATCCCCAAAGGCAGCTACGCCGCCGGCGAGCGGGTGAAGTTGCCCGCGGGCGCCGAACCTCCCTTCGCCGTCTTCATCAACGGGGTCGAGCAGAACCCCGAGAGCTACCGGATCGAAGACCGCGTGATCGTCTTCGACCGCCCGATCGTCAAGGAGAAGGTCGGGACCGGTCGCTGGCTGGCGATGTACCTGGGCCTGTTCGGCACCTACCGCAAGAACGAGACGATCGATCTCCAGTTCAACAAGGGCGGCAAGGTCGAACTGCGCTCCGACCTGCCTGTCATTCCCTACGCCGAGGGCGAAGGCCCGGAGGCGTAGCCATGGAGATCGGCTTCCTCCTCCTCTGCGACCACAGCGAGGCCGTCAACGGCAAGCTCTACCTGACCGGCGGCGGCTGGAACGTCCTCCGCCTCCCCGAGCTGCCCCACGAGTGGTCCTTCTCGATCGGCCTCGGCATCGACGTCGCCTACCACGAGACCAACGACCCCCACGAGCTCGTCGTCTCCGTCCAGGACCCCGACGGCGTCGAGCTCGGTGACGGTCTTACCGCAAACTTCGAGACCGGCCGCCCCCCCGGCCTCCCCCAAGGCCAAGAGCAACGCCTCGTCATGTCGATCGCCGCCACCGCCACCTTCGCCACCCCCGGCCCCCACGCCGCCGTCGTCACCGTCAACGGCGACGAGCTCGCCCGCTCGCGCTTCTACCTGATGGAGGGCGGCGGACCTGAGGTCGAGCTCGGCTAGTTGAAGACGTAGAGCAGCAAGAAGGCGATCAGGGCGAAGGCGACGAGGGCGGCCTGGATGCCGCGGTCGCCGGCGACGATTCCGGACATCGAGCGGTCGTCGTTGCGGTCATAGATCAGGTACAGGTAGCGGAAGATCCCGTAGACCGCGGGCGGGATCGTCAACATCATCCGGCTGCCGATCAGTGGCGAGTTGACGGTGTAGATCGCGTAGCTGATCACGGTGCCGGTGGTGACGAGGGAGACCATCTGGTCGAGGAAGGGCAGCGAGTAGTGCTCGAGGACCGGGCGACTCGTCGTGCCTTCGTGCAGCTCGGAGACGGCCTCTTGCCGACGCTTGGTGAAGCCGAGGAAAGCGGCGAGCATGCCGGTGCAGAGCAGCAGCCACTCGGAGGCATGGGCGTCGACGGCGCTGGCGCCGGCGGCTACGCGGAGGATGAAGAGACCCGCCAGCGTCATCACGTCGATGATCACGATCTGCTTGAGGCCGAGGCTGTAGGCGATCTGGGCAATGCCGTAGCCGACAACCATCAGGCCGACCTGCCAGTTGACGGTGAAGGCGATCGCGATCGCGACGACGGCGAGGACCGGGGCGATCGTCATCGCGGCGCGCTCGGAGATCTCCCGCGCGGCGAGGGGACGGAACCGCTTCTTCGGGTGCTTGCGGTCGAGCTCGACGTCGAGCAGGTCGTTGACGTAATAGCCAGCGCTGGAGATCAGGCAGAAGGCAACGAAGGTGACGAACGCCTCGAAGATGTCGTGCGACTGGTTGAAATTGCCGGAGAAGAGCAGCCCGGCAAAGACGAAGACGTTTTTGATCCACTCTTTCGGCCGCCCCAGCTTGATCGCCGCCCGCAGCGGCGAGCGCCGCGGCACCACGGGGTCCATCTCAGGCTGGCTCGGCTCGACCGGCACGGTTGGCTGTTCGGAGGTGATCGTTTCCATCGAGGGGCGCGGCGGCTCGGGCACCTTTTCAAGCTACCCGGCCAGGAATGCGAGTCGCGAAAGGGTAGCGCCGGGCGCCGTCAATCCCGGTCCTGGCCTGGTTCCTGGGCGACATCCCTCCGGGCCGCGCCGGTGAAGGTGGAAAGGAATTCGCTTAGCGCCAGACCCTCGGCGAGGTTGACGGAGAGGGGACGCCGAGCGTCTTCACGCAGTTGGCGACGACGCGCTTCCTCATTCGGATACCAAGGATCTTGTCGCCCTGCTTTAAAAGTTCGCTTTACCACTGCCATTTCGGCCAAGGGTAATGGGCTACACGGCCTACTGCTGAGGGTCGACGAGGACGCCGGGGTTGAGCATGCCCGCGGGGTCGAGCTCGGACTTGGCGGCGCGGAGGGCGGCGGCGAAGGGGGCCGGGCGCTGGCGGTCGTACCAGGGGCGGTGATCGCGACCGACGGCGTGGTGGTGGGTGATCGTGCCGCCGGCGTCGATGATCGCCTCGGAGACGGCGGCCTTGACCTCATCCCACTGTTCGACCTCGCCGCCGCGGATCGCCGGGGCGAGGACGGTGAAGTAGGGGGCGACGCCGTCGGGATAGACGTGGGTGAAGCGACAGCTGACCCGGGGGGAGCCGGGGCCGTCGGCGGGGACGCCGCTCGCCTCGGAGATGGCGCGGCGGGCCGTCTCCATCACCGTCGCGTGGAAGTCCTCGAAGCGGTCCCAGGTGATCGCCGTCTCGAAGGTCTCGGAGAGGACGCCGCAGGCGACGAAGGTGTCGCGCAAGTAGGGGGCCAGCAGGAACGCCCCGCGCCAGGCGCCTACCGCGTCCTCGCCGTCGCCTGAGCTGCGCACCTCGCCGGGGACACCGCCGTGGTCGCGGGCCATCGCCAGCGCCAGGTCCATCGGGGTGTCGACGGGGTGGTGGGCGGACTCGAAGCCGAGGAGCAGCAGGTGGCTCTTGCCGTCTCCGGCGCCGGTGAAGCCAGCCTCGTCGGCGTCGAGCAGGCGGCAGTTGGCGGGATAGAGGCCGGACTGGGCGATCTCGCGAACAGCCGCGACCGCCGCAGCGAAGTCCTCGAACTCGACGCTCACCGACGCCTTGAACTGCGGCCGTGGGCGCACCCGCACCCAGGCCTCGGCGATGACCCCGAGGATCCCTTCGGAACCGATCAAGAGCCGGTCTGGCGAAGGTCCCGCTCCCGAACCCGGCAGCCGCCGGCTCTCCCAGGTCCCCCGCGGGGTGATCGCCCGCACCGACTCGACCAGGTCGTCGATGTGGGTCTCCAACGTCGCGAAGTGGCCGCCGGCTCGAGTCGCGATCCAGCCGCCCAGGGTCGAGTACTCGAACGACTGCGGGAAGTGGCGCAGGGTCAGCCCGTGCTCGCGCAGTTGGTCCTCCAGGCCCGGCCCGGTAGCGCCCGCCTGGATCCGCGCCGCCAGCGACTCCGGGTCGACTTCCAGCACCCGATCGAGCCGCCGCAGATCCAGCGAGACCACCGGCCGCTCCCCCAGCCGCGCCTCCACCCCGCCGACGACACTGGTGCCGCCGCCGAACGGGATCACCGCCGCCCCCTCCGCCTCGACCCAGCTCAGCACCGCCTCGATCTCCGACTCGTCTTTCGGAAAGGCCACCAGGTCCGGCGGGTTCTCGAACTTCCCGTAGAACCCCCGCACCACGTCCCGGTAAGCCTTCCCCAGCGCGTGCGAGACCCGCTCGTAGCGCCCATCCGAAAACAGATCCCCGAACGCCTCCGGCCGCTTCAGCCGCGGCTTCCGCAGATCCACCTCCTCCAGCGGCACCGGCTTCTCCACCTCACCGCCGAACCCGAATCTGGCGCGAATCCCTTCGGCAGCCTCCCTCAACTGAGTGGCCGTAGGCGCCTGGTCCTCGTATCCCCACCCCCAATGCTTGAGCCGGCGCCCGGTCACGAGATCAGTGTGCCGGTAACGCTCCTCGCGGTGGGTGGCGCCGATTGGGGGGACCATCCCTAGCAGCTACTGCAGCGCAGGGATGGTGGGTCCCAATCGGTGACAGGACCCGCCGCGCCGAGCGTCTACCAGTGCACGCCTTTCATCAGGTGCGCGAAGGCGACAGCCTCGGTTGAAGGCGGTTTGTCGCGTGCCTCGTCTTTCTTCCCCTTCGCCGCCTGCGAGTCGGGGAAGAGTTTGTAGGCGGTGCTGAGGATCCTGTCGCTGGCTTTCGGCGCCACCGCGTACATCAGCTCGCCGAAGGTGCCGAGGCGCGTCGCCACCTTCTTCGGCCGCCGGATCATCGCCTTGGCGATCATCTCCGCCGCCTCCTCGGGCGTGATCGCCGGGAACATGTCGTACATCCGCGTCGGCGCGATCATCGGCGTCCGCACCAGCGGCATGTGGATCGTCGTGATGTGGACGCTGTCTTCGACCACCTCGGAGGCGATCACTCGGCTAAACGCGTCCAGCGCCGCCTTCGAGGCGACATAGGCGGAGAAGCGCGGCGGGTTGGTCTGCGTCCCGATCGAGCTGATGTTGATGATGTGGCCGTTCTTGCGCGCCCGCATCACCGGCAGCAGCGCCAGGATCAGCCGCACCGAGCCCAGGTAGTTGAGCTGGATCGTCCGCTCGAAGTCGTGGTAGCGGTCGTAGGAGAGAGCGATCGAGCGGCGGATCGAGCGGCCGGCGTTGTTGACCAGGATGTCGACGTGGCCGTGGTAGGTGAGCACCTCGTCGGCCATCCGCTCGATGTCCTCGATGTCGGAGAGGTCGCATTGGTGGATGTGGGCGGTGCCGCCGCCGGCGACGATCTCGTCTTTGGTCTCCTCCAGCTTGTCGAGCGAGCGGGCGACCAGCAGCACCGTCGCCCCGGCGTCGGCGGCCTTGACCGCGGTCGCCCGGCCGATCCCGGACGAGGCGCCCGTGATCAGCACGACTTTGCCCCGCACCGCCGCCGAGAGCGAGCGGTCCTTGAAGAGGTCGGGATCGAGGTTGCGCTCCCAGTAGTCCCAGACCCGCGCCGCGTAGCTCTCCAGCGGCGGCACCTCGATCCCCGACCCTTTCAGCGCTTTCTGCGTCTGGGTCGAGTCGAAGCTGGTCGGGTAGTCGACGTAGGAGAGGAGCTCGGCGGGCAGACCGAGTTGGTCGAGCGCCACCTTGGCCGCCTGCTTGGCCGGCGGCATCAGCTTCAGCGCCGTCCGCAGCGCCCCGGTCGCCGGCTCGGTCACGTCGGTGCCGACCCGCACCGCCATCTGCGGGGCGTCGGCGGCCCGAGCGAAGATGTTGATCACCTCGCCCGCGGTGTGCGGGTTGGGGTCGGTGAGGTGGAAGGCGCGCCCGTTCAGTCGCGGCTTATGGGCGATGTGGTCGATCGCCGCAGCGACGTAGTCGACGGGGACGATGTTGATCTCGCCGCCCTCGACCCCGAGCGTCGGCAGCCAGGACGGGGCGACTCGGCGCAGCCGCTGCAGCGCCTTGAAGAAGTAGTAGGGGCCGTCGATCTTGTCGATCGCACCGGTGCGCGAGTCGCCGACCACGACCCCCGGCCGGTAAACCCGCCAGGGCCGCTGGCACTCGTCGCGGACCAGCCGCTCGGACTCGTGCTTGGTCCGGTAGTAGGGGTTGACGTCGAGCCGTTCGGCCTCCTCGAACATGTCCTCGGTCCAGACGCCTTTGTAGAGGCCGGCGGCGGCGATCGAGCTGACCTGGTGGAAGCAGCCGGCCTCGAGCGCGCCCGCCAACTCGATCGCATGGCGCGTTCCCTCGACGTTCGCGACCTCCTGGGCATCGGCATCCGCCATCAGGTCGTAGATCGCGGCCAGGTGGAAGAAGTGGTCGATCTCCCCCCGCATCGTCAGCAGGTCCTCCTCAGAGACCCCGAGCCCAGGCTGGGAGAGGTCGCCGGTAATCGGGACGATGCGGGCGCCGTCGGCGCCGAGGCTGGTCCGCAGCTCCTCCAGACGACCGCGCGAGCCGGCCCGCACCAGGGCGTAGACGGTGCCCTCGCGCTGCAGCAGTCTCTCGACCAGATTGCGGCCGATGAACCCCGTGGCGCCAGTGACGAAATAGCTCATCGCCTTGCAGGGTATCTGGGTTGAGCTGCCGATAAACCTCTTTCCTTAGACTGCGAGCAAGAGATGCCAGAGACGGCCACCGTGCAGATCCCCATGCCCGAGATGGGCGAGTCGGTGACCGAGGGCATCGTCCTCGAGTGGCATGTCGCTGAAGGCGACGCGGTGAAAGAGGGCGACACCATCGTCGAGGTCTCCACCGACAAGGTCGACGCCGAGGTGCCGGCGCCGATGGACGGGGTGATCACCAAGCTGATTGCGCAGGTCGACGACGAGGTTCCGGTTGGCGCGCCGTTGGCAGAGATGGAAGCTGGATCGGGAGAACCGCAAGCCGCCGAGCCAGAACTAGCTGACGAAGAGAAGGCGGCACCCGAACTCACGACGCCCTCGTCGGACTCAAATGGCGGCGGCAACGGAACGTCTGACGTGAAAGCGACGCCCCTCGCTCGCAGAGTTGCCGAGGCTACGGGCGTCGACCTGGGTTCGGTCACTGGTTCGGGACCAGGGTCCAAGGTCACCAAGGAGGACGTTCTGAGCGCCGGGAACGGCGGCAGGGATGGAGTCGCAGCTCCTGCCCAGGGCGAGGCCAAACAGCTTCGTGGGGCGGCAGCGATGTTGGCTAATGCGATGGACGAAAGCCGGGCTGTGCCTACGGCTACCTCGTTCCGGACGATTGCGGTGGACACGTTGGACGCCAAGCGGAAGGCGATCAATGCGGTGCTGAAAGACCGGGGGCTGAAGGTCTCCTTCACCCACCTGGTCGCTTGGGCGATCGTGGAGGCGACCAAAGAGTTCCCGGTGATGGTCCGGGTCTTCGCCGAAGAAGGCGGCAAGCCGTTCGCGATCGAGGGCAGCTCGGTCAACCTCGGGATCGCCGTCGACGTCGAGAAAAAGGACGGCTCCCACAGCCTCATGGTCCCGGCGATCAAGGGCGCCGAGGAGCTCGACTTCGCCGGCTTCCACACCCGCTACGAGGAGCTGATCGCGAAGACGCGCGAGAACAAGCTCTCCGCCGACGACTTCCAGGGCACCAACATCAGCCTCACCAACCCGGGCGGGATCGGCACCGTCGCCTCGGTCCCGCGCCTGCTCTCGGGCCAGAGCGCGATCATCGCCACCGGCTCGATCGCCTACCCGCCGGAGTGGCGCCACGCCTCGCCGGAACGGATCAAGCAGCTCGGCGTCTCGAAAGTGATGACGCTGACCTCGACCTACGACCACCGCGTCATCCAGGGCGCCGAGTCGGGCGCCTTCCTGCGCCGGATCGAGCAACTGCTGCAGGGCGAGGACGAATTCTACGAGTCGGTCGCGAGCGACCTTGGCTTCGACGATCCCAGCGCCGTCACCAAGGCCCACCCGGCCTCGGCCTCGGCGCCGCCGCTGAGCGCCGCCCCGCCGAGCGTCGAACCGACCACCACTCCTGGCCAGATCGACGAAGAGCTGCTGCAGGCGGTGCAGGCGGCGACCTCGCTGCTGAAGGCCTACCGCACCCACGGCCACCTCGCCGCCCACTTCGACCCGCTCGGCTCCGAGCCGAAGGGCGACCCAGCGCTGCAACCGGAGAACGTCAACCTCACCCCCGAGCTGATGGCGAAGATCCCGGCCTCGATCCTGCGGATCGGCGTCCCCGGTGAGACCCTGCTCGAGGCGCTACCGCGGATGCGCGACGCCTACTGCGGCACGATCGGCTACCAGGTCGAGCACCTCTCCTCGCACCAGCAGCGGATCTGGCTGCGGGAAATGATCGAGACCGGCGCCCACCGCCAGCCCCTCGGCGACGAGGAGAAAAAGCGCCTGCTGGACCGCCTTATCGACGTCTTCCAGTTCGAGCGCTTTCTCGAGAAAGCGTATTTGGGGCAGAAGATGTTCTCGATCGAGGGGCTCGATGTGATCGTGCCAATGCTCGACGAGGCGGTCACGCTCTCGCAGCGGGCCGGCGCCGAGGAGGTCGTCTTCGGGATGGCTCACCGTGGCCGGCTCAGCGTCCTCGCCCACAACCTCGGCCGCTCGGTCGAGTCGATCCTCGCCGAGTTCGAGGGCTCGAAGCAGATCGACGCGGTGAAGGCGGTCGCCAGCATCCCCCACGGCGGCACCGGCGACGTCAAGTACCACTACGGCCATCGCGGCGTCTACGAGACCGCCGAGGGCAAGAAGATTTCGGTCCGGCTTTACCCGAACCCGAGCCACCTCGAGTTCGTCGACCCGGTCGTCACCGGCGGCACCCGCTTCCTCCAGCAGGACTTCGAGGGCCCGAACCTCAGCCACGACCCGAAGCGGGCGGTGCCGGTGCTGCTCCACGGCGACGCCGCCTTCCCCGCCCAGGGCGTAGTCGCCGAGACGCTCAACCTGCAGGCACTGCCGGGCTACACGACCGGCGGCACGATCCACCTGATCCAGAACAACCAGGTCGGCTTCACCACCGATCCCGACGAGGCGCGCTCGACCCCCTACGCCGCCGACATGGCGAAGGGCTTCAACGTGCCGATCATCCACGTCAACGCCGACGACGTCGAGGCCTGCGTCTCGGCGATCCGCCTGGCGATGGCCTACCGCGAGCGCTGGTGCCGGGACATCGTCATCGACGTAATCGGCTACCGCCGCTTCGGCCACAACGAGACCGACGAGCCCGCCTACACGCAGCCGACGATGGCGGCGAAGATCAAGTCGCACCCGCCGGTCTCGGAGATCTACGCGGAGAAGCTGATCGAGGCGGGGACGGTCTCCGCCGAGGAGGTCGGCCGCCTCTCCGACGAGCGCCACGCGGAGATGTCGGGGGCGCTGAAAGGGCTGCGCGAGAAGATGGAGGCGGGCGAGTACGAGGACCCGACCGTCACCGGCGCCACCACCAGCACCGGCGAACTGCTCGACCGCACTGCCAGCCCGCCCGTCCACACCGCGGTTGAGGCCGGCAAGCTGCGCCACCTCAACGAGGAACTGTTAAAGACGCCCGAGGGCTTCAACGTCCACCGCAAGCTGCGCCGCCCGCTGTCCAAGCGGACCGAGGCGCTCGAGCAGGGCGGGATCGACTTCGGCCAGGCCGAGGCGCTTGCCTTCGCCTCGCTGCTGACCGACGGCGTCCACATCCGCCTCACCGGCCAGGACACCGAGCGCGGCACCTTCTCCCACCGTCACCTAGTTCTCCACGACGAGAACACCGGCCTTAAGTACACGCCGATCCAGAACCTCGAGGACGCCTCGGCGCCGTTCGAGCTCTACAACAGCCCCCTCTCGGAGATCGCCTGCCTCGGCTTCGAGTACGGCTACTCGGCGGCGAACCCGAGCGCCTTAGTCCTCTGGGAGGCGCAGTTCGGCGACTTCGCGAACGCGGCACAGGTGATCGTCGACAGCTTCATCGTCTCCGGCGAGTCGAAGTGGGGCCAGACGAGCCGGCTCACCCTGCTGCTGCCGCACGGCTACGAGGGGTCGGGGCCGGAGCATTCCAGCGCCCGGATCGAGCGCTTCCTCGCCCTCGGCGCAGAGGGCAACATCCGCATCGCCAACCCGACCACCGCCGCCCAGTACTTCCACCTGCTGCGCCGCCAGGCGCTGATCAAGAAGCCGCGGCCGCTGATCGTCTTCACCCCGAAGGGGCTGCTGCGCCTCGACAAGGCCACCGCCAGCCTCGAGGAACTGACCGACGGCGAACTGCAGTTCATCCTCGACGACCCGAAGGCCCAGGACCGCAAGGAGAAGGTCGAGCGGCTCGTCCTCTGCACCGGCAAGGTCTATTACGACATGGACTCGAACGAGCGCCGCGAGGGCGCCGAGAACGTCGCGATCGCCCGGGTCGAGGTGCTCTACCCGTTCGCCAAAGAACAGCTGGAGCGGCTGATCACCTCCTACCCGAACCTGAAGGAGATCGCCTGGGTGCAGGAGGAGCCGCGCAACATGGGCGGCTGGAAGGTGATGTCCCGGCGCATGCCCAGCGTCCTGCCCGAGGGCGTCGCCCTCACCTACGTTGGCCGCCAGGGCCGCGCCAGCCCGGGCGAGGGCTACTCGGGGACGCACGCGCGCGAGCAGGAGCGGATCGTCCTCACCGCGCTCACCCCCGGCGCCTAGATGGCTCGCCGGCCGTTCGAGAAGCCCGTCCCGGGCAACCTGTTCGCCCGGGTGAAAGTGCTCTCGTGGATCGAGCTGGCGATCTTCAGCGGCCTGATCGCCTTCTGGCTGCTGCCCGGGTTCGAAACCGAGACGATGCTCTTCGGCTGGGCACACGGCCTCGGATTCGTCGTTCTCTGCGTGGTGATTTGGGTCGCCTGCATCCGCAAGGAGGCCCCCTACACCCTGCTCGCCGCCACCCTCACCCCGGTCGGCCCGGTCGGGAGCGTGATCGGAATCGAGTTGATCGAGCGCAAGGGCTGGGGAGTCGCCGTACACCCCGGTTCCCAAGAAGCCACCGAGAAACCGCGCCAGAACGGGACTAAAACGCTCGATCACGCTTGACCGTGCGCGGTCGAGCCGGTATAGCTAATCCCTGACTGTTCCTCAGGGCAGTCCCGCCAGGGGGAACGGCCGCGTCGGCATCCCTCCCTGGCTACCGACGCGCAGGTGCAGCGAGGGTCGCGCGGACCCCCCTGCCTCCCGCGGCCCCGCTGCGCCTACCCTTTTTTGAGCTTGCGCAGCACGGCTTGGAGGATCCCGCCGTTGAGGAAGTAGGTGACCTCGTTCGGGGTGTCCAGCCTGACCGTGGCCTCGAACCGCTTCTCGGAGCCGTCGTCGGCGCGGGCCGTGACCGTCACCTGCTTCGCCTTGCCGTCTTCGAGCTCGCCGACGTCGAAGGTCTCCCCGCCACTGAGGCCGAGCGAGGCGACACTCTCGCCGGCGGCGAACTGCAGCGGCAGGACCCCCATCCCGATCAGGTTGGAGCGGTGGATGCGCTCGAAGCTCTCGGCGATCACGGCGCGGACGCCGAGCAGCTTCGTTCCCTTCGCCGCCCAGTCGCGCGAAGAGCCGGATCCGTACTCCTTTCCGGCTAGGACAATCAGGGGAACGCCTTCGTCGGCGTACTGCACCGCGGCGTCGTAGATCGTCGTCTCCCCACCGTCGGGGAAGTGGCGGGTGTAGCCGCCGGCCTTCTCGACCAGCTGGTTGCGGAGGCGGATGTTGGCGAAGGTGCCGCGGATCATCACCTCGTGGTTGCCGCGGCGCGAGCCGTAGGAGTTGAAGTCCTTGACCTCGACGCTCTGGTCCATCAGCCAGCGGCCGGCAGGGCTGTCCCGTTTGATCGCCCCGGCAGGTGAGATGTGGTCGGTGGTGATCGAGTCGCCGAGCAGGGCGAGCGCGCGGGCGCCGGTGATCGGCTCGACTCCCGGTGCCTCGGCAGGCATGGCTTCGAAGAAACTGGGGCGGCGGACGTAGGTGGAGTCGGGCCAGGTGTAGCGATCTCCGGAGGGCACGTCGACCGCGTTCCACATCTCGTCGCCGGCGAAGACCTCGGCGTAGTTGCGTTCGAACATCTCCGAGGCAACCGAGTCCCCCACCACCTGCTTGATCTCCTCGGCGGAGGGCCAGATATCGCGCAGAAATACGGGCTCGCCATCTTGTCCCTCCCCCAGCGGCTCGTCCGCGAGGTCGATGTCCATGCGACCGGCGAGCGCGTAAGCGACGACCAGCGGCGGGCTCGCCAGGTAGTTCGCCTTCACGTCCTGGTTGATCCGGCCCTCGAAGTTGCGGTTGCCGGAGAGGACGGCGCAGACCGCCAGGTCCTTCTCGGCGATCGCCGCCGAGATCTCCGGCGCCAGCGGCCCGGAGTTGCCAATACAGGTGGTGCAGCCGTAGCCGACTAAGTTGAACTGGAGCGCGTCGAGGTACTCGGTCAGGCCCGCCTGCTCGAGGTACTCGGTGACAACAGTCGAGCCCGGCGCCAGCGAGGTCTTCACCCAGGGCTTGCGCTGCAGGCCGCGTTCAACGGCATTGCGGGCGAGCAGGGCGGCGCCGATCATCACGCTCGGGTTGGAGGTGTTGGTGCAGCTGGTGATCGCGGCGATGACGACGCAGCCGTGGTCGAGCTCGAACTTCGCGCCGTCGTCGAGCGTCACCTCGATCGCGTCGCTGGTGTGCTTGGCGGGCGACGCGGTGGCGCTGACCGCGGGGCGGGGCTTGCCGCGCTCGTCGTCGTGGTCCTCGGCCGGCGAGTCGGAGGCGGGAAAGGACTCCTCGATCGCCTCGTCGCGGCCGTTGCCCATCTGTTCGGCGGCCTCGGGGTCGAACTCCCCCATCGCCCCCAGGAACGCCTCTTTCGCCTCTGAGAGCGGCACCCGGTCCTGCGGTCGTTTCGGGCCGGCGAGGCTGGGGACGACGTCGCCGAGGTCGAGGTCGAGCAGGTCGGAGAAGACCGGGTCCTCGGAGCTCTCATCGTGGAACATTCCCTGCTCGCGCGCGTAGGCGTCGACCAGCTCGATTATCTCGGTCGGGCGGCCGGTGAGGTCGAGGTAGCGCAGAGTCTCGGCGTCGACCGGGAAGATCGCGCAGGTCGAGCCGAACTCCGGCGACATGTTGCCGAGGGTGGCGCGGTCGGCGAGGCCGAGGGTCGGCAGGCCGGGGCCGAAGAACTCGACGAACTTGGAAACGACGCCGCGCTCGCGCAGCATCTCGGTGACGGTGAGGACGAGGTCGGTCGCGGTCGCCCCCTCGGGCAGTTCGCCGGAGAGCTTGAAGCCGACGACCTGCGGCAGCAGCATCGAGATCGGCTGGCCCAGCATCGCCGCCTCAGCCTCGATCCCGCCGACCCCCCAGCCGAGGACGCCGAGGCCGTTGACCATCGTCGTGTGCGAGTCGGTCCCGACGAGGGTGTCGGGATAGGCCTGGAGGACGCCGCCGTTCTCGCGGCTGTAGACGACCTGAGCGAGGTACTCGAGGTTGACCTGGTGGCAGATGCCGGTCGCCGGCGGCACGACGCGGAAGTTGTCGAAGGACTGCTGCCCCCACTTGAGGAACGAGTAACGCTCGCGGTTGCGGTCGAAGTCGTGCTCGGCGTTGACCGCGAAGGCGCGCTCGTTGCCGAAGGCGTCGACTTGGACCGAGTGGTCGATCACCAGGTCGACGTCGACCAGCGGGTTGATCGCGGCGGGGCTGCCGCCGATCTCCTCCATCGCGTCGCGCATCGCCGCCAGGTCGACGACGGCGGGGACGCCGGTGAAGTCCTGCATGAGGACGCGGGCGGGCTGGAAGGGGATCTCGACGCTGGGCTCGGCGACGGCGTCCCAGGAGGCGATCGCCTCGACGTCCTCGGCGCTGACCGAGGTGCCGTCCTCTAGCCGCAGCACGTTCTCCAGCAGGACCTTGATCGAGTAGGGCAGGCGGGCGACGTCGAAGCGGTCCTGCAGCGCGTCGAGGCGGAAGATCTCGTAGTCGCGGCCTCCTACCTGGAGGGTCGAACGGGCGCCGAAGGAATCGCTGCTCACGTTCCTGAGTCTAAGAAACCCGGTGCTTCGGCCGGCGGGCGCCTCAGCGCTTGTCTGGGGAGTGGCCGCCGGCGATGTCTTTCGCGGCCTTCTGGCCAGCTGAACCGCTCTGGACCTTGACGCTGAGGGAGGGGCTCACCAGTGCCAGGTGTGCCCCTGCGCGCTGGGGGAGCGGGGCGATGGTTACCTCTACCTTGTTGCGCTCGATTGCCTTGACGGTGGCGGCGCCGACTTGCTGAGGAGTGGAGGTGCCCATCCCAGGCGGCGGCTTGGCGCCGGCGTCGGCGAACATGCCGGCTTCGCGGATGAAACCCGGCGAGACGATGGAAACTCCGACGCCCTTGGGGTCCAGATCAGCTCTGAGCCCCAGGGCGAACCCGCGGAGGCCGAACTTGGTCGCGTTGTAGACGGAGCTGCGCGGGCTGGCGGCCTTGCCCGAGAGCGAGGCGACGAAGACGAGGTGGCCGGAGCCAGCCTCGAGCATCGCCGGGTAGAGAGCGCGGGCGAGCAGCATCGGCGCCTCGAGGTTGACTCGCAGCGCCCGCTTGACCTCCTCGGCGCTGAACTCGTCCAGCTTGCCCGCTCCGGGGAGACCTGCGTTGGCGACGAGGATCTCGGTGCCGGCGGCCTCGGCGGCGAGGCGCTCGGCGGCGTCCGGCTCGGCGAGGTCGGATGGAAGGACGCTGTGGCCGCTCCCAGGCAGCTCCGCGGCCATCTGCTCGAGTGCCTCGCGGTTGCGGGCGCTCAGCGCCAGCTGGGCTCCGCGCTCGGCCATCGCCTTGGCAATCGCCCTCCCGAGCCCGCCAGTAGCGCCCGTGAGCAGCGCTTTTCGGCCCGAAAGGTTCATCCCAGGCCGCAAGCTAGCAGCCGTCGCGTCGAAAGGAATCCCAATGGGATCGGGATCTTCGACCAAATATTTGCGTTTTGTAAGCAAAGCGCCGGTGGATCGTCTACACTGCCCGCGTTCGATAACCGGAATGCCGAATCCCTGGCGCAATGGGCGTCTAGGGAACGGGGGAACCAAGTTTCCGGGGCGAGCCCGCCTAACAGGCGGGGGCGCAAGCTCCTTTCGCGCCAGCCCGACAGCTAACCCCGTAGGCCGACGAAGGAGAATCGGTTTGCATCACAACTTCAGGTTGGCTGGGCTGGCGCTTGTTGTGGCCCTATTCGCAACCGCTTTGATCGCCCCGGGCAGCGCCTCGGCTCGCTGCGACACGGGCGGCATGTCGCCGGCTGAAGTCGACGTCTGCACGCCGACCGCGAAGGCGAAGCTGCTCGACAACGGGATGCTGATCCCGCCGAAAAGCGCTCCCGCCCGCGTCAAGGCCGTGATCGCCGCGGCGAACAAGATCCGCAGCAAACCGTACGTCTGGGGCGGCGGCCACGCCCGCTGGTGGGACCGCGGCTACGACTGCTCCGGCTCGGTCAGCTTCGCCCTCCACGGCGGCCACTTCCTCGAAAGCCCCCTCCCCTCCGGCCCGATGGAGAAGTGGGCCGAAGAAGGCGAAGGTCGCTGGATCACCGTCTGGGCCAACGCCGGCCACGCCTACGCCGAAATCGCCGGCTTCCGCTGGGACACCTCCGGCGACGAAGGCGGCGAAACCGGCCCCCGCTGGCACGAAGAACTGCGCGACAACATCGGCTTCGTAGCGCGGCACCCGGCCGGGTACTAGGACCGCAGCCGCCGAAGCGGCTGCGGTCTAGGCGAACTCAGTTTTTGATGAACCACACCGCGTTGTGGTTTGTGATCTTGAGGGTCGCCTCCCAAATGGTGGTTTCCGGGCAGATAGCTCCTGAAACCTTTTTGACCACTTTATTGATGACAAGTTCGGTACCGCCGTTGGCGACGCTGCCGAGGTCGAGACCAGTGCCCACGCCGTAAACGCAAGAGCCGAACAGGCCGGTGTTGATTGTCACTTGACTTCCTGTAGCGGTAATTGTGGTACCGCCCCCTGATGCCTGCGTGGCGTCAGCCGTCCCATCCGCCACGGTGTCCGTTGTGAAGGTGCAGCCCGTCCAAGTCAGATCCGCTTTCGGGATGCTGCCGCTGACGGTTTTGGTTGTGCCGCCGGTGATGCTTGTGAT
>Ga0068854_100000412_pt1 | contig 26854 bp, 20 predicted proteins | sample KBSCornC42_FD_66590 | JGI IMG/M metagenome (GOLD analysis project Ga0068854, IMG submission 66590) | Corn rhizosphere microbial communities from Kellogg Biological Station, Michigan, USA - KBS Corn C4-2 | ecosystem: Host-associated > Plants > Roots > Rhizosphere > Soil ... | reverse complement strand
AATCGATGCTCATATGCCCACCCCTGCAAAGATGACCCAAAAACGCGTTAGACCCGGTGCAAAGCTTTGAATCATCGCGAGTCGCAAGCCAAGCGAAAAGTTAATGAGCCGACAAAAAAGGCGCAAAAAAGTGGGGATGAGGCGGGTTTGCAGTCATTTGCAGTTTTGCTGCACTCCATAGGTTGGAGCCGGACGGCCGAGATTGGCGGAGAGCCTGGCGAACAGGCGGTCGCGCTCCTCGGCGGCGGCGGTGATTGATACGCGACGATTTGCGGTTGACGCGCTTGACGATGCTGCATGGGTGCGGGCGTCACCCTCGCGCTGCTTCGCGTCCGTGTTGGCAGCGCGGCGATCGCTTGCGCCCGAAGCCGCAGTCTAGGCCGCAGCGAGGACGGGATCGCGAGCTTTGAGCGCGTAGGCGGACTTGCGGCTCATCCCGGCCTTGCGCGCGGCGAGGGTGACATTTCCGTTTGCGGCGAGGGTGACGGTGAAGGTAGCAGTTTTGCCCGGCGACCATTCGTGGGAGCGGCGGGTACGGCGTGAGCGGCAGAAATACATGAGCGGCGCCTCATTTTGGGTGAAACGGTTGAGCCACCACGCAAGCACAGGAGAGGCGCTGTAGGACAGCGAAATTTGATGATGGGGGATGTCCGTTATCGGCCCGTTACGGACACAGGACATCTATAAACTCCGGGGTCCACTGTGCTGGCATTCCTCCTACCGCACATGCTCGAAGTGCTGTGCAGATGACAGCGCCGAGCGCGCCGCCATCTGCAGTTCAATTGGGACGAGCGGTACGCGTCACTTCACGCACTATGCCCGAGAACCCTCATACTCTCGTCAGTTGCCGTTTGCGTCACCAACCGCGTTGGCTGGTTCCGGATTTACCGTCATCCCGGTCTTGAGCGAATTGAGCAGCCCGGGATCCTTCAGCGCCCCGGTGTTGCGATCGATGATGGCGCCCGTATCCCACCACATCGGGACAATGCCGCGGTTGGCCGAAGCGTAGGTGTTATACTGCGCCCAATAGTTGGTGTAGGCCTCATTGCCTACGCCGGGACCAGCTGATTTCGGATACGCGCCAAATTCGCCCATGATGACTGGGACGCCCTTGTTGACGAAGTCCGCCTGGGCTTTGTCGAACTCCGTACGGGAATGCGCTTCATTGCCCCAGGTCTCGACGGCGCCGAGGTCGGTCGCGTTCGCGCCCCACTGCCAGATCGTCGTGTTGCCATCGTTGATCGTGAAATCATAAGGATCGTACCAATGCATCTCGACCATCAACCGGCTGGCGATCGAGTCGGACGGCATTGTTCCTTCGCCGCAAGTGTCGGGACCCCAATCGATATTCGTGGCGTACAGCTGGACGACCAGCGTGCGTGATGCGTTGTTCCCGCCGGTCGCTCGAACAGCGTTCACGAACGTCTGGTTGAAGCCCTTCTGAACCGTGCAATTCTCTGCCGTCGGCGTGGTGTACGTGTTCGGCATGGCAATTTCATTGGTGCCGGCGAAGATCAGGTGGTTATCGTAACCCTGGAAATAATTGGCAATCTGCGTCCAGAAGGATTTCAGCTTCGCATCGGCGGATGCTTGGTCCGCGTAGTCGGGGATGAGCCAGTTCTCGTGGTGCGTGTTGATGATCACATAGAGGCCGGCGTTCCGCGCATAGTCGACGACCTGCTTGACCCGGGCGAGCCAGAACGGCGCGATAGTGCCGTTGGCGTCGGCATATTGATACCATGTGATCGGAATGCGCACGCTCTTGAATCCGGCAGCGGCATAGCCATTGAATATTGCCTGGTTAGCGGCGGGATTGCCCCAGACGGTCTCTTTCGAATCCGAATAGGGCATCGTGTCCCATGTATCGACCGAATCCAGGGTGTTCCCCAGATTGATGCCCGGCCCCAATGCCTGGACGACCTGCTGGGGAGTGCCCAGCGAAGGCAGCTGCGGGGTCTTTGAAGGGGGCTTCGCACCTGCGCTACTCGCCAGAGCCAACGCTACCAGGGCTGTGTAAGCCACACGCCCGTGCACTCGGATATTGAACATCGACGGCCTCCTCCTCCTTGTAAAACCCTCTTTCACTAGTAAAATAATATTATTAATACAAGAGATTCATATCATCTTTTGTCAGGCCCGAGTTCGAGGGATCGTCGTGATGTCCATTAACTGTAACCCGTTGGATTCCGGAGATTTCTATGGACTAATCGCGCATCGTCCACGGCTTGCTTGCGCGCCTTGTCGGCCAATCAGGGAGCGACGCGCGGCGGCAAGCTGCCAGAGCGAAATAGTCGCCCGAGAAACCTTCGGTGTATGATGACGCCGCGAATGATCGGGTGCGCTGCCCAGAGCAAAAGTTCGAACTCCATCGTGGCACCGACAATGCCTTCGAGCTGGTCTGCGAAGTGGACGCGTGACGCTCTAGCTTAGTGTCCGCTTTCCACCCGTTGCGGACACCGCCTGCAGAGCTACATTCGGTGCATGAGACGGAAGCTCCTCGTGGCCATATTCGTCGCTTGGGAAGTTTACTGGGCCAACGTCTATCTCACCGCACCCAGCCCGACTCCGAGATGTCCCAACTCGGCGCGGAAATTGTGGGCTTGTGGTCACTGATCGTCGTCGTCGGGGCATTCGCGATGTGGTGGTGGATAAAGCGCTCCGTCTGCAAGGATCAGAAGCGGTTGTAAGGTCCGCTATCCACCCATTGCCACCTTCAACTGGAACGATGCGCTCACTTAGCCAAGGATAAGTTCAAACGCCCATCGCTGGCCGTTACCTCCTGTGCATGGCGGCATGGGGCATCGCCGGTGCAATACCAGATCTACAGTATCGACCCGGAAGGCAGGATCAGCGGCAATCGAACGATCCAGGCCGCCGGAGACAATGAGGCGATTCTCGCCGTTCGATCGATGCAAAGGCCGCTGAACACAGAGATATGGCGCGGCGACCGCCGTGTGTGCCGAATTGCCGGAGTCCGCCGCCTTGAGCCGAGGAGTGGCTCAGCGGACTAGACACTATCGGTGAGCATTCCGAACGCGATTGCCTATCGCGATTGAATGCCCGCTCCTCATCCGATTGCCGACAAACTCAATACGCCCTTACATGCCCGAAATGGCTTTGGCGGCCATCCACACCGCCATGCCCATCATGAAGAGGTTTTCCGTGAGCGAAATGAAGCCGAGCGGGACATTGCTGGAGCCGCCAACACACGCGCACTTGAGATCACGCTTGTCGATATAGACTGCCTTGATCACAGAGACCGCGCCAACGGTGCCGATGAAGAACGCCACAGGGACCGAAAGCCACCTCAGCGCACCTGCGAGCATGAGCACGCCTGCGAACGCTTCGGCATAGGGATAGATGTAGCTGTACGGCACCCAGCGTCGCGCCAGCAGGTCGTAATTGAGGAACATGGCCGAGAACTTCTCGACGTCCTGCAGCTTGAGCATGGCCAACACGACCATCGATAAGGCGATGAACCACTGAAGAGTGCGCCAGGCCAGCAGTTCGCCAGAAACGGCGTAGGTCGCCGCCGCGGCCGAAAGTGCCGTCAGTGCGAAGAGGACCAATACGGGCCGGTAGGTCGTTGCAGCGCGCTCCTGAACCCGCTTGCCGAGAAAGCCGCGCAGATCATCATAACCGCCGATCCGCTCAGCGCCGGTGAAAACCTGTGGCGTGGTCCGGACATCGTGCTTCGCCTTGAAGGCGTCGACTTCGGCACGAGTCGTCAAGCGGTGATCTTCGACATGGTATCCTGACCGCCTGAGCAGGTCCCGGGCCTTGAGTCCCCAGGGGCAGACATGGTCCGGCAGGATCATTCGATAGAGAATGGCCCTCTTCGCGGCCCCGGGATTTGAGAGGTCCGACACTTGACGCTCCTTGTGCACTGGCCGGTGACGATATAAGTTCCGTATCATGGTACAGAGTCAAGAGGCCCTTTCGCTGACCATAGGCAGGCTCGCAGCAGCCGGTGGCGTCGGAGTCGAGACGATCCGTTTCTATCAACGCAGGGGCCTTCTGAACGAGCCAACGCGTGAGGGCGGCACAAGACGCTACGGCAGTGAAGATCTCAGGCGGCTACGGTTCATCAGGCAGGCGCAGAAAGCAGGCTTTACGCTGGAAGAGATCGGCGAACTCCTGGAACTGGATTTGAGCCTCGATCGCGCCCGAGCGAGAGAAATGGCGAAGGAACGCATGGCCGCGCTCGACGCAAAAATAGCCGAGCTTCGACAGGCGCGGAACGCACTCGAACGGCTGGCGAACGCGTGTGAAACAGGCTCGCCGGGTCCATGCCCCATCCTCGAGTCATTCCAGGTCTAGAGCGAGCGCGTCCTTTCGATCCGCTGCCGCTGTTCAAGCTACTCCTGCTTTGGAGGGCCGGTGAATCCTTCGCAGCCAACTGCGATCACTCACTCGTACCGCAGCGCATTGATGGGGTTCGAGCGGGCGACCTTCATCGCGTGGCCAGCAACCGTCGCAATCGCGATCGCGAGTGCAATGGCAGCGGCGATCAGGAAGGGAACCGGGGTCAGCGCGATCCGCTGATCGAAGCCGTTCAGCCAGTCGCGCATCACCCACCAGGCGATCGGCCACGCGATCAGGTTTGCGATAATCACGGGCCGGCTGAACTGCCACACGAGCAGCCGGACGATGTCCCGAGTGCGCGCGCCAAGCACCTTTCGGATGCCGATTTCCTTGGTTCGGCGTTCGGCGGTGAATGCGGCGAGGCCGAACAGCCCGAGACAACCGATCAGCACCGCCAGCAGCGAAAAGGCCGCGAAGATCTCGGCGCGCGATTGCTCGGTCTTGTACTGCTCGCAGACCAAGTCCTCGCTGAACTTTGCTTCGAAGGGAACATCGTTCACGAGTTGCTTCCACTTCTGCTCGACCGCGGAGCGGATCGTTTCAGGATCGCCGCGATAGCGAATGAGCATCCAGCCTGGCCCTTCCCTGGCCTCGCGGTACATCAGCGGCTGGATCTGATCACGAACCGATCTGAAATTGGCATCGCCGACCACGCCGATGACGGTGAGATTCGTGGCGCTCACGTCCTGTGAATAAATGTTGCTTCGAAAGACCTTGCCGATTGCGTCCTGCGGCGATTTGTAGCCGAGCCGCTTGGCGGCAAGCTCGTTGATCACGACATTCACGCCGCGCGAGGCAATCGCCTGCTCGGCGGCAGGGTCGCTTTGCAACGGCAGAGTTTGGTCATCCGCCGGCCGGTTCAGATCGAACCAGCGCCCCGCCTCGAGCTTCAGACCCGCCGCATTCAGGAAGCCGGTGTCCACCTGATAATCGCCAAGCGTTATCGGCTTTGTCGAGCCAGGTGTCACAACTCCGTCGTTCCGGTTGTTTTTGGTTGAAATGCCGAGCTCGGTTCGGCCGACCGCGATGACACCCGGGATGTGCTTCATCTGCTCAACCATAGCCTCGCCATGACCGAAGAGTTCGGGCCGCCCGAGATTGTCCACCTGAAGGATGTGGTCCCGCTGGTAACCGGGATCCACGGTGCGTGCGAAAACCGTCTGCGCATAGACCACTCCAGTGCAGGCGATGAGGCCGATCGATACCGCGAACTGCAAGATCACTAGAGCCTGCCGGAGACGCCCTGAGCCCGGAGTCTCTGCAGCAGAACGGTTCGCCTTCAACACCTGCGCAGGCTGAAAACGGGACAGAAAGAAGGCGGGATAGAGACCGCTGGCGATCCCCACCAGCAAGGTCAGCCCGATCGCGGGCAGAAGCACGCCTCCGCGACCAAGATAATTCAGTGAAATGCCGGCATCGAGGAACGCTGCAAACGGCCGCACCAGCAACTCGACCAGCGCCAGCGCGACGATCATCGCGACGGCCGACACGAGTACGGACTCCGCGACGAACTGCGCGACCAGCTGTTTGCGCCTGGCGCCAAGCACCTTGCGCAACGCCACTTCGCGCGCCCGTTGGCCAGCTCGGGCGGTGGCCAGGTTGGTGAAGTTCACGATGGCCATTCCGAGGATCAGGACAGCGATAATAGCAAAAGTGGTGATGGTGCGGTGATCGTTACCGGGAGTCATCGCTCCGTTTTGAGCCTTCCCCAAGTGCACGTCGCGCACATTGACGAAATGGAAATCCTCGTCGTCGCCGGGATTGTAACGAATGCCCTCGTGAAACTCGTCAGGTATGTTGCGCTTCTTCCAGGCGGCGATTGCGCCTTCGAGCTGTCTTGCGTCCGTTCCCGGCCGAAGATCGACGTAGACGTATCCGGACTGCCAGCCCCACTGAGTCAGGAACTCTGGAACGTCCGCCCAGTAGCTGTTGAAGTCGGTTCTCAGGATTCCGTTCAGCTTGAGGTGTGAGTTCTTTGGTATATCTTTGAAAACCCCCGTGATCTTGTAATCGGCCGATTTCCCTTTCGACACCGCGGTGATCGTTCTGCCGACCACCTGATCGGTTCCGAACCGCCGGATCGCCTCCGATTGCGACAGCACCGCCGTCTGGGCCGCCGGGAGCGTCGTTCCCGACAGCAATGGCAGCTTGACCACCTTCAGGAGGTCATCATCGGTGATCACATAATCGTTCGAAGCCGATGCCTGGCCGTTCTGCATGATGACCGGCGAGCCGGTCAATGCGTAGCCGATCCGCTCAATCTGCGGAAAATCCTTCTGAAGCGCCCCCTTCGCCACATAGGGCGCCATCTGCAGGTACATCGGGTCGCCGCTTTGCGGATGGGGATACCAAGCCTGGAACTGGTAGGTATTCTCGGCGTCGGGAAGCCAATCATCGTAGCTCTTCTCGTAATGAATATAGAGCAGGATCATGATGCATGCCGCCATTCCGATCGCGAGCCCGGCGATGTTGATGATCGAATAGGTGCGGTTCTTCGCGAGCGCCCGAACCGCTACCGTCCAGTAATTTCGCCACATGGTCACTGCCCTTTGCAAAGCTTGGTTGTCTTGATTCAGGCGGCGCGGCGCCGTTCCTGGAGAATGCGGCCGTCGAGCATGTTGACCACCCGGCTCGCAAAATCGGCGTGGGCCGGAGAATGGGTGACCATGACGATGGTCGAGCCTTCCTGATTGAGCTGGCGAAGCATCCGCATCACTTCTTCGCCGTGCGCCGTGTCGAGGTTGCCTGTCGGCTCGTCCGCAAGGATCAGCTTGGGTTCGCCGACAAGAGCGCGAGCAACGGCGACCCGCTGCTGCTGACCTCCCGACAATTGGGTCGGGCGGTGCTTGGCCCGGTGGGCGATTCCGACCTTGTCCAGCACCCGGTCGACCCGCGCCTTGCGCTCGGAAGCCGGGAAGTCATGGTAGAGCAATGCCAACTCGACATTCTCGCGAACGGTCAGCTCGTCGACGAGATTGAAGCTTTGGAAGATGAAGCCGATATTGCTCTTTCGGGTCTGCGCGAGCTGCGCCTCACTCAAACCGGCGACCTCCTGCCCGTTGAAGATGTAGGAGCCGCCGGTCGGGCTATCGAGCATTCCCATCACGTTGAGCAGAGTGGACTTGCCGCAACCGGAAGGGCCCATGATCGCCACGAACTCGCCGTCGGCGATGTCCAGATCGACATCGTCGAGCGCCGTCGTTTCGACCGTGTCGGTACGGTAGGTTTTTGTAAGGCCGGTCATCGTCAGCACTGCATGGTCCTTTCTCAATCGCCGGAACTGAAGCTTAGGTGGTTCTTGTCGGTGAGGCCGCTGTAGGAAGAGGTGACCACCTTCTCCCCGGGTCTGAGCCCGCTCAGGACCTCGATGAAATCGCTGTTTCGGCGGCCGAGCTGCACCTGGCGCTTCGTCGCGCTGTTGCCGCCCCTATCCACGACGAAGATCCAGTTCCCCCCGGTGTCGTTGAAGAAGGCTCCGTTGGGGATCAGCAGCGCTTTCGAGGGATCGCCGAGTGTCAGCTTGGTCTGAACGGTCTGCCCGCGCTGCATGGACGGCGGCTCGGGGCCGGCAAACTGCAGATCGATCTGGAATTGGCCATTCTTGACCTGCGGATAGACCTTCGAGACCTTGAGCTGATAAGTTTTGCCTTCAATGTCGGCAGTCGCAGTTTGGCCGATCGACACCCGACCGAGATAATATTCGTCGACGTCCGCCTGCAGCTTGTCCCCACCGGCGCTGTCGATTTGTCCGAAACGCTCCCCCTGTTGAAGCGATTGGCCGAGCTGGATGTCGAAACCGCTGAGCTGGCCAGTCACCGGAGCCCGGATATTGAGCTGCCCCAGGCTTCCGCGCGCAATCCCCAAGCTGGAATTGAGCGAACTCGCCGCCGCACGAAGCTGACCTAACTGACTGCTTTGAAGGCTCTCATTCTCCGCGATGCTCTGCTTCAGGATCTGGAGCCGCTTCGTTTGATATTCGTAATCGTCCCTGGCGTCGTTGAAGGTCTTCGCCGCGACGAACCCCTTTTCGGCGAGAGGCTTGTAAAGTTCATATTGCCGCTTTGCCTTGGCGAGATCGGTTTCGGCCTGGTTGAGGTCGCGAAGATCGGAACTCTTGGTATTGGCAAGAGCCAGCTCCTGGCTGCGCATATTGTTCAATTGCTGCTCGACCTCCGTCTCCTTCTCGAGCGTCGACAGCTGAAGCTCCGCGTTTGAGAGGACCGCGAGCAATTGCCCCTCAGTCACCTGAGCGCCATCATCGACCAGCTTCTTCTGCACCTGTCCCCCCTCGACGGCATCGAGATACACGGTCAGTAGCGGTGTCACGCGGGCGCGCAGCGGCAGGAAATCGTCGAACGTGCCCTCCTGTGCTTCCGCAATGCTGAGCCGATCGCGGGCAACCGAGGCAGAATCCGCACGAGGGGCAAAGAGCCAGAACAGCAAAATCAGCCCGATCATCGCGGCAGCGGCACCCGCGATCAGGATCCGGCGGTCAAGCCGTTTGCGCTCGACGACGCGATCCATCGCGCCGCCGCTCACGGCTTCCGGCCGCTCCGGCTTGCGCAGTTCGACGAGGCTCATTGTCCACCCCCGGACAGCAACTGTCCGGAAATGGACGCTGACTCGCGATCAGTGGGGAGGGTTCGGTTCGAATGATGCGAGGTGCGAGCGAGTTTCATCCCCTTTATTGCTGCAAATGCCGTGCCAAACCGAATGGGTGGTGAGTCAACAAGCCCCACTGTTCGTTTCCGGACAGCTCCTTTACAGACGCGGCGTGGCTGACAAGTTCAAGCTCGCGGCGGTCGTCGACGACGATCCGGACATCGCCCTCGCTGCACGCCTGGCGCTGCGCGAGATTTTCGATCGGGTGGAGACATTGGACTCGCCCGCTGATTTGCTGCCATTACTGAAGCAGGAAAATCCCGACGCGATCCTGCTCGATTTGAATTTCGGGCGTGCCAAGACGGATGGCCGCGAAGGTCTCGATCATCTGGCGCGGATCATCGAGGCTGACCCGGATGCGGCTGTGGTGATCATCACCGCTCATGGCGGAGTTTCGATCGCTGTTGAAGCCATGAAAGCGGGCGCCAGCGATTTCGTCGCCAAACCGTGGAGTAATGAACGGCTCCAGGCGACCGTCCGGAGCGCGGCTTCGCTGCGCCGAAGCCGGATGGAAGCGCGCATCGAGCGCGGCCGCGCATCGGAGCTCGCGCAATCCCCGGAGACGCCCCTGCTCGGCAAATCGCCGGAGATGGAGCGGGTGAGGATGCTGATCGAGCGCGCTGCGCCGACGGACGCGAATGTCCTGATCCTGGGGGAGAACGGCACCGGCAAGGAAATCGTCGCCCGTGAAATCCATCGCCTGTCTCGCCGGTCAGACAAGCCGATGGTCTCGATTGACCTTGGCGCAACCAGCGAAACCCTGTTCGAATCCGAGCTTTTCGGCCACGTGAAAGGCGCCTTCACCGGCGCAGCAGGCGAGCGGATCGGAAGGTTGAAGGCAGCCGACAAAAGCACGCTTTTCCTCGACGAGATCGGCAACCTGCCGCTCCACCTACAACCCAAATTGCTGACTGCGTTGGAACAGCGCGAGGTCGTGCCGGTCGGCGCGAACAAGCCGGCGCCGATCGATGTGCGGGTGATCGCGGCGACCAACGTACCGACCGATCAACTCTCGGACGAGAAGCGCTTCCGCCAGGATCTGCTGTTCCGCCTCAACACGATTGAAATTGAGCTGCCGCCGCTACGACAGCGCCGCGACGATATCCCACTTCTGCTCGATCATTACCTGCGGCTCTACGAGCGAAAGTACGACAAACCTGAGCGCGCGCTACCGCCCGTGGCGATCAAGGCCCTGATCGAGCACGACTGGCCGGGGAACGTCCGCGCGCTGCGCCATGCTGCCGAGCGAGCGGTGATCATGGCCGAGGGCGATCGCTACCGCGTAGACGATTTTCCACTGCCGCGCCGCGGGCAACAGCAGACCGCCGCGGTGAGCCCGGCAGTGGAGTCACTCAATCTCGACGAGCTTGAACGACAGATGATCGAGCGCGCGCTTCGAATGCACCATTTCAACATTTCGCTTGCCGCTGCCGAACTGGGGCTGAGCCGCGGTGCGCTTTATCGCCGCATGGAGAAGCATGGACTTTAGGCGCAAGTTCGAGTTCGGACTCGCATGGCGCACGGCCGCCTTCGTCGCCGCCGTCCTGCTCCTCGCCAAGGCGGTTGCGACACCCGGGGTTCGCGCCGGATTGATCGTAGCGGCGCTGATCGCCTTTGCGGCACTGGCGAGCCTCTGGAATTTCATTCGCCGGACAAATTTCCTCGTTGCGCGCTTCGTAGAATCCATCCGCTTCCAGGATTATTCGCAGCGCTTTTCCGATCCGAGCGGTGCCGGCTTCGACGTTCTCGGCGACACATTGGACCGTGTCCTGAAGACGCTGCAGGCGCAGCACGCCGAGCAAAGCGCCGAGGTGCGTTTCCTGTCGGCGATCGTGGACGACGCCCCGAGCGCGCTGCTTGCAGTCGACTCAGAAGGTCGCGTCGAAGTGCTCAACAAGGCTGCACGGCAGCTGTTCGCGCGCCAGCCGTTAAACCGCGTTTCCGATCTCGAAACTCTGGGTCCGGAGTTGTTCGCGGCGGCGCATCTTCCCGCCGGTACACGGAAGATCACTCGTCTCATTATCGATGGAGTGCCGCAGAAGGCGATCTTCGCTTCTGCCCAGGTCGCGCGGCTCGACAAGCCGGTGACGATCATGTCCATCCTTCCGGTCCAGAGCGAGCTCGGAGCTTTGGAAGTGGCGGCCCAGGCCGACCTGGTGCGTGTGCTAACGCACGAGATCATGAACTCGTTGACTCCGGTAACCTCTCGCGCGCGCACCGGCGCGGACCTAGTTGCGTCGGCAGCAAAGGACGATTCCAGTCTCGACGATGCAAAGACTGCTACCGACACCGTTGCGCGCCGCGCGGACGGAATTTTGCGTTTCGTCGAAAGCTATCGAGAGTTCTCGCAGACGCCCGAAGTACATCGCCGTAGTTTTGAGGCCGTCAGATGGGCCGAGGAAATCATGCGGCTGGCGCTCACCCACGCCGGAGATCGGCAAATTGACGCCCGGATTGAAGTTTCGCCGACGACGTTGCGTGTCGATGGTGATGCGGAGCTGCTTGCCCAGGCAGTGCTGAATCTCCTTCGCAACGCTCTGCGTGCCACCAGCGACATTACCGAGCCGGTGGTCGCTCTCGCTTTGTCGAGGGAGCCCAACGGCCATTGCCGGATCGAGGTGCGCGACAACGGACCGGGCATTCCCGAGGAGCGGCGGGAAGATATCTTCCTCCCCTTCTACACAACCCACAAGGGCGGAAGCGGCATCGGCCTCAGCTTTTCCAAGCAGGTCGCGCTCGCCCATGGCGGCTCGATCGTAGCTTTGAAGGCTCCGGAGGGAGGCGCCAACATCCGGCTCATTCTCGGAAGCATCTAGCTCGCCCCGCCACTTCGGACTCATCTGCGTAGACCCGCGACAGCGACTCGATTCAGCGACCCCTCTGCCACAGAGCCCGGTCCACGGCGCGCAGCTGCGATTCACGAAGCACCGGCCCCGCTTTTGCCGCGCCTTTCCGGAACCAGAGGGCGGTGCGACCGCTGCGATATGGGGTCCAACGCACCAGCCCGGGTCCGTTCGGGTCGCCGGTCCGGGCGAAATTGACCCAATAGCTCTGGATCGTGTTTTCCAGATCCTTGTCGGATTGCGACCAGCCATTGCCGTGATTGTCGTTGCCCCAGACGTAGCTAAGCTCGTCCGAGTGGACCGCGCCACGCGTCCGGGTCCCGTTCGGCCCGGGCGGCGGGTTGTCGAACTGATAAAGGAACAGCGGCTGTGATCCCCTGGCAAGCCGCGCTTCGGCGAGGCGCCAGCCGCGCCAGCCGAACTCCGTGTCGCTCGCCAGATCAATTGCCGCCTGCGTCGCCTCGGCATCGGTGGCGGCGGGATAGATGCGTAGCAAGTCTGCCGCCAACGGGCCGAACGACTTGAGGTTGGCTAAATAATCGGCGCGAGTGACTTTATCGATAAAGCGCGCGGCTTCGTCGCTGTTCCATCCCTCCAGGATTGGGACCTGTGCCTCGTGCCTTGCCCGATAGACCGCCGTGATGTCGGCGGGCACGATCCTGCCATCGATGATCGGACCCCTGCTGACTCCGGGAACATCGCGGCCGAGGAAAGCAGAAGGAGAAAGCGCCCGTAGCGCGGCGAGGTTGTTGGCATGAAGCGCAGCTGCAAGGCCGACACCAGCCTGTTCGGCCTGTGGAAGGCGCGGGCCGGCGCCTTTCGCGGCGCTCGGCAGGTTGAGTGCTGCACCGCTTTCGAAGATCGCCTTCTGGAACAGCCCGCGCGCCAGCGGCGAAACCGTCAGAAGCATCGCCGAGCCGCCGCCGGCGGACTGGCCGAAAATCGTCACGTTGTTCGGGTTGCCGCCGAAACGGGCGATGTTGGCGCGCACCCATTTGAGCGCGGCGATCTGGTCGAGCAGCCCGTAATTGCCGGAGGTGTGAAGCGGCGATTCCACGCTCAGTGCCGGGGTCGCCAGGAAACCGAGCGCGCCCAGCCGGTAATTGACAGTGACGATCACGACTCCACGGCGGCCCAGCTTAGTTCCTTCGTAGGTGGCCTGCGAGCCCGAGCCGTTGGTGTAGCCGCCGCCATGGAACCAGACCATCACCGGCAGGCGCGCCGAGTTGGCAAGATTCGGTGTCCAGATGTTAAGAGTCAGGCAATCCTCGCTCTGCCGATCGAGATCGTGGCCAGCCCAGTCGACCGGCGGCTGCGGACAGACCGGCCCGAAGGCGCTTGCGTCGCGGACGCCGCGCCAGCCTTTTGCCGCCGCCGGCGCTCTCCAGCGGAGTGCGCCCACTGGCGGCGCCGCGTACGGGATCGCCCGAAAGGCATCGACGCCGTCGCGAGATGTGCCCGCGAGGCGGCCTTGCGCAATTGTGACTGATGGCGCTGCCAGGGCCGGTGAGGCGAAGAACAGGAGCGTGAGCAGGAGGGACGCCAGGACTTTCATGGCTCAATCCTACCGCCGATCGGCAGCTTGCCAAGCTTGGCCGCAGCGCGCCCATTGCAGACAGGCGGCTCAATCGGCACGATGGGCGAAGATTTCAGCAGACAAGCGCGCGTGCAGCGCCTGAGGGGGCCATGTGAACAGGATCGCAGTTGGAGCAATAAGCTTGGCCGTCGCCCTGACTGCAAGCACGGCGCTTGCGCAGACGGAGCCGTTCCGCAACCCGAAGCTGTCGACGGACCAACGCGTCGCCGACCTCGTCTCGCGAATGACGCTCGATGAGAAGATCGACGCGCTCGGAACGGATTCCGGAGTGCCGCGGCTCGGAGTGCCGAGTTTCGGAGCCTCCGAAGGAATCCACGGGCTGCAGCAGCGGGGCAATCCGCAATGGGGCATGTCTCAGATCACCACGACCCAATTCCCTCAGCCGCCCGGAATGGGCGCAAGCTGGGACCCCGATCTGGTGCGTCAGGCGGGCTGGGTGGAAGGACATGAAGCCCGCTGGATCACCCAGACCGACACCAAGCGGCGTCCGATGCTGATGCTGTGGGGGCCGCAGGCGGACCTTGAGCGCGACCCGCGCTGGGGCCGGAGCGAGGAAGTCTATGGCGAGGATCCGTTCTTCAACGGGACGATGGCGACGGCCTTCGCCAAGGGCCTCGAAGGAGACGACCCGAAATATTGGCAGGCCGCGCCTCTGCTGAAGCACTTCCTCGCCAACAGCAACGAAAACGGCCGGTCCAACTCCAGCTCCAACTTCCACGAGCGGCTGTTCTACGAATATTATTCGGTGCCATTCCAAATGGCCTTCCAGGATGCGGGCGCAAAGGGCGTAATGGCATCCTACAATGCGTGGAACGGCACGCCGATGGCGATCAACCCGGTGCTTCGGAAAGTGGTGATCGGCAAGTGGGGCGTCGACGTGGTTTCGAGCGACGGCGGGGCGGTCACAAACCTCGTCAAATGGTACCACCGGTTCCCGACGCAGAAGGATGCGGTGGTCGCCACTCTAAAAGCCGGGATCAACCAGTATCTCGACGTCTACAAGGACCAGCTGCACGAGGCGGTGAAGGACGGGTCGGTAACGCAAGCCGATCTCGACGAGGCGCTTCGCCGCAAGTTCCGGATCACTGCGAAGCTGGGGCTGCTCGATCCGCCAACGCTGGTGCCTTATTCCAAGGTGCATGGCGGCACTCCGCCGTGGGACGGCGAGCAGGATCAGGCGATCTCGCGAAAGATGGCGCTGGAGAGCCTGGTGCTGCTGAAGAATTCCGGAGCCGCGCTTCCGCTCGACAAGGGCGCGCTCAAATCGATCGCGGTCATCGGGCCGCTCGCCGACAGCGTCCATTGGGACTGGTACGGAGGCATTCCGCCCCACGCGATCACGCCTTTGGAGGGAATCAGGGCCGCGGTCGAACCGAGGGTTACGGTTAACTATGCCGCGGACAATGCGGGCGATGCGGCAGTTCGGGCAGCGAAAGAATCGGATGTGGCCATCGTGGTTGTCGGCAACGACCCGACCTGCGGGCCGAACATGGCGCACGACTGGAATGACAACGGCACCAACCCCTGCGCCGACCCTGGCGACGGGCGCGAAGGCCGCGATCGGGTCACTCTGACGCTGGCACAGGAAGAACTGGTGAAGCAGGTGATGGCGGCCAATTCGCACACGGTGATGGTGCTGGTCTCCAGCTTCCCGTTCACGATCAACTGGTCGCAGGCGCATGTGCCGGCGATCCTCCAGATGGCGCATTCGTCGCAGGACGAGGGCTGGGCGATCGCCGAGGCTTTGTTCGGCGATTACAATCCGGGCGGGCACACGATCGTCACCTGGCCCGCTTCGATGGACCAGCTGCCGCCGATGATGGATTACGACATCCGCCACGGCCGCACATACATGTATTTCAAGGGCCAGCCGCTTTATCCGTTCGGCTACGGCCTAAGCTACACGAGCTTCCGTTTCGACCACCTTCGCACCAGTGCCGCGGCACTGCCACGCGCCGGAAAGATCATCGTCAGCGTCGACGTGACCAATACCGGCAAGCGAGCCGGCGACGCCGTCCCGCAACTCTACGTCCATCACCTCGGCTCGAAGGTCGAACGGCCGGCGCTGAAGCTCGCCGGGTTCAAGCGCGTACATGTGGATCCCGGGCAGACGAAGACGGTCACCATGACGCTGAATGCCGAGCAGCTGGCCTATTGGAATGTGAAATCCCAAAGCTTCGTAGTCGAGCGTGAGCCGGTGCGGCTGATGGTTGGAGATTCGTCCGCGAACCTTCCGCTGACGAGGACAGTGCAGGTCCGTTGAACCTCGGGCGTCATTCATCGCACTGACAGGATCGGCCAAGCATCAGCCGCTGGACCGCCATTCTTATCGGGGCTTGAGAATTGGGCATTGCCTTTGCGCCGCGCAATTCGCTGATCCCTGGCGGGACGGGCGGTCTCCGGCCTGAATGGCAGCGGCCGCTCGGCTCCGATGCGGCCCCGGCACGAGATACGATTCCGCGGGTGCAAGCAGCGATGTGCGCCACGGTGCTTGGGGTGGCGCTTTGGGCGACCAGGGGAATCAGCCCGCTCAACCCGGATACGCCTTCGTACCTCTATTTCGATCCATCGCGCACCGTCGGCTATCCCGCCTTCCTGTGGCTGGTGAAGTTGCTGATCGGGCATGCCGCCGCTGCGGCGCCGGTACAGATGAGCCTCCTTGCGCTGTCGTTGTTTCTGCTGGGCTGGAGCTTTCACGACCTTATGGGTCGGCCCAGACTCTCGCTGGCTTTCCAGGTCTTCCTCGTCGCCTCTCCCGACCTGTGGCGGTTCTCGGCGGAGCTGATGACGGAGGCGCTGGCGACGACGTCCGTGGCGCTTTGGTGTGCGCAGCTGCTGCGGCTGATCAAGCGGCCTTCGCCGAGAGCCTACTTGCTGCTTGCATTGATCTCCGCTGCGGGAATGTTGATCCGCCCATCGCTCATGGTGCTCTTCGCCGGTAGCGCGATAGCGGCGCTTCTGTTGAAATCACGGCGGCAGCGCGCGTCCGCCGTCGCCTCACTGGTTCCGATCGGGTTGGGAGCCTATCTGCTCACCCCGCTCGCTCTGCTTATCGTTCATGGATCGTCCGTAACGACCAGTCCCGTTGCGCGCGGCATACTCCAGCACACCCTGTTCTGCGATGACGCCGCCGCTGCAGGCGATGCAGACGCCGAGTTCGTGGACCGCGATTCCGCGGGGGTGAGGCAGTATCTGGACGGCGCACCGCCCGACGTGGGCATCGCTCTGCAGCACCTGTATAGTGCGCCCCTGCGATTTGATTCCATCATTCCAGGGTTGGGGCGCCTGCATAATGCCGAAGCGGGATGGCAGGCAGATCCGATTGTCGGCCGCGTTGCCCGCGAAAGGATCGAAGCAAACCCGCTTTGTTACGCCCGAAGCGTGCTCCGCAACTATTGGGATCTGGTGACGCAGGCCTCGCCCCACGTTGGCGCCGAGGGAGCAAGAGTGGACCAGTTTCTGGCCGTCCATCCGCCCGTTCCGATCGCCTCCGAACCGCCGCTTCCGTCGGACGCGCGGGCGCTACAGCGCGGCGCCGGGGAGCTTCATGTCGCCCCTCCGCCAGCGCATGCGGCGATCGGCCGCTTCGGAACGAAAGGCTCGCCGCTCCTGCTGTTGCTGGGGCGAGTGTTATATGGCGCGGCCGCGCTTGTCGGGCTGCCGTGCCTTGCAGCTCTCATTATTCAATGGCGAAAGAGCTTTCCAGATTGGGACATGGTCGTGCTGGCGGCCATGGGACTTGTCTTCCACTCTCTCTTCCTGGGCACCGCCATCGTGGAGCTTTCCCTGATCCGCTATACGGTGCCGGCGTGGCCGATCGTCGGCACGACGTTAGCGACCGCGTTCGCTGCACTTGCGGCGCGTAATCGGATGCGGGAAGGCGAACGACGGCACGCCCTTGCTCCAGCGACAATCTGAAGTCGGTTGCTAGAGCCTAGGTGAGCGCCTGCGCTGGATTTGCGCTGGCGAAGTTCAGCGGACGCACCCGCGGCAGCGCGAACCACCACCAGAAGGTGCCGAAGCCGACGATCGCCGCCGATGCGACGAAAGCCGACATGTATGAACCGGTTTCGTCAATCAGCAACCCGGTCAGCACCGGACCGACAATGCCTGCCGTGTTGCCCACCCCGTTCATGATGCCGACCCATGTTCCGGCCGCCTCGGGCCCGGCATAAATCTGCGATATCGCATAAGGACTGGTGCCGCCGAGACCGCCGAAAGCCGCGCCCACGACGAGCCACGCGAAGATTGCTGCGGATGAGGCCGAGAAGCCTATTCCCAGGATCGAGACTGCATAGGTCAACTGGTAAAGGCAGAGCAGGCCCTTGCGGAGCTCACCTTCGTCGCGGCCGTTCGCGACGAGCCGGTCGGAAAACCAGCCCCAGACGAGAGCGCCAATCCCCTGAATAACGTAGGCCGCCGTCGTCATTGCGGTCATCTCCAGGATCGGCAGACCGCGTACCTTCACCAGGTACAGCGGCAGCCAGGCGAGCAGGAAATAGAAGCCGTACGTGTTGCAAAAGTGGCCGATGCCCATCGCCCACACGGTCCTGTTCTTCATCACCTGGGTGGTGAAAACGTCATTGCCGCTGCCGCGCGCGTAGCCGCGCCAGTGCGGCTTCGACACGAAAAGCCATGGCACGATCCAAAGCAGCGTGGCGGAGCCGAAAATTATGAAGATCGGCCGCCACCCGTAATAACGAAGGAGCAAGCCTCCCGCGAAGGTGCCGAGTGCGGGTCCCCAGGCGAGCGCGGCCGCAAGCGTGCTGTTGGCGATCCCCCGCCTAGCCGGATTGACGTGGCGCGCGATGATTTTCGAGGCGGATGGGAAGGCCACCCCCTCGCCGATCCCGAGCATCAGGCGCAGACCGACCAGCATCACCAGTCCATTGGCGAACCCCGTCAGGAAGGTGGCGAGCGCCCATATTGCCAAACCCGTGGCAATCAGCCGGTAGACGCAGAAGCGATCGGACAGCCAGCCGACCGCGAACTGCGCGGGCGCGTAGATCCATGAGAAGGCCGAAACGGCGAGACCGAACGCCGACGCCGACAGCACCAACTCATCTTTCATCTTCGGCGCTGCGATGCCGATGGCGCCTCGGTCGACATAGTTGAGGAGGATCAGAGCACCGAGCAGCAGAGTCAGCCATAGACCTGCGCCGCGGCTGCGAGAATCTTGGGCTACCCTCGTCATGTTCGGCTCCCCCGGAGACCGTAACCTAATAGCTGCCTTTCATCGCGTTGGTAAGGCGGCCACCGGGGCGGTGCCGAGCATCCGCGCTATGTAGTCTTGCGTCGCAATTTGCGCTTGATGGAAGGCCACAAGCGTGGCTTCGGCCTTTCGGGTGGTGAAGGCTTTATCTCTTCGCCCAGGTATAGATTGGGTCTGCGCGCACCATCCGACACATCGATGATTTCGCGAAGCGCCAAACGGCCCAGAGACTCGTCCGAAAAGGCCGGCGTGTAATATACGCAGTCTTCAAAAAAATAGTGGGTGACCTGCGACCATCGGGTACGGGTCGGGTCTGTTTGCGGGCTACCGCCGTGGAGGAGGTTGGCGCACCAGATCAGAGCCTGCCCCTTCTTCGCAAGAAATGTTTCCAGCGGCGCTTGATGCTCTGCCACAAGGGCTTCCCACGCGTTCTGATACGGGATTTGCGCCGATTCCAGTTCCGATTGCCAGCCGCGCCGGGCGATCATCGCATTGCTGATTATCGGCCATTTGTGGGAACCTGGATAATAGCACAGCGGACCAGCGCCAGCGTCGATATCTTCGAATGCTACCCACACGCCGCACATGAACCGTTCTGGTATCGAAGAAAAATGCACGCTGTCGGTGTGCACATGCTGCTGCGTACCGACCGGAAAGTTCAAAGTCTGGAATGGGAACGCACGGCGGCCCCACAATTTCGATAGAAGATCGAGAACGGCCTCGTTCGCGGCGATGGCTCGCACGTCTTCATCGTAGCGCCACGCATCCTGAACGCGCCCGACCGTCGGTCGCTTTACCGCGTTCGCATCCTTGTCCTTGATTCCCATTTCAGGCGCGAAGCGGCTCCGAATTCCCTCTATTCTGCTGTCGAGCTCCGGATCCGGGAAGTCGAAAACGGCGTAGCCTTTGTGGTTCAGCTCTTCCGCGATCGAACGCTCGGCATCGGTCAATCCCATCCGGTCGACGGCGCTTGGGAATACAGGGGATTCAATAAGTGGCACGCCGGGAAACGCACCGACCGGATCGACTGTCATGAACCCTAATATCCGCCCTTCATTGCAGCGATCAGCCGCCCCACCATACCCTTGGCGGCCTTCTTCTGAGTGATCGTCCCGAGCGCGAGATCGCGGATATCGCCCTTCTGCGAATTGGCAAGCGCTGCCAGCCCGACCAGCGTCGCGAAGGCGGTCCCGCTGTGCGCATCCGGCAGGCCGGCAAGCGTGCGTGGGCGGCCGATGCGCACAGTGCGGCCGAGCACACCCTGCATGTAATCGGCGATATTCTTCAGCTCGGCACCGCCTCCGGTAAGCACAACCGGCCGCCCGATCGGGCCGGTGAAGCCGAGGCTCTTCAAAGCCGCGTCGATCTCGTTGGTGAGTTCCTCGACCCGGTGCCGGATCACAGTCATCAGCTGGGCACGGGTGATCCGGATCGGCTCCGCCCCCTTTTCCGATCCGATTTGATTGGCCTCGATCATCTCGTTGTTATCGCGCGGGCTGGTCATCGCAGAGCCGTAGAAGCACTTCAGCCGCTCGGCATCGCGGCGCTCGACACCGAAAGCTGCGGCGATATCGTCAGTAATGTCGCGTGCACCGAGCGGGATAGAGCGCAACCCCACCAGCATCCCGCCTGCGTGAAGCGAGACATTAGTAACGCCGGCACCGAGTTCGACCAGAGCGACTCCGAGGTCACGTTCGTCCTCGGTGAGGCAAGCAAGCGCAGCGGCAACCGGCGACGCGACGATCGCCTTCACGCCCAGATGCGCGGTGCGGATCACATAATCGATGTTGCGAAGCGGAGCTGGATCGGCAGCGATGACATGGATATCGACTCCGAGCCGGTCGGCGTGGAGGCCAATCGGCTGCTGGACGCCCTCGGCGCCGTCGATCGTGTAAAGCGCCGGGTGTGCGTGAAGGATGACTTTGCCGCCGCGATCGATCGCGCTCCGGCCGGCGAGCATCAGCTGGTCGATATCCGAGGGTTCGATCTGGTGGCCACCGAGCTCGACCTCGACATTCGCAACGTCGCTGACCAGCCCGCCCGCGCCGTAGCTCGCCCACACGTCATCGATGGTGACTCCGGACATTCGCTCGGCAAGCTCGACTGCCTCCCGGACCGCATATTCGCTCGCTTCGACGTCGACGATGAAACCGCGCTTGACCCCGCGGCTCTCCCGCTGACCGGTGCCAAGCACTCGAAGGTTGCCGTCCCCGTCGCGGGTCGCGATGAGGGCGCTAACCTTCGACGATCCGATGTCGAGCGCGGCGATCAGAAGCTGGTCGTCGGATTCGGCCAAGTGGTCTTCAGTCCTGAACGGTTGTCGGAGCGGATGGCCCGGGCGCGGTGGCGGGGGCTGCGGGCGAAGGTGCCGGAGCGACAGCTGCGCCCGGGAGCGCCGGAGTTACCGGCGCGATCGTCTGCCGTGTGCGGACGATCATCTCTCCCGGAATGCGAAAGTCGAAACGCACGAAGCCGCGGCCAAGGAGGCCGGTCGCCTTATCCTGCTCGGCGAATTTGACGAGCGCATCCCTCGCCGCGTCTTCGCCTTCCGGAAGCGCGACAGTCTCCCCAGTCTGGAAGTTGAGATCCCAGCGGCGGCCGCCGACCCAGGTGGCCGAAACCAGTTGTGGTGTCAGGTTGGGCGCCGCTGTCATCAAGGCGTTCAGCTCCTCCTCGCGCTGGTTGGCGCCGGTACCGATCAGAAGTGGCAGGTCCGGCATCTTGTCGACCGGTACGTGGTCGATCACGGTGCCATCCGAATCGATGAGGGCCAGCTGCCCATTATCCTGCCACAGCGCCGCCGGCTTCCTCTCGACCACGTCGATCACCAAGGTGTCGGGGAAGCGCCGCGACACGCGAGCGTCTTTGATCCAGCCATATTGCAACAGCTTCGAGCGGATCTCGGAGACATTGACGAGCGGCATCGCCATCGATCGCTGATTGAGCGCGATCTGGTAGACGGGAGCACTGTCCATGTGGTGAATGCCGACGACGTCCACGCGCTTCACGGTGAATCCGGCGCGGCCGATCGCCTCACCTGTTGCGGTCCACAGCTTCTGGGGCAACCCGAGCGCGACGATGGTCACCGCGGCGATGATTGTGAGGAACAGGCCAAAGGCGATCCCCGCCAATCGGTTCGCCCGCGCCTGATCGACCGGAAGCCTCTTCGCGATCTTTTTAGGGACGGCAACCTTGGGCGCGGCACGGTGCCGGGGCGCGGCGCCGCGCCTGACCCGAGCCGCGGTCATTCCAGCGCCTCCGCAATCAGGGTCTCGACGAGCTCCGCATAGGAAATGCCGAGCTGCTTCGCCTGTTCAGGGACGAGGCTAAGCGGTGTCATGCCCGGCTGGGTATTCACTTCGAGAAGATAGACGCCGGCCTCGCCGCGCTCGTCGTCCCAGCGGAAATCCGAACGCGACGCGCCGCGGCAGCCGAGCAGCCTGTGCGCCTTCAGCGCCATATCCATCATCGACCGGGCGATTTCCTCCGGCACGTCGGCCGGGCAGACATGCTCGGTCAGCCCTTCGGTGTACTTGGCATCATAGTCGTAAAAGCCAGCGACGGGCTTCAGCTCCGTGACACCAAGCGCCTGGTCGCCAAGGATCGCGACAGTCAGCTCGCGGCCGCGGATGAAAGGCTCGGCGAGAAGACGATCGAAATGGTGCCACGGGCCTTCGACCTCGCGGCCGATAGGAGAGCCATAGTTGCCGTTGTCGGTGACGATGGCGACACCGACCGAGGAGCCTTCGTTGACGGGCTTCACCACGTAAGGGCGGGCGATCGGATCCTCGCGGAATAGGCTCTCGCTTTCGACGATCTGGCCTTCGGGCATCCGGATGCCGTGCGGCACGAGGACCAGCTTGGTCAGCTCCTTGTCGATGGAGATGACGGATGTTTCCAATCCGCTGTGGGTGTATTTGAGACCCATGAGGTCCATCATGCCCTGAACGCTGCCATCTTCGCCCGGCGTTCCATGGAGGGCGTTGAACACCACGTCGGGTCTAAGCTCCGCCAGACGCTGGGCGACGTCGCGCTGCATGTCCAGCTCGGTGACCTTGGCCCAGCCGTTGCTTCGAAGCGCCTCCGCCACTCCGCGCCCGCTCATCAGCGACACCTCGCGCTCGGCCGACCAGCCGCCCATGAGCACGACGATATGGAGATCGCGGTTCATTCGCCAAACCCCACGCGCTGGATTTCCCATTCGAGCTGGATGCCCGTCTTGTCTTTCACCCGGCGGCGCACTTCTTCCCCCAGCTGCTCGATCTCGGAGCTTCTGGCGTTGCCCAAATTGAGCAGGAAATTGCAATGCTTTTCCGAAACTTGCGCATCGCCGATGCGAAATCCGCGGCAGCCCGCGGCGTCGATCAGAACCCACGCCTTGTGGCCGGGCGGGTTCTTGAAGGTCGAACCGCCGGTCCGGCTTCGGAGCGGCTGCGATTCCTCGCGAGCGCGAGCGATCGAATCCATTTCGGCGCCGATCGCCTTGGGGTCGCCGGGTTCACCGCAGAAGGTCGCTTCGACGACGGTGGCGCCTTCAGGCAATTCGCTGTGACGATAAGTGTAGCCGAGCCTCTCCAGCGGCCATTCCTCGATTTCGCCAGAGCGGAGCATGATCCGAGCTGAGGCGAGGATGTCCTTCACCTCCCGGCCATAGGCGCCGCCGTTCATCCGGACGAAGCCGCCGACTGTGCCGGGGATTCCGCGGAGGAATTCGAGACCGGCGATCCCTGCGTCGCGAGCCGTCGACGAGACCAGAATGCCGCTCGCTCCGCCGCCGCAGCGCAGAGTGACCGCGTCCAGCTGCTCGATCTTCGCGAAGGCTTTGCCAAGGCGGACGACAACGCCGGGAACGCCGCCGTCACGAACGATCAGGTTGGAGCCGAGGCCGAGCGCCATCACCGGAACAGTGGGATCGAGTTCGCTCAGGAATTCTGCGAGATCGGCCTCGTCGGCAGGTTCTAAGAGCCATTCCGCAGTTCCCCCGCTCTTGAACCAGACGAGCGGCGCGAGCGGCGCGTTCGGAGCGAGTCTGCCGCGAACCTTAGGCATAGTGGCTATGGCGCTCACTTGCTCGCCCTCGCGCCGCGAATACCGTCTGCAAGCCCCGCCGCCCATTTGGTGATGTCCCCCGCGCCCATGCAGATGACGATGTCCTCTTCCGCAGCGACATCCCGGAGCGACTCAGCGAGATCGGCAGGGTCGGAGACGCCCTTCACCATCCGGTGGCCGTGAGCGCGCAGTCCCTCGACCAATGCCTCGGAGCTGACTCCGCCGATCGGCTGCTCGCCTGCCGCATAAACCGGTGCGACGAAAACGATGTCGGCGTCGTTGAAGGCGCTCTGGAAGTCGTCCATCAGCGACTGCAGGCGGGTATAGCGGTGCGGCTGCATCACCGCGATCACGCGCCCTGCCGAACTTTCGCGAGCTGCCGCAAGGACTGCCCGGATTTCGACGGGATGATGGGCATAATCGTCGATGATCGTTGCGCCGTCGATCTCGCCAACCTTGGTGAAGCGGCGCTTGACGCCCTGGAAGCGCATGAAGCCGGCGGCGATCTGCTCGTCGGGAATTCCGAGCTCGATGGCGGCGGCAATCGCCGCGAGCGCATTTTGCACATTGTGGCGCCCGGGGATCGGCAGCCGGATACCTTCGATCGACCGGCGCGATCCGTCACGCTCCAGAACGACCGCATCGAACCGGCTTCCGCCGTCATCGGGCATCACATTCTCGGCGCGCAGATCGGCCAGCGCGGAAAAGCCGTAGGTGACGATCCGGCGGTCGCGGATCCGGCCGATGATCGCCTGCACCTCGGGATGATCGATGCACAGGACCGCGAGACCGTAGAAGGGGACGTTCTCGATGAACTCGCAGTAGGACTTCTTCACCTCGTCGAAGCTGCCGTAATGCTCGAGGTGCTCTGGATCGATGTTGGTGACGACGGCAATGGTGCCGTCCAGCCGTAGGAAGCTGCCGTCGCTTTCGTCGGCCTCGATCACCCACCAGTCGCTCTTGCCGAGCCGGGCGTTCGATCCATAGCCGTTGATGATGCCGCCGTTGATGACGGTCGGGTCCATGCCGGCGGCGTCCAGCATCGCCGCGATCATCGAGGTGGTCGTCGTCTTTCCGTGCGTTCCGGCGACCGCGATCGTCTTTTGCATCCGCATCAGCTCGGCGAGCATTTCCGCGCGTTTTACGATAGGAAGCCGGCGCTCGACCGCGGCTTCGACTTCGGGATTGCCGCGACTCACCGCCGAGGAGATCACCACGACTGCCGCGTCCCCGAGGTTTTCCGCCGTCTGCCCTATGGTGACCGGGATTCCGGCCTTGCGAAGCCCATCGACGACATATCCATCGGCGATGTCTGAGCCTTGCACCTTGTAGCCGAGCTGGTGCATCACTTCGGCGATCCCGGACATACCGATCCCGCCGATCCCGACGAAATGGATGGTGCCGATGTCGGTGCCCATCGCCTTCATGCGGGCACTCCGCTGGCGGGAAGTGCGCCCCCCTTGGCAGTCTTGCGGACGGGCCCGACCGCGACCGGCGCTAGGCCGCCGCCGACCCGCTCCACCAGATCGGCGAGATCGCGCGCGGCGTGCGGGCGGCCGACCGACAGCGAACGGGCGGCCGCATTACCGAGAGCTTCGGGATCGCCTGCAATCGCTTCGATCTGCCGGGCCAGCACTTCGGGCGTGAAATCCGGCTGCGGGATCACCCGGGCACCGCCGGCCCGCTCCATCTCGCGGCCGTTGGCGGTCTGGTGATCGTCCGTCGCTGAAGGGAACGGGATCAGGATGGCGGGCCTTCCTGCAGCAGTAAGTTCCGCAATGGTCGATGCCCCGGCGCGGCCGATCACTAGGTGGGCATCGGCGAGCTTGGACGGCATATCCTCGATATAAGTGAGGAGTTCGGCCGGGATCTTGAGCTCGGCATAGCGGGCGCGGATGGCTTCGATATCGTCGGGGCGGCATTGCTGCACCACCTGCAGTCGAAGGCGCAACGACCGGTCGAGCAGACCGAGTCCGGAGGGAACGACCTGACCCAGCACCGTCGCGCCCTGCGACCCGCCGGTGACGAGGATCTTGAGCGGCGAAATGTCATCGAACGGCGGGAACGGCATTTCGCCGAGCCGGGCGATCGCCTCGCGGACCGGATTGCCGACAAGGGTCACCTTGTCGCCATATCGGGACTTCAGTCGCTCAATGTGCGCGTAGGCGGTGGCGATTGCCGTCGCACTTCCCGCCAGCAGGCGGTTGACCCGGCCGAGCACCGCATTCTGCTCGTGAAGAACGGTCGGGATTCCAGCCGAATTCGCCGCCAGCAGCGAAGGAAAAGCCGGATATCCGCCGAAGCCGACGACCGCATCGGGCCGGTGATCGCGATAGATCGCCTTGGCCTCGGCGCGGCCGGCAATCACCGACCGCAGCGCCTTCAACAGACCGATTGGTCCGCCGCCCAGCCGTCCCGCCGGCAGGATGTGCACCGGAATATCCTCGAACAGCCCCGGAAACTTCGCTCCGCGCGCATCGGTGATGAGGAGGACGCCGTGGCCCCGGCTCTTGAGCTCGGCCGCGAGCGCGTGCGCCGGCACCATGTGCCCGCCCGTTCCGCCGGCAGCCAATACGAAGTTCATGCCTCGACCGTTTCTCCGCTCCACTTCACCACGTAGGGCGAGCGGGTCAGATACGGATTGCGGCGGGTGAAGGCGAGAAGCAATCCCATGCCGATCGACAGCGCCAGCATCGAGCTTCCGCCGTAGCTTATGAAGGGCAGCGTCATTCCCTTCGATGGCGCCAGCTGCACGTTGACCAGCATATTGATCAGCGCCTGGAGGCCGAACTGGATCACGAGGCCGGCCGCGGCGAGGATGGTGAACGGCGAATCCTCATCCAGAAGCTTGACCAGCACGCGGGCGACGATGGTGAGATAAAGGAGTGCGATCGCAAGGCAGGCGATCAACCCGAACTCCTCGCCGACCACAGAGAAGATGTAGTCGGTGTGCGGCTCGGGAAGCCCGAACTTGTGCGTTCCGGCGCCGGGGCCGACTCCGAAAAGCCCGCCCGCGGTCAAGGTCCGCATCGCATTTTCGACCTGGAAATTGTCGCCGCTGTTGAACAGGAACTCGTTGATGCGCTGGGTGGCGACGTCATAGAAGAAGTAGGCGAGGACGATCCC
>Ga0068854_100000407_pt1 | contig 27035 bp, 26 predicted proteins | sample KBSCornC42_FD_66590 | JGI IMG/M metagenome (GOLD analysis project Ga0068854, IMG submission 66590) | Corn rhizosphere microbial communities from Kellogg Biological Station, Michigan, USA - KBS Corn C4-2 | ecosystem: Host-associated > Plants > Roots > Rhizosphere > Soil ... | reverse complement strand
TCGTCGAGCGCCTTCTTGCAGTCCATCATGCCGGCGCCGGTACGCTCGCGCAGGTTCTTCACGTCAGTGGCGGTATAAGCCATTGCGTCTATCCTCTTGAAAAGTCGTCATGTTGGCCGGAGCCCCAGCCTCGGCCGGAGTTGCGCTCAGGCCGCAGCTTCCTCGGTCACCGCTTCCTCGGGGGTCGGCTCGGCGAGCGCGCCGAGATCGGCGCCCGAGTCCTGCAGCGCGCCGCGCCCGCCCTTGGTCGCGGCGGTTGCCACCGCCTCGCAATAGAGGCGCACGGCGCGGCTGGCGTCGTCGTTCGCGGGGATCGGGAAGGCTATGCCGTCGGGCGAGACGTTCGAATCGAGAATCGCCACGACCGGGATGCCGAGCACGTTGGCTTCCTTGATCGCCAGTTCTTCCTTGTTGGCGTCGATCACGAACATCACGTCGGGCGTCCCGCCCATGTCGCGGATCCCGCCGAGCGAGAGTTCGAGCTTGTCGCGCTCCCGGGTGAGCTGGAGGACTTCCTTCTTGGTCAGCCCGACGATGTCGCCCGAAAGCTGCTCGTCGAGACTCTTGAGCCGCTTGATCGACTGGCTAATCGTCCGCCAGTTGGTCAGCATTCCCCCCAGCCAGCGGTGGTTCACGAAGTGCTGGCCGCACTGGCGCGCTGCCTGAGCGATCGGCTCCTGCGCCTGGCGCTTGGTGCCGACGAACAGCACCTTGCCGCCGGCCTGGACGGTCGCGGAGACGAAATCGAGCGCGCGCGCCAGCAGCGGCACGGTCTGCGACAGGTCGAGGATATGGATGCCGTTGCGGGCGCCGAAGATGTACGGCTTCATCCGCGGGTTCCAGCGGTGGGTCTGGTGGCCGAAGTGCGCGCCGGCCTCGATCAATTGCTGCATGGTGACGACGGGAGCCGCCATAAGTCGTTCCTTTCCGGTTGAACCTCTGGGAAACTGGAACCGCGCGGAGACCCCGCGGCGGCACCGGTATGGGCGTTTCCCATGTGGATTTGCCCGTCCGGAAGGGTTCCGGGGCCAGGCAGGCGCGGCCCTTAGCCGAGGTCTGGTTCGATTTCCACCCAGAATCTTGTCGCACTGCGCAAACGGCTCATCGTGGTTTCGCTTGACATTATGGAACAAAGATAGAACATCGGCGCGTTCCCGTCGATTCTTCGGGAACGAATCTGGTTATCCACTCGTTAGCCAACCGGTTTTCCACATCCCTGTAAACAGGGGCCTGTAGAGCGGGGGGCGACAGGTGGATCGGACAAGGACGTGACCGATGCTGACCGTGCTCGCTTCCCTGGCATTTGTCGCCGCCGCGCTGGCCGCGCTCGCGGCGATGCGCGCCACTTTCGCCCAGTACCGCGATATCGCCTTCGGCAATATCGCGGCGCTTAGCGGCGTCAGCGACGAGCGCGAGTTCCGCGTGACGATGGTAGCGCACGGTCGCAAGCCGGTGCTAGCGGGTCACCCCGGCATTCGCCGCATTCCGGTCCGCGCGCAGGCCGCGCGCGGTGGGCTCAGGCCTTCGCAACCGCGGCGCGCTGCCGCCTGACCCGGGCGTAGCGCAGCCAGCCCAGCGGAAGCAGCACGAGATAGACTGCGCAAATCGTCACCAGCGTCCACCACGGCTCGGTCAGCAGCGCGGCGATTACGATTCCGAACACCGCGATCACCTCCAACCGAATGCTTCGCCGCGGGCGCAACGAGCCCCAGCTGAGCGTTGCCAGATTGGAGATCATCAGGAACGCCATGCCGAGCGTCCACAGCCCGACCAGCGTCGGCTGGCGGAACGCGTCTTCGCCGCTCGCAATCCACAAATAGAGCGGCAGGAACGCGAGTCCCGCTCCGACCGGTGCGGGCACTCCGGTGAGGAAGCCGGCGGACTTGTGCGGCTGGTCGGGCAAGTCGATCCGCGCGTTGAACCGCGCCAGCCGCAGTGCGCAGCACACCGCAAGCGACAGCGCGGCGAACCAGCCAACCCGCGGCAGGTCATGCAGCGCCCACATGAACAGGATCAGCGCCGGGGCGACCCCGAACGAGACGTTGTCGGCGAGGCTGTCGAGCTCGGCGCCGAAGCGCGACTGCGCCTTCATCAGCCGCGCGACGCGACCATCGATACCGTCGAGCATCCCGGCCAGGATCACCGCCATGACGGCCTTTTCCCACTGCCCATCGGTGGCGAAGCGGATGCCCGTCAGCCCCGAGCATAGCGCCGCCGAGGTGATCGCGTTGGGCGCCAGCGCGCGTAGCGTCAGCCCTCCCGGCAGGTGCCCGCGGCGACCGCGGCCGTGCTCATCGGTTTCGTCGGGATCGAGCGCCTCGTCGTCATCCTCGGTATCGAGCGGACGCCCGTCGGGGCCGAGGATCACTGGATCACGCCTTCGAGCGCGGGCGCCTGGCCGATCTCGGCAAGCACGGTCTCGCCCGCGACGCATTTCTGCCCGAGCAACACGCGCGGCTCGGTTCCCTCGGGCAGGTAGACGTCGACCCGGCTGCCGAAGCGGATCAGTCCCACGCGCTGCCCCGCCGCGACGATATCGCCGGCCTTGACGAACGGCACGATCCGACGCGCCACCAGCCCGGCGATCTGCGTGAACCCGACCAGCACGCCGTCGCCCCGCTCGACCATGAAGTGCTGGCGCTCGTTGTCCTCGCTGGCCTTGTCGAGGTCGGCGTTGAGGAACTTGCCCGGGATATAGACCACCCGCTTGATCGTGCCGGCGACCGGCGCGCGGTTGATATGGACGTCGAACACGCTCATGAAGATCGAGACGCGGGTGCGCAGCCCCTCGCCCATTCCTGCTCCGTTGGCATCTTCGCCGCGCAGCTCGGGCGGCGGCGCGACCTTCTGGATCAGCGTGACCAGGCCGTCGGCGGGGGCGACAATGAAGCGCGCGTCCTGCGGCACGCTGCGCTGCGGATCGCGGAAGAAGGCGAGCACGCCGAGCGTCAGGAAGGCCAGCGGCCAGGCGATCGTTTCCCAGGCAAGATAGGCGGTGGCGAGGCTGGCGAAGCCGGTCAGCAGGCCGAACTTGCGCCCTTCTGGATGGATCGGCGGCCACGACCAGCCGGCAAGCCCCTTGCCTTGGTTGTCGACGAGTTCTCCGGGCATTGCATCGCTCTAGGAGCGCGCGCCGGGTGCGGCAAGCGCATAGGGCAATCTTAACCATCCGCCGCCTAAGCGAATTCCCGATGGACCGGGGCGGACGGGTGAACCTAAGCGACTTCAGGCAGGCGCGCGAGGCCCGGGCGATCGTCGCCCGCGAGCTGCCCGTGCACGCGTTCGCGCTGGCTCTGTTCACCGCGTGCCTCGCGATACTCGCGGCGCATCGCGCGGCGCCGGGCGTTGCCGACATCGCCGCCAACCTCCTCGCCTATGTCGCCTCGGCCACGCTGATGCTCGGCGCGAAAGGCGCGGCGATCCTCCGCCGCGACCGTCCGGCGCGCCCGCTCGGGCACCTCGCCGGCCTCGCGAGCCGCGAGCTGCGCGAGCCGATCGTGCTCTCGGCGCTGCCGATCTGCGCGATCCTCGTGCTGCTGATGCCGTTCTTCTCGATGCTCAAGGCGATGGTCCCGGTGTTTCATCCCTACACCTGGGACGCCGCGCTGATCGCCGCCGACCGCGCGCTGTTCCTCGGCCACGACCCGTGGCGGGTGCTCCAACCCGTGCTCGGCTTTCCGCTGGTCACCGCGCTCCTCGCGCTGCTCTATCACTTGTGGATGCTGGTGCTCTACATGGGCACGCTGTGGCTGGTCTTCGCCCGCTCGGCTCAGGCCGTGCGGCGCCAGTATATCCTGGCCTACGTGCTGATCTGGACGATCGTCGGGTTCGTGCTGGCGACGGCGATGGCATCGGTCGGACCGTGCTTCGTCGGGCCGATCCTCGGCGATCATCACTTCGACGCGCAGATGGCCTACTTGCGCGAGGCGGACAGCCACATCCCGGTGATGACGCTGGTCGTCCAGGACATGCTGCTCAACGGCTTCCGCCACGCTTCGACCAATCTCGGCAGCGGGATCACCGCGATGCCGTCGATGCACATCGCCTTCGCCTTCCTGTTCTGGCTGGCGGTGCGCCGTCCCTACCCGCGCGCGGCGCGGTGGTTCTTCGCGTTCTTCGTGGCGATCTGGGTCGGCTCGGTCCACCTCGCCTATCATTACGCGCTCGACGGAGCGGTGGCGGTCGCGGCTACCGCGCTGATCTGGAAGGCGAGCGAGGCGGTGCTGACGCTGTGGGATCGGCGCGCGGCCACCCCCGCCCATGAACATGCGCTAGTGGCCGAGTAGAAGGTGGTGGACAGGGCTGGATTCGAACCAGCGTACGCTCTCGCGGGCAGATTTACAGTCTGCTGCCATTAACCACTCGGCCACCTGTCCACACCGGCCCGCCGGAAGCGAATACGCCTGAAGTGCCGGCCCGTTTCCGGGCCATCCGGCCGAGGGCCGCGTCCATGGCGAAGCCCCGCCGCACTGTCAAGCAACCGCGCGGCTTGCCCGCCCCGGGCCGCGCTGGCACAGCCCGCGCATGAACGACACTCGCAAGGGACGCGCGCTACGCGGGCGCGCGGGACGAAACCGCGGCGGCCGCGGCAGCGGACGCGCAGGCACGGGCCAGGTGCGGCTGTGGGGCCACCACGCCGTTGAGGCCGCGCTCAAGAACCCCGATCGCGTCCACCGCAAGCTGTGGGCGACGCGCGAGGCGGTCGCCGCGCTCGATGGCGAACTGCCGAGCGAATTCCCGGTCGAATGGGCTTCGCCAGCCGACCTCGGCCGGCTCGTGACCCGCGACGCGCCGCACCAGGGCCTCGTGCTCGACTGCGCCCCGCTCGAGGAGCTGGCGATCGACGACTTGCCCGAGGCCGAAGCGGCGCATCCGGTGCTGGTGCTCGACCAGGTCACCGATCCGCACAACCTCGGCGCGATCCTCCGTTCGGCGGCGGCGTTCGGCGCGGCGGCAGTGGTCACGCAGGACCGCCATGCCCCGCCTGAGTCCGGCGCGCTGGCCAAGGCCGCCTCGGGCGCCCTCGAAATCGTGCCGTGGGTGCGCGTGGTCAACCTGTCGCGCGCGCTCGAAGAGCTGGCCGAGGCCGGTTACTGGCGCGTCGGTTTGGACGGGGGCGCGGAGCACTTGTTCGGTGATGTCCTCCAGACGGGGCCGGTGGCGCTGGTGCTCGGCGCCGAGGGCGAAGGCTTGCGCCACAATGTCGCAAATCACTGCGACGTGCTCGCCCGGCTGCCAATTGCGGCGGCGATGGAGAGCCTCAACGTCTCCAACGCCGCGGCGGTGGCGCTCTACGCGCTCGCCACGCGCTGACATACAAGAAAGGGGGAAACCATGCTGCCACTGACGGACCGGCCGCGAGCCGTGTTTGCGGCACTGCTGTGCCTGCTCGCCGCGGGGTGCTTCCTGCTCCCGGGCAAGTTCGCCAGCGAGCTGACGGTCAAGCGCGACGGCACCTTCGCGTTCGCGTACAAGGGCGACATCCATGTCCTCGCGCTGACCAAGATGGCCCAGGACGAGATGGACGACAAAGCCAAGTTCGAACCGCAGCCGTGCTACGACGACCAGAGCGGCGAGGAGCGCAAGTGCAGCGCCGACGAGCTGTCGGTCCAGCGCTCAAACTGGGGAACCGAGCAGGAGGCGTCCAAGGCGAAGCGGAAGAACGACTCCGAGATGATGCAGAAGATGCTGGGCGGGATCGACCCGTCCGACCCCCGCGCCGCCGACGAACTCGCCGAGCGCATGCGCAAGCAGGCGGGCTACCGCTCGGTCACTTACGTCGGCGACGGCAAGTTCGTGGTCGATTTCGCCATCGCCGGGCGGCTAGACCACGACTTCAGCTTCCCCACCGTCGAAAAGCTCCCCGTGGTGACCCCGTTCGTGGCGATCTTTCGCCGCGCCGACCGTAGCGTGCGGATCGACGCGCCAGCTTTCGCGGCGAGCGCCGCGGGCGGGCCGCTGGCTGGCATGGCCACCGGCATGGCGGGGAAGGACGTGCCGGCGGGCTTCCCCGTGCTCGACGGCAGTTTTGCGGTGCTCACCGACGGGGAAATCCTCGCCAACAACACCGACGATGGGCCGCAGGCGGGTGCCGGCGGCTTGCGACGGCTGGCGTGGAAGGTGACTCCGCGCACCGCCTCGGCTCCGACCGCGCTAGTTCAGTTGAACCGCTGATACGAAAACGCCGCGCTCGGCCTGATGGCGAGCGCGGCGCTGTTTCGCGGCGGCGCAAGGCCGCCGGCCCTCGAATGGGGCTTAGTTGACCGCGTCCTTGAGGCCCTTGCCGGCCTTGAACTTGGGCTGGCTCGAAGCGGCGATCTTCATCGGCTCGCCGGTGCGCGGGTTGCGGCCGGTCGAGGCCTTGCGCTTGGCGACCGAGAACGTGCCGAAGCCGACCAGGCGGACTTCGTCGCCGCTCTTGAGTGCGTTCGAAACCGAATCGAACACCGCTTCGACCGCCTTGGTCGCATCGCCCTTCGACAGGCCGCTCGAGTCGGCGACGGCGCTGATCAGATCGTTCTTGTTCATTCTAGAACCCCCTAGAGGCTGGTTGGAAATTCGTGGCGGAATCGCCAGGCAAGAGTGGGGCGGAATTGAGCGGAAGCGTTTGCCGCTGTCAAAGCCTAATGGCGCGAAAATCGGCGGATATTCCCCGATTTTCGATCTTTTGCGGTAAATAGAGGGTTGATGGCCGACGAACCGGCACGCGGTGTCCCGCGCCGGTTCACCAGCACTCTCGATTCGCTGCGATGCAGCAAGAAGCCCTAGCGTCAGTGCGCAGTCGCCCCGACCCCCAGATGCGACGGGCCGGGCTGGCTGGCGATGTCGTCCTCCTCGGTCCACTCGATCGGTTCGACCGCGGCGACCAGCGCGCGCTCGAGCACTTCGTCGACATGACTGACCGGAATGATCTCGAGCCCCTCGGTGACGTTGGCCGGGATTTCGGCGAGGTCCTTGCGGTTCTCCTCAGGGATCAGCACGGTCTTGATCCCGCCGCGCAGCGCCGCGAGCAGCTTCTCCTTGAGCCCGCCGATCGGCAGCACCCGCCCGCGCAGCGTGACCTCACCGGTCATCGCCACGTCGGCGCGCGCCGGCACCCCGGTCAGGGTCGAGACGATGGTGGTAACCATGCCAATGCCCGCGCTCGGCCCATCCTTGGGCACCGCGCCCTCGGGCAAGTGGATATGGATGTCCTTGCGGTGGAAGAGGCTCGGCTTGATCCCGTAAGCGGGCGCGCGCGCCTTGACGAAGCTGAAGGCGGCCTGGACGCTCTCGTTCATCACCTCGCCGAGCTTTCCGGTGGTCTTGACCTGGCCCTTGCCCGGCACCGTGACGGCCTCGATCGTCAGCAGCTCGCCGCCGACCTCGGTCCAGGCGAGCCCGGTGACCGCGCCGACCTGGGCTTCTTCGTCGGAGACGCCGTGGCGGAACTTGCGCACCCCAGCGTAGTCGCCGAGATTGTCTGGCGTGATCGCAATCGCGGTTTCTTTGCCTTCAAGGATCTTACGCAGCGACTTGCGCGCCAGCCGCGCAATCTCACGCTCGAGCGTGCGCACCCCGGCCTCTCGCGTGTAATAGCGGATCAGGTCGCGCAAGCCCTCGTGGCTCAGCATGAACTCGCCGTCCTTGAGCCCATGCGCCTCGACCTGCTTGGGGATCAGATGGCGCTCGGCGATCTGGACCTTCTCGTCCTCGGTGTAGCCCTCGAGCCGAATGATCTCCATCCGGTCTAGCAGCGGCTGCGGCAAGTTGAGGCTGTTCGCGGTGGTCACGAACATGACGTCGCTGAGGTCGAAGTCGAGCTCGAGGTAGTGGTCCTGGAACTTGGCGTTCTGCTCGGGGTCGAGCACTTCCAATAGCGCCGAGGCCGGATCGCCGCGGAAATCTTGGCCGAGCTTGTCGATCTCGTCGAGCAGGAACAGCGGGTTGCTGGTCCCGGCCTTGCGCAAGTTGGTCACGATCTTGCCCGGCAGCGAGCCGATGTAGGTCCGCCGGTGGCCGCGAATCTCGGCCTCGTCGCGGACGCCGCCGAGCGACTGGCGGACGAACTCGCGCCCGGTCGCCTTGGCTATCGACTTGCCGAGACTGGTCTTGCCCACGCCCGGAGGCCCGACCAGGCAGAGGATCGGACCCTTGAGCTTGTTGGTCCGGGCCTGGACCGCGAGGTATTCGACGATCCGGTCCTTGACCTTCTCCAGCGCGTAGTGATCGGCGTCGAGCACTTCCTGCGCGACGACAAGATCCTTCTTGAGCTTGGACTTCTTGCCCCAAGGCAGCCCGAGCAGGACGTCGAGGTAGTTGCGGATGACGGTCGCCTCGGCGCTCATCGGCTGCATCGTCTTGAGCTTCTTGAGCTCGGAGGTGGCCTTGGCCTTGGCTTCCTTCGACAGCTTGAGCTTTTCGATCTTCTCCTGCAGCTCGGCGACCTCGTTGGCCTCCTCGCCGTCGCTTCCGCCAAGCTCGGACTGGATCGCCTTCAACTGCTCGTTGAGATAGTATTCGCGCTGGGTCTTCTCCATCTGGCGCTTGACCCGCCCGCGGATCTTGCGCTCGACCTGGAGCACCCCAAGCTCGCCTTCCATGAAGGCGAGGACCATCTCCAGCCGCTTCAGTGGATCGGGCTCGGAGAGCAGCGCCTGCTTGTCCGAGACCTTGGCAGCGATCTGGCCCGCGACGCCATCGGCGAGCAGCGCGGCATCGACGATCTCGGCGAAGTTGGAGCCGGCGTCGTCCGACAGCTTCTTGTTGAGCTTGGCGTATTCGCCGAACTGCTCGACCACGGTGCGCATCATCGCCGAGACTTCGGTGCCCGAGACGGTCACCGGCTCGTGCAGCTCGACCTGGGCGACCAGCATTTCGCCGGCGCTGCCCTGCTCGACCCGCAGCGCCTCCAAGCTGCCGCGCTGCTTGCCCTCGACCAGCACCCGCACGGTGCCGTCGGGCAGCTTGAGCAGCTGGAGCACGCTGGCGATGACGCCGACGTCGTAGAGGTCGTCGCGGTCGGGATCGTCGCAGCCGGGATCGAGCTGGGCGAGGAGGAAGATGTCCTTGTCCGCCGCCATCGCCGCCTCGAGCGCGGCGACCGACTTCTCTCGGCCGACGAACAGCGGCACGACCATGCCGGGGAACACGACGATGTCGCGCAAGGGAAGCAGGGGAACGAGGTTGGTGGTCATATCCGTCCGATCATAGCGCGGGTTGCGCGCGCGGCCGCAAGGGGGCGGCCGGTTGGCTGTGGATATGGGTTGCCGGACACAATGGCGCAACACCTCTCCCTCGACGGGGAGGATAGCGCAGCTTGCTCGCGACGCGAGCTACCGAAGCTTAGAGAGGGTGGTCGCCCCCTCTCCAACTGCGTCTGGCGAGCAGAAGCTCGCAAGGCTCGGTAGCCTCTCGCGCAAGGCGAGAGGGCAAGTACCACCACACGCTCACATCCCCGGCAGTTTAAACCCCGCCGGCAGTCCGATCCCCGACTGGATCTTCTGCATCTCGTCGTTTGAGCGCTGGTCGGCCTTGCTCCGCGCGTCGTTGAACGCGGCGGTGACCAGGTCCTCGAGGATCTGCTTCTCCTCGAGCTTGATCAGGCTGTCGTCGATGCTGATACCGAGGATACGGCCCTTGGCGGTGCAGCGGATCGTCACCAACCCGCCGCCGGCCTTGCCCTCCACCTCGATGGAATCGAGGGTAGCCTGGGCCTCGCCCATCTGCTTCTGGATCGTCTCGGCGGCCTTCTGAGCAGCCTGGATCATCTCTTCCATCGATTTCATGCGGACTTGCTCCATGGGTTCCTGCCGGGGGTCTGGCGCTCCTCATCGACCAGCTCGGCATCGGGAAAGGCGGCGAAGGCGGCTTTGACCAGCGGATCGGCGAGCAGCGCAGCCTGCGCGGCGGTGGCTTCGGCCTCGGCGCGCTCGCGCAAGCTGGGCTCGGCGTTGCCGACCGCGCGCTCGACGGTCCAGCGCTCGCCGGTGATCTTGAACAGCGCGTCGCGGAACTCGGGCTCGGGATCCTCCGCGCGGAAGCCTGGGTCGAGCTGGAAACGCAGCAGGCCCGGCGCGACTTCGATCGGCCGCACCCAGTTGCGCATGATACCCCCGACCAGCGGGCGTTCGTTCTCGACACGCGCGACGAGCTCGGCCCAGTCGAGGCCGGCGACGGGCTGCGGCGCCGACGGCGCTTCGGCGGCAGAGCGTTGGGGCGCGGGTCCGCGCTCGGCGATTTCCTCGAGCTTTTTCACCAGCTGGCCGGGATCGGGCAGATCGGCGGCGTGGAGCACGCGAAGCAGCGCCATCTGCACCGCGGCGAGCGGATCGGGCGCAGTACGGACTTCGTCGTGGCCCTTGAGCAGCAGCTGCCACAAGCGGTGGAGCTGCCCGGCGGAGAGCTGGCCAGCCCACGCCTCGATCGCCGCGCGCTCCTCGGCGGTGGCGCCCATCGCCCCGCTCTCGCCGAGCTGGGCGACGGTGATGCGGTGGACGAGGTCCATCTGCGCGCGCATCAGCGCCAGCGGCTCGACCCCCAGCGCATACTGCTGCGCGACCATTTCCAGTAGCGACTTGCCCTCGCCGCCGAGGATCGCGGTCAGCAAGCGGCGCTGGATGCTCTTGTCAGCGAGTCCCAGCATGTCGCGGACCTTGTCGGCGGTGACGGTCCCATCGCCGTCGAGATCGGCGTGGGCGATAGCCTGGTCGAGGATCGACAGCCCGTCGCGAACCGAGCCCTCGGCCGCGCCCGCGATCATCGCCAGCGCCTCGTCCTCCGCCCCGACGCCCTCGGCTGTGCAGACCATGGCGAAGTGCTCGGCGAGCAGCGGAGTGGCGATCCGCCGCAAGTCGAAGCGCTGGCAGCGGCTGAGCACGGTGACCGGCAGCTTCTCGACCTCGGTGGTCGCGAAGAGAAACTTCACATGCGCCGGCGGTTCCTCAAGTGTCTTGAGCAAGGCATTGAAAGCATTGCGCGACAGCATGTGGACTTCGTCGACGATGTAGATCTTGTAGCGCGCCGAGACGGCCGCGTAGCGCACCGCCTCGATGATTTCGCGGACGTCGTCGACCCCGGTGTTCGAGGCCGCGTCCATCTCGATCACGTCGATGTGACGCCCTTCGGCGATTGCCCGGCACGGCTCGCACACCCCGCACGGGTCGATCGTTGGGCCGCCCTTGCCGTCCGGGCCAATGCAGTTGAGCGCTTTGGCGATCAGGCGGGCGGTAGAGGTCTTGCCGACCCCCCTCACTCCGGTCATCAGGAACGCGTGGGCCAGCCGGTCGCGCTTGATCGCGTTGGCCAGCGTGCGGACCATCGGCTCCTGCCCGATCAGCTCTGAGAAGGTCTGCGGCCGGTACTTGCGGGCCAGCACGCGATAGGGCTGCGCCGCCTGCGGCTGCGCCGGCTCGTCGAGGCCGAGACCCGGCATTTCCGCCTCATCGGCAGGCTGCTCGCCAAAAATGTCGGGGGAATCGCCCATCGCGATCAAACTAGGGACTCGCAGGGTGATTGTAAAAGGAGCCGGCCGACCCGCCGCAAACCGTTGTGGCTGCTTCCTTCCGGACCTGACCAGGTTGGCGGCCGCAAGCGTCCGACCGACTCCCGGCCGCGCATATGGCGGCGGCCTTGGCGGATTGCAACCTCAGCGGAAGTTGTCGGCGTAGGCCTGGAGCTTGAGCTGGCGCGGCGGCGTGGCGATGAGACGCGCCGCGATTCCGTACTTTTCGGCATAGGCCTGCGCCTGCTCGGCGCTGTCGAACGTCAGCGAGACCTGGCGCTGGGTGTCGCCGCTTCCCGCCCAGCCCATCAGGGGATCGGGCTTCTGCGCTTCGGCAGGGACGAATTCGAGCACCCAGTCGTCGATCCGCGCGCGGCCGGACTGCATGGCGTTCTTGGGGCGCTGGTAGATGCGTGCGGGCATGGCGGCGCCTGTAATTCAGTTTTCTGCGCGCTGGAAGGCGTTCTTGGTCTTGAGGCTGGGCTTTTCGAGCCACGGCTGGTCGGGCCAGCGGTGCCGTGGGTAACGGCCCTTCATCTCCTTCACGACTTCGCGCCACGAGCCGCGCCAGAAGCCGGGCAGGTCGGCGGTGGTTTGGATCGGGCGGCCGGCCGGCGAGGTCAAGCTGAGCAGCAGCGGCGTTCCCTCGCCGAGCGTGGGGTGCGCGTCGAGACCGAACAGCGCCTGGACGCGCAGCTCGGCGGTCGGGCCGGCGGGGGCGGCGTAGTCGATCGCGTGCGAGGTCCCGGCGGGCGAGACGAACTCACGCGGTGCGAGGCGGTCGAGCCGCCGGCGCTCGTCCCACGACAGGCGGTCGAGCACCGCGCGCGCGGCCACTGCCGGGTCAATTGCCAGGTCGCGGCGGCCCTCGAGCAGCGGATCAAGCCAGTCGTCGGCAGGCGCCAGTCCGGCGTGGCGCAACCGTTCGCCGAGACCGGATGGAAGAAGCGCCGCCGCATCGGCCTGCCGGCGCAGCAGCGACAGGACGGCAGCCGGATCGGGCTTGGGATCCGGTGTGCTCGCAAGCATGATTGCTCCCAGCCGCCGTTCGAGCCGCGCTTCAACCCGCTGCTCTTCGGCATTCCAGCGAACTGCGGAGCGGTATTCGATCCGCTGGCCGAGCCAGGCTTCGATGTCGGCGCTTGTCAGCGCGATCGCGGCTAGTATCCGCGCGCCTTTAGCCTCGCCCTGCGCGTCGCCAATCGCCAGCCATTCGGCGCTCGCCAGCGGTGAGGCCCCATCGAGCCGGAAGCCGCGGCCCGCGGCGGACAGCCACTCCTCGCCCGAAGCCGAGCGGCGCCGCGCGAGATTGCCGGGATAAGCGGTGGCGAGGAGAATCCCCATGGGTGGGACGCTGTGCGCGCTTGCTGGGATCAAGCGTTGCGCCGTTTGGGCCCAGCGCGCCGCCAGCTCCCGCGAGGCTCGGGCGCGCGCCGAGCGGTCGCCGCGCCATCGCGACAGCCGCACTTCCAAGTCCTCACCGCGCCCCCCGAGCCCCCGCTCCTGCAGGAGCAGCGCCAGCTCGGCTGCGACCGCCCCAGTGCCGCGCTCGGCTGCCCAAAGCATCATGTGCGCCAGCGGCGGGTCCATCGGCAGCTGGGCAAGGAGCCGCCCGTGCGCCGTGATCCGCCCCTCTTCGTCAAGCGCACAGAGCGTGCGCAAGCGATCTTGCGCCGCCGCAAAAGCGGTCGCAGGCGGCGGATCGAGCCAGGCCAGCGCGGTCGGGTTTGCCGTGCCCCATTGTGCGAGCGCGAGCGCCAACGGCGCGAGGTCCGCTGTCAAGATCTCCGGCGGGTCGAACGCCGCTCTCCCCGAATGCGCCGCCTGCTCCCACAGCCGGTAGGCCACGCCCGGCCGCTGCCGGGCCGCCCGGCCCGCGCGCTGGGCAGCCGAGGCCCGGCTGGCCGGTCGCGTCAACAGCCGGGAGTGCCCAGCGGCGACGTCGAACTCGGCGCGGCGAGTCAGGCCCGAATCGATCACCACCGAGACGCCGTCGAGCGTCAGGCTGGTCTCGGCGATGTTCGTCGCGAGCACGATCCGGCGGCGGGCGTGGCGGCGGATCGCGGCGCGCTGGCCTGCGGGCTCGACCTGGCTGTGGAGCGGCAAGACCAGCGCGTCGGGCAAGCGCTCGGCCAACTGTTCCGCGCAGCGCTCGATTGCGCGGACGCCGGGGAGAAAGGCAAGGACATCGCCGTCCTGCTCGCGCCAGGCCTGTGCGACGGCCCAGGCCATCGCTTCTTCGACGCGGAGCTCGGGCCGAGCACCGAGCCAGCGCACCTCGAGGGGATGGGCCCTGCCCTCGCTTTCGATGACCGGGGCATCGCCGAGCAGCGCCGCGAAGCGCGCGCCGTCGAGCGTTGCCGACATCGGCACAAGCCGGAGGTCGGGCCGCAGCACCGCCTGGCTTTCGATGGCCAGCGCGAGCCCGAGGTCGCTGTCGAGGTGCCGCTCGTGCGCTTCATCGAACAGCACCGTCGAAACGCCGGTCAGTTCGGGATCGGCGAGAATGGTCGAGACGAAGATTGCTTCGGTCATGACCACGATCCGCGTCCGCGACGAGCGCTTGCTGTCGAGCCTCGTGAGGTAGCCGACAGTCTCCCCGGCCTTTTCTCCAAGCAGCTCCGCTATCCGCTCGGCCGCCGCGCGCGCGGCGATCCGGCGCGGGCTGAGCAGGATGACGGTGCCGGTACACCACGTTTCTCCGAGCAACGCGGGTGCGACCGCCGTGGTCTTCCCGGCACCAGGTGGCGCGACGAGCACCGCGGACGACCGCTCGCGAAGCGCGTCGAGAAGATCGGGAAGTACGGCGTCGATGGGTAGCGGTTCGAGCAATCGCTCAATACCGGCGCGCCACCGCGAATTCGGCCGCTTCGATCATCGCGGCCTTTGCCGCGCTGGCGGGGAATCCGGCGATGGCGTCGATCGCCCGCTCGGCGAAGTGGCGGGCGCGCTCGCGGGTTGCGGTGACCGCCCCGTGGCGGCGGATCAGTTCGATGGCGTGCGCAAGGTCCTCGTCGGACGTGCGGTGGCCGATGATCGCCGCCTGCCAGAACGTGCGCTCTTCCGCCGTCCCGCGCGCATGGGCGAGGATTACCGGCAGCGTCATCTTGCCTTCGCGGAAGTCGTCGCCGCGGCCCTTGCCCATCGTGTCGGCGTCGGAATCGTAGTCGATCGCGTCGTCGACCAGCTGGAAGGCGATGCCGAGGTTGCGACCGTAATCGTCGAGCGCGCGCTCGGTCGCGTCGTCGCGCTCGGCGACGACCGCGGCGATGCGGCAGGCGGCGGCGAACAGCGCGGCGGTCTTGGCGCCGATGATCTCGAGGTAGTGCTCCTCGCCGGTCTCGATCTGACGCTGAGCGGTGAGCTGGTCGACCTCGCCCTCGGCGATCACGGCGCTGGCGTGGCTGAGGATCTTGAGCACCTTGAGGCTGCCGTCCTCGACCATCAGCTCGAACGCGCGGCTGAACAGGAAATCGCCGACCAGAACCGTGGCAGGGTTGCCGAAGATGATATTCGCTGCGGCCTTGCCGCGGCGCAGCTCGGACCCATCGACCACGTCGTCGTGGAGCAGCGTCGCAGTGTGGATGAACTCGACCGTGGCGGCGAGCTTGTGGTGGCGGGTCCCGGCATAATCGAGCAACGCCGCGCTCGCGAGCGTCAGCATCGGCCGCAGCCGCTTGCCGCCGCCGGCGATCAGATGACCGGCGAGCGCGGGGATCAGCGGGATGCGGCTCTGCATGCGATCCAGGATCACCGCGTTGACGCTGTTCATCCCCGGCGCGACCAGCGCCATCAGCGGGTCGAGCGACGCCGCCGCCTGGGTTCGGAACGGGATGACGGTCGCGCTCATCTGCGGCCGCGTTTGGCGAGCACCCTATCATAAGGCAAGTGCAAAGCGGGCATTGGCGGGTGCTGCCCGCGCATGCTAGCGCGGCGGCGATGGCCGACGACGCTGCCTCCACCGATCCCGTGCTCGCCGGCTATCGCCGCAGCATCGACAACTACGACGCGGCGCTTGTCCACATTCTCGCTGAGCGGTTCCGCACGACCCAGGCGGTCGGGCGCTACAAGGCTGAAAACGCGCTTCCGGCATCCGACCCAGGCCGCGAGGAGCGCCAGATCGCGCGGCTGCGCAAGCTGGCCGAGGAAGCCGACCTCGATCCCGAGTTTACCGAGAAATTCCTGCGCTTCATCATCGACGAGGTGATCCGTCACCACCAGAAGGCGCAGACCGGTAAATGAACCAGCGCGAAGCCTACGAGTGCTTCGTCGAACTGCACCGGGAAGGCTGCTTCGTGCTCGCCAACGCGTGGGACGCGGCGAGCGCGGTGGTGCTGCGCGAGGCAGGGATGCAAGCGCTTGGTACGAGCTCGGCGGCGATCGCGTATGCGCTGGGCCGCGCCGACGGCGCGCATGCGGTCAGTCGCGACGAGGCGATCGCCAACGGCACGTTGCTCGGACGCGCGAGCGGGCTGCCGGTGAACGGCGACCTCGAGGACGGATTTGGCCCCTCGCCCGACGACTGCGTCGCGACCGTCGAAGCAGCGATCGCCGGCGGCCTGGCCGGGCTGGGGATCGAGGACACGACGGCCGATGCCGCCAACCCCATCCACAGCTTCGACGCCGCGGTGGCGCGCATCGCCGCGGCCGCGAAGGCGGCGAGCGGCCGCATCGTGCTGACCGGACGCACCGACGTGCTGCTTCACAAGAGGGGCAATGTAGACGAGGCAATTCGCCGTATGGTCGCGTTCGCCGAAGCTGGAGCCGACGTGCTCTACGCGCCGGGCCTCCTGACGATGGAAGAGGTTCGCAAGGCGGTGGCCGCGGTAGGGCCCAAGCCGGTTAACGTGCTCTTGGGCGCGTGGCAGGAAATGGCTCCGCTGGCCGAACTCGCACCCGCGGGCGTGCGGCGGGTCAGCCTGGGCGGCGCGCTGTTTGGCAACATGATGGGCCAGCTCAAGGCAACCGCAACGCGGATCGCGGCTGGCCAACTGATGGCGACGACCGAGCATCGCTCGCCGGTGAATTTCAACGCCCTGTTCGGCTAGGCCGGCCGCGGCAGGCGCAGCTTCACAAGCAGTCCGCCCAAGTCCTCGCTCTCCTCGAGCGTGACCGAGCCGCCGTAGATTTCCGCCACGTCGCGGACGATCGCCAGGCCGAGCCCGGTGCCCGGCTTCCCCGTGTCGAGCCGCGCGCCGCGGTCGAAGATGCGAATGCGTTCGGCTTCCGGTATGCCCCTGCCATCGTCCTCGACCCAGATTTCACAGCACCCGGGGTCGCCAGTCGCGGCGCAAACCGTCACGAACACGCTGCCTCCACCATACTTCGCGGCGTTCTCGATCAGGTTGCCGAGAATTTCGTCGAGATCCTGGCGCTCGATCGCGACTTCGGCGTCGCGGTCGCCGTCGAGATCAAGACGCACCTCGTCGTAAAGCCGCGCGACCGAGCGGACCACCGCATCCGCGCTGTCCCACACGCGCGCGCGGGAATGTCCCACAGCACGCCGCCCCACCGCGCGGGCGCGGGCGAGGTGGTGGTCGACCTGACGGCGCATCACCCCGGCTTCGCGGATCGCGGTGTCGGCAAGGTCCGGAGCCTTGGCGGTCGCAGCGTTCATCAGCACGGTGAGCGGTGTCTTGAGCGCGTGCGCGAGGTTGCCGGCGTGCGTGCGCGCCTCCTCGGCCTGGCGCTCGACGTGGGCGAGCAGGCCGTTGAGCTCCTCGACCAGCGGCTGGACTTCGCTCGGCAGCGGCTCGGTCACCCGGTTCTCGCCGCCGCTGCGCATGTTGGCGATGGCGCGGCGCACGCGGCGCAGCGGGCCGAGCCCGTACCACGTCTGCAGCGTCGCCATGCCTATCAGGCCCAGGCCGAGCACGACGAAGCTCCACACCACGATCGAGCGAATGCGCGCGATCTGGCTGTCCATCTCACCGCGAGCGGCCGCGACGGTGAACCACCACTTGGTCTCGCTGCCCGGGAGGATGATCGAGCGCTCCATGACCCGCAGAGGCTCGCCGGGGAACTGGTCCGAGTCGTAGACGTGCGGCGCGCTGTCGAAATGATCGAGCCGCACCGCCAGGCTGCGGTCCCACAGCGAGCGCGAGGGGAAATCCTCGTGGCCCTTGCCGCTGATCTGCCAGTAGAGCCCGCTGTTGGGCTCGAGGAAGCGCTGGTCCCCAAGGGGACGGTTGAAGAACACCTCGCCGTCGGGTCCGATCTCGGCGGAAGCCACCATCGCGGTCAGCATGTAACCGAGCTGGTCGTCGAAGTTCTGCTGGACCAGGCCGGTCAGCGTGCGATCGAGGAGGACACCTCCGCCGAGCAGCAGGACGCTAATCCACGCCGCCGCGATCAGGATCATCCGCCGGGCGAGCGAACCGGTGTTCGCGGGGCGCGCCTGCTGGGGCGCCTCTATGGCCTCGGTGGTCTGGGCGTCCACCTACATGAGTCCTAGCCCCGCGGTGGTTCGGCGGGGTCGTCGAGGCTGTAGCCGAGCCCGCGGATCGTGGTGATCACGTCGGCGCCGAGTTTCTTGCGGATGCGCGTGACGAAAACCTCGATGGTATTCGAATCGCGGTCGAAATCCTGGTCGTAGATATGCTCGATGAGCTCGGTGCGGCTGACCACCTTGCCCTTGTGGTGGAGCAGGTAGCTGAGCAGCTTGTATTCCTGCGCGGTCAGCTTGACCGGCTCGCCATTGAGCGTGACCCGGCCGGAGCGAGTGTCGAGCCGGACGTCGCCGGCGGTCAGCTCGCTCGACGAGTTGCCCGAGGCGCGGCGGATCAGCGCGCGAAGGCGCGCGATCAGCTCCTCGGTCTGGAACGGCTTGGCGAGGTAGTCGTCGGCGCCGGCATCGAGCCCGGCGACCTTGTCCGACCAGCTATCGCGCGCGGTCAGCACCAGCACCGGGAAACGCCGCCCTTCCTTGCGCCACATGCCGAGCACGGTCAGCCCGTCGATCTCGGGCAGGCCGAGGTCGAGCACGACCGCGTCGTAGTCCTCGCTCGAGCCCATGTAGTGGCCGTCCTCGCCGTCGGTGGAGAGGTCGACCGCGTAGCCGTTCTGCTCGAGCGTGGACTTGAGCTGCTTGCCCAGCGTGGGTTCGTCCTCGACGATCAGGATGCGCATGCGGGTTCCCCTAAGCCGACCGCGTCACCGCGCGGGCGTTCATACAACGCGGCAAATGGGATTTTGCGCCGAACCGGTCAAGCGCGGGCGATTCAACGCTCGCTCAGCACCTGGCCGCTGCGCGCGTCGACGTCGACGAACACCACCCGGCCGTCACGGATGAACTTCAGGCGATAGGCCATCGCCGCCGGATCGTACTCCGGGCCGAGGTACTGCATGCCCTGCTTGGTCGGGAGAACGCGGCGCTCGATGTCGCGCAGGCTGCGGACGCTGCCCTCGCGCATGTCCTTGCGGACTTCCTCCTGCGCATCGCGCCGCGGCTTGGCCTCGGCGGGCGCGAGCGAGGTCACCGCCAGCGCGGCGGCAAGCGGAGCACTGGCAAGGCGGGCGAGGCGCTTCATCGTGCCGCTGTGCCTAGTCGCAAGGCATTGAACAAGCTCTGAATGGGCGCGCGCCTGCCCGTTCAGCTAGCGCGTCATCTCGTATTTGGCGGTGAGAACGATGGTCGTGCCGACGCGGCCGGGCTCGATCGGGGTGGACTTAACTGCGGTCACCCCAACTGCCGCTTGGTTGGCGACATCGAAGGCGATCGGCCCGCCGCGCTGGAGGGTTTCTTCGACGCTGAGCAGGCGTACCCCGGCAAACCCTGCCATCCGCGCGTACTCGCGGGCTTGGGCTTCCCCGGAACGGAACGCCGCCTCGCGCGCCGCCGCGCGTTGCGCCTTGTCGTCCTCGCGTCCGAAAAACGGGCCGTTGACGTTGTTCGCCCCGGCCGTGACCAAGGCGTCGAGCGTCGGGCCGACTTTGTCGATATCGCGCAAAATCACGCTCACCTGGTTGGTCGCATCGTAGCCGAGGAAGGCCGGCGGCACGTTGTCGTTGGTGTAGCGATACTGCGCGTTGAGGCTGATCCCCGAGGTCTGGACGTCGCGTCGAGCGATGCCGAGCTGGCCGAGCCGGGCGAGGACTTTCTCCATCCGCGCGGCGTTGTCGCGCATCGCGGCGACCGCGGTCGGGGCGCGGGTCGTCACCCCGGCGCCGACCGTGGCGCGATCGGGCTCGGACTGGACGGTCTCGGTGGCGGCGATCTCGACCACCGGGCCTTGGCTGGCGATATGGACTTCGGCCGCGGTGGCCGGTGTCGCGGCGGCGAGCGCGGCGGCGAGAAGCAGGCAATTGCGCATCAATCGTCCCCTTGTTGCGGCGATGAACAATCGCAGCGTGCTGGACGTTCCCTGTGCGCTGGCTTAACCGCGCGCTCCGCCATGGCCGCCGCACCGATCCTTTCGTGGGAACAGCTTTCGCTCCAGCAGGGCGGGCGCTGGCTGTTCACCGACCTCGACCTGTTCATCGGCCCGCGCGACCGGCTGGCGCTGATCGGCCGCAATGGCGCGGGCAAGACCACGCTGCTCAAGCTGATCGCGGGGCTGATCGACGCCGACAAAGGCAAGCGCTCGCTCCAGCCGGGGCTCAAGATCGTCCTGCTCGAGCAGGACCCCGACTTCTCCGGCCACGCCACCCTGATGGACTTCGCGCTGGCTGGAGCAGACGCCCCGCCGCGCCACCAGGTGGAAGCTATCGCCGGCCAGCTCGGCATCGACATGGACCGGCCGGCGGCGACTGCCAGCGGCGGCGAGAAGCGCCGTGCCGCGCTGGCCCGGGCGCTGGCGATGGAGCCGGACCTGCTGCTCCTCGACGAGCCGACCAACCACCTCGACCTGGCCGCGATCGACTGGCTCGAGGACTGGCTCGGGCGCTACAAGGGCGCGTTCGTGGTTATAAGCCACGACCGCACCTTTCTCACCCGCCTGACCCGCGCGACGCTGTGGCTCGACCGCGGCTCGCTCCGGCGCAAGGAGATCGGCTTCGGCGGCTACGAGGCGTGGGAAGAGCAGGTCTATGCCGAGGAGGCGCGGGCCGCCGAGCGGCTCGACGCGCGGCTCAAGCTCGAAGCGCACTGGCTCGAGCGCGGGGTCACCGCGCGGCGCAAGCGCAATCAGGGCCGGCTCGAGAAGCTTTGGGAAATGCGGGCGCAACGCGCGGCGATGCTCTCGCCGCAAGGCGCGGCCAAGCTCAAGCTTTCGAGCGACGAGGTTCGGACCAAGTCGGTGATCGTCGCGGAGAACGTGACCAAGCGCTTCGGCGAACGCGCGATCATCAAGGATTTCACGCTACGCATCCAGCGCGGCGACCGGATCGGCGTGGTCGGCGCCAACGGGGCGGGCAAGACCACGCTGCTGCGCCTGCTGACCGGCGATCTCGCCCCCGACGAAGGCTCGGTGACGCTGGCCAAGACGCTCAGCGGGGTGATGATCGACCAGCAGCGCAGCGTGCTCTCGCCCGAGAAGAGGCTGCGTGACGTGCTCGCCGAGGGCGGCGACTGGCTCGACGTCCGCGGCATCCGCAAGCACGTCCAGGGCTACCTCAAGGACTTCCTGTTCGATCCCGGGCTGGTCGACGCGCGGGTCGGAACGCTTTCCGGCGGCGAGCGCTCGCGGCTGCTGCTGGCGCGCGAGTTCGCCCGCAAGTCCAACTTGCTGGTGCTCGACGAGCCGACCAACGACCTCGACCTCGAGACGCTCGACCTGCTCCAGGAAGTCATCGCCGACTACGACGGGACAGTGCTGATCGTCAGCCACGACCGCGACTTCCTCGACCGCACGGTGACATTGACGTTGGGCCTCGACGGATCCGGCCGAGTGGACATCGTCGCCGGCGGCTATGCCGATTGGGAAGCCAAGCGCGGTCCCAGGCCTGAGCTGGCGGCCCGGCCCAAGGCCGTCGCAGCGCCTCCGCCTTCCTCAGCGCGCAAGAGCAACAAGCTCAGCTACAAGGACCAGCGCGACTACGACTTGCTTCCTTCGCGGATCGAAGAGCTCGGCGCCGCGATCCTGCGCGACGAGGAGGCGCTTCACGATGCCTCGCTTTACGCGCGCGACCCGGCAAGGTTTGCCGCGTTGACCGAGGCTGTGGCCAAGGCTCGCGCCGAGAAGGATCAGGCCGAGGAGCGCTGGCTGGCGTTGGCCGAGTTGGTCGAGGGCTAGCCCGCCAGCGCCAGCCTTTGCTTGATGCGCTGGTCGATCCGCGCCTCGAGCATCGACAGCGGCATCACGCCGTCCTTCAACACTTCATGGAACCACTTGAGGTCGAACCGCGGCCCCAGCGCGGCTTGGGCCTTCATCCGGTTGCGCACCCACGCGGTGTGGCCGATCTTGTAGCTGCAGGCCTGGCCGATCTGCGTGCAATACCGCTCCACCTCGCGCTGGCTGCGCGGGCGGGCGAAGCCGGTGGTCTTGACCATGTAGTCGGTCGCCTGCTCGCGGGTCCAGCGCTTGTGGTGGAGCCCGGTGTCGATCACCAGCCGGCTGGCGCGGAACAGGAACGACTGGAGGTAACCGGCCCGTTCGATTCCGGAGTAAGCCCCGAGCTCGTCGGCCAGCTGCTCGGCATAGAGCGCCCAGCCCTCGCCGTAAGCCGAGATGAAGTTGTTGCGGATGGTCATCGGCACGTCGCCCGAAAGCTGGGCGATGCTGCCTTGCAGATGGTGGCCGGGAACCCCCTCGTGGAAGGTAAGCGACGGCAGCGAGTACTTGGGCCAGTCGCCGACGCTCTTGAGGTTGATCCAGTAGATCGCCGGGCGCGAGCCGTCGAGCGAGGCCCGGTTGTAATAGCCGTTCGACGCGCCGTCCTGGATGTCGACCGGCACCGCGCGGATTTCGAGCGGCTGCTGCGGCACGGTCGCGAACGCCCGCGGCAGCCGCGCGTACATGTCCTTCACCCCGGCGTTGAGGTCCGCGATCAGCGCGCGCCGCCCGGCGTCGGTATCGGGATAGAGCTGGTCTGGCCGCACGTTGAGCTGGGCGAGCCGCTCGCCGACCGCGCCCTGGGTCAGCCCCGCCTGGCGCAGGATGCCGTCGAGCTGGCCGGAGATTTCCGCGACTTGCTGCAAGCCCAGCTGGTGGACTTCCTCGGGGCTCATGGTCGTGGTCGTCGCCTGGGCGAGTGCGGCTGCATAGATCTCATCGCCGCGCGGCAGGCGCCAGGCGCCATCGCCGGCTGGCGTGGTCTTGCGCAGCGTTTCCATCAGCGCGATCTGCCGGTCGAGCGCCGGATAGACGCGCTTGTTGACGATACTCGCGGCGCGCGCCTGCCACTCGCCGGCGATGCCCTTGGCCGCGGCGCGCTTGACCAGCGACTGAACCAGCCCGCTGCCCTCGGCCTGCTGACCGCGCAGCTTGTTCATCTGTCCCAGCGTCAGGTCGATCGACCACGCCGGGGCGACGAACCCGCGCTTCGCCTGCGCCCTCTGCTCGGCGGTATCCTGGTCGAGCGCGGTGGCGAACCCGTCGAGCCGGGCGAGATAGGCCCCGGCATCGGCCGCGGTCTCAATCGTGTGCTGCGAGTTGAGGAAATCGGGAACCGCAAAGTACGCACCGCCCTGCTGGAAGATGCGGTAGGGCCGCTGGACCGAGCCGATCCCGAACCGCGCGGGGGCGACAATGTCCTGCTCGAGATCGTAGATCGTCTGTTCGCGCCAGAGCTTGGCCGAATCGCTCAGCGCCACCGGATCGAACGCCTTGACCCGCGCGAGCCACTTCTTCTTGCGCGCCAGCTCGCGGTTGCGCTCGGCCGCGGTGCGCGGGTTGAGCCGCGACTTGAGGCCCGCCAACCGCCCCTTGTCGAGCCCCAGCGAGGTCGCGTTCTCGGGATCGTGGAGGAGGTTGTCCTGAAATTGCGCGTCGAGCGCGGCCTTGAGCGCGGCGTCGCCTTGCGGTCCGCTCGCGGCAAAGCCCGCCTCGCTCCGCGCGACAGCAACCGCAGCGGTCCCTGCCGCGATGAATGTCCGTCTGTCCATGCCTGCGCCTCTCGATTTCGTTTCGCTTGCGACCGGTTTGGCAAGCTCCCCAAGTGGTTGCAACACCCAAGGTTGACGACGGAATTCGAACCGTGGACAGCTTGGACTCCTATCCAAGCCGATAAAACGAAGCGACCCGATCGAGCGCGAGGCGCAGCACCAGCTTGCCGCTGCGGGTCGGCCAGGCGAGCGCCTTTTCCGCCGTGGGCAGGCTCTCCCCGGCGCAAGCCACGCGCCACAGGATGTCGGCGAGCCCCGGTCCGGCCGCAGCGACCGCCCCATCGAACCGAGCCTTTGCCGCCAGCTGGCGCTCGCCAGGCGTCAGGTCGGCGCTGCCCGAGCCTTTGATCCGCACCGCGTCCCAGCGCATCGTCGTCGAAGTCGCGAGCTGGGCGCGCTCCCAATCGGCGCGCAGGCGTTCGCCCGCGTCGAGCTGGCGGTCGCTGAGGTGGCCGCGGGCGTGGAGCCAGGTCAGCGGCGATTCGGCGAGGTTGACCGTGACGCTGCGGCGGCCGCGCCGCGCGCCGGGATCGGCGGGATTCCGCCGCGGGCCTTCGGGAGTCAGTTCACGTTCTGCGAGATAGCGGGGCATCAGCATTCCTTTCGCGAAGAACCCCGCTTGCCAAACTCGCGCGAATGTAGGAAAGCGAAAACCTATCCGGTTAAGGGAAGCAGGCGATGATCAACCGCATCCGCGACGTCCGCAAGCAGAAGCGCATGACCCTGGCCGACGTCGCGGCGCGCTGCAAACCGCCGACCACGCCGCAGACGATCGGTCGGCTCGAGACGGGCATGCGCAACCTCTCGCTAGACTGGATGAACAAGATCGCGGCCGCGCTCGGGGTCGAGCCGGAGCTGCTCGTGCGGCGCGACAAGGAGGACACGGTCAAACTCGTCGCCCGGCTCGGCGAAGGCGGGCCCGAGGCGCTAGCCAAGCCGCTCGACGCGCTGCTGCCCAGCGCGCTGGCGGGCGAAGCCGCGCCGATGGCGATGGCGGTCGACGCTGGCGCGGGTGAATACCGGGCCGGCGACCAGATCTGGCTGCGCAAGGTCGAAGCCGGCGAGTTCCCCCGGGCTTTGAACCGCGACGTGCTCGCGCCGAGGCCGGGCGGGCGCTTCGCCTTCGGGCGGATGATCGACCGCCAGGGCAACCGCGTCGCGCTGCTTCCCCCGGGCTTGGGCCAGCGCCAGGTGGTGATCGACAACCCGCCCTGGCTGGGCGTGGCGGAGATGCTGGTGCGCAAGCTTTAGGCACGTTTCGTGCCGCGCGTCCTGTCGCTGTCGACGCTGTTCCCCAGCGAGGCAAGGCCGCGTTTCGGACAGTTCGTCGCCCGCCAGTTCGATGCGCTGGCCGAGCGCGGTGATGTCGACCTGACCGTCATCGTTCCGGTGGCGCGGCGGCTCGCGCGGGGCGAGCCACGCGCCTACCCGGTTCACTATGTGCCCTTCCCCGCGATCCCGCTCATCGGCGCCCGATCGAACCCCGGCCTCATTGCTCGCGCGGTCTTGCCGCTCGTCCGGCGGATGCATGCCGAGCGTCCCTTCGAATTGATCGACGCGCAGTTCTTCTACCCGGACGGCCCCGCCGCCGCGCTGATCGCCGACGCCCTGGGTTTGCCCCTTTCGATCAAGGCCCGCGGCTCGGACATACTTGACTGGGGCGCTCGGCGGTTCGCTCGCGGGAAAATGCTCGCCGCGGCGCACCGGGCGACGGGATTGCTGGCGGTCTCGGCCGCTTTGAAGGACGACATGATCGCCCTGGAGATGCCGGCCGAGAAGATCGCGGTGCATTACACCGGAGTCGACCATCGTCTGTTCAACCCGAGCAACCGCGACGCGGCGCGCCTGGAATGGTCTTCGTGGACTCGAGGCGCTCCGTTGCTGGTCAGCGTCGGCAACCTCGTGCCGGTGAAGGGCCACGCGCTGGCCATCCAGGCGCTACATCACATTCCTGAAGCGAAGCTGCTGATCGTCGGCAGCGGACCGGAAGCGGCGGCGCTGCAGAGACTGACCCGGGGCCCGCATCTTGCCGGACGCGTACGGTTCGAGGCGCTCGCGCCCGAACGAGTCCAGCTCGCGCTCGCCGCTGCCGACGTCATGGTGTTGCCTTCCGAGCACGAGGGGCTCGCCAACGTTTGGATCGAGGCCCTCGCCTGCGGGACTCCGATCGTCATCAGCGACGTCGGCGGGGCACGCGAAGTCGTAAGGAGCCCCGCCGCCGGCCGGCTAGTCGAGCGCAATCCACAAGCCATCGCTTCGGCCGTGCGCGACCTGATAGCGCACCCGCCTTCGCCCGAAGCCGTGGCCGCGCACGCCGCGCGGTTCAGCTGGGAAACCAACGCGACAGAGCTCGCCGCGCACTACAATCGGCTGATTGCCTAGCCCTGCGCCCGAGCCGCACGCTCCTGCCGGTCGAGCTCGGTCTCGGTCGGCACGAAGCTCGCCGAATTGACCTTGAGCCAGATCAGGATCGGCGCTGCCATATAGATCGAGCTGTAGGTGCCGACGAAGATCCCGAAGGTGATCGCCAGCGTGAACCCGAAGATCACGTGCGGCCCGAGCAGCAGCAGCGCGACCAGCGTGATCAGCATCGACAGCGAGGTGACGATCGTCCGGCTCAGCGTCTCGTTGACCGAAAGGTCGAGAAGCTCGGGCATCGGCATGCGCCGGTACTTGCGCAAGTTCTCGCGTATTCGGTCGTAAACGACGATGGTGTCGTTGAGCGAATAGCCGATCAGCGTCAGCAGCGCGGCAACGATGTTGAGGTCGAACTCGAGGCCGGTCAGCGCGAACAGCCCCAGCGTCAGCGTCACGTCGTGGACCAGGCTGAACAGCGCGCCGATGCCGAACTGCCATTCGAAGCGCAGCCAGATGTAGGCGGCGACCGCCAGCGCGGCGAAGCCCAGAGCCTGGAACGCGGTCCAGCCGAGCTCCTTGGAGACCTTGCCCGACACCGAATCGACCCCGTCGATCCGCGCGTCGGCATGCTTGGCCTTGATGTCCGCCGTTATCCGCTTGGCCATCGTGTCGGCCAGCGCGGTGTTGCTTTCCGAGCCTTCGGGCAGCTTCATCCGGATCGAGACTTCGTTGGGCTTGCCGAACTGCTGGATGATCGGATCGCCGTAGCCGAGCGCGCCGACTTCCTCGCGGAGCTTGGCAACTGGCGCCGTCGCCGACTGGGTGAAGGTCGTGCGGATCATCTGCCCGCCGACGAAGTCGACGCCAAGGTTGAGCCCCTTGGTCGCGACCAGGCCGATGCTCGCCGCCATCAGGATCAGGCTGACGACGTAGAACGGCACCCGCCAGCGAAGGAAGCGGATGTTGGTGTCGTCGGGGATCAGCTTGAGCAGTTTCATGTCGCGAGCGCCTTCAAAGCACGATGTCGCTGGGCCGCGCGCGGCGCAGCCAGTGCACGACCCACATCCGAGTGAGCGTCACCGCGGTGAACACCGACGTGGCGATGCCGATCATCAGAACGACCGCGAAGCCCTTGATCGGGCCCGAGCCGAACAGGAACATCAGCACCGCGGCGATGACGTTGGTGATGTTGGCGTCGAAGATCGCGCGGCT
>Ga0068854_100000403_pt1 | contig 27176 bp, 25 predicted proteins | sample KBSCornC42_FD_66590 | JGI IMG/M metagenome (GOLD analysis project Ga0068854, IMG submission 66590) | Corn rhizosphere microbial communities from Kellogg Biological Station, Michigan, USA - KBS Corn C4-2 | ecosystem: Host-associated > Plants > Roots > Rhizosphere > Soil ... | reverse complement strand
CAAGGCCGATCTCACCTTGGGCCTGGGCAAGGTTGTCCACGATTATCTTCGCTAGAGCTTTCATCACATCACACCACAGGGGTAGAAATGCGTCTCGACAATAAAGTTGCCATCGTCACCGGTGCTGCCAGCGGCATCGGCAAGGAAATCGCCCTCACGTTCGCCCGCGCAGGCGCCAAGGTCGCCATCGCCGACCTCAACCTGCAAGCCGCCGTCGCCACCGCAGCGGAAATCGAAACCATCGCGGGCAAGGGCAGCGCCATCGGCGTGGCGATGGATGTCTCCAACGAAGAGCAGGTCACCACCGGCATCGACAACGTGGTCAGCCACTTCGGCCGCCTCGATGTGCTGGTGAGCAATGCCGGTATCCAGATCGTCGCGCCGCTGGACCAGTTCGATTTCGCCAAATGGAAGCAGATGCTGGCCATTCACCTCGATGGCGCCTTCCTGACCACCAAGGCCGCACTGCGCCACATGTACGAGCTCGGCAATGGCGGCAGCATCATCTATATGGGGTCCGTGCATTCCAAGGAAGCCTCCTTGCTCAAGGCCCCCTATGTGACCGCCAAGCATGGCCTGATCGGCCTGGCCAAGGCAGTGGCGAAAGAGGGCGCCAAGCATGGCGTGCGCGCCAACGTCGTCTGCCCGGGCTTTGTCCGTACCCCGCTGGTGGAAAAGCAGATCCCCGAACAGGCGCGCACGCTCGGCATTTCCGAACAGGACGTGGTGAAGAATGTCATGCTCAAGGAAACCGTCGACGGCGAGTTCACCACCGTCCAGGATGTGGCCGCAGCCACCCTGTTCTTTGCCGGCTTTGGCAGCAATGCGCTGACCGGCCAATCCCTGGTCGTCAGCCACGGCTGGTTCATGCAGTAATCCACGAGAGCGACCATGAACAAGCCCCAATCCCGTGCTGCTGCCAGGCCATCCGGCAAAGGACGCAGCGCCTTCGAATGCATCGCATTGGTCCTGCAGGGCGGCGGTGCACTGGGCTCCTACCAGGCCGGCGTCTATGAGGCGCTGGCCGAGGCCGAGGTGCACCCGGACTGGATCGCGGGCATTTCCATCGGCGCGATCAATTCCGCCATCATCGCCGGCAATACCCCGCAGGACCGGGTCGCCAAGCTCAAGGGCTTCTGGGATTGCATCACTGCCAATCCGGTGCTGGACATGGCCGTGCTCTCCGAGGTCCATGGACCCCACGGTGATTTCTCGCGGGGTCTGTTCAACCAGATCAGCGCCGGCATGGCGCTCTTCAAAGGGGCGGCGGGATTCTTTGAGCCGCGCCGGCCGTCGCCCTTTTTTCATCCCAATGGCAGTCTCGGGGCGACCAGTTTCTACGACACCTCCGCATTGAAGGGGACGCTGGAACGCTTCATCGATTTCGACCGCATCAACAGCCGGGAGACACGCCTGAGCGTGGGTGCGGTCAATGTGCGGACTGGCAACTTCACGTATTTCGATACGGAAACCCATCTGATCCGGCCGGAGCACATCATGGCCAGCGGCTCCCTGCCACCGGGTTTCCCGGCCACCGAAATCGACGGTGAATTCTATTGGGACGGCGGCCTGATCTCGAACACCCCCCTGCAATGGGTCGCCGATGGTCCGACGCGCCAGGATACCCTCGCCTTCCAGGTGGACCTGTGGAACGCCGAGGGCAACCTGCCCGGCAACCTGATCGATGTCACCACGCGCCAGAAGGACATCCAGTATTCCAGCCGCACACGCAGCGCCACCGATCATTTCAAGCGCGTGCAGCGGGTGCGCGGCGCATTGGCCAACCTGCTGCAGAAACTGCCGCGCCAGTTGCAGGATATGGAAGGGTTGGAGCTGTTGCGGGAGGTGGCCGATCACAAGGCCTACAACATCGTGCACCTGATCTATCGTTCCCGGCAGTATGAGAGCCATTCCAAGGACTATGAATTCTCGCGGCTGACCATGCAGGAACACTGGCAGGCCGGGTATGAAGATGCCGTGGCGACGCTGAAGCATCCGGAGATTTTTGAGCGGCCGTCGAACCAGGAGAATGTGATGATCTTCGACAGGCTGGGTACAAGCCGGCGCGCCTGAGGTCGCGGGACGCATTGCTTGGAAGACAGGTTGTCCCTCGGGTTGACCTGGGTAGTACCGTCATCGCGGCCACAGGCGGCGTTGACGAGCGCATCTGCTCGGGGGAGCGGAGCGGACTGGTTCGCCAGATGGTGAGAATAAATTGAATAACAGGTTCATCGATCCCGCACTCATGCATATGCTGGTCTACCTGCATGAGGAGGGCAGCATCAGTGGCGCAGCCAAGTGCCTGCATCTTACCCAGCAGGCTGTGAGCGCCCAGCTCAAGCGGCTGGAGGAAATGGTCGGCCGGCCGCTGGTGTGCCGGCAGAATCAGCGGATAGAACTCACCCCGGATGGCGAGGTGATCCTGCTGGCAGCACGCAAGATGGTGGATATCGCCAATCGTATCCGCTACCAGTTTTCCAACACGACGCTGGATGGCTTGGTGCGCTTCGGCTTTACGCAGGGCTTCAGCCTGCCCATGCTGTTTGCCCTGCTCAGCGAGCTGCGCCGCGTCCAGCCGCGCCTGGAAGTGCGCTGCGAGACCGGCCGCACCAGCCAGCTGCTGGCCAAGCTGGAGGCCGGCGGTCTGGACGTGGTGCTGGGCGCGCAAGCCGACGGCAATGCCCAGGGGGAAGTGATGCGCCGCGAGCGGCTGGTGTGGGTTGGCGACCTGCATCACCTGGTGCGGCCGGGGATGACCATCCCGCTGGTGGTGCTGCCTGCGCCGACCTTCATCCGTGAACATATCTTCGACACGCTCAGCTCGGCCGGTCACAAATGGACCGTGCATTTTGAAAGCGATGATCCCGCCTCGCTGCGCACGGCGATCCGTTCCGGATGGGGAATTTCCCTGTTCAACGAAGAGACCGTGCTGGGCGATTTCACCCTGCCGCATGCGATGGAGACGACGCTGCTGCCCTTTCCCGGGCACGTTGAATTCTTCATGCGCTACAACCCGCTCAGGAATGATGCACTGATCCGGTCCTTCGCCACGGTGCTGCGCAAGGTGCTCAACCGGCCTTAGTCCGGTCTTGCAACAAAGCGATCAAGCAATACGGCCGCATTCCTTTCACGGGAATGCGGCCGTTGTCCCTTCACCACCGGCAGCGCAAGCTCAGAATGGCTGCAGTGCCGCGAGCGCGTAATAGTCGGCAATGGCGCTGATCTCGTCCTCGCGCATGGCATGAGCCACGTTGCGCATCTGGAGCATGGCGTCGTTGGCCCGCTCGCCGCGTTTGAAGAGGGCCAACTGCTCGGCCAGATAGTGGCGCGGCAGGCCATCGAGCCAGGGCGCCCCGATCTTGCGGTCGGCCCCGCCGTGGCAGGAAATGCAGGGCGCGATATTGCGCAGCGGATCGCCTACCTGCACTAGCCGGGGAACAGTGCTGTCGGCCGGGCTACCCCCCTGGGCGGGCCGGGGCAGGCTGGCGAAGTAGGCGGCCAGGTCGGCGGCATCGCGTTCGGACAGGCTCCGGGCCAGTGCGCCCATGACAGCATTGGACCGCTTGCCGCTGCGGTAATCGGCCAGCTGCTTGATGATCACCTCGGGGAATTGTCCGGCCAGGCCGGGCGCGTCCGAACGGCTGTGGCCCTGGACCCCGTGGCACATGGTGCAGGCCAGGGCCAGGGTGGCCCCGCGTCCCACGGACTGCGGCGAAGCCGGACGGCTCATCGCCGGCAGCAGCACCACATTGCTCGCCACCACCGGCGCCGGTGCCTTGGCCGATGGCGCGCTCCACTGGCCGGGCACGCCGGCGGCGCGGCAGATGCTGTCCCACAGGCTGGCGGCGCGGAAGTCGGCCTGCACCGACGGCAGCCAGAGGAAGCCCACCGCCAGGCAGGCCAGGACCAGGCACAGCAGGGCCAGCACGCTCCAGCGCGTGGCGGGGCTCATCGGTGGGCGCTTGCTCGCGAGGGGCATCACTGTCCTCCAATCGGAATGACCGGCACCCAGGCTTCCGGCAATGAAGCCAGCTGGGCGATGGGATAGGCGTAGTTGACCAGGGTCAGCGCGATCATCATGCCGACCCACAGGCGCAGGCTGTTCAGGGGCGCGGGCGGGCGCAGCTCCGGATGCACTGCGACGGCGAAGCTGTAGGGGCGCACCGGGCCGCTCTGCGTGCGGGCCGAGGCAAGGATGTAGAGGAACAGCCCGGCCGACACCACCAGCACCATGCCGCCCACGACCGAGATCAGCACCAGCAAGCCATGCGGCTGCAGGGCCGGATGGGTGTAGTCGTAATAGGCCATGCGGCGAGGCGCACCCAAGAGGCCCACGAGATGCCAGGGCATGGTCAGGATCATCATGCCCGCGAACCAGAGGGCGATCTGCAGTTTGATGAGCCGGGGCGAGGGCGTGGCATTGTGGCGCAGCTGCGGCCACAGCTCATAGGCCGCCATGAAATACATGATCACGATGGCACCGGCAAAGATCAGGTGGAAGTGGCCCGTGACCCATTGCGTGTTGTGCACGGTCTCGTTGACCTGATAGTTCATGTTGATGAGGCCGCCGGCCCCGCCGAATCCCAGCATGATGAAGGCATAGGTGACGGCCAGCATCATCGGCTGGTCCCACGGCAGTGCTCTGACCCAGCCGAAGGGACCCTTGCCGCCGCGCAGGCGCCCGACGATCTCGGCCGAGGCGACGATGGTGAAGACGGTCAGGAAGGTCGGGATCGACACCATTGCCGTCATCGCCGCATGCACGAACTTGAAGCCGGCACCAACCTGCGGATCGGCGAAGAGGTGGTGGATGCCGATGGGCATGGAGAACACCAGGAACAGTGCGAAGGACACGCGGGCCATGGTATCGCTGTAAAGCCGGCCGCCGATGGCGCGCGGGAAGATGGTGTAGAACACCAGGTAGGCCGGCACCAGCCAGAAATACACGATGGCATGCAGGGTCCAGGAGAACAGCACGCGTGCCAGGCCGGCATTGATGGTGTCGGTCCAGCCCAGCGAAGCCGGCAGGATCTGCAGCAGGATCTCGCTGCTGGCACCCATCGACGTCCAGGCCCACAGGCAGGCACCGGCGACATTGCCATACATCGCCAGCGGCACCACCTGGCCCGGATGCACACGCTTCCAGGCCAGCAGGTTGATCACCATCAGCGCCACCCAGATCCAGGATCCCACCACTACCAGCACGACGCCGAGGTAGTAGAAGGGGCTGCCGATCATGGGCGGATAGAAGGTGTAGAGCACCGAGGACTTGCCCGCCGCCGTGGTGGCCCCGGCCATCACCGTGCCGCCGATGACCAGCCAGAAACCCAGCCACGCCCAGCGCAGGCCCAGCAGGGGCTGCCGCAGCGCGATCTCGGTGATGGCGTAGCCGATCCCCATGGCCACCAGCGTGGGCAGCACATAGGCCATCACCGTGCCGTGCAGGGTCACCGAACGATAGTAATGCTCGGGATTGCTGATCCAGCTGTGCAGCGGACTGCGGATATACATCTGCCACTCGCCCAGCAGGATGGCGAGGAAGAAGGCGATGAAGGCGATCCAGAGATGGGCCAGGACCAGGCGCTTAACGTGATACACAGTTCAACCTCTCTTCGTGTTGCATCCGCGCCTGGAATTCTTCGCGCGAGATGACCTGGACCTTGGCCCACATGGCTTCATGGCCCACGCCGCAATATTCGTGGCAGGGCATGAGCTGCTCGCCCTGTTGCTCGAAGCTGGTGGTGAAGGTGGAGATGAAGCCGGGGATGAGCATGGTGTTGGCATTGGTCTTGCCGATGAGGAAGCCGTGGATGGCATCGGTGCTGGTGCCGCGGAAGGTGACCGGGGTTTTTTCCGGTACCACCAGGCATTGCGGCACAAATGAATATTGCTGCGCCACCAGCCGCACCACCACGCGCCCGCCGGCTTCCTGGGCGGTGCCGAGATTGCTCTCGATGAATTCGCCGCGCAGGTGGACGCTCTTCACGTCGATCTTCTCCACCCGCGAAGGCGGCATGGCGGCCCAGTGCAGGGCCGTAAAGACCATCAGCGACAGCAGCGAGAGGATCACCAGCAGCACGAAGATCAGCCAGCGCCGCTCGGCCAGGCTGGCCACCAGCGCCGAACGCTGAAGGCCGGATGGCCGTGCCGGTGGAGGATTGAGTGGATTCATTGGACGATGCCTCGCGGCAGGTAGACGAAGAAGTAAAACAGGAAGAACAGCGCGATCACGATGGCCGATGCCAGGCCGGCCACCGCAAAGGCACCGCCAGGACCACGCTGGACGATGGCGTCGATGTCGGTGTTGTGCGCATCGTCGTGGTGCTCGCCACTGCTGTGCCCCGCAGAAGCAGAAGGGATGGGGTCGGGTGCGTGCATGGCTTACTCCGGTAACAGCTTGCGCAGGTCGTTGACCGCCTGGCCGGCCACGGGCGTACCACTATTGCCCCAGGCCACGCGGATATAGGTCACCACGGCGGCGATCTCGTCATCCTTCAGGATGTGGGAGAACGGCGGCATGCCATGCGGACGCGGATTGTCGATGGTGCCCGGCGGGAAACCGCCATTGAGCACCATGCGGATCGGGTTCACCGGCGAAGCCATGGTGATGGAGGGATTGTCCGCCAGCGGCGGATAGGCGGGCGGCATGCCCCGGCCGTTGGCGCCATGGCAGACGGCGCACTGGGCGCTGTAGAGCGTGCGGCCGAGTTCCATCTTCTCGGGGGCCACCAGGCGGTCCTTGGGCGCGGGCGGTGGCGATTCCTGCTTCTGCGGCAGCGACTTCAGGTAGACGGCCATGGCGCGCACATCTTCATCGGTGAGGTATTGCAGGCTGTTGTAGACCACTTCGGCCATGGGGCCGTAGACGGTGCCGCGATGGGAAGCACCCTTGCGCAGCAGGTCGGCGATCTCGCCGATCTCCCAGTTGCCCAGCCCGGCTTCCATGTTGGAGGTCAGCGAGGGGGCGTACCAGTTCTGGTTGGGGATCATGCCGCCTTCGAAGGCCTTGGCATTGCTCGATCCGCCCAGCGCATTGATGGCGGTGTGGCACATGGTGCAGTGGCCCAGTCCCTTGACCAGATAGGCGCCCCGGTTCCACTCCACCGTTTGCCCCGGATCGGACTGGAACTCACCGGGTTTGAAATACAAGGACCGCCAGCCCAGCAGCAGTTCGCGCTGGTTGAAGGGGAAGCGCAATTCGTGCTCGCGGTTTTTCTTCTTCACCGGCGGCACCGACATCAGGTAGGCGTAGATGGCGTCGTTGTCCTCGCGCGTGACCTGGGTGTAGGAGGCATAAGGCATGGCCGGATAGAGCAGGCTGCCATCGGGCGAGATACCGTGATGCATCATGCGATGGAAGTCGTCGGCGCTCCAGCGGCCGATGCCGGTCTCGTCGTCGGGGGTGATGTTGGGAACGTAGAGATTGCCGAAGGGCGTGGGCATGGGACGTCCACCGGCGAACAGCGGGCCGTTGGAGGCCGTGTGGCAGGCCACGCAATCTCCCACGCGGGCCAGGTATTGGCCGCGGCTGATGATGTCATTGCCGGCGGTGCGCAGCACTGGTGCGGCCGAGGCGGCCGGCTCGCGGCCCAGGTAGAGCCAGCTGGTGCTGGCGGCGAGGATCGCCAGGGCGGCCAGGGGAACAAGGTTTTTCAGCTTCGCGCGCATGGGAGTCAGCCTTGGCTGCCGCAGGCCAGCGGCATGCGGATCAGGTTGGATGCTTCGGGTGCCGCGTTGTCAGGCGCGGGTTGCTGGGCCAGCCAGCCGGCTACCGCGCTGATGTCGCTGTCGGTGAGCCGCGTGGCGATGCGTTTCATGCAGTCCGGCTCGGCCGCCACGCGCTCACCCACCCGCCAGCGCGTGAGCTGGCCGGCGATGTAGGCGGGCTTGAGGCCAGCCAGCCCGGGAATGCCGGGCAGCATGCCGGTGAGCTGCTTGCCATGGCAGGCCACGCAGGCCGGGATGCCGTGTGCCGCATCCCCCTGTTGCACCAGCGCGCGGCCGCGTTCGGCCATGGGCGCACTGAGTGGCCGCGCGGCTGTGGTTTCGAAGGCCGGCCGCTGGGCGCCGAAGTAGTCTGCGATCTCCTTGAGGTAGGCGTCGGGCAGGTAGCTCACCAGGTAGTTCATCGGCGGATAGACCCGCCGGCCCTCGCGGAAGGCCAGCAGCTGGTTGTAGAGATAGGCGGCCGGCTTGCCGGCAATGCGCGGGAAGTATTCATCGGAGGTGCCCTGGCCCTGCTGGCCATGGCAGGTCACGCAGGCCTGCATGCGCGCCTCCATGGAATCGAGCTTGCGGAAATAGGGCGTGGCGGCATCGCGCTTGTCCTGCGCCTGGGCCAAGGGCGGCCACAGGAACAGCATGGCCAGCGCGGCCACGGCCAGGGCCTGGATCGCGGCGGCGATGCGCTGGCGGGAAGTTGGGGCGAGGGTCACCGGGGACTCCTGGATCGTTTAATGGTGTTCGGAGGGATCATTAAGCTGCGTTTAATGCTCGCTCATGGGTGTGCCAGGCTGCTGCTGGCCTGAGGGGACCGGTCCTGGCCGCGTTCCGCTTCCCAGCCGCCGCCCAGGGCTTGTGCCAGGCTGACCATGGCGCTGAGGCGATCGGCGCGGGCCTGTACTTCCAGCAACTGTGCCGAGAGCAAGCCACGCTGCGCATCCAGTTGTTCCAGATAGGGCGAGTAGCCGGCGCGGTAGCGTTTGCGGCTCATGGCCAGGGCTTCGCGCAGGGCCACTTCCTGTTCCTGCACGGCCTGTTGCTGGGCCTGGGCGCCGCGTGCGGCGGCCAGTGCATCCTCCACGTCGCGCCAGGCCACCAGCACGGCTTTCTGGTAGGCATACGCGGCTTCATCGCGGCGCGCGGCGGTGGCGTCGGCCTGGGCGCGCAGGCGCCCGCCATCCAGCAGCGGCGCCAGGATGCTGCCACCGGCGGAGAAGATCGACAGCGGATCCGGCAGCAGGTTGGAGCCCACCACGCCACCGCTGAGGCCGATGCGCAGCGAAGGCATCAGTGCCGCGCGGGCGGCGTCCAGCGTGTGGTCGGCGGCGACCAGCTGCTGTTCGGCCTGGAAGATGTCGGGCCGCTGGCGCAGCAAGGCGGCCGGTTGATCGGGCCGGAACGCGGGCAGCGCCAGCGCCTGCAGGCCGGCACCAGGTGCCACCAGCAGCGCGGGCTGGCCCGCCAGCAGGGCCAGGGCATGTTCATTGCGGCTGATGCTCATGCGGGTGGAGGCGATGAGCTGCTCGGTGGCCGCATATTCGGACTGCGACTGCTCCACCTCGAGCCGGCTGGCATAGCCCTGCTGGGCGCGTCGCCGCGCCAGTTGCAGGGATTGGGCGCGCATCTCCAGGGTCTGGTCCAGAACCTCCAGGCGGGCCTGCTGTGCGCGCAAGCCGATGTAGGTGCTGGTGGCGGTGGCGATCAGCGCCAGCCGCAAGGTGCTGCGTGCGGCATCGGTGGCCAGCAGGGAGGCGCGGGCGGCGGCATCCAGGTCGGCCAGGCGGCCGAAGAGATCCAGTTCGTAGGACAGCGACAGTTCGGCTTGCCACGCATCCTGGACGCGCGCACGTCCGAAGGCATCGACGTCACCCTGGTGCGCGCCCATGCCCGAGGCTGACAACGAAGGCATGCGTTGCGCCGTAGCGAGGCGGCTGGAAGCACGTGCCTGCTGCACCCGTGCAGCGGCCATGGCGAGATCGCTGTTGCCGGCCAGGACCTGGTCCACCAGCTGGTTCAGGACCGGGTCCGCGAAGGCTTCCCACCAGCGGGAAAGGCTGATGCCCTGGGTGCTGGCTAGCGGCTCGCGCCATTGCGCCGGCAGCGTCACGGCCGCCTGTTCCGGCTGCCCGGGACGCGGGCCGGCACAAGCCGCCAGCATGGCAGCCAGCGTCACCAGGGAAATTATTTGCGCGGAGCGGGAAGGCGTATTCATCGCTGCTGCTCCGCCATGCGGTCGGGATCGACCGTGGCTTCGACCGACATGCCGGGGCGCAGCAGGGCGGCCGAGGCCGCGTCATCGAAGACGATTTTCACGCCGATGCGCTGGGGAATCTTGACGAAGTTGCCGGTGGTGGTATCGGGTTTGATGGCCGCGAATTCCGAGCCTGCTGCGGGCGCCAGCAGCTGCACGCGACCGGACAGGCGCTGACCCTGCAGCGCATCGATGCGCACTTCGGCATATTGCCCCGGGCGCATCGCGGCGGTCTGGGCTTCCTTGAAGTGCGCCACCACCCAGCGTTCGGCCGGCACCAGTTGCAGCAGCTGTGTACCGTTGGTGACGTACTGGCCCAGGCGCACGCCGATTTCGCCGAGTTGTCCATCCTCGGCGGCGCGGATCACGGTGTTGTCCAGGTCGATCTGCGCCAGCCGCAGTTGTGCATGCGCGGCCTCCACATTGGCCACGAGCGCATCGCGTCCGACCTCGACGGTACGCAGGTCTTGGCGGGCCATGTCCAGGGCGGCACTGGACTGGCGCACCTGGGCCTCGGCCTGGGCGTGGGCCGCCAGGTTCTGGTCGCGTTCACGCAGGGCCACCGAACCATCGGAGACCAGTTCATCGACCCGTGCCAGGTCCACCCGGGCGCGCTGCAATTGCGCCTGCGCGTTGGCCAGGGCGGCGTCCTGCGCGGTGATGGCGGCCGCGCGTGCGCGTTTTGCCTGGGTGGCGTTTTCCAGCTGGGCGATCTGCGCAGCCACGGCGGCCTTGGCCTGTTCCACCCGTGCGGCATAGATGCGGCTGTCGATGCGCACCAGCACCTGGCCGCGCTGCACCTGCTGGTAATCCTTGACGGCGACCTCCACCACGTAGCCGCTGACCTGTGGCGCGATCACGGCGGTGCGGCCGCGCACGTAGGCGTTGTCGGTGTGCTGGAGCGGACCGTCGAAGGGCGGCAGATGCCAGGCGTGCAGGATCAGCAGGACGGCAGCGGCCAGCACGGCCAGTGCCAGCAGCAGGCGCAGGCGCGACACCTTGGGCGGCAGGCCTGCGGGGACCGAGGAAGAATTTGCGGGGAGGGTGGTGTTCATGCTGCGTACTCCAGCCGCTGGCGTGCGGCACGCCGACGGCTCCAGGTTTCACAAGCCAGATAGGCGGCCACGGCCAGGGCGGCCAGCGCCACCAGGCGGAAGACATCGTTGTAGGCCAGCGTGTTGGCTTCGGTCATGAGGGATTGCAGCAGAGCGCCGCTGCCTTGCGCCAACCGTGCGGCAGTCTGCGGATCGGAAGCCAGCAGGCGCTCCGACATCACCTGCGCATGGACCTTGGCCATGATGGTCTGGACGCTGCCGAGCAGGGCTGAACCGGCCAGCCCGCCGATGTTCTGGCTGACGCTGAAGAGGACGATGAAACTGACCAGGTGATCGCCGCCGCGCGCGCTCATCCGCAAAAATCCGAACACCAGCGTGGGACCGACGAAGAGCGTGGTCCCGAAAGCCACCAGCGACTGGCTGAGCATGAGTTGCGGCGGACGGGTCAGGCTGTTGCTGCCGCTGTCGAGCCAGGCGGCCAGGGCGATGCAGAGCGCTGCCACCGCCACTTGCCAGGGCAGGTTGCGTTCCGACAGCGTGAGTGCGGCCACGATGATGCCGAGGAACATGGCGGCGGTAACGGCGAGGAAGAGTCCATGCAATTGATCGTTGTTGAGGCCGCCGGCACTGAGCAGGCCAACGGCGCCATAGGTCTGCTCGGCCAGTGCGATGCGGACCAGGAAGGCCACCATGGCGAAGCGCACGATGTCGCCCGTGAGCATCCAGCGCAGTTGCAACAGCGGGCGTGCGCGTTGGCGCTCGATCATCCAGGCCGCGCTGGCCAGCACCAGTGCGCCGGCCAGCGCCAGGCCCAGCCACGGTGTATCGGTCCACCACAGGATGCGGCCCAGGCCGAGTACGGCAGAGAGCAGCAACCCGGCCGGCACCAGCAGCGAGATCGTCACCAGGTCCATGCCCTCGAAGGCCTGGCTGCGTTCGCTGGGCGGAAGCGGCACCAGGGTCATGGCACCCAGCAACACGAGGGCGATGCACAGTTCGGTCAGCAGCAGCCCTTGCCATTGCGACTCGGCAAGGAAATCCAGCGACATCAGGCGCGCCAGCGGCGGCCCGAATTGCGGCAGGCTCACGCCGACCACCAAGGCCAGCGGCCGGGCCTTGAGCGAGAAGACCTGCAGCAGGTGGTAGATGGTGGTGGTGGTCAGGGCGGCTGCGGCCAGGCCGCAGGCGGCGCGCACCACGATGGCGGCGGCCAGTCCCGGTACGCACAGGTGCAGCAGGGCGGCCAGCGCGTAGGTGGCCAGCAGGGTGAGGGTGACCTGGGGGATGCCGAATTGCGCGCGCGCCTTGACGAGGATCAGGTTGGCGCAGGCGTTGAAGCCGACGTAGACCGCCGGCAGCAGGCTGGCTTCGGCGGTGTAGAGACCCTGGCCGCCAGCCAGGCTGGCGATGTTGACGTTGACCATGCCATTGCCGAAGGTGGCCCCGATGCCGGCCAGTACGGCGATGGCGGCATAGGCCGCGCGGCGTCCGGGGGCATGCGTGGCGATATAGGGCGAGCCCGGGAAGGCGGGCGCTTCCGGGGCGGCGGGCGCGGGGCGGTCTGGTAGTCGGTCAACCATGGCAGGGCGGCGCGGCAGAGAGGGGCTAATGGGAACGGCGTGGTGCCGTGACTTCGCGGGCGCCTCAGTGCGTGGGCGTGCGGTCGCGGCTTTTTATGGCTGCCATGGTACTGAGCGGTGCTGCTGTTGAGAAACAAAGAATATTTGGGGGCGCTACAAATTAAATTTGTGCGCCCCCGTGGGTCAGCATTCACTGCAGATCAAGCGTGCTTGTTTTTGTTTTTCAATCAGACGGTGTTGAGCCTCGTGGGCTCAGGTTTGCAGAGATTGAGAGGCGAGGCGTGGCGGAAATCCATTCAGATGCTTGTGTCTGAACTAAAGACATTTTCCGTCATTCATTCATCGCCAAAGGATTGGCGTTTTCAACGGCAGAAATTGGCTGTTGCAGAAATTCTGCCGCGCGAGAAACCGTCATCAAGCCTTCGGCCAGACCACGATAAACCAGCGACGAGAATCGCAGTGGATGTTCGCAAGGCATTGCCTCTGGCTCAGAGGTTTTCCATCCTCGCCTGGCGATGTCAATGGTCATCGAGGTGTATCCGGCATCATCAATGATGTGGAGGTCCTTCAATCGGCGCAGTGCCACCTGCATGGATACGCCATATCCCCGCTTTGCGATCAACAATTCTTGCAGCAATACACGTCGCCTGCGTTCTCCAAAGTCGGCTTCCACGCGCACCTTCGGGTAAAGCAGGGCACCGGCAAAGCGGTGGCAACAGGCTTCTTTTTCTTTTTCAGGCATGTCATCGGGCAGTGCCATCACCCAGTGCCCCAACTCATGTGCAGCGGTGAAGCGCTGGCGCTCTCCGGGGCGATGCCGGTTCAAGGCGACCAGAACATCTTCTTCGTCTTTGGTGGCGACGCAGGCACCATCAAAATCATCCACGCCCTCCAGCAGTGCCACCTTGATGCCGTGCTCCTCCAGCAGTTCGGTCAGGTTGGCAATGGCATCATTTCCGAGGCACTACTTCTTGCGTAGTTGTGATGCCATCATCAGCACAATGCCAGGCGGCCTCCCCAACAGCGGGGCCAACAGGAACGGCAGCCTGGCTATTTCACCTTCCTCACCAGCGTGCGTGCCGGGTGCAAGGGGCTGCCGTCTGTGGAGAGAGGTGCCATATAGGTCACCCGCTTCCCGGTCTCTGCATCAATGAGGACGGAATGGCGCTCACCGCGCTTGAACAGGTGCGCTTCTCCCCATTGTCTTAGCGCAACGATCAATGGAAACAGACTGAGTCCCGCTTCAGTCAGCACGTACTCCTGATAAGACGTCCCGTCGGATGCCGCTTGCGTCTGAAGGATGCCGGCATCCACGAGTTTGCGCAGGCGGTCTGACAGAATGTTCTTCGATACCGACAGGTTGCGCTGAAAGTCGCCAAACCTGCATACCCCGTCAAACGCATCCCGCACGATCAGCAGCGCCCATCGGTCCCCCACCACGCTCACGCTGCGTGCGACGGGACAGTATTCTTCATCATGATTCAGTTGAGTCGACATAAGCCTTCCAGCTGGTTTAGTCCGCAATGTGGTTGCATTTTAAAACCATATCCACTAGCATTCAAATGGTTTTAAATTAAAACCAGATTGCTGCCATGGTCCCATCTTCCCCTGCGTTATCCCGCCGCTTGCTGCTTCTGTTTGCGTTGGCCAGTGGCTTGAGCGTAGCCAATGTCTATTACGCCCAGCCTTTGCTGGATGCGTTGTCTCAAGATTTCAGGATCAATCAGTCAGCCATCGGCGGTGTTGTGACGGCGACCCAGCTCGGCTGTGCGGTGGCCTTGCTCTTTCTGGTTCCACTTGGCGACAAGGTGGCGCGCAAGAAGCTGACTGGCCTTCAGTTGTCCGGTCTGATTTGTGCACTGGTCACGGTGGGACTGGCACGGACTTCTTGTACGCTGTTGGCAGGCATGCTGGCAGTCGGTTTGCTGGGAACGGCAATGACGCAAGGCCTGATTGCCTACGCCGCGAGCGTCGCAAGTGAGAGCGAACGTGGGCGGGTAGTGGGAGCTGCGCAAACTGGCGTGTTCATCGGTTTGCTTTTGTCACGCGTTTTCTCTGGTGCGATCAGCGATGTGACGGGGTGGCGGGGCATTTACTTCTGTGCGGCCCTCATGATGCTGTTGTTGGCCTGGCCGCTGTGGCGAGGCCTGCCAGCAGTACCGGTGTCCTCGAATGGATTGAGTTATGCAAGGCTCCTTGCGTCGATGTGGTCCTTGCTTCGTCATGACAAGGTACTTCAGGTCCGAGGTGTGCTGGCGATGTTGATGTTCGCCAGCTTCAATATCTTCTGGAGTGCCTTGGTTCTTCCCTTGAGCGCGAGTCCCTATCACTTCTCTCATACCGTGGTTGGTTCTTTTGGTCTGGTTGGTGTCATTGGAGCGCTGGCGGCATCGCGCGCCGGAAGATGGGCGGACAAGGGACACGCACAACGCACCAGTGCGGCCGCGCTCTCGCTCTTGCTGTTGGCCTGGTGGCCCTTGTCGCTGATGGATGGGGCGCTGTGGGCCTTGGTGGCCGGCATCATCTTGCTCGACCTGGGCGGGCAAGCGCTGCACGTCACGAACCAGAGCTTGATTCTTCGCAGCAGTCCGGGAGCGCATGGCCGCCTGATCGGCGTCTACATGCTCTTTTACACGGTGGGCAGCGGGCTGGGCGCACTCTCTACTACCGTTGTTTATGCGGCCCATGGGTGGCGGGGTGTCTGTCTTCTTGGTGCCGCCGTCAGCTTCATCGCTCTGCTGTTCTGGCTGACCACCTGCAGACGACGATAGGGCAGGACTCTGCAATCGCGCCAGGCATGATGCGCACCATTGAGGTATCGTTCAGGGCTACGGAGGAGATGGCTCATGGACTTTACCAATATCCTGGAATACAAGCACTGGTCGGATCGCCGCATTCTTGACGCGGTCGCGCAACTCACGCAAGAGGAACAACAGCGCGCGCTGGATTTCGCGCGGCAACAGTTGAACCACATGGTGCGTGTTGAGGAATTGTTCCAAGCCAGATTGCGTGGCGTGACGGATCCGCATGACTCCACCAATACCGAGCACCTGCCTGAACTGGCTGAGCTGGAGGCCAGGCTGATGGCGGCGAACCATTGGTTGCTGACCTATGCCAAGGGTCTCAGTGCCAACCAGTTGAAGGAAGATATTTCTTTCACGTTCGTGGATGGGAAGCGCGGAAGACTCAGCCGCGAAGAAGTCATCTTTCACCTCATCAATCACGGCACTTACCATCGCGGGGCGATTGGCCATGCGCTTGATCTGGCCGTGGGGACACGTCCTGCCGATACTTACAACGTGTTCACTCATGCTGCAGAACCCGAGAGAAGGAACTAGCCATCATCAAAACGCAGTCGTGTTTTGATGCATGGCTGATCTGCTTCGCGCTCCTCTCTTTTCGGTAGTGCGGGTGACCAGGGTGTTTACCTCATCCCCGGTTCCAGGCGATGCCGGGAGAAAAAATCGACAACCAGCCGACTGGCATCCGGCCCCGCTGTATTGTAGGACAGGGAGGTGTCCCCGCCGCTCCAGGCGTGCCCCAGCCCCTCGATCAACACTGAGCGGATGATGAGCTTGCGGCCACGAAGATAGTCGCGGGTTGTAACTATCCTGCGCCGAGGGTGTTTTTTGGAGGTGCGCCCGTAGGGTGTTTCCCGGGGAGGCTGCTCGGTCAAGCTCTGCGTGTGATTGAGTAAAAGAAATTGTTCCACCAGCTGGCGCTGATTGATGGGCCGAACGATCTTGTCGTCAGTCCCGCCGATGAGGATCGCAGGGAGTGCGCCCGTTCGAGGAAAGCGCGAGAGCGCCCGTTTGGCGGCGGCTGAAGCGCGCAGCGATCCGTGCTGCATCACCGAGTACGCCCCGGCGGCATTGCTGCAGACACCGGAAACGGGCGCTGCGTGCAGCGCGACAGCGGCGATGAGTTCGGGGTGCGTCAATGCCAGGAGATGTGCCATCGCTGCACCGGCCGAGATTCCGCAGACGTAGATGCGTTGCGGGTCGATGGGGTGCGTTTTCAGGATCTCCTGGATCAGGGAGGTCACCACTGCGACGTCACCTTCGCCCTTCTGGGCGTCCTGTGCGTACCATCGCCAGCATCGGTGAGGATGGACCCGCAGGGATTGCTCTGGATACAGGACGGCAAAGCCGTGCTTTGCTGCGTGCGCATTCATCCTGGTTCCTTGCGCAAAGTCGGCTGCATTTTGTTGGCAGCCGTGGAGCATCACGATCAGGGGCAGCCCTGAAGGAGTGGGCTTGGGCAGGCAGAGGCGATACTGCAGCCAATGGGTGGTGGCGGGGACGTGATGGACTGCGGAGGTGACCGTGACTTCGGATGTGGATGCGCTGGCTGCACGGGGAGCGGTCTTGGGCTTGCGTATGGATGAGGTTTTGCTGCGGGGTGAAGTGGGGGATAGAAAATCGAGAAATTGTTTGCGCTGTACTTTCCCGGCTTTTTTCATGGCCGATAGCCACAGGCGGCTCAGTTTTTTCATCGGGATGATGCCAGGTGGATGATGGGTTTTGTTTGACCGTGGTGTCGGCCGGCAGGTTCTGATGCCGTTGCCAGAAAAGGCACAGCGCGACATGTCTGAAACCTTAGTTGGATAGCTGATTTCTTCAGGCTTAGCTTCGCGGCGGGTCGGAACTGATTGGGTCGTCGATCAGGTTGGGGCGAGTTACCTGACCGTTGTTCAGGGATACATCACAGTGCTGACTACAGCGAATAAAAGTGGTGGGGCTACACCGGTTTAGGCGATCTCCGGAGGTGCCAATAAACTAGTTGGTTACGCAGCAACGATGTCATTCATCTCGTATTCGCTGGTTTCTAGCAGTCGGTTCAATGACGTTGTAAATCGAGCTATGAAGTCCGTGCGAGAAGTGGTTTGAACAAAAAGATTGATTGGCCTGTTGATTTGCGCGCCGATTTAACCCTCTCTAACTGACCCGCCTTCCAGTGCCTGCTAAAGGCCGCCACACGGTCATACGACCCGTCATAACCAAGCTCCCCTAACTCCAGGAACATCTGTTTCAAGGCCCGTCTTTGCTTACGGACTTGACCAACTCTGAGCTCAGCCACGCGGAAAGCCTTAGGGCATATGCATCCAAAGAGTTCGGTGAATGTCTGCTGGCATAGGAAGGCTCGATCGCCTCTGATCGAATGTAGCGACGAACCGTGTTTCGGGAAATGTCCAACCTGCGGGCAATTTCCCGGATCGAGACGCGATCTCTGATGTACCAGAGTCGAATGATTCCAAATAGGGCCACGTCTATCACTGCGTTCTCCCGCTCGCTGTCATGAGCAGGATTGTGGTCTAAACATGGGGCAACTTGGGATGCATATTTCCGGGGAAACTGGTTCAGATTTCAACGCAAATCAACAGCTGACTGGGAAACTTTGTACGACGATCTCGTACGGCTGAAAGTGATGCTGCCAGAAAATGAGCATTGATTTTTGCCGTATTTCGCGGGCTGAGAAGCTTCTGTGGGATAACGGAGTAACTAAGCCAGAACCCATAGATCTCGATGCAATTGCTAGGCAACTTAATGCGGACGTAGTCTACCGCCCCCTCGGTGGATACGAAGCACGATTAGTTGCATTTTGTGACCGAACTGTCATCAGCGTAAGCAGTACAAGCATTGAAGGCAGGCAACGATTTTCCTTGGGGCGTGAAATCGCCCATTGGCCATGTGACTGAGGCAAAGGGTTTCTCTGTGCAAAGGAAGACATTGGGCCTCAGCATGCCGAGGCGAGAAATGTGGAGGCGTTAGCCAATGCCCTTGCAAGCCAATTGATACTTCCGACTTATCTGGTTGATCCTTGGATAGGTAGCCATCCCATCACGCTGGAAGTGGCAGCTAAATTAGCCAAAGATTTCAATACCAGTCTCACTGCTGCAGCAATTAAGCTGGTTCGTCGTGCCCAGTACAGTCTTGCCTGATGTGTCATAACCAGACGCGTCTATTGTGGCGCGAGCTTAGTGTCAAATTTCCTTTTGACTTCACTATCGTTGGCCAACTACACCATGAAACGGCGGCATTTGAGATTGCGTTTACAAAAAAGGTGGCATGTCTCGTCTGGAGAAGGGGTCTACGGATCGCTGGTTCCGCGGCCCCGGCGCTTATCGACTATTCGTTCAAAGTCAGTCGACAAAGCTTCCTGACGACAGCGTCCTTTCCATTGCAACACTGGTGGAATAGTGTTGACGCTGCGAGGAAAATACCGGGTTACTTCATGTAGTTGCTTTCTTTGTTCGAAACATCCCCAAATCCGAACAGTACTTCTTGCTTAAAACCCCTTTGAAGCTTGTGACAGTGCATGGGATAGAGGTTGAAAGCGATCTCGGCGACCAGCGGTCGCCAATCGCATACGCAGCGCTTTTCGTTTGACTTTACACGCGTGAGAGTGGAAATGAAAATCCATCAAAGGCAATAGAAAATCTTTGCCGGAAACTGCAGCCAGTGGGTCCGCGAGAGCCAATATACGGTCATGGATTGCTTGGTATCTCTCACCTATCTTCTGTTGAGGTAAAACTGCAGCGGCTGCTGCTAATGCCTCTGTTGTCGCATGCCTCACTTTGTAAGGATCCAGAGCTGTAGGACTTGACCTAGTTGGCTGGCTGCAAAGGACTCCAACGCCATTGGAAACAGTCGCATATGCTGGCGCATACTCATTAGAAACGGCGTATGCCGAAAACAATGCTGGTAGATGTGCTAGAAGGTTCTCTCGCCATTGCTGGTAACCCAACCTATTTTTTGCCTCTTCCTGTGATAAAGATAATTCTTGTGCAAGGATCAACGAGAGTGCCTCCTCGCAAAGAAGCAAATTCTCGATGCAGTATGCGTCAAGGCGAAATAGGCCTTTGATTGCAGGACTTGCTAATCCCCGAACCCAATAAAGATCACCGTCGATGATAAAGAGCGCGCGTCGTTTTTTGTGATCGTGTTGGCGAGATTCTTGGATGACTGCCTTTGCTCCTCCTAAAGCAAAAACTCTTGCGATCGGGACTTCGCCATCAGATGCGTAGTTCAGAAGTGCCCGATAGAAGTTTTCGTCATTGGTATCCTCCACGTACACGTCAATTTCTTGTAGAGGCTCGAATAGTTTTCTGATGGCACTCACTGCTCGACTGGGCCATTTAATCATTAGGCACCTCACTCAATGACTTGCAGGCTTCAATCCTATCCAAAATAATTGCAGGAGAATGGGTGGCAAGAATCAGTTGCACTTTAGGATTGGCCTCTCGAACGGCGTCTACAAATTTTTCCTGCCAATCCATATGCAATGAAAGCTCAGGCTCGTCAACGATAAAGACTCCGCTTTCGGCGAGGCTCGGATTGAGTGAAAGGTGTGCGAGCATTACCAGCAGTTGGCGCTCTCCAGAGGAGAGAGCCGCAATTGATCTTGGTATTTCTGAGCTGGGCATCGATACTTCGAGCTGTCCTTTGCTTTCAACCGTTACTTTTTTGTTGGTTTGTTTTAAAAAGGTATTCAGTAAAGAAAGAAATCGAGTAATTGGGTCTCTCAAAGCCGTTCTTTTTTCTATGTAGTCATCGAGAAGTTTTAGGTGTTCAAAGATTCTGTCGGCCTGTGGCTTGTTGATAATCCACTCCATAAAATCTTTATCAAGAGTTGGCGCTTTTATCTTAGAATTTCTTTTCTTACTCGCGGTCTCGGAGGACCGTTCCAAGGCCTTAACAACCCCATTCATTCTGTCAAAGAAATGGGTTAGCAGAGTTTGAATTTCTGGTACGGGAATTTTAAGACTGTCGGCTACCTGCTCGATTCTAGTGAGCTGCCTGCGGTAGCCCTCCAACGCTTCTCTTGAAGGCACTCCGCCTGGAAGACCAAAGATGTCTGCCGGTTTGTATTCAAATGCTCTAGCGAAAAACTCTTCACGTAACTTCTCGTCTAATTGCTCCTGAGATGCTCGTACTTCTTGAAGGCTATTCACAACTAAGTAGTTAACTTCGGCAAGGGCATGCACGTTACCAATTCTCAAAGCTTGATCATCGTTCCAGTATCGCCGGAGTAGGTATTCGCGTTTCCTATCATTCGCTTCGTCATTCGCCGAGGTTGGCGAAAAGAAGCGGCGATCCAATCCCAAAAACATTGGAGTAGTGACAGATCGTATTTTTTGGTAAACAGGGTGTTGCTGAGTTTTTTCTAAAATTAGTGAGCGCGTTTCTTCTCTTCTTCGTCCTTCCATAAAGAGTTCGAGCTCAGAGCTATTGATGTGAAGCTGGTCATCGAGGGAGGTTATATTCAATGTTATTCCGTCGAGGTTCTTCTTTGCTGAAACCTCCAAGACGTGCTCACCTTCGCGAATTTTTACATAAGCTATACTAAACGTGATGACACCTAGCTCCTCTATGTTTGGAGTGAGGAGAGCCATAATCAGCCGTAAAGCAGACGTCTTTCCCGATCCGTTAAGCCCAGTTAGAAAAGTCAGGTCCTCATGAAAGTCCACGTCTAACGGAAGATAACCATGCACATTTTCTGCATGAAATTTTATAATTTTCATTATTCCCCTTTTTCCCTGAATGTAATGATTTGACTGCTACACCTCCAAGATTTGTGGGAGGTTGATGTGAGCAACTCAAAAAGTGTATCACCAACATGCTCGCGACTATGAGTAAGTATCCGCTGCTGGTTAAAGGTGGAAGTTGCTTGGCTCGTTTCGTAATAGAAAAGCCACCTGTAGTGAACTGACCCCATAAAGTTGGACGGTCATTAGCCGGTTAAGGCCCAGAGGACTGAGTTCTGTATTGCACGGGACTCAGTCCTTTTAATTTGGTCTTGATGCGGTGATGGTTATAGTAATGGATGTACTTGCGGATCTCGGTCTGCAACTGGTCAATACAAGAGAATCTTTGCAAGTAAAAGCACTCCGATTTGAGTGTTCCGAAGAAGCTTTCCATGGCCGCGTTGTCCAGGCAATTTCCCCTTCTCGACATACTCTGTGTGATGCCAGTTTCCGCCAAGGTACGCCGATAAGCATGCATCTGGTACTGCCACCCCTGATCGGAATGAAGCATCGGCCGGGTTACTCCCTTTAAGGTTGCTATGGCTTTCTTGAGCATGCTCTTGACCAGATGAAACTGCGGTGAACGGCTTGTCTGATACGCCACGATCTCGCCGTTGTACAGGTCCATGACGGGCGAGAGATAGAGCTTTTCCCCGCTGACGTTGAACTCCGTCACATCCGTTACCCATTTTTCCCCGAATCGCTCCGCCTTGAATTGCCGTTGGAGTACGTTCGCTACACTGACATGGCCAGGGCCGCGATACGAGCGGTATTTCTTCGGCCTCACTAGCGATTTCAAACCAAGTTGGAGCATCAGGCGCTGAACGGTTTTGTGGTTGATCACTTCGCCAGCTTTTCTTAATGTGGTCGTAATCCGCCGATAGCCGTATCGGCCTTTGTGGAGCTCATAAACCTTGCAGATGTGGGTCTTCACGGCAGCGTACTTATCGTCGGCTGCCTGCGCCCGGACTTGGTAATAGAAGGTGCTGCGTGCCAATCCTGTAATTCTCAACAGAATCGACAGCTTGTGATGTGGCCTCAATTCCTGCACTAGTCGCGCTACTTTTGCGCAGCTGCTTTCTTTGCTTGAATCAAGGCCTTCCGCTTTTTTAGGTAGTCCACCTCCGCGCGCAGATACTCGATTTCATCGAGTAAATCTTGCCGCGTACGTGCATCCTCGGCTTTGGTCTTGAGTGGATTAGGGGGAATTTTAGGCTTCATCATCTTTGGGCGTCCTCTCGGCTTGGGTTTCAATCCATCCAAGCCATGCTCATGATACAGACGCTCCCACCGACTGACCGTGCTTACTCCCCGAAGATTGAACATCGCCTCTACCTCCCGGTAGGACAAGCCTTCCTTCTTCATTCGTTTCAATACCGAAAGCTTGAATTCGGCGCTGTAATACTCGTGCTTCTTGTTCAGGCCATTGAGACCATGGTGCCGGTACCTCTGCACCCAGCGGTGTACAGTTGCATGATCAATTCCGAATTCTTTACCCGCCGCTCTGGCGCTTTTGCCGCCCTTCAAGCAGCGCCTGACCACTTCATATTTAAACTTCGTGTCGTACTTCGCCATGAAAAACACCCCAAAGGTTGGATCGGTGTCCAACTTTTGGGGTGCAGTTCAGTAGAGGTGGCTTTTGACCTTCAGGCACAGCTGTAGTAATTCCCGACCAACTTTATCCATTGTAGTCGCCGAGGTCTAAGCTTGTGTCAAACTTGTTTAGCTTGCGTTCGACATAATTGTTTTGTGTCCGACTTAATTGCTGGTGCACAATATTTGTTCGCGACCAATGATAGCCCTACTCACACTACTCGAAAATGTCGTCTAAGTATTTGATTGGTATAAGAATAATTCGAAAAATTAGATGCAAATGAATGAGCAAAGTTACCGCATCCAAGTCAGTTTTTTTGGTTTCAAGTAAAAGTGACCAATGATTGCCCTATTTGTCATATGGGGACTGGGTTTGCGGGCGATGAGACCCCTATCGCGACGTAAGTTAAAATCGATGCACCTCTCGAATGTTGGCGAAAAAAAACGTCGCATTTGCGGCGTGATTTGGTGCTGCCAGGTTCCAGATTTCCCCAATATTGGCACTTATCAGAGACTCACTAAAGCCTATGCTGGAGGCCGCTTGGGCCGTCGGTCTAGGCGGCCTCGTTCCCTGGCTGCATTGACGTTTGCAGTTTCAGCGTCAGCTTGATAACCTGTATCAAAGGACCTCTTCAGCCGACTCGAGAGGTCGACCGCCAAGTTCGGCTTGGCCTAGCAACCGCTAGGTAAGAGGAATCGGACCCGATGGACTAGAAGCCCCGCTAGTCGGGGCTTCTGCATTTAGAGCTCAGGCCATCGTTGATAAGCGCATCTTCGCTGTTATGCTACCCTTCTAATTGTTGCATATCGGAAATAAAAAACACGGGGATAGCAAATGGACATGAAGTTGGAAAATCAAAATCGGAACGGTGAATTGCCTGCAAAACCGGCAACACGACGGAAGTTCTCTGAGATTGTTCTAGCTGTAATCGGAGTGGTAGGAGTGACCGGGGCGCTTGCTCTTGGCTCAGCTATTTATCAGGCTGGCACGGACGCTGGCGTTCGTGCATCTAGTGTAACTATCGACAGTTTGCGTCATCAGTTGCTAGAAGTGACGGCCAAATTGAAGGACGCAGAGAGTGATGTTCACGGTTTGAAGGAAAAACTGGCTGACAAAGAAGAGCAACTGAAGTCGAACCAATCAAACGAGCGAGGCTTAGCTCAAAGTCGCGAGAAGGACCTCGAGTTTCTTAAGGCTCGGTTGGCTAACGTTGACGCCGCACTCTCCAGTGGGATGAGCATGAGGTCATGGGATAGCTCCAATCGTGAAGATGATGATTCTCACTCTTCCAAGGTCGCAGACTTAAGAGCCCAAAGGAATACACTATTGGAGCAGATTAGCAAATGCCAATAGCGTCAAATGGTCACCTCTCTCAGTGTCGGTAAATAGGTGTGCTACCAAAGGTCCAAGCTGTGCGCGGAGACTTGGCCAGTCTTCGCGAAATGCGCCAGCTTTTGGTACATCGCGGTGATGTCATTCCATAGCGCACAGACTTTCTCGGCAGATATCACTGCCAAATCGTCGCCATTACAGCGATACATCTTGGAGTAGCTGTCTGCTGTCCAAAATTGACTACCAGTTACTTCGTCGGCCAGGGATTGGAGGCTCTCGAGCATCTGCCTTTGGATGTTTGAAGTATGCAGATACAACGAGCATAAGTAATTCAGAGGGCCAAAGTTGAGACAATCCTGGAGCAGAGAGCGCACATCGCGGATATGCTCATAGCTGAATTCAAGATGTGGTCTAAAGCCGCCTAGACCGACCTGAGACAGCCGCCTGCAAAAGCGGTTTGCAGCTGCGCAAGCATCACGGATATTCACATGATGCTGCCCAAAAGGGCGTAGAGCTCCCTTGGCCAAGGCATCGCTAGCATCTCGCTGCCAGGCAGTGATGGTCCCCACTGGATAGTTGCTAGGCAAGAGGTCGACGGTCACCGAGCAAATGCGACACAACCAGGCACCATTCTGATATGCGCGGCGTTGCTCTTCACTAATATCGCAATGGCCTCTGGGGCCATTGCGGCTAGCAGCGACATCATGGGCCGCAATTCCCAAATTCAATATCTTTCCAGTGGCAGCGTGATATGCGTGTGTTAGCACTCCACAACCTGGTCGCACACAGCGATGGTTTGCGGCGAGCGCTATAACACTTTTAACGGGGGCTAGAAATTCGGCGCGGCACGCCATAGCGAAAATCTCCGAGACAATGCGATGCAAAAGCCAGCCGGCAGGCGCGAACAAGGTCAGCGCGGCCAAATGCGGGCGACAGGTGTGCCGAGGAGAATCGCGCTGCAGGGCGGTGCGATTAGTCCTAACGGCGAGGCACGTACGTTTTCGTTTTGCTTGTCGTGGCAAGAGAATCGGAGGCAGATACTGCCGCTCCGGGCTTGCCTTTTCGCATGTCGAGCACGGCACGATGAGATGTGCGATTTCGACTTTTCACATGTCGCGTTAAAAATCTAAAGCGACGATTTGTCTCGGGGTGCGCATCTACGTCTCTACTGCGCAGCCGTCTTTACAATGAAGCCAAGGGCTCCTGTTTGATGCAGCGTGATGCTGCGTATTCACATAAATCTGCCGTATTCGGCTGTACATATATTGAATCACGGAGAAATTTTACGCAAGAGGTTCGTTTGTTGCTCGACGTTTATGAGGTCGTATTGGAGCTGAACCTTATGGGTATCTGCCTCATTGCCCTAAGAGGCAGATAGCGGTTACCCGAACGTCATCGAAGGCTGTGCAGAAAGCACCGGCCGGGCGTTGTTCGGTCCGTGGAACCGTAGCAGCTCAACAAAAAACCATATTGCAGACATTGCCATGGCTATTTCACGTCGTCAGTTCAGCCAGTTAGGTGCGCTGTCAGGCGTATTAATTGCGCTCAAGAGTTATGCAGACGCTCCATTTTCATCGGGAGCAGCTGATGCGATGCTGATGCCACCCGTAGGTAGCGTTGAATGCCACATGCATATCTATGACGACCGCTATCCAACACGAACGGGGATAACCTTTGGCGCTAGGTTGCCTCAATTACGATTTATTAAAATCTTCGCTTCCATTTTCAAAAGCGATTCGAAGTCGGGCGATTCATGTTCTCCGGTAAGAGTGAAGATGTGGGTGCTCTCCAAAGGAGTCGTAAGTTCTTCCGCCAAAACCTTAATGCTAATTGGTATCGCCCCGCAGCTGCCTAAGCGGACGCGGCATGCTGTCGAAACAAAATCCTCTCCTGGGCGAAGAATTCCAAGTTTGGCAACACAGACTTCACGACCACCAATTTTTTCCAAATGGAATTCTGTTTCATCTTTCACTCGATGCGCAGAGAAATCGCCAATGTAGTCAACTTCCTTCGTGGGAATCATGGGATAAGAAGCCTCGGGGACGAACAAATATGGTATCTCTGAGAGCGTTATTCCCAGCTCAATCTTTACATTTTTCAGTGGGAAGTTTGAATTGTTTTTTACGCGAACTTTGAGCACGAAGCTTCCAAGGAAAAACGAAATGTATTCTGCCAATCGCCGATAGTATTCGCGATTTGCCCGGTGGACGTTTGACAAAATCCTTCCGGCCAAATCGCTGGAATATGTGAAGTCAGGAATGTTCTTGAATTGAAGAAACCGAAGCGTCTCAGATTTTTCTCTTGGTTGATTTTCTCCATTGAGGAGGTCAATCGAAATCTGGGTATCGCCAGGGCCGCTATCTGCTTTACCCATCTCTACTATTTCGAGAGGGTCTGCTTCGGCGGTGGAACTTCCCCTACGCACATAAACGATATTTGGTTTTAGTGCGCCAAATTGGGAGCTTATGAAGAAAGGGCGCTTTTGCTTGGGAATAGAGATGATGCCGATGGTCTGCCCTTCGATTAAACGTTCTTCATATTTGAAGGTTACTTGTGGCGAGGCCTTGCTATTTACGAATTGCTGAAGTTGGGCATCATCGATGTGCTCGTTGATTCCGATGACTGCAGCAGGACTAGGTGAACAATCTTTGATGCCGACTAGGATGTAAGCAGTTTCATTACGCCACGAGTTTGCCATGGCGAGTATGTCTTTCAGCAGCTCCGCTTTCTGATGGTCACTCGCACCAATAAAGCGGTATTGTGTTTGCTTAAAATCGAGGTCAACGCCCTCACTCTTATATAGCAGTTGTCTTAGCGTGTTTTCTGTGATGCTCATATTCAGGACGTAAGAGAATGAGAATCAGCTTAAGCGCTTTAGATTCATACCATCTAGCGGTGCTAGAGAATGACCGTATTGTGGCGCTCAATGCCGATTTTTACTTGAATCGCTCTCGCAGAACTTGTTTCCTGTCGCGCTCAAGATAGTCTGACAAGGTTCCCAAGAACGATTGCGCTTGTACAGACATCTCAGCAGGGAATGGGGACGTTGGGCTGTAAGCCGCTGACTCGAATTCTCTAGCAGTTTCAACGAGAGTTCCTTGAATGCCAGCCTTCG
>Ga0068854_100000392_pt1 | contig 27478 bp, 21 predicted proteins | sample KBSCornC42_FD_66590 | JGI IMG/M metagenome (GOLD analysis project Ga0068854, IMG submission 66590) | Corn rhizosphere microbial communities from Kellogg Biological Station, Michigan, USA - KBS Corn C4-2 | ecosystem: Host-associated > Plants > Roots > Rhizosphere > Soil ... | reverse complement strand
GCCTCTGCCGCCGGGTCTTCCGGTCGGCGGAACCGGGGAGGTCCTCCACGACGTCTTCGACCGAGGCGAGGCGGCCGCTGCCCAGACGACCGAGCTCGTGCTCGCGGTGGGCGGGGAACGGTGATGGAAAGTCGACCTGGACGCGGAGACGCTGCGCCTGCTCTCGGAGACCCACGCGCTGGCCGTGATGGTGGCTCAGTGGATCAGCCGGGCCGCGGAGCGCCGTGCCCAGCACCCGCCGGCAACCGAACTGGCTCCGCCGCCACAGCGAGATCTCGGCGTCTAAGGGTCAGACTTTGCATTGGTCGAGTCCGTAGGAATCGACCAGTTCATTGGACTTCTTGAAGAGAGATTTTTCGGTGGCAGTGAGGGGTTCCTTCTTCACCTGGGCCATCGCTTCTTCCATCGCTTTAAGGAACGTTCCTACCTTCTTTTCTTCTCCCGCCGGCGGCGAAAGCTCCCCAAGGCCGCTAACGGCATTTTGATACGCAGACATGATGTAGAGGATCGCTTTTTCCTGATTAACCCTGTTAGTCAGAGGCGCAAATTTCGACTGGGCGGGCCCGAGCCTTTGATCGCGCGCCTGCTGCCATTTCGAGCAGATCGTGTTTGCCTTCCTGATGAAGTCGGCCTTGGTGAGGGAATCGTCGGCACTGCTCCCGCACCCAGCCCAGATGAGGGCCGCGATCACGGTCATTACCACGCTTGATAGCAAAGCTTGGTTCCTCACCACATTTCTCCTTAACGAGTGTTTACGCAAGTAGTTTAGCGCAAACGAGATATCAGAAGGTGTTTATTGACGACAGCGACGGCCCGGGGCGAAGTCAATGCCCCGCCCCGGGCAAATCTCTATTTACCCGTAACCGCCCAGGTTCCCGTAAGCGCTCCTGAGGTATGGAATGCAGCAACAGTTGCGCCGCTCGCGTACAGCTTGCTGAAGGGATGTTCTAATTCGATGGTATTTGCTCCGACCATTTGGTCGTAGTAGAGGCACAAATGACCGGCAATCGCTTCAGGTTCTTCCGCGCTGCCGAGGCAGTTGACGGGCGTAACGAATTCACCAGCGGCGAATTCTTTCCCTTCGCCGTTGACGAGATTCATCTCCTCCGGTGCTTCCGCCAATGGAATGACAAACGATATCGGGAGGGCCTGGAAGCCTTCGACTCCCGAGACGGCCCAGGTACCGCTCTCGGTGGCGCCAGAGGGAAGGACACATTCCGGTTCAGTGTTGCTGCAAGCGCCGGGTTCGCCAGCTATTCCCTGCTCGCCTTCTGGGCCAGCGGCACCAGTGTCGCCTTTATCGCCCTTGGGGCCGGGCGAGCCCGCTGGACCTTGAGGCCCCGCGGGACCCTGTTTGCCTTCTTTGCCGGCGTATTTCTTGGCGATCTTTTTGACCTGCTTTTCCTGTTGCTTAGTAAGACCACCCGCAGCGAAGGCTGCACCGGTCAGCGCAGCTACAAGTGCCACGACGGCCACTACCAGACCGGCCGTGCCCAGCTTGCTATGGATGCGAGAGAGCATCAGTTGTTCCTCCCATTATGTTTGACAATGCTTACGTCGACGAGCAACTTCCTGGTCGCGGAAACGTCATACGCAAGAACACCGTCGGAAGCACGAACTCTCCGCCCCCTTACGTTGTCTCCTCCGGTCCCATAAGGCCGGCCGCGTCCCTAGCGCGTCCAGGTATGTGACGCTAAAGTACGGGTGAGCAAGTGTCAAGGAACTTGTGGTTCTTGTCACTCGGTGTCATTTACCGCACGGCGTGGCGGTCACCGGACTTAAGTGCTCAACCCGCCCGTTCTGCCCTGAGAAGAGAAGCTTTGCTCGGTGCGCAGCCCTGCAGAGGTTGACGTGATTTTCGATCAAACCCTTTTTGCCGCCGTAAAGGGTCATCGTGAATTTGGTGACCGGGGCGTCTGGGACCTTGGCGAAGCGGGTCCTGACGCGGGAAAGTTCGGATCCCTTCCTGTGAACCGAGTCGATGTAGCCAACCAAGGTGATGTGGATTTGGCCGCGCAGGTCGGCAACGATGTCGGGGAGTTCCCGCTGACCGCCATTCGACCTGAAGTAGACCGGGCCCTTCAGGGGGTTGCCAAGCAGCGGGGTGATCGCGACGGCATAGCCAAGGATCGAGTTCTTTGGGCACTTTCCTTCGTTGAACTGCACGCGGGTGCAGGGGTTGTTGATGTGAGCGTTGTCGATGAACTCGCTCGAGGGCAAGGTCACCGCCGCCGCGGCGGTGTTGGCTTGATGGGGCTTTTGGGTCAGGACCGCCTCAAGCGATGGGTTGCCCGATCGCTTGGTCGAGCCCTTCAGGCGGATCCGCAGCTTCGGCTTATAGGGGAGCTTCGCGCAGTTGGTGGCCTGGAACCCGTCGGTGGGTTTGGCGACCGCTCCGCTCGTGGCCGTCACCGTGGCGCTGATCTTCTTGGCTGCGCAGCTGGTCGGGTTGAGGGTGAATTCGGGGCGATCGAGGGTGACGTTCAGGGTGCGGTAGTAGACCGGGACCCCTTCGAGGAACTGGGGCAGGGGGTCGGTCACAGCCGTGGCCAGGGCGGTTTCGGGGTCGACGTAGATCGCCGAGCGGTTGACCACCAGGCCGAGGTCGAAGGGACCAGCCTGGGCGGGGACCACCGAGACGACCGAGTAGGGGGCGCCCTTGTAGGGGCCTGAGAGGTAGACGGCGGTGGGGGCCTTGCCGGGCTGGGGGATCCAGAGGGGGATGCCGCCGACTCCGGTGGCGGCAGTGAGGCTGCCGATCCTGGAAGCAACCGGGCAGGCACCAGTGGCGGCGTCGGCATCGGAGCACAGCTGCACGCCGCCCAGCTTGGCGAGGAGACCCTGGGGCAGGTGCAGGGCGATCTCCTGGGGCTCTGCTTCGCCGTCCTCGCGCGTGAGAGTGAAGGAGAAGGGGGAGAATTGACCTCCGAACGCCGTTTCGGTTCCAGCCACCAACCTCGGGCTGAACCCACCCTTGCCGCACCCGGTCGAGATCTGCATCGGGCTGGTGCCTTCAGCTGCGGGCGTGCCCGACCAAGGCGCGAAGGAGTAGTCGGTCGCGTAGTGCCCACAGCTGCCGGGGGTCGACAGCGGCGCCTTCGGACCACCGAGGACATGCAGCCGCAGCTCTGAGAAGGGAACTTGGGGGTTGCCGCCCAGAGTGGGGATACCGGCAAAGACCGTGGTTAGCTGGCCGGTTAACGGGTCAGCATGGATTTCCGCTGGCAGCTTCAGGTGCACGCCCTGTTCGTCGGTGACCACCCAGAAGCGGAAGAGGTGGCCCGGTTCGGGAGTGCGTTGGTAGACCGAGCCCTTGAGAGTATGTTCGAGTGCAGGCACGTCCAGTTCGACTAAGCCGATCTTTGCCGCATCGGGGCACGCAGACGCCTTGTTTCCCCCAAAGCCCACTTGCTCCGGGCTGCAGGCGTCAAGGCCATCCGCTGCGGCGGAATTGACCGTCATCCCCTGGGGCAACGTCACCGTCGCTGATTTCAGGGTCGAGGTCGCATATCCCTTGGGCGTTTCGTCCTGAGGGATGACGAGGGTCGCGTCGAGGCCCGTCGGCGCCGCGGCTTCGGGGTTGGTAGGGGTGACCTTGAAGATCGGTTCGAAACTCAATTTGCCGCAACCGGTGATCTGGGGGAACCGTGCGCTCATCGTCGAGGGCTGGTTGGGGAGCTGGTAGCTGCGGGCGGTGACGGTAAGTTGTCGCGAGAGGCTGCAGTCGGTGGGGTTGGAGAGGAATGGCGCTTCGGGCAACCCGGCTGCGCGACCCCCTTTGGGGAGTTCATGTTTCCCTGCTTCAACGGGCGTCAGGCGCAGTTCGTCGTGAACCGGTGCCGCAGGCACACCCCAGATCGTCGTTTCCCCCCCTAGTAGCTCGGCCGACGAGGGTGCCCCTTCTGCCGAAGCGATGATGCTGTAGTCGATCGGATCGACGCGGACATTTATGAAGGCTGGGTAGAGGGCCGCGAAGAAGCCGAAACGAGCGACGACATCCCCTCCGGGCGGGGTCATGTTGTAGAGGGGCTCGGTAACGGTGGTGTAGAGGGGTTCCCCCACCGTGATGTCGGAGACACCCACCTGGGATCCGACGGGGCATCCGCTGGTGGCCGGTTCATTGCCCAACTGGGCGACGGTGCAGCGTGGTATCCCCTGCGGGTTGCCGATCATTCCCGGCGGCAGATGGAATTCGACGTCCTTGGTCAGGGCGTAGGGATTGTTTTCCTTTTCGGTCAGATGGAAAGTGGTGGTGAAATCGGCGTGAGCGCCGGCCTGGGTGGTCGAGAGAGACGCGGAGACCGATTCCAGGGCGTATTTTTCGAATTCGGTCGCAGTCGCGGGTTGCGCCCAAGCAACGAGCGCAGCGACTACGAGCGCCACCGGTAGAAGGAAGCTTGCCCGTGCCCTCATTTGCTCGCTCCCTTCTTAGCAGTGCCGGCATTTCGATGGTGACGGCGCTTTTGGTGCTTCTTGACGCAACGAACCCTGCCGTGACGGCGAACCTGGTGCTTACCCTTCGGACACTTCGGTTTACGGACATTTCCAGAAGGTCCGCCGCCCCGACTCGCGAGGCTGGGCGAGCCCGGGGCTGGCGTCAGACCAGGCCGACAGCCTTCGCCTTCGCAGATCAGCGATTCGGGTTCGGGAAATCCGCCGTCCACCCGCGCGTCGTAGATCGAGGGCGTCTCTTCAAGGTCGGACGGCACCAAGATGTCGCCGCTGCGGAAGAAGGCATCGTTTCCTTCATCACTTACAGCGAAGAGGTAGTCGATCTGTTCGCTGTGACCAGAAGAGATCAGGTAAAGACAGCCGTCTGGGCGTTTGCAGCTACCGACACCTTCGGCCTCCCACTCGTAGACGTCTTGGAGGCCGTCGTTGTCGGCAGGCACCAAGGCTTCGGCTGACTGGAAGAAAGCACGGCGGCCGTTGGCGGTAAGGTTGTCGATGAGAGCGAAGAGGCCGAGGGGCTCCGGATCGAGGAATTCGGTGCCGTCGGACTGAAGGCTCGCCTCCTCCTTAGCCGGCGCAAGCGTAGGGTTGCAGGAGAGGCAGTTGAGTTCGTCACCGGCGAAGTCGTAGCGGTAGACCTCGGCATGGCCTTCGGGGTCGTAACCATCGAGCGGGGCGCGGGACTCGAAGAGCAGAGCTTTGCCGCTAGGGGTGATGCGAGAAGGGTCGATGACGTAGCGACCTGGGGGCCCGAATTTGCTCGGGCCAACGGCGATGGTCCATAGTCCGAGGCCCCCGAGTTGCTGGTTGTTATTTTTCAATTCCCCTTCCACGTCCCGTTCGGTCACCGTGCCGACGAAGCTGATTTCCCCTTCTTCGGAGCGGTAGAGGTTTTCTTTCCCGGCCACGGCTTTGTCGCCGTTGGGGTTTTCTTCACCGGTGAGGACGCTCGGGGAGGCGAAGTAGGCCACGCTGCCATCGGCCGAGACGTTGACCGGGATGACGTTGCCCGAGGTGCTAAATGGGGTCGTTTCCTGACTCTGGGCGTCGAAGCGATAGAGGTTGCCGCCTTCTAAGTAGAAGGCGCGGGCGCCACCTTCAGTGATGCCGGCGAAGGTGACTCCTTCTCCCAGTTCATAGGTTTTTTCACTGTTATAACGAAAGTAGAGGGTGCTGCCGATTTCAAACCCGACACCACGACCGTCGAGGGAAGTACCTACGTAGTCGGCTTGTTCACCTCCTCCAGGAGTTTCACCCCCTGGGAGCAGTGAAATCACATGGGTGACTTCGTCAGGAGTGCGGTCGTAAATAGCCGCAGTGCCGCCAGGCGGAGCATCGGACTCGAGCTTCATTGAGCTGAGGAAGATGATGTGGCCCCCGTTTTCGCTAATCAATCTGGGTTGGGCCCGGGGATCGGTACCTTCGCTGCCGCGGCCGACCAAGGCAGAATGCCCGTCGGGATAGCGAACATAATTCGTGTCGCCTGCTTCGATAACTGCGGTGCCCTCGCCCTCGGCGACCCAGAGCGAAAAGCGCTGGTCGGGCGAGGTGCTGCCGGGCAACATTTTGGATGCTTCAGCGCCCGAGGGGCCGGCATATGCGGTGCTCCAGCCCCCTTCGCCCCGACTCGAGAGGTAGGGATCGCCGGCCAGCGAGCCCACCGCTTCGGCACCGGGCAGCGACCCGCCTTCGAGCTCAAAGGAAACCTCGCCCCCCCCGAGCGAAGATTGAGGCGAGGGGAAGAAAGCGCCGAGGGTCGAGTTAGTGCCCCGCGGGGGCCGTGCATTGGTGTCTGGCGGCGTCACCAGCTCATAGGCGCGGCAGTCGGGTAGCAGGGCCGAGGACCCGCCTCGAACTGGGTCGTTAGGACAGGGTAGGAAGGATTCGGCCGCCGGGTAGGTAGCGAATTCACCTTCTTCCTCGTCTACACCTTCTGCGTTGGTGGCCACTACCCGGAAGCGATAGGCGACACCCGGCTGCAGCCCGGTAGCCCCCGCGGTTACTGAGGCCGGCGTGCTACCTGCTGGGATTTCCCCTCCGCCGGCAATCTGGGCACCGACAAAGTTATCGCCTTGTTCTTCGAATTTTTGCGCGGTGATGTATTCGAAGGTGTAGTTGGTTGGAAGGCCGAAGGGTTCGATTTCCGCCCGCAGTTCGGCTTCTTCCTTGCCGACGTTCGCAAAAGAGATCGTTTCGACTTCCGGAGAGTCTATTTTCGCCGGGCCGAAAGCATAGGAGTGTCCGGTGGCTCCCCCTTTTCCACCTGCTTCGGAGGGGACGTAGAGGTAACCTGCGTTCGGGCTTTGGGCACCGTTGTCGAGGCCGATCTCGGCACCCAAGGTGTACTGGAAGCCGTGCTGGATGCCTTTTTCTGCGAATTCTCCGGTGAGGTTGTAGTTTGCACCCGAGTTACTGGTTTCAAAGCGGTATACGCTATGCGCTTCTCCGTCATAGACGTAGAGGTCTCCGGTCGCTTCATCGGCCGCTAAAGAGAGGCGTTCGATGAATTTACCTTTAGGCACCGCCGCTCCGGTAAGTTTGAAGAGTTGTTTGTGTGGAGGCGCGAGTTCGAGCGCGTAGACGCATGGACATTCTGAGACATTCTGCCCGGAGATATACAAGCGACCGTGGGTGGCGTCGACGGCTACTCCCACGGAGTCGGTGCTCACTCCCGCGACCAGCCCGAAACCGAAACTTTCAATCAATTCGTTCCCTTCCCCTGCAGATTTGTAGCGGGAGACGTGATCTGAGAACTTGACGAAGAGATTATCGTCGATGCGGTTTACCGCAAGCCCGGTGATATTGAACGATTCAGCTATTTCGACGACCGCCGCCGTCGGAATGCTGCTGTATTCGATCTTCCCTTCTGCCGGTTCGTAAGAAGTGGGTTCGTAGAGGACGACTGCTTCTTTGTTTTCGTCGCCCCTGAGACTGGCGACATAGAGATTGCCTTTGCTGTCCACCGCGAGGTTCGTCGGACCTCGCCGTTCCGGGACCTCGGTGAGGAACTCACCCGCAGAACTGAAGATGTCGATACTGCCCTCGTCTTCGCTTTCGGGACCTTCCACCAGCCCGGTGCTGGCGACGTAGATGTTGCCGAAGTCATCAGTGGTAACTGCACTTGGGCGGACAAACGGGAAAGTCGGATGGTCGACGCCGGGGCTTCCCGGTGGCATCGGGCAAAGGCCGGGGTCGGGGACCGGATCCAGCGATGATTCGCTGCAATTCCCAGTCAGTGAGAGCACTTGATCGAAAGCAGGAGTCGCCGCCGCTGCGGCACTGGCACCACTTCCGATCAGAGCGCCGACACACGCTGCCAGCAGCCACATCCACATCTTCCTCCGACCCCTCAACAGGCTCCCCCTGACATGTTTGATGCTTCTCCCTAGCTCGGCGACGTTAGGAGACATATCGAGTTCTGTCAAGAGATGTTGTAGGTCTTGTCACACGGCGGCCGCCCCGTACGGGGCGGCCGCTTTTGTCGTTGATCTACCTAAACAGAACTAGCTCGACGACACTGACAGTGTTGTGCCAGTCGGCGATGTGAGCACGTACTTCCCTTTCCACAGCGCACTCGCGGGCGCGAAGACGCACGAATCACCTGCCACGGTGATCTTCGTCGCGATGGTGTTGGCTTCCATTGTGGCGGGGTTCCCCTCTTTGAGGGTGCCCATATGGGTGCCATTAGTCACTCCGTAGACGCAGTTTTCGCCGGGGAACAGTCCGGCGATTGTCACCCTGATTTCTCCATCGGCGCGAACTGTGCCGTTGGAGGTGCCGGCGACTTTTTCGACCGTGAGGCCACCGAAGTTACCTGCGGCGTTTTTGATCGTGGTCGAGGCGTGCGTGCAACCCGTCCAGGTGATTTCAGTGTTTTCGCCTGTGGCTGTACCGGTACCGTTCGGGTTGGCGGTAAGTTTGCCTTTGACTGTCGAACCGGTGCATGTGTTGAGCAGGCCGCCACTTGTGAATTCCAGGGGCGTCGATTCCTCAGCGGAGAAGTCGAGGACCGTTCCTACCGCCCACTTGCTGCTGCAGGGATTGGTTGTGGTCGAGCAGAGGACACCTTCTTTGGCCGAAGCCGTGCCGGCTCCGACGAAGGCCATCAGGGCCATCGCTGCCATGGCTGCGAGGCCGAGCATCTTGACGTATTTCATGTAATCTCCTTGGTTCGACGCCCTTGCGGGCGCCGTGTTTTCATTTCGCCGGGTGGGTTCCGCGTTTTGCCGTAGGACAGGGTGACTCGGACAAAGTCCAAAATCCCCCTTTTCCGTAGCGGGACCCTCCCGGTACCCAGTTAACTAACAGGCGATTTAGGACCAGTCAAGCCTTTTTGCACAAGTAACAAGTCTTGTCACTCGTTCTTGTCACTCCCTTTACAGAGCCTGTCACTCGCTGCTCAGCGGAAGCCCCCATCTGAGAAGCTTGGGAGGTGAGCGACCGAGACGCCTTCCTGCAGAAGCGCATCCTCGATTGGTCGCGCAGCCTGCCCGATTGGCAGCGCGGATTGATGCGCTTGCTCTGCGACGGTCCGCTCGACGAGGCGGGACGGGCGAAAGTGCTCGCCGCCCTGCTCGGGGAGCCGGATGCGCGGCCGTTGCCGCCGCTGGAGATAGCCGACCTGCCCGCCGACGAGGGCGATTACGGAACGGTCGAACTGCGGGAGATCCGCAACCTGCGCAACGTCAACCGGCTCGCCGAAGACCAGTCGCTGCGCTTCGGGCCGGGGCTCAACGTCGTCTTCGGCGAAAACGGCGCCGGCAAGAGCGGCTACGGGCGCCTCTGCCGCCGCGTGTTCCGGTCGGCCGAACCGGGTGAGGTGCTGCACGACGTCTTCGACCCGGGCAAGGCAGCGGCTGCCCAGACTGCCGAGTTCGTGCTCGCGGTGGATGGCGAGGAGCAAGTGGTTGAGGTCGACCTGGGCGCCGAGGCGCCGCGTCTGCTCTCGGCGATGACCGCCTTCGACGCTGGCTGCGCCGAGTTCTGCATCACCAAGCAGAACACGATCGAGCACACCCCGCGGCCGCTGCGGCTGCTGAAAGAACTGGCCGAGGCGCAGGACCAGCTGTCGGAGGAGCTTGCGATGCAGATCTCCGAGCGGCGCGAGACGCTGCCGGAGCTGCCGGACGCTGAGGACAGCTCCGAGGCCGCCGCCCTGCTGGGGCGGGTCGAGGCTGGGGAAGCCACGCGGGAGGAGGTCGAGTCCTTCGCCCGCCTCGGCGAGGCCGAGCTGGCGGAGTTGCGCGAGCTGGAGCAGGCCGCGGCTACGATCGCCGCCGACCAGAGCCTGGCGCTGGAGACCGCGGCGAGGAAGCGGGCGGACGCCGTCAAGCGACTGGGGACCGAACTGCGGGAGGCGTGGAGCCGCCTCGACGACGAAGCTCTGGCCGAGGTGGCCGAGCTGCGATCCCGCCTCGCTCGCGCCTCCGCCGCCGTCGATCAGGTCGCCGCCGACGCCTTCGCCGACCAGCCGCAGCCGGGCACCGGCGGCGACGCCTGGCGGGAGATGTGGGAGGCGGCCCGGCGGTTCGTCGAAGCCGAGGACGGCTCCTTCCCGGATGAGGACGCTGACGCGACCTGCCCGCTCTGCCAGCAGGACCTGGAAGCGGCGGCGCGCGAGCGGATGACGCGGTTCGAGGCCTTTGTCTCGGGCGAGCTGCGCGAGCAGCTGCGGCTGGTGGAAGTGGCGCTCGAGGAGCACCTCGGAGCGCTGCCGGACCTGAAGCAGATCGTCCACTCCGCTGAGGTGGCCGTGGCCGCCGCCGGCGAGCAGCTGCAGGCGCCGACCGATGCGGTCCTGGAGGCGCTCGCCGACCGGCTGGCAATCGCGACGGGCCAGGCCGAGCCCGCGCCGCGCCCGGACCTCGACCTCAGTGCCCTGCGCGAGTACGTCGCGGTCCAGACTGCCGAAGCCGAAGGGCTCGCGGTCCTCCGCGATGACGAGGAGCGCGCCCGGATCAAGCGCCGCCTGCGCGAACTGCGGGCTCGCCGTGAAGTCGGCGAGGCCTTCGAGAGCGTGGTCGCCCACCTCGACGGCCTGGAGGCGATCGCCGCCCGCGAGGAAGCGCGCAAGCAGCTCTCAACTGGAGCGATCTCCCACCGGATCCGCGAGATGAGCAAACTCGCGATCACCACCCGCCTCGAGCAGGCGCTCGAACGAGAGATCGCCGAGCTCGACCCGCTCGCCGACCAGGTCGAGCTGAAAGCTTCGGCCAGCAAGGGCAAGCCGGCGGTCCAGTTCAAGCTCCGCGGCAAGGGGCGTGAGCGGGTCGCCAAGGTCCTCAGCACCGGCGAGCAGACTGCCCTCGCCACCGCCTTCTTCCTCGCCGAGCTGCAGGTCAGCAACGAGCGCAGCACGATCGTCCTCGACGACCCGGTCTCCTCCCTCGACCACCAGCGGCGCGAGCACGTCGCCACCCGCCTCGTCGAGGAAGCCGGCAAGCGCCAGGTCGTCGTCTTCACCCACGATCTCGTCTTCGTCTACTACCTGCAGGAAAAGGCGGCCGAACTTGGCGTCGAGCTCCACGGTCAGGCGCTCGAGCGCGTCTTCCACAACGTCGGCGTCGTTGACCCCAACCTCCCCTGGGAGGTGAAGTCGCCGATGGAACGGGCGAAAGCCCTGCGCGGAGAGCTGAAGGGGCGGCTGAAGTCGCTCTACAAGAGCAACGACCCGGTCTACCCGCAGGAAGCCCAGCGCTGGAAACTGGAGCTGCGCAAAGGCTACGAGCGGATGATCGAGGTCTACGTCCTCGGCGGCACGATCGAGCGCCAGGTGCGGGGCATCCGCGTCCGCAACCTCCACAAAGTCAGGTGGAGCGCCGAGCTGGCCCTGGAAATCGACGCCGCGGTCAAAGAGCTCTCCGGTGGCGCCCACCAGGAGCCCCTCGGCCAGCACCCCACCGCTCCGACCCCGGCCAAGCTCGAATCCCTGCTAGAAAAATTCGCCGCCCTCTGCGCGAAGACGAAGCCGCTCACGCCCAATAAGCAGGACGAGGCGAAGCCGGTCGCCGAAATCGGCGTCGCTTAGCGGGAGGTTTTGCGCTGCCGGTAGCGGCGCGTCTTCTCGCGGTTGCCGCAGACGTCCATCGAGCACCAGGTGCGGGAGCGGTTGCGGGTGGCGTCGTAGAAGGCCCATTGGCAGCCCTCGTCGGTGCAGGCCTTGAGGCGCGGCCAGGCGTCTTCGCACTGGAGGCGCTCGAGGGCGAGGAGGAGGCGGGATTCGAACCCGGCGAGGTCGGCACGGGCGGGGGAGAGGCTGAGCTTGCCGTCGGGGTCGAAAGCAAGGCGGTAGCGGCTGCGCTCAGCGGCTTCGCGGAGGTGCTCCAGATCCCGCTCGCCGGCCGCAACGCCGTTGTTAGTGAGCATCAGCGCTCGCAGCGCCTCGCGCAGCTCCAGGACCCGCGGCAGGTCCCCTTCCTCTAGCTCGGGGAGGTATTCGCCAGCGTGCTCGGCGATCCAGCTCCGCAGCTGGGCCGGAGCGGCGATCGCGTCCGTCTCCTCCTCAACGTCCCGAGTGTTGACGAAGTCGACTAGCAGGTCGATCTCCGGCTTCAGCGATTTCTCTTGAATTGGCCTTGACACCAGCTATCTAGTTTAGCTAGTGTTGCAGACACTGGCAAGTTGGTTTAGCCGGTGTTTTAAACCGTCGAAAGGAGGCCGATCATGAGGTTCCTCGCAAGCTTCACCCTCGCCAACGCGGCCGAGTCGCAGCGCCGGATGCGTGAGATCGCTGCCCGTGAGCGCCAGGTGCGGCAGCACCCCCGCCGCTAGAGCTTCTGCTGCAGGTACAGCAGGGCGATCACGGTGGTGGCGTCGCGGATCTGCGGCAGCGCCTGCTCGATCTGGGCCAGGTCGAGGCGAACGATCTCGATCTCCTCGTCGTCGTCGCGCTCAGCAGCGGCGGGTGAGAGGCCGGTCGCCTCGAAGATCGTCACCTTCTCGGTCAGGAAGCCGGGGCTGGGGTAGATGACGTGCAGCACGCTCCACTCCTCGGCCTGCAGCTCCGCCTCCTCGGCCAGCTCCCGCCGCGCGCACTCCAGCTCGCTCTCGCCCTCGACGTCGAGGGTGCCAGCCGGGATCTCCAGCAGCTCGTCCTCCTCTACCGCCTCGCGCGGCTGCGCGACCAGGTAGGCGAACTCGTCGTCGTGGGCCAGCACGGCGACCGAGCCCGGATGCTCGACGACCTCCCGCTCCTGCACGCTCCCGTCCTCGCGCCGGTAGGTCTTGGCGACGAAGTCGACGTGCTTACCCTCGTGAAGGGGCTTGGTGCGCAGCAGCTTCATGCGGTCACTCCATCAAACCGAACATTCGCTTGCTTGGCTCAATCGGGGGCGGGTGAGAGGAGGTCGTCGGCAGGGTCCTCGAGGGTCTCGCCGAGGACGGCTGGTGCGTGATCCACGACGTCTGCTTCGGCCGCGGCAACATCGACCACGTCGTCGTCGGCCCCGGCGGCATCTTCACGGTCGAGACGAAGAGCCGCGGCGGCAAGATCTTTCCCGACCGTCTCGAGCCGAAGATGGTGGGACAGGCCTACGCGGAGAAGAAGGAGCTGGAAGAAATCACCCTGATGGAGGTGCAGGCCCTGCTCGTCTTCAGCCGCGCCTACATCGTCGGCCCGGTCCCCGCCTGGCAGCGCGGGGTGGCGATCCTGCCGGCCCGGATGCTCGCCAACTTCTTCGCCCGGCGACGCCCGGTGATGTCGGCCGAGCGAGCCGCCGTGATCCACCGCCGCCTGGCCCTGGCGGTGGGGCAGGAGGCGTCCGCCTAGCCGATTAGCCCCCGCACCCGCGGCCAAATCACTTCGTCGACGCGATCTCGGGCTTCTGGTCCAGCAGCAAGGGCTCCCTCCAAGCCGTTGTCAAATAGAGCGTTGACCGAAAGCTTCTCGAGATGCCCAGAGATGTAGTCGCGGACGTTTTTCGGTGCAGCAGCAACTTCAGCCGGCAACTCGCCGCGTCCGTCGATCAGCCTGACGATGTCCTCGAAGTCGCGGCTTTCGTAGAAGTCCAACTTTCCCCGGCCCTCGAAGGCCTCCAGCTTCGTCGCAAGCAGGAACGGCGGGGGAATCGCCCGGATGGCTTTCCCTGCAGGCAACTTAATTTCCTCAGCGTGGGCGAATGCCTCCGCCTGCCAGCGGTTTTCGAAGCCGAGGATCGAAGCCTTCGTGGGCATGACGTCGAGGATCAGCTCCGTTTCGGGATGGTGAAACCGACATATGACTCTGGATTCGTTGTCGTTGTCGAAGCCCAGCCTCCTCACTCGTTTCTCGAATCGGTAGTAATCGCGCCTCGTCGATATCTCGACGATGACGTCAACGTCTGCGGTTGCGCGCGCCGCCGGCACGAGTGGATCGGTGATCCACAGCTCTATGGTCGCGCCGCCAACGAAGACGACCTCCTCCAAGAGCGGCTCTAGATGACCCGCCGCTATTTCGAGCATCTGAATGTTCGTGCTCATCGACTAGAGACCGAGCTTTTTCTTCAGCTTCTTTTGGGCCAGGTTTCGCTCCCGCGCGTTCCCGATCCGAATCGAGTCGACTAGCGCGAGAAGTTCCCAGAGATCTTTGTCCTCGCGCACCGCATCGGGAACGGAGGGGTACAAAGGCGCCAGCGCTATTCCACGAGATTCGCCAAGCGCGTCCGGCCAGACCGGAGGGTTGTTGCCCGATGAGAGCAGGGCTTTGGACATCGGTGGAGCCGCCCAGGCGGTGGGTCGTCCCCGTGCTTCTCCGCTCCAGAGAGGGGGGAAGACGTATTTCAGGCCATGGGAGAGGAACTCGAGCAACTGCCTCGGCTTGACCTTGCGCCCTGCTGCGTCATATAGGCCGGCTTCACCGGCTCGCTGCAGACTTCGGTGCACAGCCGATTGGCTCAGCCCAAGTTCGCGGCCGATGCTGTCAAAGGTCCACGAAGGCGGTTCTCCTGCCAGCTTCAGGAGGACGAATATGTCCTGAGATTTGAGCACCTCTCAAGGATAGCTCTTTTCATTCCATATTCCAGAATTTGGAATATGGAATGGATTATTGCGGCTCAGCTCGAGGTCGGGAAGTGGAGTGAAGCGGAGTCGCTGGTCTGCGCCGGCCAGCGACTCGTGATTGCCTTGCCGCGGGTGTAGAAACGGACGCCCTCGGGGCCGTGGATGTGGTGATCGCCGAAGAGGGAGTCCTTCCAGCCGCCGAAGGAGTAGAAGGCCATCGGGACGGGGATCGGGACGTTGATGCCGATCATCCCGACTTCGACCTCGCGCTGGAAGCGGCGCGCCTCGTAGCCGGAGCCGGTGAAGATCGCGGCGCCGTTGGCGTAGGAGTTGCGGTCGATCAGCGCGATCGCCTCGTCGAGGTCGCCGGTGCGGACGACCGAGAGGACCGGACCGAAGATCTCGTCGCGGTAGACCGACATCTCCGGCTCCACCTCGTCGATCAGCGTCGGCCCGACCCAGAAGCCGCCGCCGTCGATCTCCAGCTCGCGGCCGTCGACGGTCAGCCGCGCGCCCGCCTCGGCGCCCTGGCCGATGTAGTCGACGATCCGCTCGCGCGCCTGCGGCGTCACCACCGGGCCCATTTCCGAGGCGGGGTCGAGGCCCGGCCCGACCTTGATCCCGCGCGCCCGGCGCGCCACCTCCTCGACCAGCGGGTCGGCGACCTCGCCCGCCACCACGGCCACCGAGACCGCCATGCAGCGCTGGCCCGCCGAGCCGAAGCCGGCGGCGGCGAGCTGGTCGGCGGCGTAGCCGAGGTCGGCGCCGGGCATCACCACGGCGTGGTTCTTCGCCCCGCCGAGCGCCTGCACGCGCTTGCGCTTCTCGGTCGCCCGCGAGTGCACGTACTGCGCGATTGGGGTCGAGCCGACGAAGGAGACTGCCGCCACGTCGGGATGGTCGAGCAGCGCGTCGACCGCGACCTTGTCGCCGTGGACGACGTTGAAGACCCCCTCCGGCAGCCCCGCCTCGGCGTAGAGCTCGGCGACGAGGTTCGAAGCGGAGGGGTCGCGCTCCGACGGCTTCAGCACGAAGGCGTTGCCGCAGGCGATCGCCACCGGGTGCATCCACATCGGCACCATCGCCGGGAAGTTGAACGGGGTGATCCCGGCGCAGACACCAAGGGGTTGGCGGAAAGACCAGGCGTCGACCGAAGAGGACACCTGGTCGGAGTACTCGCCCTTCAGCAGTTGCGGGATCCCGCAGGCGAACTCGACCACCTCGAGGCCGCGCAGCACCTCCCCCTTGGCGTCCTCCAGCACCTTGCCGTGCTCGGAGGAGACAATCCGCGCCAGCGCCTCGACGTTGCGATTGAGCAGCTCACGGAAGGCGAACATGACCTTGGCGCGGCGGCTGACCGACGCCTCCGACCACCCCTCGAAGGCGCTCCGGGCAGCCGCGACCGCGGCGTCGACGTCGGCCGGCTCGGCGAGCACGACCTCGGCCTGGACCTCGCCGGTGGCGGGGTCGTAGACGGGTGCGGTGCGGCTGGATTTGCCGGCCGTCTCCTCACCGCCGATCCGGTGCCGGATCCTGCGGGTGGTGGCTGCCGAGCTCACCGGTCCATTATGAGGTGACCGGCGTCAGCGGCCCTTGGCCGCTGAGTACAGAGATCGCGTTGCGCGCCGCCAGCTCGGCCATCGCCGTCCGCGTCTCAACCGTGGCCGAGCCGAGGTGGGGGACGAGCACGACATTGTCGAGCTCGAGCAGTCCCGGCTCGACCCGCGGCTCGTGCTCGTAGACGTCGAGGCCGGCCGCGGCGATCCGCCTTGCCGCCAGCGCCGCCGCCAGCGCCCGCTCGTCGACGATCGGCCCGCGGGCGGCGTTGACCAGCACCGCGCTCGGCTTCATCGCCGCCAGCTCCTCGGCGCCGATCAAGTGGTGCGTCTCCGGCGTCAGCGGGCAGTGAAGGCTGAGCACGTCAGCCTCCGCCAGCAGCTGCTCCAGCGGCATCCGCTCCACCCCGAGCTCGGTGGCCACGTCCGCCGGCGCCGGATGGCGCGAGTGGTAGGCGATCTCCATCCCAAAGGCCCGCGCCCGCGCGGCGACCTTGCTCCCGATCCCGCCCAGGCCGACGATCCCGAGCAGCTTGCCGCGCAAGTCGCTGCCGAGCATGAAGGACATCCCCCAGGTCCAAGGACGCCCAGCGCGGACGAGGCGGTCCCCCTCGGCGACCCGCCGCGTCGCCGCCAGAATCAGCGCCAAGGTCAGGTCCGCGGTGGCGTCGTCGAGTACCCCCGGGGTGTTGGTGACGACGACTCCCCGCCCTGCCGCCGCCTCGACGTCGACGTTGTCGTAGCCGACCGCGACGTTGGCGACGCAGCGTAGTTGCGGGCCCGCCGCGTCGAGCAGCTCCTCGTCGACGCGATCATGCAGCAGGGTCAGGATTGCGTCGGCGCCGGCGACGAGCTCCAGCAGATCCTCGCGGGGAATCGCCTCGGCCCGCTCGTCCATCCGCACCTCCCCCGCCGCCCGCAGGGCCTCGATGGCCGGCTCGGGCAGACGATTGCTGATCGCAATGGTCGGCGCGCCATGAACCGTCACGCCCCGACGCTATCGCCCCTGTCGTCAAACAGTAAGAAGCTCCCGAGAAGCCTAATAGGAGGGCGTCTCGGGAGCCAGGAGTAAATAATGAATCTCCTGGGTTTTCGCAGGACTGGTTTGGAAATTCAAGACCGCATGAGTACCTATATCGGTAGGTGCCAAATGGCACCCGGCGGGCTTGTCACCCGGGCTTGGGCTTTAGCACCAGCACGCAGAGGTCGTCGCGAATCGGCCGGTCCGCCCAGGCCAGAATCGCGCGCTCGATCTCGCTCGTGATCACCTTTGCGCTCAGCCCCGACAGGGGAGAGAGCAGGCCCCTCAGACCTTCCAACCCGAGCATTTCCCGTCCCCGCCGGACGTCCGTCGCCCCGTCGGTGTAGATGACCAATCCCTCGCTGCCGTCGATCGAGCTCTCCGTGTTCTCCAGCTCTAAACGCTCCTCGGCGCCGAGCAGGAAGGTCGAGCCGTCGGCGGCCAGCTCGGCCAGCTCCGGCAGTCGCAGCGGCGGTGGATGCCCGGCTCGGGCCCAGCAGGCGCTGGAACCCTCCGGCGTCAGGCGCACGCAGACCGCACTGACCAGCTCGTCCCCACCTGGACGCTCCGCCAGCGCCGTATTGGCCAGCGTCAGCAGCTCAGCCGGGTCGCTGGTGCTGGCAGCCAAGGCGGCGAAGCGGGCGCGGATGAAGGTCGCCAGCCGCGCGGCGGCCGGGCCATGCCCGACGACGTCGCCGACGATCGCGACGGTCGAGCCGTCCGGTCCGTTGGTGAGCAGGTAGAAGTCGCCGGAGACGCCGAGTTCGGAGGAGACGAACGCGGCCGCCGCATCGACGCCCGGGACTTCCGGCAACTCCGCCGGCGCCAGCGCCGCCCGGATCGCCTCCAGTTCCTCGGCCGAGTGCTCGAGCAGGCGCAGCCGCTCCCTCACCAAGGAGACGATCGCCGCAACCACGAGGAAGAACACGCCGCGGATGGCGATCGCGAAGGCGAATTCCGGCACCGGGTTGACGGCGTCGTTGATCGCGTAGAGGCAGATGCAGATCGCCGCCAGCAGCAGCCCCGTGCGTGCCGCGAACCACCAGGAGGCAAGCCCGATCGGCAGGCAGAAGAAGAAGGCGATCCCGACGCTTGCCCTGGTCGCGACCAGCACGCCGAAGATGGCAAGAACCCCGCCGGCGATCAAGCCGATGCGGGCGGATCGCGAGAGAGCCCCTGGCAACTTGCGCTGACCATACCGCCCCCGCCATATCCCGGGGCAGCTAACGAAAGGAGAGAGGAGCGACTTACTCCGGCTCGGGTGCCTCCTCACCGGGCCAGATGCCCGCGAACTTGGCGAACGAGCTGCGGGAGCCGTGGTCGACCAGGCCTTTGACCAAGCGGAAGATCGCCCCCTCCAGCACCAGCGCCGCGATCAGCTTCGGCCAAGAGAATTCGCGGTGCTCGGGCTTCGGCGGCTCCTCGTCGTCGATCAGGCCCCAGACCTGTTCGAAGACCTTCTTCCCGAGCAGGCCGGCGATCAGCCCGAGGACGATGCTGATGGGGGCGAAGATGAGCTTCATTCGGTCGATCCTCCCTTAGGTCGTCTTCTGTTCCTTCGGCGCGTCGCGCGGTTCGAGCTGGATCTCCTTCTCCGCCCGCGGCTGGCCTTCCTCGATCTCCGCGCTGCGCTCGCGCTCGGCGTTCAGCTGGTGGCCGAAGAGGATCGCCAGGTTGGTGATCCAGAACCAGAGCAACAGTACGACTAACCCGGCGAGGGTGCCGTAGGTCTTGTCGTAGGAGCTGAAGTTGGCGACGTAGAAGGCGAACAGAGCCGAGGCGATCGCCCAGACGACGATCGCGACGAGCGCCCCCGGCGTCACCCATCTGAACCCGCGCAGCTTCACGTTCGGCGAGGTGTAGTAGAGGACGTCGACCATGAGGATGAAGATCGCCGCCATCACCGGCCACTTGGCGACGTTCCAGACGTCGACCGCGGTGCCGCTGAGACCGATCGGGCCGGCGACCGCGCTGACGACCGGGCCGGTGAGGACGAGGCCGACGGCGAGCAGCGCCATCATGATGATCATCGCCAGGGTGACCGCGATCTGCAACGGCCGCAGCTTCCAGAACGGGCGCCCCTCGGGGGTCTCGTAGATGATGTTTGAGGCGCGGATGAAGGCGCCGACGTAGCCAGAGGCCGACCAGAGCGCGAGGGCGAGCCCGAAGACGAAGGCGAAGCCGGCGGCGGTCTGGTTTTCGGCGATCGATTCGATCGGTCCCTTGAAGGTTTCGGCGCCCGATTCAGGCCCGATTTCGGTGATGATCTCGGTCAGCTTCTGGGTCGTCGTCTGGGGGTCGCCGAAGATCCCGAGCAGCGAGATCATCGCGATCAGCGCCGGGAACAGCGAGAGCAGCCCGTAGTAGGTGAGCGCCGCTGCCCAGTCGCTGAGGTTGTCCTCCTGGAACTCGGTCAGCGTCCGTTTCAGCGTTGGCCAGGTGCCGGTCATGAGACCTAGCTGCCCGTTGCGACAGGGTTCCTAAACGGCTGGGCGCTCCAACTCGACCTCGGTTGCGGGCTTGTCCTCGCGTAGGCCTTTGTAGGCGCCGTGGCGGACCATCCCCTCGGCGGTGATCTCGCGAAACTCGATCTCGGCGACGAGGCGCGGCTCGACGAACAGTGCCCCTTTCGGCGGCTTGGGACCGGCGTCGAAGGGGCTGGTCTTGCGCTCCAGCGGGGCGAGGCGGGCCACCAGGTCCGTCAGGTCCTGCGTTTTGAAGCCGGTGCCGACTTTGCCGCCGTAGCGCAGCACCGGCTTGCCGTCGTCGTACTCGAAGTAGCCGACGAGGAGAGCGCCGAGGTGTTTCTTGCGCCGCCCTTCGCCGGGGGTCCAGCCGCCGATCACCATCTCCTGACGGCTGACGTTTTTCACCTTCAGCCAGGCGCCGGTCCGCTGGCCGGGGGCATAGGTGGAGTCGACCCGCTTCAGCACCATCCCCTCCAAGCCCCGCTCCTTGCTCGCCGCCAGCAGCTCCTTGGCGTGGCCGACGGAGTAGCCCGGCGTCTGCCAGTGCTCGCCCGAGAGCTCCAGCCCCTCCAGCAGCTCGCGGCGGCGCGTGTAGGGCTCGCCGGTGAGGTCGCGGCCATCGAGATAGAGGAGGTCGAAGACGATGTAGACGACGGGGTGGGTTTTCATCCGCCGCTTGATCACGTTCTCGTCGGTGTTGTGGATCCGCTGCTGCAGGCGCTCGAAGCTGGGGTTGCCGTTCTCATCGAAGGCGACCAGCTCGCCGTCGAGGATGGCGTCGTGGGAACCGAGCGCCCGCGCGATCCGCCGCACCTCGGGGTACTGGGCGGTGACGTCGTTGAGGTTGCGGGTATGCAGCTCGACCCGGCCGGGCTTGCAGTAGGCGATTGCGCGGACCCCGTCCCACTTCACCTCGACCGCCCACTTGCCGTCTTCGCGTGGGAGCTTGGAGAGGCGGGCGAGCATCGGCACCACGTTTTCGAGGAAGGGATCGCGCTCGCGCAGCGGCGGGTCGATCCGGTGGATCATCCAGTCCTTCTCGGCTTTGCCGGCGCGGAAGAGCGCGTAGCGACCCTGCAGGCGCTCGCCGTGGAACTCGACCATCACTTTCCCCGGCTCCCACTTCTCCAGCTCATAGGTGCCGGCGTCCCAGATCTTCATCGTCCCGGCGCCGTACTCACCCTTCGGGATCTCCCCCTCCCAGCTCAGATACTCGAGCGGGTGGTCCTCGGTATGGATGGCCTTGCGGTTCTCCTCCGGCGTCTCGGGGATGCCATTGGGGATCGCCCAGGAGGCGGCGACCCCGTCGTGCTCCAGCCGCAGGTCCCAGTGCAGCCGCCGGGCGCTGTGTTCCTGGACGACAAACCGCGGCTCGCCTTTCTTCCGGCGGCGTTTTTTGGGCGCCGGCTCCGAGGTCTTCCCGAAGTCGCGCTTGCCCTCGTACTCCCGAAGCTGCCTCTCCGACTCGTTTGGCACCTAGGGATGTTTACCGCGCTTCGCCTTCTTGCAGTCGTTTCCGATCACGGGACGGAGGGTCACCTGGCGCCCGTTTTGAGCGACGAAGCGTGCGTTCGCTCGGTGCGTTTTCCTGCACAGGTTTTCCGAGTTCACCAAGAGCCCCTTCTTCCCGCCCTGCATTTCGAGGACGAATCGAGAAACCGGGGCGTCGGGAATGACTTCGAAGGTGGAGCGAAGCCCGTGCTGCTTCGTGGTGTCGATCCGCGCGTGGACGAGAACGCGGATCTGTCCGTTCAATTCAGCCACGAGGTCCGGCAGGTTGTGGCCAAACCCGACCCCTAGATAGACGGGTCCTTCGAGCGGCTTGTCGAGCAGTGGGGACCAAGCCTTGGCGCGGCCGTAGACGGACTTGGCCGGGCATTGGGCGGCAGCCAGCTGTGGCTGAGTGCAAACGGTGCCGATGTGGCTCTGTTCCAAGAACTCCGAGTGCGGGAGGCCGACCTGGGCCCGCGCGATGTTGGCGTAAGCGCCTTTCTGCGGATACGTCAGCACTGCTTTCAAGGCCGGGAAGCGAGTGCGCTTGGTGCCGCCCTTGAGCCCGATCTTCAACTTCGGCTTGAAGCCGAGGTTTTTGCAGCCGCCCACCTGGAAGCGATTGGCAAGCGTCGCCGTTTGCCCCAGGGTGGTCGTCAAGCTGCCCCCGACGCTCATCGTTTCGCAGTTGGTGGGGTTGAGGGTGAAGTTGGAGCGATCGATCTTCACCGCGATCGAGCGGACGTCGAGCGGAATCCCCTTCAGCTCCGTGGGGATCGGGTCGCTCTTGACGGTGATCCGGGCGGTGAAGGGATCAACCTCGAGAGCCGAGCGCACGACGACGGTGCCGAGGTCGTAGGGGCCGGCCACGGCCGGGGTGATGATCGCGAGGCTGAGTGGGGCGCCGTTGTAGGGGCCGGTGAGGTAGGCGTGACCCTGCACGTAGTAAGGCGATGGACCCGCGCCGGCGCCGACGTTGACGACGCCGACTTCAGACGCGGCGGGGCAGCTGGAAGCGGCCTTCTCTTCGGCCCCGGTCTTGCCGGCAGCCGCAGCCAGGGCGGAGTCGGAGCAGTAGGGGATGCCGGCGAGCCGGCCGAGCAGCCCCGGGGGCGGGACGACGGTCAGCGAGGAGAACTGCTGGGAACCGTCTTCCCGCTTTAGATTCAGCACGAAGGGGCTGTAGGCGCCGGCGAGCGGAGATTCGGTTCCCGCTTCGAAGCTGGGGTTGTTCGGCAGCTGGTCAGCCGACGTCGGGCAGTTGCCCCCACCGGGCGCGGCGCTGATCTGACGACTGTCAGAAGGCGTGGCGGGCGGCCCCGATGCCGGCGCGGACCACGGGGTCAGGGTCGAGGTCGTGGTGTAGGTGCCGCAGACGGCGGGGGTCTTCAAAGCCGCCCGATCGCCGCCGAAGAAGTCGAGCTTGAAGTCTTCGAAGGGCAGCTGCGGGTTTTCCTCGAAGGTCGTAGTCAGCTGACCTTCGGAGCCGATCTCGACGTGCCCGGCGAGCTTGATCACCACGCCGCTCACGGGGTCGTTCACGGCGATGTAGATCGCCAACAAGCTGTTGAACGGATTGTCGTAGGGAGTGGCTACATAGACCGCCCCGGACAGGGAGTGGTCGAGCAGCGGCGAATCGACTTCGACCGTGCCCACCTTGGCGGCGTCAGGACATTCGGCCGGATCCGCGGTGGTGTGGATCGGCGTGGTGCCGACTGGCGTGGTGAGGCCAATTTGCGCCGTCGTGCAGCCCTCCAAGCCGGCGGCAGAGGAGGGGTTGAGGGTGAGACCCGGAGGTAGCGTCACCACCGCGTCCTTGAGGTCAGGCGTCGCCAGTTCGTTCCCATCTTCGTTCTGGGGGACGTGCAGGTCGACGTGGAGGCCGGTCGGGCTGTCGGCGACATCGGTGGTCGGCCGGACTTCGATCTGAGGTTTGAATTCGAGCGCGTCGCAGCCGGTGACCGGCGGCAGTTCCGCGGTCGCCTCAACCCACTCCCCAGGAGATCCATAGGCGTCGGCAAGGCCGGTGACTGAGAGTGGCCCGGCGCACTCGCTCGGCATGGTGAGGAACGGCTTTTCCGTCGCGGTCGAGGCACATCCAACTTCGTATCCGTGTACGACCGGTTTCGGGCAGGCACGGTCGGCGTCGTGGGCGGGGCTGGCGGGAACGCCCCACATTTCCACTTTGACTGCGTAGACGGTCGCCAACGCGGTGATGTTGAAACCGCCGGCCGTGATCCCGTAGTCGCCGCCGGTACGAACAGACCCGTCGATGAACGCCCCGGTTGACAGATTGATGCTCGCGGCAAAGCGGGCCGCTTTGCCGCGAGGTGGAATGACATTGAAGAAGGGGGCGGGACCTTCGTAGTTTTGTTCTTTTCCATGTAGTACCCAGATTCGGCCCACCTGCGAGTCCCCACTGCACTGCTGTTCTTCGGCCACACGCGGGGCGCACTGTGGTACCGCGGCGGCGCTCCCGACCATCCCCGGGGGAAGTTCGTTGAGCAGATCCTTGAGGATGCCAGTCGGACTCGGCAGAGCCCTGACGTCGGTGGTATTGAGCTTGGCGGTGACCATGAGCCGGTATGGATGGCTGCCTGCCCTGGTCTCCGGCTCTTCATTTTGATTGAGGACCTCGAAGGAGAAGTCTTCGAATCCAAAGGTGGCAAACGTCTGATCCGGCCCGACCGTGCTTCCAGCGAGGAAGCGATAGTGGTAGGTCGTGTCGATCTGGAGGGCGGCGAGGGACACGGTCGCCGTCACCGTTTTCGCCCCCGACAACTCTTCGGGGTTGCACGGAAGCGTGTTGGCGGTGGCGTAGCCCGAAACCTCGAAGTCCTCTTCGGAGACGTACTGCGCCTGGCAGGAAGTCGGTTCGCCGGCCGGGTTGATGTCGGCTTCCAGTGTGGCGCTGTGGATACGGGCGACGGCGTACTGGGCTTCGACTGCGGCCGCATCGGCGCTGGCTGGCGCCAGAAGACAGAAACAGCCGAGAAGGCCGAGCAGGGCGAGGCAACCGATCCGGTTCATTTGGCGTTCCTCCGATGGTGCTTCCGCTTCTTATGGTGTGCTTTCTTGCACTTGCCATGCCGCTTCACGAAGCCCCGCTTGCAGCTCACATGCTGCGGGTGGGCGGGCCCTTCCTGAGAGCCCGAGAAGCTGGATGACCCAGGGGTGGCGACGGCCCCCGGATTACTCGCTCCCCCGCGACACGATTCCGCTTCGCAGGGTGAGGGCGGGGGCGGGGGTTCAGGGAACCCACCCCCCACCCGAGCGTCGTAGATGCTGATGGCGTTGTCGGTATCCGAGCCCACGAGGCTCTGAGGAGTCGTGAAGAATACATCTGAGCCACTGGGGGAAGCATCGAGGAAAGCGGACCCGCCCACCGCTGATCCCGAGCTGATCAGCTTGAGTTTGCCGTCGAAGTACTGGTACACGTCCGGCACCCCGTTGGCGTCGGCGAGCGTGAGGGCATTCGGGGTGGTGAAGAGAACGCGGCCGTTGTCGAACACTTCTCGAGCCAGATATCCCAGCCGACCGACCGACTTGCCGGAGAAAAAGGTTGGGCCGGGAAGCTTGGTATCTCCAGTCGGTGGCCCCCCGGCGGAGTCGCAGGAAACGCAGGTCAGCTGCTTACTCTGCGCATCGAAGAGGAAAAGCTCCTTGCAGGCACTTTCTGAGCAGTCTTCGGGATCGGCGGGAGCGTTGTCGAATTCGGTCAGAGAAAGCGCGGTGGTGAAGGCAAAGTAGCGCCCACTGGGTGAAACGGCCGTGGTCAGCTTGCCCCGGTTCGGCGTTTCAGACTGTTCTTGCCAGATAAGTTGATCGCTTTCACCGTCGAGCGTCGCGATGAAGCTGACGGCTCCGTTGTGGAGGAGGTAGAGGTTGGGACTGAAAGACTGGGCTTCCGCTTCTTTGCTGTTTCTTCCAGAGCCGGACAGTTTGCCCTTTGCGACGAAGTAGAGATAGTCGCCGTCCTCGCTAGCCCCACTGAAACCACGGGCGTTTGGACTTTCCAAGGGTCCCGTATGGGTGCGGTCTCTGAGAAAACCGGTGGAGACTTCGTATTCATAAAGATCTGGTTTACCGGAAGCGGCCTGAGAGTCGCCGGTGAGCTTGCTTTCGTCGGTGAAAAACACGCGGGAGCCATCTTTGCTCGCGTACCAGAACAGACCGCTGCCGCTTTCCCCGGTCCCACCCTGTTTACGGTCGATCTGGACCGTGCAGGCGTTGGTCGGTTCAGCGATGCTGCATGCACCGCTGGCGGTCGGGGGCTGGGTCGCGTTTCGCCGTAGGTAGAGGTTGTCGTTGGCATAGAAGAAGATGCTTTCCCCATCTGGCGACATCGCGTGAGTAATTGGAGCCAAGCCGAACTGAACATCACTGGCACCGCTTGGCAGACTGGTACCGCTGGCGAGGGTGCCGGATACGGGTTCCTTGTTCGGTAGGAAGGGGACCAGATGGAGGGCGCCATCGCTCCACAGATAAAGGTTGTCACCAGGAGGCGCTTCAGGAGTGAGGTGGGCCGCCTCTGCGAAAAGGACGCGGGAGAAGTCCTCCGTGTAGTCCTCGAGGAGGGCGTTCGCTGCCGGAAACCCGTCCAGAGGGAGGTTGATTAGGGAATATGGGGCACCGGGCCCGTCCTGCAGGTAGAGGTTGCCGTACCCGCGAGGAGCGCCGGGAGCGAGAACTTCTTCGCTTTCGGAGCAGTAGCCGGGCTTGCCTTCTTCCGCCGGGTTCCAGCCATCGCTGAGGATGTTCTTCGACAGATCCGGCGAGAAGTCCAAAGCCTGTTCGCAGTTAAACAAGATGGAACTCGGAGGCGAGTCTTGGGGGGCCACGTCTTCCGCCGACCAGCCCGAGGCGCCGCGCGTAGCGAGGTAACGGAAACCGCTACGCTCCGCACTCGTCGCGGGGTAGCGGGTGTAAAAGGCCAATCCGTCACCGGTCAGAGAGGCACGGGCTCCTTCCACTTCTTCGTTGGTGCTGTTGACAAAGGGGGTGCTTCCGGGAGTGACGAGCTCGTAGGCGCGGCAGTCGGGCAGGGCCAGGGCCGCCGGTCCCTGTTCCGTGCGGACCGCTTCGTTATTGCAGGCTGCGGCCCGCGCGGATGGGGAGAAAAGCGCCAGGAGAAGAGCCGCGCCCAAGGCGTATAAAGCAAGCAGTCCGACATGCATTGCCGCTGGGGGTTGGTTCTCTACTCGCATTGGCTTTTTCCTGACGCTTTCCCGCGATATTCCTGCTACGGCGCCGTTACGGCCCAGGATCCCACCGCCGTGTCGTTTTCGGCGAAAATCATAAGCGCACCGAACGTGGTGGGCGACCCGTTTTTGAGGGTGATGGATTCTGGTTCAAACTGCACGTAGGCGCAGAAGACGCCGGGGATTGCTTCGGGCGCTTCTGGGGTCCCTGGACACTCCGTTTCTTCTTCTTCCGTATTACCGCCTCCTACGAAAATCACAACGGTTTTGGTGGGGGCGGTCGCCAGAGGCAAGGGGAACGAAATCGTGGTGATTGCCGAGCCAAACAGATGCGCAGCCTGTGCTCCCTGAACTTCCCACAGCCCTTTCATAGTGTGGCCCGATGGCAGGGTTTCCGGATATCCGCCTCCACCCCCGCCTTCGCCGTCTTTGCCGTTGCAGGCAAAGGCGGTTTCGGTGCCGTTAGTTAATTTGGCGCCGCCGGTTTCATCGCAGCCTTCGCCGTTGCCTGGGGCGAGAGAGAAGATACTTACGCTTTTGCCGTCTTTGCCGTTTTCGCCCGGTTCTCCTTTTTCGCCGTCTTTGCCGTTGCTGCCATTAGCACCAGCGGCGCCGGTGTCTCCCTTCGGGCCCTGAGAGCCGGCCTGGCCAGCCGGGCCCTGTGCACCGTCTTTGCCGGCGAATTCCTTGGCTATCTTCTTGACTTCTTTCTTCTGCTTGCCGGTCAGACCACCACTGGCAGCGTAGGCGCCGCCGACCAAGGCGGCGACCAAGGCAATGACGGCGACGATCAGGCCGGCTTTGCCGAAAGGTTCGCGGATTCTGCGCAACATGGCTATTTACTCTCCCTTGTTATGTAGTACCTGCCGGCATCCCCACCGGCCTGAGCTCTTGCTCGGAAGGCTGTGTCCCTGTGTCCCTCCCTGTTCACTCGTGAGAGTGAACGTTGGTGCTTGTACACCCGCGCGGCGAAGCGGGTCAAGGCGTTTCGCCCTTGGTTGAAGACTTTTTCGCGAACTTGCCTTTTAAGAGGCCTCGTGGAGGGCAGGCTTTCCCTGCAAACGAGGGGTTATGCGAAGTGCGACGAGTGACAAATACTTCCGGGCTTGGCTGTCAGTTACGCGGCTCCTTTCGTGGGCCAGAGGCCGGCCGGATGGCGCCGGCCTCTGAATCAGCTGACCTAATCGGGCGCTCCCTGCCTAAACGGATCACGCATCCCAGGAGATGGTTCCTCCGCCTACGCGTTCGATTTCACTGGCGCCAGTGTAGGTGCCATTTTCGCCCGAGGAGCCGCAGATGCCGCCGCTCGAGGTG
>Ga0068854_100000390_pt1 | contig 27545 bp, 25 predicted proteins | sample KBSCornC42_FD_66590 | JGI IMG/M metagenome (GOLD analysis project Ga0068854, IMG submission 66590) | Corn rhizosphere microbial communities from Kellogg Biological Station, Michigan, USA - KBS Corn C4-2 | ecosystem: Host-associated > Plants > Roots > Rhizosphere > Soil ... | reverse complement strand
GATCGCGACGCTGGCGCTCATCGCCGGTGGTTTGCGGCGCCGCGATCCGCGCTGGTTGATCGCCGCCGGAGTTGGCGTCGTCGTCTGCATCCTGACCAGCCTCGATCACGGCGCGTACACGCTGATCGCGCTGCTGATCGCGGTGATTCGCTTCCCTGCCGATCGCAAACGCGCGTTCGTGTCGGCCGCGATCGGAGGCGCGGGGGCGGCGATCGTGGCATTCGCGGCGATGGCGTTGGACGGCATCGCCGTCGACTTCGTCCGCGTGACGCTCTTCGAAATCGCCTCGCTCGGTCCCGTCTACACGCTCACGGTCTTCGATGCGCCGCCCGCGCTGCAGCACATCAACAACATCCCCGAAGTGCTGGCCGCGCTCTTCGACAAATCGGCGTTCCTCTACGTTTTCTGGCCGGTGATGATGCTGCTCGTGGTCGTCGCGCTGACCTCGCGCGCGCCGATGACGCAGCGCCGGCGCGCGCACCGCGAAGCATTTCTGATCATCGCCATCTACGGCATGATCACGGCGATTTCGTACGCCGAACGCCATCACCTGCTGTGGCTCTTCGTGGCCGCGCCGCTGATCACGATCGCGATTTTCCGCATGTTCCGAAGCCGCAATGCCGTCGCGCGCGCGCTCGCGCCGGCTCTCGTGATCGTGGCGTTGATGATCGGCCAGCCGACCGCGCACATCGCCATCGTCGGCGCGCTCCGCCACGCGCACGGACCGCTCGATGCCGATGCACGCGAGCTCGCGCTGCCGCGTGCGCGCGGCGCGCTGTCAAAGTCGAGCGACGCAGCGGTGATCGACGTCGTGCAGCGTTACGTCTCCTCGCATCTCCAGGCGAACGAGACGTGGTTCGATTTCACCAACCGCGGAAATCTCTACTTCCTGCTCGATCGCGACTGCCCGATCCGGCAGCTCGAAGTGGCCTTTTATGAAACCGAGGAGCGCCAACGCGACGTCATTCACCGCATCGAACAAAACCCGCGCATCCGCTTCGCACTCATGCCGCCGGACGCCGACAACACCACAGTCGACGGCGTCCCAAACCGCGTCCGCGCTCCGCTCGTCGACGCCTACCTGCGCGATCACTTCACCCCCGATCACGAAGAAGGCGGCGTGAATTTCTGGCGTCGGAAGTGATGCGGCATGTGTTCCGGCGGCGAAGCCGTCGTAAGGACCGTAGCCCCCAGTTTTAACTGGGGGTTTCAAGTCGCGCGATCTCGTGAGCCCGTTTTAACGGGCGAAAGAAAGCTTTCTCTCGCCCGCCAAGGCGGGCTCCCAAATGAAAACGCCATCTCGTGACCCACGCTTGAAAGCGTGGGCTACGGTCTTACGCAGGCTTCGCCCCCGGTGACACGCGCGTAGAATTCGTTCTCATGACGGTCTGGCTCCGGCGTTGCGCGTCGTTTGAGGAAGAGGCAGAGGCGGACCGCGACTATTGGTCCGGCTTCGCGCCGGATGAGCGGGTCGCCCTGATTGCCGATCTTCGGCGCGAATGGAACACGATGAATGGCATCAACGAAACTCCCAGCCGCGATTTCACCGACTTCCTCAATCTCCTCACGCAACACGAGGTGAAGGCGCTGATCATCGGCGCATTCGCGGTGGCGTTTCATGCGAAGCCGCGCTTCACGAAGGACTTGGATATCTTCATCGAGGCCACTCCGGAGAATGCAGAACGGCTGCTGCGCGCGATCGACGCGTTCGGATTCGGTGCTCTCGGACTCACGGTTAGCGACTTCGGGCCCGGACGGGTGACGCAGCTCGGCTATCCGCCGAACCGGATCGACCTCGTCACATCCATCGACGGCGTCACCTTCGAAGAAGCCTGGGCGAGCCGCGTCGCGGGGAAGTACGGCGTCGTCGATGTCTGGTACATCGGACGCGAGGCGCTGGTTCGCAACAAAGCCGCAGCCGCGCGGCCCCAGGATCTGATGGACCTGGCGTCATTGCGCTAATTCCTACTCGGATCGCCGCCGTGCCGGAAGGGCGCGAGGAACTGCAGGTTTTCGATACGTCCCTGCAGTTCATCCCCGATCTCCTCGGCGCGCGCGACGAGATCGTCGGTCTCGAGCAGACGCTGTTTCTCGGCGGGGTCGAGCGTCAGCGACATGATCAGGGCGTTCGTCAGCGCTTCCAGACCGACGGACTCGATCTCCGGCACGGCTCCCTGCTCGGGTAGATAGTGCAGGTACTGCTGCGACAACTCCTTCAGCCACGTGCGCTGCGCATACGCGGCGGTGGCGTCGCCGTCGAGTTGCGGCTGCGCGACGACACGTGCCACGCGGTACGGTTCGCGCGAGACTTCATCGATGATGCGGAAGCGCGTCTCGCCGTGCACGAGGATGTTGTAGCGGCCGTCGTCGAGCGTCACCGTCTGCTCGATGCGCGCGACGGTTCCGCACGCGTAGACCGGCGGCGCGCCGAGGTAGTCGGCGTCGTATCCCGGCTGCAGCAGGACGATTCCGAAGCGCTGATCGGAGGCCATGACGTCGGCGATGAGTTGCCGGTAGCGCATCTCGAAAACGTGCAGCGGCACGCGCGTCTGCGGAAAGAAGACGAGGTTCGGCAGCGGAAAGAGCGGCAGCAGAAACTCGCCTTCGGAGAGAGTGGACATAGCGGCGGTGCGGGCGATTCTATCGCCTGGGAACGCGGGCGTCCCGCCCGCTTTTTCACTTCGCGCAACTTGCAAGAGCGGGCGAGACGCCCGCGCTCCCGGCTTACGGAACGAACAGCGTGTCGTGCGGCGCGGAGCGCTCAGCCTCGGGACGGCCGGCCGTGTAGTAGTAGAGCGACACTGATTTTCGCGACATCCCCTCGGGCGCCGTGAGCGGATGCGGATGTCCGTGAAACGACGTGTCGGTGGTCGAAAAAATCACCGTGCGGTTGAATGAGGGCAGGATCTTCTGGCGGCACGCGGACATGTCGCGATCCCAAAGCTCGAGATGCCCGCCGTACTCGTCGCGCCAGTTTTTGTTCAGATAGACGAGCATGTTCAGACGGCGATCGAGTTTGAGTTTCGGGTGGACGTTGAAGTCGGCGTGAATCTTCAGGAAGCCGCCCGGCTCGATCTGATGCAGGCCGCCGCCGCCGAAATAGGGATCGGGAATCAATCCCTCGATGCCGGTGAGCGCCTCCAGCCAGAGCAGCATCTCGAAGGAGTTCATGGCGTCGAGAAACGCGCGGACGGTTTTCGAGATGGCGCTGGTCTCGTGAAAATATCCGAGCTTCTTTTCCGTCGTTGAATCGAACTCGCGCCAGCGCATCGCCTCGCGCGACGGAAACTCGCGCAGCACGGCATCGAGCGCGTCATCGTCGAACAGGCCGTCGAGGACGATGTGCGGAAACGGCTCGGCGTTCGCGTACTGCGCGTGCAGAGTTCGCGGATCGTAGTTGAGTTTCATCGGCGCCAGTTCACGTCGGGATGGTGAATGAAATCGATCGCGATCTCGGGTGAGTACGTCGTCCATCCCGCCGGCGAATCGTACCGGATGCGGAGCGAAATGCCGGCCATGCCCGGAAGCTTCAGCGCATCGCGGCGCGGGATTTCGAAGGCCTGCACGCCGTTCGCGATGACCGCGCTGTACTTGCCGTCCGGGTATGGGCCGAGGTCCCAGTAGAGTGCGGGATTGCGAAAGTGAAAGGCGGCGGAGAGCGGCGCGTCGTTGCGAGTCGATCCGCAGAATTGTTTGGCGATGCCGGCGACGCGCGGCGTGATCTCGACGATCTGGTGTCCTTCGAATTCGAACACCCGTTTCGAACCGATGCCCGCGCCGCAGAGAAAGATATCGTCGTAAAACCACGCCCCGGCGGGACGTCCGAAGTGGACCGTCTTCAGCCACTGCACCTCGCCCAGCGCCGCCGGAGGCACCAGCGCATTGCGCAGCAGTGCATCGGGCGGCAGATCGTAAAAGTAGAAGCGCGCTTCGTCCGACATGCGCCGGCGCAGCGGAAACTCCTTGCGCCACTCGGCGCGGTTCGCGGCCATGGCGATCAGCGGAACGGCCACGAGCAGCGCCGCCGCGACGCGATCATTGCGGCGCGTCGTCGCGGCTGCGAATGCGATCGACCACGCCAGCCACGGAACGGCGACGTAACGTCGATTCACTTCTTTCGCCAGCGGAATCAGCGGCGCTCCGGCGACGACGATCGCCGCGACGAGCAGTAAGAACGATCCTCGGCTGCGGATGGCAAAGGCGATGGTGAGCGTCATCAGCACGATGACCAGCAGTCCGGCGGCAAGTCCGGCGCCGGCTGCGCCTTCCATGATGCGCAGCGGCAGCAACACGAGCAGCCGCGGCCACTCCGCCGCGTCGATCTGCCATCCGTACGCGCCGAGGAACGTTCCGAGAACGGCGTGGCGCCAGAGAAAGTAGGCGATCGCGGCGACGACGTGGCCGATCGCGAAGCGGACGCGCGTTTGTGGCACAGACACTCTTGTCTGTGCGTCGCGCAACGGCAGGGCGATGAGCAGAAGCGGCAGCGGGATGGCCACTTCTTTCGCCAGCATCGCCAGGAAGTAGCAGAGGATCGAGACCATATCCAACGCCATGCTCGGCCGTCGCAGCGCCGCGGCGAACGCGATCACGGAGAGTGCGCAGAAGGCGATGGCGAGGAAGTAGTGGATTGTCGAAAGCTGCACGACTACGGAACAGATTGGCGGTCCGAGGGCGAACAGAGCGGCGGCGGCGAAGGAGCGTTTCCAGTCGAGGAACTGCCGCACGGCAGCGTAGACGAGTACGATCGTGATCGCCGCGATCGCGAGTTGCATCACGTAAAAGCGCGACGGATCGAAGCCGAAGATCCTTCGCATGGCATGGAATGAAGCCAGCAGCAGCGGCGTGAAGAGTTGCTGCGGCCAGACGCGCGAGTTCGTGAAAACGTCGACGAACGAGTAGTCGAATGTCGTACGCAGAAGGTTCGCGTCGTCGTACGTCAGCCAGAGGCCGAGGATTTTGCGGTAGAGAAGGATCGTGAGGAGGATGAGCGCGGCGATTGCAAACGCATCTTCGTAACGCCGCCGAGCCCGTTCGACTGCGCTCAGGGCAGGCTCCGGCGATCCAGCCGGCGGGCCGCCGGCGCTACCTTCATTCCTCATCATCGAATGCGCCACGGTAAACGATTCCGGCATTCATTGCCTGCCCAACGGAATTGTGTCGAGAAACGTATTCACGCCGTGCGCCCGCTGCTGGCAACACTCGCGTTATGCCTCGGGCTCGCCGCACCATCCGACGCCGCGCGCCTGCACTCCGCGCGCACACCGGTACGGTTGCTGTGGATCGGCGCGCATCCCGACGACGAGTCGCTGATCGCGCCGATCTTCGGTCCGCTCTGCGCTACCAACGACTGCACGCTCATCGTGCTCACGAACGGATCGCCGCAACGCGCGGCCGAGTTTCAGCGCTCCGCGGCGGCGCTGCGTGCGCGCGCGATTCAGTGGGATCTGCCCGACGTCTTCGACGTGACGCAGTGGGGTGAACGGGCCGCGCTCGTCTCGAAGTTGGCCGCGACGATTGCGGCCGAGGAGCCGACGGTCATCTACACATTCGATCCGCGGCACGGTTCGTCGTGCCATCCCGCGCATCGCGAAGCGGGACAACTCACTCTAGACGCCGTCGCGGCCCTCGGCACACACGCGCCGCCGGTGATGCTCGTCGAAACGCTCATCCTACGCGACGCCGCATCGCAGATCGTCGCATTCGCACCGGCCACCGCACTGGCGTCATCGATCGATGCGAGTTTGAATTGGCGTTACCTGGTCGACGATGCCGTGATTCACGAAAGCCAATTCTCGCCCGAACAGATCGAGATTCTGCGATTGATTCCGCTGGCGGAACGGCGCGTGTGGCTGCTTCCCGCGGGAGCGCCGGCCGGGCAGATCGCTGGTTGTCCGTAGTCGGCGCGACTCGCTACAGGGAACCTCGGTCACGCAGAGACGCGGGGAGCGCGGAGAAAAAAACATCTTCCTCCGCGTCCCCCGCGTCTCCGCGTGAAACAGGTTCCCTGTGAATTGATCACCGCGTGCGGGCGAAGACGCAGTCGCGGCACATGAAGTCGTCGGGCGCTTCTTCGATGCCGTACACCCACTTCCGCATCGTTCCCAACTCCGCCCCCTCCAGCACCTCGGCCACGGTATTGCGCGTCAGGTCGCCCACCAGGTACTTCTCGTCGTAATCCTCGCAACAGAGCACGCATTGGCCGCGCGGCGTGATGTGCAGATGTTGCAGCGGGCGCGAGCCGAGATTGTCGCAGCCGGCCAGGCGTTTCTTCGGAGCATCGGGCTTGAGTCCGACGTCGAGCCAGCCGGCGCGATCCATGACTACGTGGCGCTCGACGGTGAAGCGGCTTCCGGCGAAGCGCGTGCTGATCGATTCGAAATCGACGTCGTGGTTCGCGTCGCCCGTGCCGAGGACGACGATCTTCATGACATTGGCCAGAGGACGCGACTTCACGTAGTCGAGATTGCGAAGGACCGTGTGCAGGTGATCCTCGCCGCGATCACGGATGTAGCGTTCGCGGTCGAGCGTGGAGAGATTGATGCAGATGTAGTGCAGCGGACCGGCTTCGATGAGCGCGTCGACTTTGGCCGCGGTCAACCCCGAGCCGTTGCTGAGCACCGCCACCGGCAATTTCGCCGCGAACAGCGTGCGGCAGAAATCGACGAAGCGGCGATCGAGCGTCGGCTCGTTGTAGCTCTGCAGGAAAACGCTCTCCAGCGTGTCGCGATACGCGGTCAACTGGTTGACGATCCGTTCGAAGAGCTCGACCGGCATGTCGTAATCCTCGCGCGGCGCGATCGAGACGGGGCAGAAGTAGCACTTCTGATTGCACGCCGTCATCGTCTCCAGCGACACGATCTTCAGCCGATGCAGCTTCGAGACGTCGCCGCGGACGAGCCAGCCGTCATGCTCCAGCTTCTCGTCGACGTCACCCCCGTCGATGACCCGCCGCAGCGCATCGAACTCCGGATCGCCAATCGTCAACTCCCGATCGGTGATCGGGTTGTAAATCCGCTCCGCGTCGATGTGCAGAAACGGACTGACGCGGAGCTCCGTGGCGATGGCGGAAGACATGTCGATCGAGAGTGTACGGCGGGGATGCGCGCGCCGTCTAAACCGCGAAGGTTGAAAAGAGATTCTCCATCCGCAGATGACGCAGATAGGACGCAGATAACGACCCGGTTTCATCTGCGTCCATCTGCGTAAATCTGCGGATCGGAATGCCCTTTGCTCTATCGATCCTTATGAAATCGCGCCTCCTCGCCGGCCTCTCGTTCGGCGCCACTGTCGCTTCCGCCGCCGCGATCGGGGCTCAATTCAACCCCGAACAAGGAACGGAGACGGGACGCTGGTATCGCAGCCTGGACAAGCCCGCACTCAACCCGCCGGATCAGGTCTTTGCACCGGTCTGGACGCTCCTCTACACGGCGATGGCCACTTCGGCGTACCGCGTGTGGAGCGCGTCATCCGGCGATGAGCGCCGGCGCGCGCTCCAATATTGGGGCCTGCAGTTGGGATTGAACGCGGCATGGAGTCCGACGTTCTTCGGCGCGAAGCGGCCTGCCGCCTCCCTCGCACTCCTCGGCGCCCTGATTCCCTCGCAGTTGCTCTACATGCGCGCCGCCCGCGCCATCGATCGTCCCGCGTTCTGGCTCTTCGTCCCCTACCTCGCCTGGGTCGTGTTCGCCACGTACCTGAACGCCGAGATCGTTCGCCGCAATCGGTGATTCCGGGTCGCGCGTCGGCTTGTAGCTCTGCACGAAGCGCCGAATATCATCCCATCCGTGCTCATCTGCGTCATCTGCGGACCAATCGTCGGTTGCGCGCATCGGATCGATGGCGATCGACGAGAGTTAGACCAGAGCCTCGATGCCTCTCACGAGCTTCGCAAAGCCATTCACGACGTCGCGGATGATTTTCATCGCTCCCGAGGGCTGGTGATCGAGATTGAGGGCGCCTTTGATGAGGTTCGGGACCTATTCGATGAGGTTCGCGACGCTTTTAATTGGTTGTCGGAACCTATTCGATGAGGTTCGCGACGCTTTTAATCGGTTGCCGAACCTATTCGATGAGGTTCGCGACGCTTTTAATCGGTTGCCGAACCTATTCGATGAGGTTCGCGACGCTTTTTAACAGGTTGCCGAACCTATTCGATGCGGTTCGCGACGCTTTTTAATAGGTTGCCGAACCTGTTCGATGAGGTTCGCACGCCTTTTTAATAGGTTGCGAACCTCGTCGATGAGTCTCGCGGAGATTTCGAACAGAAGGTCTCATCGGCAGATGACGCAGATCGACCCAGATAAAAGAACCCATCTGCGTCCTGTCTGCGTCCATCTGCGGATGAATGCCTCTACGATGTCCTCATGACAACCACAGCAGGAACGACGACCCTCGAAGCTCTCGCCTCCGTGATCGCCCGCGCCTCGTCTGAGCCGTCATTCCGCAGCGAGGTGGTGAAGTCGCCGGCCAACACGCTGAAGAGCAACAACGTCGGCATCCCTTCCGGCACCTCGGTGAAGGTAGCCGAGAACACCGACACGATCCGCAACCTGGTGATGCCCGCCGCTCCGCCGACGCTGACGGCCGAGGAGCAGCAGGAGCTGAAGTCGCTCGCGAACAGCAGCACCACGCCGTCATCGCCGGTCGACGCCTACGCCAAAGTCGTCCTCCAGGCGTGGTTCGACGGCACGCTGAAATCGCAACTGCAGACCGATCCGAGAGCCGTCCTCGCCAAAGCCGGCATCTCGGTGCCCACCGGCATCACCATCAACATGCTCGACGAAACCGCGACGCTCGACTACCTCGTCCTCGCCCCCGCCGTGACGCTGACAGCCGCTCAGAAAACGAACGCCGAGGCCGAGGCCGAAACGCTCGATCCCAACCTCACCCAGATCATCACCGCCGGCAGCTACGCCGCCGGCCTCGCCTTCGCCGGCACCTCGACGCTGCAATTCAAAGTGGAGAGCAAAGGCGGCGACCCGACAGCGATCAAGATGGACACCGCGATCGCGCTGGCGATTACCTCCGCGGCACTGGTGTTCGTGCCGGAGTCGATCACGCATACTGGCAACGCCGTCGCACAGGTGGAGAAACTCTGACGGCAGCTTTATCGCGAGTTAGACCGCTCTTAGCTGTTCGGCGAGCGTCACATCGCGCGACTGCCGTAGACGTAAAAGGAATTGTTGCCCAGAAGATGTTAGCTGGTATAGGCGATCGCTAAACGATTGTGGCCTAAATATAAGACCAAACTCGTCGAGCTTCTGCGCTGTGGCTAATTCACTTGGGAGGAAGGAGAGGCCCTTCGTGATCCGTCCGGACAGTAACCAAAGTGCATGCAGGAGTCCGGTGTTGGCGTCACCAAAGATCTCGGCAATATCGCTAATGCGTTTCTCATATTGCTCTAGACCCTTGGGAATAGGAGCGTTAGCTAGAACTTCGTAAAGCTCTTCGAACGTCAACCCGTTGTATGTCGTACGCGTGGACGCAGAAATTGCGAGTTGTTCACGAAGGGACCCGTTTTCCTTCGAGAGACGTGCTACTTCTTCCGCCAGGGGTGCAACGTCCACCGCTGTAGAGGCTCTTACCCAACCTTCAATATTCGATCGACGAGCGAACTCTGGAAGAGTTTCGAGTATTGCGAGTTTAATATCCTTCGTGTCGCCCCAGAACTTTACAATCCGCGACGAGACAAGCAACTCACGAAACTTACGCAACGCGGCAGCGTTCTCTGTTTCGATGACTGAACTACCAATGGCGCGTACGCGAGCCTCCAAATGTGATTCGTCGATAACGACCGCAAAAAGCGCTATGCCTGTCGAAACAGCGTGTTCAAATTCAAGATGAACATAGCTCTTATTCGTCTGCGGATCGAGCGTACCGTACCTTCCGCCCAAGATCAGTAGAAAAACATCCGACTCATTGATCCAGCGGCGGATCACGTCCATCTGCGACTCATCGCCGGCCGCAAACAACTCCATGCCCGCTGGGATGTGCCCAGCTGTGAGGATCGCCTCGACCGCAGCCTGACGCTCCTGTTTCAAATCCGTATAGGTCGACGAGACGAACACCTGCATCTTCTTTGGTTGAGGCATGCGCCAATTCTAGGCCTTCATATCTGGATCGAGAATCAGACCGCGGGAAGCGCGCGCTCCCAGCACGGTTAAGATGTCGCCCGCCATGTCGCCCGCCGTCCTTTTTCCGCGCTTCGATCATCCTGCCATCGAGGAGCGCTACGCTTCGTGGCAGAGCCAGACCTTGCTTCGGGCAGGCGGGGACATCGAGTTCGCTACGTATGACGCGGAGGAGCCGGCGTCGTTGGCGGCGGGGGGGTTGGAGAGCGATCACGTGCTCGTGGTTACCGATCCGCTGCTGTTGCCGCCGGCGAAGCTGGTGATGCGGTTGCGGGAGTTGCTGGTGCATACGCCGAGCGTCGTGGCGGCGTTGCCGGTGTCGAACGAGGCGGAGAATCCGTTCCAGCGGCGCGCGGCGCCGGCGCCGTATCTCACGTTGCGCGAGTTGCAGCAGGTCACGGCGGAGTTGCAGAGCCGAGGAGCGGATGGGGAGGTCGTGAAGTGGGATGGGTCGGATCCGGCCGCCTACCTCTGCCGCACCGCGTGGCTGGAGACGATCGACGATCCTCCTCGGCATGCGTTGGCGGGACGCGAGGTGGTGTTCTCCCCTGCCGACTACGTCCATCGCTGGAGCTCGTTGCGCGGACAGACGCGGATGGATCTGCTGGCGCGCATCCCGATCGACGCGAAATCGATCCTCGAATTCGGCTGCGGCGAAGCGCCGTTGGGCGCGGCCCTGAAGCAGCGGCAGAAATGCCGCGTGGTGGGGATCGAGATCGATGCGAAGGCGGCGGCGGTGGCGCGCAAGCGGATTGACGACGTCTACTGCGGCGATGCGCGCGAGATCGTGGCGCTGATCCGTGAGAAGTTCGACTGGATCATTGGCGGTGACATCGTCGAGCATCTCGATGAGCCGTGGTCGTTCCTCGCGGACCTGCGCAAGGTCTGCGCGCCGGGCGGGCATCTACTGCTGAGCATCCCCAACATCGCGCACGCGGCGGTGCTGAACGATCTGCTTCGCGGACGATTCGACTACGTCTACATGGGGCTGACCTGCGTCGGCCATCTGCGGTTTTTCACGAAGCGGACGATCGAAGAGATGTTGTCGATTGCCGGCTGGAGCGTCGTGGAAATCGCGCCGCAGGAGACGGTGGTCACGCGCGGCCGAGAGGAGTTGCTGGCGGCGCTGGCCGCGGCGCGCATTCCGCATTCGAAAGAGGACCTGGTGCCGGCCGGCTACTACGTCGTCGCGCGCAACGCATGAACATCGCCTATTTGATGGAAGACACCGCGCTGTCGGGCGGCATCCGCGTACAGCTCGCGCAGGCGGACGCACTGATCGCGCGCGGCCACCGCGTGCGCATCGTCACGAAGGGGTTGCCGCTGACGTGGCGGCCGTCGCACGCGGAGTGGATTTACGTCGACGACTTCAACACCTACGACGCGCGCGAGGACGACTTCATCATCGCCACGTTCTGGACCACCTTGCCGGCCGCGTACGCGATCGCGCCGGAGAAGGCGTTGCATCTCTGTCAGGGTTACGAAGGTTCCTTCACCGCGTACCAGCCGATTCGCGCCGAGATCGAGGCCGCGTACCGGCTGCCGATCCCGAAGCTGGTGGTGACGCGATCTTTGATTGAAATCTGCAAGCAGTTCACGGACGACGTCACCTACATCGGCCAGATCGTCGACGATGATTTTTTCCGTGCTCGCACGCCCGTTGAAAACGAACCGATGCGCGTGCTGCTGTGCGGCGAATCGCAGGTGGACATCAAAGGCGTCAGCGAAGGCTACGGCGCGGCGGCGCATGCGCGCTGGTTTCACCAAAAGTTCGATCTGATCCGCGTTTCTCCGTGGGCGCCGTCGCGCGAGGAGCCGTTGGATGCCGTCCAGGAGTTCCATGTCGCGCTGAATACGCGCGAGATGACGCGGCTGATGCATTCGTGCGATGTGCTCATCGCGCCGAACCATCGCGAGGAAGGGTTCGGATTGCCGGCCGCCGAGGCGATGGCGTCGGGGATCCCGGTGGTGATGACGTCGATTCCGTCGTACCTCTCGTTCGACGACGTTCGCGACTACGCGCTGTTCGCGCCGCAGGAGAATGCGGTGGAGCTGGGGGAGAAGTTGATCGAATTGCTTTCGGATGCGGATCTTCGCGATCGGCTGCGGAGTCGGGGGCGTGAGGTGGCGGAGCAGTGGCGGGCATCGAAGGTTGCGGAAAGGATAGAAACCACGCTATCAGCACTGTCATCCTGAGGCTGCCGGAGGCATTGGAGCGCGAAGCGCGGAACGCCGCAGGACGGCGAAGGATCTCCAGTTGCGCAACTCCGGCTGAAACCACTGGGATTCAACGCAGCTTTGGAAGCTTGAGATCCTTCAGCGTCCTCCGCCGTTCCGCTGCTTCGCAGCTCCCGGCTCCGGCAGCTTCAGGATGACAGCGAGCATTGATTTCGCATTGGTGTGGCGCGGCCCTCGCGAAGCCTTGTGAAAAGTTTCTCAAACCCATAACATCGCGGCCCGTTTATGGCGAACCTTCCTTACGACAGTTCCGGCTCCATCATCCAGCGCAAGCGCGGCCTCCCTCCGGGCGAGGGCGCCGAAAAAGGGCTCATCACGCTGCCCGGCGAATCGGAGCGCGAGATTGAAGACCTTGCCGGCGGGACGTACCTGACCACCACCGTCGACACGATGGTGAACTGGGCGCGCGGCAACTCGCTCTGGCCGCTGCCGTTCGGCACCGCGTGCTGCGCCATCGAGTTCATGTCGATGGTCTCGTCGCACTACGACATCGCGCGCTTCGGCGCCGAGGTCGTGCGCTTCTCGCCGAGGCAGGCGGACTTGATGATCGTGGCGGGGACGATCGTCGACAAGATGGCGCCCGTGCTGAAGAAAATTTACGAACAGATGCCGGAGCCGCGCTACGTCATCGCCATGGGCGCCTGCGCTACCTCGGGCGGCTTCTACCGCGCCTATCACGTGGTTCAGGGCATCGACGAAATCATCCCGGTCGACATGTGGGTGCCCGGCTGTCCGCCGACGCCGGACGGGTTGATGTACTCGATCCTGAAACTCGCCGAGAAGATCAAGCGAGGCGAACGGTGAGTACGCTCACGAAGTTCTCCGCCATCCCCTACACCGGTCCGGCGCCGACGAATCGCGAGCCGTACGTTCCGGTCGGAGCGGCCATCGCCGATGCGCGCGGCGACGTCATCGCCAAGCTGTTGCAGCATCCGGCCATGATTCAGGAAACGGGGCAGGACATGGCCTCGTTCATCGTCGACAAGGACGCCATCATCGACGTCCTGCGCACGTTGAAAGAGAGCGGCGAGCTGGCTTTCACGATGCCGCTCGACCTTTTCGCGGTCGACTATCCGCGCCGCGACAAGCGGTTCGACGTCATCTATCAGCTCTACTCACTGAAGAACAACGAACGCATCCGGCTCAAGGTTCGCGTCGGTGAAGACGAGCCGATTCCGACCGGAACCGGCATCTACAAAGGCCTGAACTGGTACGAGCGCGAAGTGTTCGATATGTATGGCGTCGTCTTCGACGGCCACCCGAACCTGCGCCGCATCCTCACGCACGAGGCGTTTCAGGGCCACGCGCTGCGGAAGGATTACGATCCGGCGCAGCGCTGGCTGTTGACCGAGAAGGACGTGGCCAAGATCACGCCGGTCGTCGATCCGCGTTTCGAAAACGTCGACACCGACTACGAGCGCGTCACGCTCAACCTCGGGCCGTCCCATCCCGCCACGCACGGAACTCTACGCATCGTGGTCACTCTTGACGGCGAGACCATCATCGGTGCCGATCAGGAGATCGGATACCTGCATCGCTGCTTCGAGAAGATGTCGGAGACGCACACGTATCAGCAGGTGATTCCGTACACCGACCGACTGAACTACTGCTCGGCGATCATCAACAACGTCGGCTACTGCATGGCCGTCGAGAAGCTCCTCGGCATCGAAGTTCCGGCCCGCGCGCAGCACATCCGTCTGATGCTGTCGGAATTCATGCGCATCGCCGATCATCTGGTCTGTATCGGCACGAACCTCGTCGACATGGGCGCGCTGACGAATTTCTGGTACCTCTTTCAGCCGCGCGAAGAAATCTACGGACTGATCGAAGCGTGTTGCGGCGCGCGCCTGCTGCCGAGCTACACGCGCATCGGCGGGCTGGCGGTCGACGTTCCGCCCGACTTCCTCGAAAAATCGCAGCGTCTCGTCGACATGATGCCGAAGTTCATCAACGACGTGGAGAAGCTGGTCGACCGAAACAAGATCTTCCTCGACCGCGTCGTCGGCATCGCGCCGATCAGCGCCGAGGATGCCATCAACTACGGCTTCACCGGCCCGTGCCTGCGCGCGTGCGGCGTTCCCTTCGACATTCGGAAGGCCAGCCCGTACCTCGGGTACGAGACGTATGACTTCGACATCCCGATCGCCGAGGGTGGCGACACGTATGCGCGATACCTCGTGCGCATGGAAGAGATGCGGCAGTCGCTACGCATCCTGCAGCAGGCCATCGAGCGCGGTCTCCCCGAGGGGCCGGTCATCGTCGACAATCCGTACGTCGCGCTGCCGCCGAAATCGAAGGTCTACAACGAGATGGAGTCGCTCATCTATCACTTCAAGCTGATCATGCACGGCATTCAGCCGCCGGTCGGCGAGACGTACTTCCAGGTCGAAGGGGGCAACGGCGAGCTCGGTTTCTACGTCGTCTCCGACGGAACGAAGAATCCGTATCGCGTGCGCTGCCGTCCGCCCTGCTTCCAGATCTACTCCGCGTTCGGCGAGATGATCACCGGCCAGACGATCCCCGACGCCGTCGCGGCGCTCGGATCGCTGAACATCATCGCCGGAGAGTTGGACCACTAACCGATGAACGTCACACGAGTCAGACCAGGTGTCGTACGGGTCGAGCGGACGCCGCTCACGGTGCTCGACCGCCTCTACCTCCCGCAGGTCATCGCCGGGATGATGGTGACCATCGGTCACCTCATGAAGAATCTGTTCAACATCAAGAAGCTGCCGACGATCTCGTATCCCGAGGTCAAGCGCGTCTACTCCGAGCGTTTCCGCGGGCGGCACATTCTGACGACGCGCGAGGACGGCACGACGCGCTGCGTGGCCTGCTACATGTGCTCGACCGCCTGTCCCGCCGAGTGCATCACCATCGAGGCGGGCGAAGACGAGCGGACGCGCGAGAAGTTCCCGGTGCGCTACGACATCGATCTGCTGCGCTGCATCTTCTGCGGCTATTGCGTCGATGCCTGTCCCGAGGATGCGATCTACATGACGCGCGATTACGAGATGGCCATCGATACGCGCGCGCGCTCGGTGGTGGGATTACGCGATCTCGTCGTCCCGCCGAATTTTCCTATTGGTCCAATGGGCTGGCGCCCGTACTACGGCTCGATCGACAAACGCGGAACGGCCGGCGGCACTGGCATCGGCCAGCAGCTTCGCAGCGCGCCGTTCGCAGACGACGCGCCGCCGAATCCGGACGTCTTCCGCGGCGGGGATGCGCAATAGCGCCGCTCCATGAAACCGCTCGAGACGACGGTCGAAGAAGTCCTGCGCAAGGCCATTCAGTCCGAGATCGAAACGCGCGCGTACTACCAGGCCATGGCCGAGCGCGCCGCCGACGCGTTGACGCGCAAGCGGATGCTGCAGCTCGCCGACGGTGAGCTGGTCCATCGCGCCAAGATGGAGCGGAAGTATCGCGAGGAAGTCGGGCACCCCGCTCCCGCTCCGCTGCCGGCCACGATCGAGCTGCCGTCCGATCTCGTCGATCTCGACTTGAGCCGCGCTCTCAAGCACGCCCTCGAACGCGAACGCGAGTCGGAGAGCTACTTTCGCTTCATGGCGGAGCGCGTTCCGGATACGAAACTCGGCGCGCTGTTCATGGAGCTGGCCGAGATCGAATGGAAGCACAAGACCGATCTGCAGGCGGAGTACGACGCGGCCGCGCCGCCGGACAGCTTCCTGAACGACTTGTAAGGAATCACTGCACTCCTGAGAGTTATCTGCTATATCGGCACGATGACGTCGAACTTCCGAGCGCGGTTCTATCTGGCCTCGGAGTTCCAGCCGCGCCATCGGGCATCGCACTGAGCGAATGCCGGACCGATCTGTAAATAATCACTGCGTCGCTGAGGCTTTTATGCTATATCAGCATGAATGCCCCGCGTCGCCGCCGCCCTCCTCCTGACGCTCGTAGCGTCATCCTCTGCAGGCGCCGCGGGGCATGATGTTTCGCCGGTCCTGACTGCGCCGACAAATGCCACTGATCGCATTCGCTCGTACGGACCGGACGTCATCACGCCGGATGGCGCGATCACCACCATTCACAGCGAACCGCGGACGCGGACGGTGCGCCGATGAACGATCGGAGGGATTCGATGAAAAGACTTTTCGCAACGGCAGCGACACTCCTCGCCTTCGCGTTTCTCGCGCCGATGCCATCGTTCGCCATCGGCCGCGACCTCACGCCGGTGCGCATCGCCACGCCGGACTACAGCGCGCAATCGTACGCGGCCGGTGCCACGGAAAAAGGATTCCTCCTCCGGTGGGATACGTATTACAACTCGCTAACGCGCGCCTACGGTACGACCGCGGACGCCGGCGGCGTGCCGCGGTTGCCTGCATCGTCGATGTTCCAGTCCAGCGGAACATTGTTCGCGAACGGCGACGGCTACTTTGCGCTTTCGGAAAACGGCATCACCGAACTGGACGCGGCGGGAGCAGTCCGGCGCAGCGCCCTCTTCGACCGGCCGCTGTTTTTCACCAGTTCCGCCTTCGACGGCACAAACTTTTTCCTCCTGGCCGCGTTCGTCGGGAGCACCAAAGGTTACCTCGTCGATCGAAAAACGGGCATCTGCTCTCCACGACGACGCTGCCGGTCCCCGACTCTACCTTTTCCGCAGCGACCGCCGTCGCCGCCTCGGCGGACGGCGGATTCACGGTGCTGGTCGGAGGAGCGATCAACGGCATTTACGCGTTGCGGGTCAGCGCCACCGGCCAGCTCATCGGCTCGGTCAATCTCTTCACGCCCGGCAATCAGTCCGGCGGATACCTGGTCTCGATCGCCACGAACACAAGCGGCCGGACCGTCGCGGCCTGGACGACATCCGGATCGGCGTTCGTGCATACGGTCGCGCTGCATGGAGGAGGGGCCGATCCGGATCTGGTCCTGCTCTCCGGCAGCGAGCGGACGACGAGAATCGCTCTGCTGCCGTCGGGCAACGGTTTCATCCTGCTCCGAAATACGACCGTCGGCGTTACATCGGCACAGCGACGGATGTTCGCCATTCGTCTGGACGCTACCGGCGCGCCACGCGACGCCAGTCCGACGCTCCTACTCAACGGCGCCTACGCAGCCGCCGCCGCGACGTCGCACACGCTGGTCCTGCTTGGATATGGCGACGACGTGAGCAGGAACCTCCTCGAAGTCTCCGCGGCCATTACCGACAGCGGCATCGTGGCCTCCGTCACGTACGACATCGTCGCCACTGCCGTGCGTCAGTTCGATCCCGCGGTGGCAAGCGATGGCGTCGACTTTTTCGGCGCATGGATCGAAACGACTTCGACGACGACAACGCTCATGGCCGGCCGCGTGACGCGCTCCGGTCTGCCGCTCGACGGCACCGGCCTCACCGTCGCGGAGTCTTCCGCGATTCCGTCCAACCGCCCCCTCCGCAGCCCCTCGGTGGCCTTCGGGGCCGGCGTGTATCTGGTCGTTTTCGTGTCCGACTTGAACTCGGAACACAGAGTCATGGGCCGGAGGTACGCCCGCGACGGCTCGCCGATCGATCCCGCTCCGTTCGTGATTTCGCATACGGGAGTCGCGCCCTCCGTGGCGTTCGGCGGCGGGCGCTTTCTCGTGGCGTGGGACCTTTGCAGCCCGTTCGCCTGCACCATCAATTCGCTGGCGGGCGCGATGGTCGGCAGCGACGGCTCGCAAGATCCGCCGCAACTGTTGACGCCTGCGCTCTCGCAGGAACTTCACGAAGAGCTGGGATACACCGGACGTCCCATGATCGGCTGGAACGGCCGCCACTTCGTCGTCGCGTACGACCTGGCGGAACAGGGTCCGCCGAACAGTCTTCCGGTCGCATACCGAGTGCGCGTACTTCGCGTCTCTCCGTCCGGCACGCCGCTCGACGCGCACACCACCACCGCGGTCGAGGGAGGGACGGATGCCGCGATCGCCTGCAGCGATCACGAATGTGTCGTCAGCTCCGTACGCGGCGGCAATGTCGTGGCCGCTGTCGTTCACGACGATGCGTCGCTTGTCGCCGATGCGCCGAAGATCGTTGCCGATGTCCAGCGAGTGGCCTATGACGCGATCGCGTTCGACGGTGCGTCGTACATCCTGGCGTGGCGTATCGGCGATACCCTCCTCGGCGTAGCCCGCATCACACGCGGCGGCGATCCGTACGGAGTCGGCGTCACCGGGACGACGAACGCGAATATCTACGCCCAGCCGGCGTCGACGATCGCAATCGCCGCGAATGCGGCCGGCGATACCGCCATCATCGCCACGCAGTTCGACAACGCCTGGATGATCGACCGCGCGCATTTCTACTTTGCGTCGGAGATCCCGTTGCCGCGAAGGCGGGCCGCGCGATGAGCATTCTGCGCGCCGTCCTCGCCGCCTTCCTCATTCCGCTGCCGCTCCTCGCGGCAGGACATGATCTGAGTCCATCGCCGCCGGCGAGGCATCAAATTCTTCCGGTCGTGACTGGAAACGGTTCCGGCTTCATGGCGGCGTGGCTGGAGCTGGCGCCGCCCAGTCACGAGCTGGTGTTGACGCAGGCGGTCAACGCGAATGGTGAGCCGATCGCGGGCGCCGGGACGTCGAGCGATCAGCCGCCCGTATATTCGATCGCAATCGCACACAGTCCATCCGGCGCGCTCGCCGTCTGGACCGCCAACGACAAAGTCCTTGCGGAGCTGCTGTCTCCGTCGGGTGAGTCACTGACTACGACTCTGCTGACGTCCGGCAACGGCTACCCGTCGGATATCGCGGTGGCGTGGAACGGCGACCGCTACTTCGTGATCTGGTCGACCGCTACGCAGCTCCTCGGCGCATTCGTCGGAGCCGACGGCTCGTCGACGACGCCTCGGGCAGTTTTCAGCGAACCCTCTGTGACTGGACAAGGTCCGGAGGAGCTTGCACTCGCACCGGCGGTGGCCTGGGATGGCCAGCACTTCATCGTCGTATTTGCCGAACGGCCGAACATCATCTGTTCCATCCTCTGCCCGATACCAGATCCGGACCGATTTCGTGTCATGCGCGTCTCCGCGGATGGAGAGGCCGTCGATCCTTCGCCGCTCGTCATCAGCGGCACGCATCTCCGTGCGCACATTGCATCGAGCGGAGCGGAGTCGTTGATCGCGCTGGACAGCCGAAGCGGGGTGTCAACGATCGTGGTGCACAACGATCAGCGCGGCCTGACGCTCGATGCCGAGGCGCTGCTGTTCCAATGGGTTTCCGACATTGGGAGCGACGTCGTGTGGGACGGCGCGACGTACACTGCCGGCTGGCGATACGCGGGCGGTGATGCGAGCTGGATCGGCGCGGCTCATCTGGCGCGATCGGGGCTGCCATTCGACTATCGCTTTGTGACCGCCGGCACGCTCCGTGCCCCGTGGGGCCGGCCCTCCATCGCCGTCAGTGATTCCGGAGTTACAGCCTTCGCCGTTTCGGAGGGCACGGCGGCGTCTTCTTTCGACCGCGCTCGCCTCTATCTCGCCTCCGAGCTTGCGCCGATGCCGCCTCCGCCGCCGGCGCCGAGGAACGTGGTCAGTTACTTCGGCGGAATTGCCGCGCGCATCGACTGGCAGAGCGATCCGGTCGACGGCTTCGTCATCGAATGGTCGCGCGATTTCGGCAAGCACTGGAGCTTCTACCAAATGGTTCCCGGCAACGCGCGCACGACCACCGTTTACGCATCGGTCGGCAATCAATTTCGCGTGCGGGCATTCGGTCCGGGCGGAGTTTCGGAAGGAACGGTCACCAGCATCGGCAGCCTGCAGCGGAGCCGCGCGGCGCGGCGATGAGGAAATGCGATGAATCGCGCGGGACGACGATGACCCCATAAGACGTTCTCTTGATCCTGACCTAACCGGACCCCTACCCATGCGCAAAAGTCTCCTCTTTGTTTGCCTCGTTCTCTTTTCCTCTCCTCTCTTCGCAGGCCGGGACGTCTCCGCGATTCGCTACGCTCCGAGCGATGCCTCCGCAGGGACTCCAGCCATCGCGTCGAACGGAAATCGGTTTCTGACGCTTTGGACGTCGAGCCTTCACATTTACGGAACGCTTTCCGACGCTTCCGGCGGCGGCAATTCGACCGCATTCGCGGTGGTGCCGTACGCAAACACCAGCGCGGTGCAGGTCATCGGAACTGGCAGCGGTTACGTGGCGATCTGGAACGAGCAATCCAGCACTCCGATTTTCGGCAGGCTTAGCGCGGACGGCGTCCTCGAACGGCGCGTGCCGCTCTCCAGAAACAGTTTTTCCGCCCCCGCAATGGCGTACAACGGGAGCCGCATCGCGATCGTCGACGTCACCGGTTCTCAGCCGTCGATCGGCATCGAGATCTATGACCTCGATGGAAACCTGATCCGGCGCGCCCCCATCACGCCGTACAACGGCGAACGCCTGGCCGTCACGGCCGCCGGCGGCGACTTTGCGGTGGTAACGGCCGGCGTGACCGGAGTCAACGAATGGCCTGTGACGAATGACGGCGCGGTCCAACCGGCCGTGCGCGTTCAGGCTCCTCCCGCTGATCCTCTGAAATCGTTTTTCACGGTCGCCGCCGCCGCGACCGATGGCCGCATCGTCATCGGTTGGATCCAAGCGCAAACAGGAACTCCGTCATCCGCCACGATTCAGCCGGACGGCACCATCACACAAAACCCGTTGCCGAATGGCGGTGTGCCGCCGAGCGGCAACATTGCCGTACTGCCGGCAGCCAGCGGATTCGTCGTCGCGTGGAACGTGAGGCCGTCGCTGCCCGACAAGCCCGGAATGTTCGCGCTCCGCCTCGACCGCACCGGCGCGCCGATCGACGATCACCCCTACTTCCTCGGCGATGGACAATTCACCGCTGCGGCGGCGGTCGGCAACACGATCAAACTCGTGCTCCGCTCGACGGCCTATCCGTTTGCAGGATCAACTCTGACCGCCACCGTCGATGCCACCGGCATCGCGGCGCATCCGCCTGAAGCGATCGTGTCGCCGGTTGGCCAGGTCTTCCCGGTGGTGGCGGGCAACGGCGCGGGGTTCACCGCCGCGTGGCTGGAGCTGGAGGCAGGAGCGCGGCGCATCGTGGCTGCCCGCATCAGCCCGACCGGCGAGTCGCTGGATGGAACGGGCATCGTCCTCGATCCTGCTGCGTCATCCGCCCCTGTGATCGCTCACGGAGCGGCCGAGGAGCTGATCGTCTGGATCGGGAACGGGCGTTTGCGTGCAGCCCGTCTGTCGCCGTTCAGCGGCCTACTGGATGCAACGCCGATCGACATCGCTCCGTTGAGCTACGGCTCGTATGACGTGGCCTGGAACGGCAGCGAATTCTTTGTGGTGTGGACAGACGGGACGAAGTTCTTCGATGCATTCGTCCGGCCTGACGGCGTCGTAACGACGCCGAGCGACATCCGGATGCCGGCCACCTCCGACACCGCGTCGAATCTCGACATTGCATGGGACGGCCGGCAATTCATCCTCGTCTACAGCGAAGCGCCTCCTGTCTTTTGCACATGCATTCCGACGCCCGACCACGTCCGGCTCACGCGGATTTCGGCGGACGGCGCCGCCGTCGATGCCGTGCCGCTGCGGATTCCCGGCGTCGCCGTCGCGCACGTCGCATCGAGCGGTTCCGAGTCGCTGGTCGTGCTCGATCGCAATCACGGCCCTACGTCGATCGTCGTGCACGGCGAGGACGCTACGCTCCATCTCGATCTGGAGATCCCTCTGTTCAACTGGTTCTCCGGAATGAGCAACGTGGAGTGGGATGGATCGTCGTACGTCGTCGCGGCGCGCTATTTTTTGACGCCGGCGTGGCAGACCGAGGCCGGCGGACTGGCTGCCATCCAGGTAAGTCAAGCGGGCATCCCGCTGCGAACGTTGACCGCCGCCGCGGCTGGTCCTTCCGATTTTCTGCACGTGTCGCCCCCATCGATCGCCACCGATGCCGCCGCCGGTACGGCCTTCGTGATCTCGGAAGTCTCGCCGCCTGTCTACGCAGCTCGGGCACGCATCTACCTCCTTTCCGAATTCGCGGAGGCGCCACTGCCCCTTCCGCCGCCTGCCCCGCGGAATGCGGTCAGCTACTTCGGCGGAACGAAAGCGCGCATCGATTGGAAGAGCGATGGCGGCGCGAACGGTTTTCTCATCGAACGTTCGGTCGATTTCGGCAAAACCTGGATTTCGGCCGCGGTCGTGCCGGCGGATGCGCGCACGATCACCGTGGATGCCAAGATCGGAGATCTCTTTCGCGTGCGCGCATTCGGCCCGGGCGGATTGTCGGAGGGCTCGGTCACCAGCATCGGCAGCATGTTCCGCCACCGCGCGGGGCTGCACTAGCTCCGTCAGCGTTCCAGCGACGCGACGTACCGCTCGGCGGCATCGAGCTGATCTTCCGAGAAGACCGCGATGCCGTTCTTCCGCAGCAATGCTGCGGTGATGCCTTCGCCTTCGATAGGCGTCTTGCTGAACGTGCCGTCGTAGATGAATGAACTGCCACATGAGGGGCTGCCGGCTTTCAGAATCGCGATGCGCACGTCATGGGCGCGACCTTCATCCGCCGCGGCGCGCGCGCCGTTTTCGAACGCGATCGTTACATCGGCCCCGTCGCGCGTCAGCACACGCCGCGAACCGTCGTTGACGATCTCCGCAGGAGGCCGCGGCGTCCCAAGCCCGCCCAGCATCTCCGGACAGACCGAAACGACGCGCCCCTCGGCGATCCAACGCTGGAGGACGGCGTGGTCGCACTTCTTGTCGCGCGCGTCATGCCGCACCGGCGCGCCGAGGAGACAAGAGCTGACGAGGATTTTGATCACTGGCGAATGGTAGCGCCATACCGGCTGCCTCTATCGCAACGAATCGAGGGACTGCCGCACCGCCGCCTCGGCGCACGCGATGGTGTCTTCGAGCGTGAAACGGAAGATGAACCGGTAATAGAACCAGGTGCTGCCGCTCAGGTAGTAGCGGATGTTCGCGGAGGCGATCTTCCGTCGCTGCTCCGGCACACGCGGAGCGTAGGCGTCGATGAGTTTGCTGACGGCGAGCCAGCGCTGCTTCGCTTCGCCGGCCCGCATGTGATCGGAGAGCTCGCTGTGCAGCGACGCCTTCATGAGGGCCCGCTTCTGTTCGAAGCTGCGATAGAGCGCCGCCGGCAATGCCAGCAGCTCGTCGATCGTGCGCGGGTGCGGCGGGAGGGCCAGCGTCCGCGTCAGCTCCGCGGCCAGCGCGGCGAGGAACTCATCGCGCGTCGCAAAGTAGCGGAACATCGTCCGCTCGGAGATCCCCGACGCTTTGGCCACGGCGCGCATGGTCAACTCGCTGACCGTGGCCTCCTCGAGCGTGCGCAGCCCCGCCTGCAGGATCAGCCGCAGCGTCATATCGGTCCGCAGATCCGCCAGCGCCGTCATGTTGCCTGCCATCTTGACATACCGTCTGCCATGGAGACATAGTATATGTCATGTACATGACCTTTCCAAGGAGACCTCATGAGTAAACAAGCTTTTGTCGTGCGCAATGGACAGGCGGAAACGCTCTCGGTGATGGGGACGTAGGTGCACCTCCTCTGCGAGGCGGACAAGACCGACAACAAGTGGTCGCTGATGGATTGCGTGATGCCGAAGGACGCCGGCCCTCCGCCGCATCAGCATCCGTGGGACGAGGCCTACTACATCCTCTCCGGTCAGGTGCGCTTCTCGCTCGACGGCCGCGAGGTGCTGGCCGGCAGCGGCGACTTCCTCTACGCTCCCGCCAACACGCCCCACGGATTCCAGGGCGCGTCGGACGAGCCGGCCCACGTCCTCTTTTTCGACGCCCCCGCCGCCGCGGAAGGTTTCTTCCGCGAGGTCGAGCGCGAGGTGAAACAGCTTCCGCAGGACTTGCCCAAGGTGCCGCAGATCGGCGAGCGCCACCGCATCCACTTCCTCCCGCCGCAGTAACGTCGCTCGCGGCGACGATCGGGGTCAGACTTTCGCAAAAATCGAAGGCCTGACCCCCGCGACCGGTTCTTCTATTTCGTTGCGTAGTCCGCGGCGTTGAGGAAATGAAGCGACACGTATTCGCTGTCGCCGACCACCCAACTGTCGTGAGGCACGGCCGGGATGTAGAAAAGCTCGCCCGGCTTCAACTCATAGACGGTGCCGTCGTCGAACGCCGCCGTTGCCGTCCCCGAAAGCACCAGGCCGACGTGCTCCACCGAACAGCGCGCCTGGCCAACTCCCGGTCCGACGTGATCGCTCCACTTCCACCCCGGTTCGTAAGTCGCGCGGCCGATGGTCGTGCCGCCCAAATGCACGATCTCAAACTTCCCCTTCTCAAAGCGACGAATTTCATCGGGCGCTTCGAAACGCTTGAGCGTGACGGACATGTCGTTCATTCTTCAATTCCTCGGTGCTTAGACTACACGCCCGCACGAATCACGCGCGGTCCTATACTGTCGAAAAACTCGATGCTGATCGCGCTGATCGTAATCGCCTGGATCGTTCTGGCCGTGTTCGCCCTGCGCGGCGCGCGATGGGCCTACGCCGTCTTCATCATTCTGGCGTTCGTCTGGATTCCGGCCCGCACCGGCTTTCACTTTCAGCGCCCCAACTGCAACCTGCAGCTCACCATCGACTTCGCCCTTTTCGCCGCGAGAAAGTACAAGCACATTTTTCTCTTCGGGATGTTCTACTTGATGACGCGCGTCCAACTCGGCCGCACGCGCTACGCAATGCCGATCGCCGCAGCGGCGACGATCGCCGTCGGCATGCTGATCGAGATCGAGGAAACCCTCACGAGGACCGGCAACTGCAACCTCCGCGACCTCGTCCCCGACGTTATCGGTGCGCTACTCGGCGAAGTGATCTGGCGGATTTGGCGAAGGGGTGGGTAGCGACTGCGTTCCATCTGGATTCCGCGGCGTTCGGCTGTGGAGAGTTAGCCAACGGTACGCTTGCCGCAGACTATTGAATTGAGTAGAACAAGTTAATCGCTCTATCGGAATCTGCTGGGCCACGGACGGCCACGCCGGGATACAACGTGTACATCTGATGGAGCGTAACTCCCGATGGTACTTGCTGAACTTCCGGAGATTCGAAGAGCTGGGCGTCGCGCCCTTCTGGCACCAAGGCACGGAAAGTAATGCGATAGGTTGAGTCAGAAGGAAGCGCAAAGCGTTCTCTCGGCGAAGCACCGACGCGAGCCCACACCGCGGTAGAGGGATACGAGTAGTTATACCCGTTAACCGACAAAACTATTCGACAGGTAGTAAAGGTCCGCGATTCGACCCTGTCGACGGTTAGCCATTGTTTCGGTTGCTGAAGTGAGACTTCTGAAATCCGCTGATGACCATAGTATCCAGCGAATATACCGCCGATAGCTGCAATCACAGCGACAGTAATCGCTTGAATGGCTGAGATTCGCGCAAGCTGCACTTGCGTATCGATACCAGCCGCCTTCTCACTGTCCGCCATACGAAGCGCAGTTTACCGTGTCTGCTCCTCAAGCTACTGCGAAAAGTACACCGACCGGCTTGACCATGGATCTCGGCTCCGGCCCTAATGCGCCGCCGAGCCAGGTTAATGGTTGATCCTTAGCGATTTAGCGAACGGCTGGCGAGAGTTTGCCGCAAGAAGTTCTCGCGAATCACCCGATCGCGTTCAAGTTCCAACTGCCGATCGGGAGCGTGCGTCGCACTACCTGAGACCTCAAAATCCGGGGCGGCTTCGATCACAACTCCTTCACTAAGATAATCCGCGACGTGCATCTGTGAGTAACCATGAGCCCACAAGAATAGCTCAACGCCAAATTTCGTAGGCGTTACAAGATACCCCGCTTCGTCAATCCAAGGCTCCTCTTCCGCGAAGACATCTACCGGCCCTCCCCACCATAACGGATCGATTAAGTCATGACGAGCCAGACCGGCCAATGCGTGCAGGTCAAGAACATCGTTGGGTTGCTGCTTTAGGTTCGTATCTAGAAAGGTACCGGGCAGAAAAATACGCATTTCCCTAGCCTGGTTGCCTAAAGCAACACTTAGTTCTCGCCCATTTAGCAACTGCTTGATCGACCAATATATGAGGTAGTGCGTGCGCAACTGATGCGTGGAAAGTTCCCGAATCACTGCTAGATATGGAACGCCCCTGTCATCACCCTGATCTTCTGTACGAGAGGAAGCAAGAATTCCAGCAATGTACTCAGATGCGACGTTGTCCTCGCAAAAGGCGCCTTCGTCTAGAACATTACGAAGGACACGAGGGCTCACGTCACCGGGCTTGTCAAGTTTCGCACCCAGCTTGCGTTTCGCGCGAAGAAAGATGTCTGTTAGATTGATATTGCACTTCTCGGTGAAGTTCCTTAGCTCTCCACCAAGGTAGTCGAATGTGGAACCAAGTAATTTACCGGCAAGCTCCTTCGAGGCCCAGGCAGTTGTACCAATCTCGGCTAATTCGGTGATCTGTTTTAGGTCAGTCATGGAAGGCTAGCCTACGTGTGTTCTACCAGTATCGGCCCGATGATGACAGCGATTATTCAAAAGCGAAAAGATTACGCCCTCTACAAATTCACCCACACGCTCTTCGTCTGTGTGTACTTCTCCAACGCGTCGCGTCCCTGATCACGGCCGAAGCCGGATTCTTTGAACCCGCCGAAGGGTAAGGCCGGGTCGTAGAGGTTGTAGGTGTTGACCCAGACGGTGCCGGCTTTGATCGATTTGGCGATGCGGTGGGCTTTGGAGATGTCGCGCGTCCAGACGGCGGCGGCTAAGCCGTAGACCGTGGCGTTGGCTTTGGCGACGGCATCCTCGGCGTCCTTGAAGCGGATCGTGGCCAGGACGGGGCCGAAGATTTCTTCTTTGGCGATGCGGTGATCGACTTCGACGTCGTCGAAGATGGTCGGCTTGACGAAATAGCCTTTGCCGGTGCCGATGTCGGCGCGCTCGCCGCCGGCGACGAGCTTCGCGCCGTCGCTCTTGCCTGCTTCGATGTAAGACAGGACGGTTTCCATCTGTTCTTTGGAGACGATCGCGCCGAGGCGGGTTTTCGGGTGGAGAGGATCGGCGGCCACCATCTTGTTGGCGCGCTCGGTCACCTTCGCCATCAACTCGTCGTGCGCCGATTCTTCGACCAATAGTCGCGAGCCGGCGGCGCAGACCTCCCCTTTTCCGTAGAAGATTGCGTTCAGCGCGCCGCGGGCAGCGGCTTCGAGATCGGAATCGGCGAAGACGACGTTCGGCGATTTGCCGCC
>Ga0068854_100000380_pt1 | contig 28213 bp, 24 predicted proteins | sample KBSCornC42_FD_66590 | JGI IMG/M metagenome (GOLD analysis project Ga0068854, IMG submission 66590) | Corn rhizosphere microbial communities from Kellogg Biological Station, Michigan, USA - KBS Corn C4-2 | ecosystem: Host-associated > Plants > Roots > Rhizosphere > Soil ... | reverse complement strand
CTCGATTGATAGAGGCGTTTACGGCAGGATTGAGGAGCGCGACCGAGGGCCAGTGCCGCTCAGTCTGGGCTGCAACCTCAGTCCGCTACGATCGCGCGCCACTCCGCAAATTCGGTGTAATCGAACGGTTCGGATAGCAGCAGCCCCGCCTGATCGTCGCGCCACCAGCGCACGGTGGCGGCACGCGGAGCCAGGCCCGGAAGCGCGATTGCACAGGGCGCCCCGGCATGGAGCGGATCGCGCGCGTCGATCTGCACGCCCGCTTGCGAAATATTGCCGATGCGGACCGCCCGCTCCTCGCTCCCGAGCTTCAACAAGCCGTTCATGTCGACATTCAGCCGCGGAGGGCGAAGCGCGCCCACGCGCTCGTCGAATGAGCAGTGCGCCAGCATCGCAGCCATCGGCATCGGCTCGTCGAACGATACCCCGATCATGTCGGGTTCGGCCCAGGCGATGTTCCCGCAGAGTTTATGGCCGGTACGCACTTCGATCTCGACATGCGTGCCCGGTTCCACAGGAATATAGATTTCAGCCTTGAGCCCCTCGGTCGAGATATCGCGCACCAGGCACATTTCCTCGCGGCCCGCGCCGAGCCGGATCTTGGCGATCTGCATCACCGCAGTGTGGCGGACGCTGCGCCGGCGCTCCTGCACCGGTTCCTCCACAATCGCTTTAACCCTGGAAAAGAACAACGCTCACTCCGCGGCCGCCGGGCTGGGGCAGCATTGATGCCTGACCAACCTGTAACCATTCCCGCCTCAACATCGTTGGCGGCAAATTAACGATCATTGTTCCGGTGCCGTCCTCGAAACGATCGAGCCGCGGAATCAGCCGCGAAACTCAGCGGATGCTGGCGCGCCACTGCGAAAAGGTGGGATAGTCGAACGGTTCGGTCAGCATCAGGCCGGCCTCGCCCTCGCGCCACCAGCAGACGGATGCGGCACGGGCAGGCAGGCCCGACAAGGCAACCGAGCAGGCGGTGCCGGGGCGAAGCGGCTGAGGTGCAGCGACCTGCATCCCTGCCTGGGAAATGTTGGCGATGTTCACCATCGTTGCCGCCGAGCCGATACGCAGCAAGCCGCGCAGATTGACCTTAAGGCGCGGTGGACGCAGGCTGCCGCCGTTTACCTCGAACGAGCAATGCGCCAGCATCGCCGCAGCCGGGATCGGCGCATCGAAAGCAACGCCGACATCCTTATCCGCAACCCACACGATTTTTCCGCTGACGGTGTGCGCGGTCCGCAATTCGATATCGATCGGCGCGCCCCGCTCGAGCGGAATATAGACCTCCGCCTTCAACCCTTCGGCCGAAATGTCGCGCAGCAGGCACAATTCCTCGCGCCCCGATGCCAGCCTTATCTTTGCGACTTGATTGACGACGGCGTGGCGGACGCTGCGGCGACGTTCCTCGACGGGGATTTCCGCGCTCGGACTTGGTTGGGAAATGAACACGAAAACTCCGCCAGTACAGTAGTTTGGTTCAGGATCATGGGCGGGAATCAATAACTTTTGACGGCCCAAACATGGCTGCCGAAAAATTAACGAGACTGGCGCATGTCGGGTGGCGCTTCCCCCGATGGAGATCAGCCTCTAGCCTCGCGCACGAGGATATCATGCCGTCACCCGCACCCCCGCCTTTGCCTGAAGAGGCTCTGGAAGAACGGTTCCTCGCCGCGACCGGACCGGGCGGGCAGAATGTCAACAAGGTTGCGACCGCCGTCCAGCTCAGGCTCGACGTCTATGCGCTGCGGCTGCCACCCGACGCGTTCGCGCGATTGAAGACGCTCGCCGGGAGCCGCTGGACACTCGATGGTGGCATCCTCGTCACGGCGCGCACCCATCGGACACGCGAAGCCAATCGCGAGGAGGCCCGCCGCCGGCTGGCCGAAATGGTGGCGCAAGCGCGCATCCGCCCGGAGCGGCGGATCAAGACCAAGCCGAGCAAGGCGGCAAAGGCCAAGCGGGTAGAGGCCAAGGCGCGCGCGGGCGCGGTCAAGAAAAACCGGGCGAAACCGCGGATCGACTGAATTCCTGCTGCATTCCTGCTGCGTCAGTCCAGCGGAAGGCGGAGCGACGCGGCCATGTCCCACAGGCCGAAAACAAACCGCCGCCCCTGCCAAAGCAGGGACGGCGGGAGAGGGTCTTGGAAGGAGAGGATGTTTACGCGACTTCGGCCATCTGGCCTTCGTTCGGTTCGCGCAGCACGTAGCCGCGGCCCCAGACGGTTTCGATATAATTCTCGCCGCCGCATGCCAGGCTGAGCTTCTTGCGCAGCTTGCAGATGAAGACGTCGATGATCTTGAGCTCGGGCTCGTCCATGCCGCCATACAGGTGGTTCAGGAACATTTCCTTGGTCAGCGTGGTGCCCTTGCGGAGCGAGAGCAGCTCCAGCATCGCATATTCCTTGCCGGTCAGGTGCACGCGGGCGCCATCGACCTCGACCGTCTTCGCGTCGAGATTGACCGCGAGCTTGCCGGTCTTGATGACCGACTGGCTGTGGCCCTTCGAGCGGCGGACGATCGCATGGATACGGGCGATCAGTTCCTCGCGGTGGAACGGCTTGGTGACATAATCGTCGGCGCCGAAGCCGAGCGCGCGAACCTTCGCGTCCATCTCGGCAATGCCCGAAAGAATGAGGACCGGAGTCTGGACCCGCGACGTGCGCAGCTTCTTCAGCACGTCATAGCCGGTCATGTCCGGCAGGTTGAGGTCGAGTGCGATCAGGTCGTAATCGTACAGCTTGCCGAGATCGAGGCCTTCCTCACCGAGGTCGGTCGTATAAACATTGAACCCTTCCGAGCTCAGCATCAGCTCGATCGAGCGGGCAGTCGTGGGATCGTCTTCGATAAGCAGTACACGCATGGCCAAAACCCCTGTCTCCTGGCGTGCCGGGACGGCACCCGTCCAATCCGTCAACGCGCTTGGTTACGAGCCTGGTAATGAAGGTTAAAGGTTAACAAGAGCCTAAACGTCTTAACCTTTCTTACGTGTCCGCTCCGTAACGGTCCAAAAATACCGGAAAACTGCCGATTCGGAGTCTTGATCGGCCAATCCGAATCGGACGCTGCCCCCATCATCAGCGCGTGCTCCGACTCTTCATCAGCGGCTGGATGCGCGTGCCGAAGGCGTCGACTCCCTCCAAAAAGTCGTCGAATGTCAGCAAGACGCCGCCGGTGTTGGGCACCTCGGCCATCTCGTCGAGCATCCGCGCGATGCTTTCGTAGCTGCCGACCAACGTCCCCATATTGAGATTGACCGCGCTTTCCCTGTCGGCGAGTTGACGGACGTTGGTGGTGGTGCTGGTCTTGTCGGCCGCGCCCTGTTCGCCCAGCCAGGCAATCGCCTCCTGATCCACACCTTCGCGGTAATGGACCCACTTGGCCATCGCCGCCTCGTCGGTTTCGGCCGCGATCACCATCACGAGCACGAACACCGACACGTCGCGCCCGGTCTTCGCGGTCGCGAGTGCGAGCCGCTCATTGTTGAAGGCGAAGGCCGTGGGCGTGTTGACGCCTTTACCCAGACAGAAAGCGTAATCCGCATATTGTGCCGAAAAAGCGAGGCCCGCGTCGGACGAGCCCGCGCAGATGATCTTGATGTCGCCCTCCGGCTTGGGCCGGACGCGGCAATCATCCATCTGATAATAAGTGCCTTTGAAGTCGGAGACGCCCGTCGCCCACAATTCGCGCAGGATGCCGGCATATTCGCTGAGCATGTCATACCGATTGCGGAAATGCTCATCGCCCGGCCACATCCCCATCTGGCTATATTCGGGTCGCTGCCAGCCGGTGATCAGGTTGAGGCCAAAGCGCCCGTGGCTGATAGAATCGATCGTGTTGCACATGCGCGCGGCAAAAGCGGGCGGGATCACCAAGGTCGGACAGGTCGCGTAGATCTTGATCTTGTCGGTGACCGCGGCGAGCCCCGCCATGAGCGTGAAGCTCTCTAGCCCATATTCCCAGAATTCGGTTTTGCCGCCGAAGCCTCTGAGCTTGATCATCGACAGCAGGAAATCGAGCCCGTGCGCTTCCGCCTTGAGCGCGATCTGCTTATTGAGGTCGAAGCTCGGCATATATTGCGGGCTGTTCTCGCTGATCAGCCAGCCATTGTTGTTGATGGGGATGAACACGCCGACCTGCATGGGACCTACTCCTCGATGAGTGCCTTCCCCGCCAGCCAGGCGAGTGCGAATTGATGGAAGCTTTCGGGGTCGGTGACGTTACAGGCGTGCCCGCCCCAGCGCATCGTCACCTCGGTACCGCCGTTGAAGGGCGAAAGATGGTCGACGATCCGGGTCGAGGCGATTGACGGCACCAGCACGTCGTCGCTCGCGCACACCGCCAGCAACGGCGTGCCGATCTCGCCGACGCGATCGAGGATGTCGAAGGCGCGCGCGGCCGCGATCCGTTTCTCCAGCGTCGCCGCGGCGGGGAAATGTTCGACCGTCGCGCGCGCCATAGCCGCCACATCCTCTTCGTGCAGCGCGATCCAATCGGCGGGAAAGAGGAAGATCGATTGCGCGTCCGCATAGGCTTGCGGACCACCCGCGCCCAGCAGCCGCAGCCGCGCGTCGAAGCAACGCCCGGTATGCGGCTCCAGCTTCGCCCACCCGTTGATCACCATCAGCCGCCGCAACCGGGTACGCGCCTTGAGCGCGATCGCCATCCCGATCATCCCACCGATCGCATGGCCCACGAAATGCGCGCGGTCGATGGCGAGCGCGTCCATCAGCGCGATCACGTCGTCGGCCATATCCTCGATGCTGACCGTCTCGGGCAGGGCCGGATCGCTGCGGCCGGTGCCGCGATGGTCGTAGACAAGGACGCGGAAATGCTCGGCGAACGCCTCGATATTGGGGCGCCAATAATGCGCCGAACCGCCAAGGCCAGGGGAGAGGATGAGCGGCTCGGCCGCAGGGGGCCCGTAAAACTCGTAGTGGAGCCCTGTCGCTTCAGGCACCGATATGCGCCACGGACGCGATCTCTACGAGGCAATCGGGCTTCACCAGCTCGCACTTGATGCAATAGCGCGCAGGCTTCTGGCCCGGAAAATAGTCCGCATAGACCGCATTGAAGGCCGCATAATCCGCCAGGTCCTTGAGGAAGATGTGGTTCATCGCGACATCTGCCATCGTGGCGCCGGCAGCCTCGAGCGTGGTCTTTATCACCTCAAGCACGTGCCGCGTCTGCGCGGCGGCATCACCCACATGCAGCACCGTGCCGCCTTCGCCCAGCGCCAGCACCCCCGATACGTAGACCGTATTTCCCGCCTTCGCCCCCGCCGAATAGGGCGCGATAGGGGTAGGAAATTGGGGCGGATTGATCGCCTCGAACGGCATCTTACTCTCCTTCTATCTGCCCGAAACTGCCGCAGAAATCGGCGACGGTGGAAACCCAGCCGAAGAATTTCTCGACATTGTAGACGGTCGCGGCTTGCGTGAATTCGGGCCCGAGATGATGGGTCGCATCCTCCAGCATCACGCCGAAATATTCGAGGTGAAAGCCGTCGCGCAGCGTGCTTTCGACGCACACATTCGTGGCGATGCCGACGAAGACGATGTTGCGGATGCCGCGCGCGCGCAGAATCTGGTCGAGCTGCGAATTGAAGAATGCCGAATAGCGCGTCTTGTGCAGCTTTATGTCGCCCGGCTTGGGCGCGAGCGCGTCGACCAGCTCGTAATCCCAGCCGCCGCGTGCGAGCAGCTGGCCGTTCAATTCGGGCCGCGCGCGCATCGTCTTCAGCGCGTTGGATTTATGATAATTGGGCGATCCCGGCCCGCCCGCCTCGACATAGTCCGGGTCCCAGCCATTCTGCAGATAGATGACCTGCACGCCCGCCGCACGCGCGGTTTCCAGCACGGTCGCGATCTTTCCGATCGTACCGGCCGCACCGGCAATGTCGAAACCCGCCAGATCGACATAACCGCCGGCCGAGGCATAGGCATTCTGCATGTCGATCACGACCACCGCGGTCTGATCGGCGGCAAGCCGGATCGGCTCGGGTCTTGCGGGTAAAGTGACCATCCGTTCCGAGGACGGACAGGCGGGTTCGACGATGCCGCCGCTCTGCTGCATTGGCGCGATGGTGGCGCGTTCGAGTCCGCTGCGCAAGTTATTGTCGCGAATGAGAGCGGAAGTTGCGCGGACGCCTCCCCGCCGTCACTCGGAAGCTAGGGAGTGGGAAGGATCATTCGTATCGGAGCGCCAGGATCGGGTTCGCCCGCGCGACGCGGAAGGCGTGGCTTGCGATCGTGGCAATGGCGATGCCGAGCGCGAGCGCGCCCGCGAGCAGGAACGGTGTCGGCCCCAACCCGATGCGCTCGTCGAACTTGTTGAGCCAGTCACGCATCACCCACCAGGCGACGGGCCATGCGATCATATTCGCGATCAGCACCGGCCGGCTGAACTGCCAGACAAGCAGCTGGACGATATCGCGGGTGCGAGCGCCCAATACCTTGCGGATGCCGATCTCCTTCGTCCGGCGCTCCGCGGTGAAGGCGGCGAGCCCGAACAGGCCGAGGCAGCCGACCACCACGGACAGCACCGCAAAACCCGCAAACAACTGTCCGCGCGCGCTATCCTGCTTATATTCGTCGCGGATCAGATCGTCGGCGAAATCGCCCTTGAACGGCACCTGCGGCAGCAACCGCTGCCACACCGTCTGGACGCGATCACGGATGACGTTCGGCGCGACGCCGGCGAAGCGCACCTCCAGCCCATTATAGCCGCTCTTCTGCATGACATACATGATCGGCTGCAGCGGATCGTGGACCGAACGGAAGCGCGCATCAGCGACCACGCCGATGATCGTCGCCGGCACCAGCCCGCCGACCTCGTCCACGGTGACGCCAGCCTGGATATTCTTGCCAACCGCCTCCTGTGGCGTGCGGAAGCCCAGCCTTTTGGCAGCGGACTCGGTCACGATGATATTGATGCCACGCGCGACCAGCGCCCGCTCGGCCTTGAGATCGACAGGAAACGGCGTGGTCGCGTCATCGCGGGGGCGCAGATCCGAGAAATCCCGCCCGGCGAGCAGCTTCATCCCCATCGTCGGAAAAAAGCCGCTCTGCACGCCGTAAACGCCGAGCAGGATCGATGAGGGATTGCCCGGCAGAAAAGCGCTGGTCGTTGAATTGTTGCCGGGCGCCACGCCGATTCCGGTCAGCGCGGCCGATTGGACGCCCGGGACGCGGCGCACCAGGTCCGCCAGCCGCAATTCGCTGCCGTTCGTACCCTTGTAATTGAGGTTGCCGACCTGCAGCAGCCCGTCGCGGTTGAAACCCTGATCGACCGTCCGCGCATAGAGCGTCTGGGTGTAGATCACGATCGTGCAGACGATCAGCGCAATCGACACCGCGAATTGCCCAATCACCAATGCATTGCGCAACCGCCCCGAGCCTTGCGCATCCGCTCCGGATTTGTTGGCGCGCAGCACGCGCGCGGGTTCGAAGCGCGAAAGATAGAGTGCCGGATAGATACCGCCAGCAGCGCCCACCAAAAGGATCAGCGCCAGCAATTGCGGGAGCACGCCGGCCCAGCCGAAATAATGGAGCGAAATATCGGAATCGAGGAATTGGTTGAACGCAGGCAGCAGCAATTCGACCAGCGCCAGCGCGATCACCATTGCTATCGCCGCAACCAGGATCGATTCGCCGAGGAATTGCGCGATCAGCTGGCCACGCGTCGCGCCCAGCACCTTGCGCAGCGCCACCTCGCGCGCCCGCTGCGAGGCGCGCGCCGTGGCGAGGTTGGTGAAGTTCACGCACGCCATGCCGAGCACCATGAAGGCGATGACGCCGAAGGTAGTCACCGTGCGCAGGTCATTGCCCGGCTTCATCGAAGCCTGTTGCGCCCGGCCCAGATGCACGTCGCGCAGATTGACCAGTTTCCAATCCTCATTGGTGCCGGGATTGATGCGCTCGCCATTGGTGACGTCGTCCGGAATGTTGCGCTTTTCCCATGCCGGCAGCTGCGCATTTATCTGCGCGGCATCCGCGCCGGGGCGAAGCTTGACGTAAAACCAGCCGTTCTGGTTGTTCCAGTTGGTCATCTGCTGGCGGCGATCCGCAAATTGCGTATCGGGATCGAAGCGCGCGACGACGTTCGCCGAAAAATGGCTGTTCTTCGGAATGTCCTTGAACACGCCGGTGATGCGATAATCGACATTGCCGGTGTTGAGCACCATCGTCAGCGTCTTGCCGACCACGTCGACTGTACCGAAGCGGCGTAGCGCCTCGCTCTCGCTCAGCGCCATCGAGCTGGCGTCGTCGAGCGAATGATGCGGGTCACCCCGCACGAATGGCACCTGCAATATGTCGAACAGATTGCCGTCGACCATGCGCACATATTGCGTCGCCTTGGCGACTCCGTCCTGCAGGATGACCGGACCGAACGACCAGACGTAGACCAGCTTCTCGACCTGCGGAAAATCCTTCTGCAGCGCGCGCCCGGCAACGAAAGCGGCCATCTGGAGATGCATCTCCTCTGTGCCCTTGGCGTCGGCCTTATAGTCGGTCTGGAACTGGTAGGCGCGGTCCGCCTCCTTCATCCACGTGTCGTAATTCAGCTCGTAGCGCACGTAGAGCAGGATCATCACCGCCGCGGCCAGGCCGAGCGCCAGCCCGAAGATGTTGATGAAGGCGTAGGTTCGGTTCTTCGCCAGCGCCCTCAGGCCCACGATCACGTAATTATGCAACATTCGAGCTATCCCCAATTCTATCGTTGTTCGACGGCCTATTCGTATCGAAGCGCCAAAATCGGATTTGCCCGCGCAACGCGGAAGGCATGGCTGGCGATCGTCGCGATCGCGATGCCGAGCGCCAACCCGCCGGCCAGTAGGAACGGTGTCGGACCCAGCCCCACGCGCTGGTCGAACTTGTTCAGCCAGTCGCGCATCACCCACCAGGCGACGGGCCAGGCGATCATGTTCGCGATCAGCACCGGCCGGCTGAACTGCCACACCAGCAATTGGACGATGTCGCGGGTGCGTGCGCCGAGCACCTTGCGGATACCGATCTCCTTGGTCCGGCGTTCGGCGGTGAAGCTGGCGAGCCCGAACAGGCCGAGGCAACCAACGACCACCGACAGCAAGGCGAAGCCCGCGAACAGCTGCCCGCGCGCCGTATCCGCCTTATATTCGTCGCGCAGTATCTCGTCGGCGAAATCGCCCTGGAACGGCACCTGCGGAACCAGCCGGTTCCAGACCCTCTCGACCTCGTCGCGCAGCTTGTTCGGCGCGATGCCCGCATAACGAATGTCGATATGCGTGAAACCGTTCTTCGCCATCAGGAAGATGATCGGCTGGAGCGGATCGTGCATCGAACGGAAGCGCGCATCCTGCACCACACCGATGATCGTTGCGGGAACCAAGCCGATCTCGCGCAGCGTGAGGCCCGCCATGACGTTCTTGCCGACAGCTTCCTGCGGCGTGTGGAAACCGAGCCGTTTCGCGCCGCTGTCGCTGATCACGATATTGGCGCCCCGCGCCGCGAAGGCCCGCTCAGCATCCTTATCGATCGGGAAGGGCGTGGTCGCGTCGTCGCGTGGGCGATTCGGGTCGAAGTCGCGTCCGGCCAGCATCTTCATTCCCATCGCGCGGAAGAATCCGTCCTGGACGGGATAGTTGCCGAGCGAGATGGAAGCGGTGCTGCCGGGCAGGAAAACGCCGGTCATATTATTGTTGTTGGGCTGGATCGCGATGCCGGTCGCCGCGGCCGCCTGTACGCCCGGCAGGCGCCTTATCTGATCGACCAGCCGCAGCGTGACCTTGTCCACGCCTTGCGCACTCAGGTTGCGGACCTGGAACAGACCTTCGCGTTGATACCCCTGGTCGACCGTGCGCGCGTAGACCGTCTGCGCATAGATCACGATCGTGCAGATGATTAGCGCGATCGACACCGCGAACTGGCCGATTACCAGTACGTTGCGCAGCGCGCCCGACCCCTGCGCATCGGCTGCCGATTTGTTCGCGCGCAGTACCCGCGCGGGCTCGAACCGTGAGAGGTAGAAGGCCGGATAGACGCCGCCTGCCGCACCCACCAGCAGGATCAGGCCAAGCAGATAGGGCAGCACCGTCTCCCGCCCGAAATAAGAGAGCATGATCTGCGCATCGAGGAAACTGTTGAACCACGGCAGCAACAGCTCGACCACTGCCAGCGCGATCACCATCGCGATCCCCGCCACCAGGACGGATTCGCCGATGAATTGGGCGATCAACTGGCCGCGCGTCGCGCCCAGCACCTTGCGCAGCGCCACCTCTCGCGCGCGCTGCGAGGCGCGCGCCGTGGCGAGATTGGTGAAATTCACGCACGCCATACCGAGCACCATCAGCGCTATCAGGCCGAAGGTGAGAACGGTGCGCTTTTCGTTGATCGGCTTGATGCCGAAACGCTGACCCTTGCCCAGATGGACGTCCCGCACATTGACCAGGGCGAAATCCTGCAAGTCGCCCTGGTTGGTGCGCTCCCCATTGGTGACGTCGTCGGGGATATTGCGCTTCTTCCACGCGGGGATTTGCGCGTTGATCTCGTCCGCGGACGCACCCTTGCGCAGCTTCAGATAATACCAGCCGCCCTGACTGCCCCAATTGGTCAGGAAATTGCCGAACTGGATGAACTCGGCCTGCGGATCGACCCGCGCCACTATGTTGGCGGCGAACTGGCTGTTCTTGGGAATGTCCTTGAATACGCCAGTGATGCGATAATCGACATTTCCCTGGTTGAGCTCGAGCGTCAGGGTCTTGCCGATCACATCGATCGTGCCGAAGCGGCGGATCGCCTCGCTTTCGCTGATGGCCAGCGAATGCGTGTCGTCGAGCACATGTGCCGGATTGCCGCGTACGAACGGGAATTGGAGGATGTCGAAGATATTGCCGTCGACGACACGGACCTCCTCCGTGTTCTTCGCGACGCCGTCCTGGAGGATCACCGGGTTATCGGATTTAATGTAGACGAGCTTCTCGATCTGCGGAAAATCCTTCCTGAGCGCCTGGCCGGCGACGAACGGACTCATCTGCATGGGCATCGCCTCGGTGCCCTTCTTGTCGGCCTTGTAATAATCCTGGAGCTGGAATGCCTGCTCCGCGCTCGGCAGCGATGCGTCGTAGCTCATCTCGTAGCGCACATAGAGCAGGATCAGCACCGCCGCCGCGAGACCCAGCGCCAGCCCGACGATGTTGATGAAGGCATAGGTCTTGTTCTTGGCCAGTGCCCGAAGACCGACGATGAGATAATTGCGGATCATGACGCTATCCTATTCGTAGCGGAGCGCGTGAACGGGGTTGGTGCGGGCGACGCGCAGCGTGTGACCGATGACCGTGATCAGCGCGATGCCGAGCGCGAGCGCGCCCGCCAGCGCGAAAGGCGTGATGGTGAGCGGGATGCGCAGATCGAACTGATTGAGCCAGTCGCGCATCGCCCACCAGCCGATCGGCCAGGCGATAAGATTGGCGACCACGACCGGCTTCAGGAACTGCCAGGCGAGCAGGCGCACGATGTCGAGCACCGTCGCGCCCAGAACCTTGCGGATGCCGATTTCCTTGGTCCGCCGCTCGGCCGCATGCGCGGCAAGCGCATACAGACCGAGGCAGGCGATCAGGACTCCCAGCAGTGCGAAAGCGGCAAACAGCACGGTGCGGCCACGCTCGCCAGTATAGGCTTCATGCGTGATATCGTCGGCAAAGCGCGCTTCGAACGGGATTTCCGGCTCGAACCGGCGCCAGACCTTGGTCAGGGCGCCCATCACCGCGCTGGGTCGCGCGGCGCTGAAGCGCACCAACACCTGCGCGCTGCCGGTGGGGTCGTAGATATAGACGGTCGGCTCGACCGGATCGCGCGCGGTCCGAAAACGTATGTCCCCGACCACACCGACGATGGTGGCCGGCACCATCTCAAACCCGTCGAAAGCCACCTCGATTGTCTGGCCGAGCGCGGCGCGTGGTGCGCGGAAGCCGAACTTGGCGGCCGCCGCACGGTTGATGACCACGTTCAGTCCGCGTTGTTTCAGCACCGTGGCGCCAGCATCGCTCGTGCGATCCGCGGCCAACCGATCGCCAAGCAGGCGCCCGCCGAGAAGCTCGACGCCCGTGGTCGCAAGGAAGTCCGCGTCCACGTTGACGCCCGTCATAGTGATATATTGGTCGGACCCGGGCACGCGTGTCAGGCGTGGGGACGGCCCGACGGCGCCGAGGCTGAGGTTGCTCCGGCCAACCATCGTCACGCCCGGAATGGAAAGCATCGCCGCGCGCGCTGCGACATATTCATTACCCTGGGCAAAGCGCCAGGCATTGCCGATCTGAACCAGCCCATCACGGCGATAGCCGGGATCGACCCGCTCCACGAAACGGGTCTGCGACCAGATGACGACAGTGCTGACGATCAGGCCGATCGCGATCGCGAACTGCACGATCACGAGCAACGTACGCAGGAGCCCGCTATGGGCGGTCTCCGCCGATCCACGGTTGGAATGCACGACGGGCGCTGGTTTGGCGCGACTGACCGAGATGGCCGGATAGAGGCCGCCTGCCAGCGCAGTGACGGCAAACAGGGCTGCCGCCGGCGGCAATATGCCGTGCGCGCTGAGATAGGCGATGCGCATTTCAGCGCCGACCGCCTGGCCGATCCACGGCGTCACCAATTCGGCGATCGTGAGCGCGATCAGCGCGGCGGCGGCGGAGATGATCATGCTCTCGACCAGGAACTGACCGACAAGCTGCCCCCGGGATGCGCCGAACACCTTGCGCAGCGCGACTTCGCGGGCACGCTGGATCGCTTGGGCGGTATTCAGATTCACGAAGTTCACGATCGCCATCAGCAGCGTGAGCAGCGCCACGATGGAGAAGGTCACCAGCGCACGGGCGTCTCCACCCGGCCTCAGTGCCCCCAATTGTGCGGTTCCCAGATGCAGGTCGACGATCGGGACAAGCTTGAATTCGAACACACCCGCAGCCGCGAGCGACACCATTTTTCCGTTGATCATTACGGGGGTCATCGAACGCCCAGCCCAAGCGGGGAGGCCGGCATTTACCTTGGCACCGTCAGAGCTGTGGTGAAGCTTCACATAATGCTGCAGGGCTAATGCGCCCCAGCCGCGCTCGCCTTCGGGAACCTGGTTAAAATCACGCCGAAACAGGATCCCCAAATGCAGGCTGCTATTGTGCGGCAGGTCCCGCAGCACTGCGCCGACGCGATAAGCTCGCTTGCCCGCACCCGCTCCGAGATTCAGCATCCGGCCGAGTGCGTTTGTCGTACCGAACAAGCGCACCGCATCGCTCTCGGTCAGCGTGATCGTGTTGGTATCGAGAAGCGCCGTGGCGGCGCTCCCTTGCGCGAAGGGCAGCGCGAAGACCCTGAAGAATTCGGGATCGACGGTGGTTACATCGAGAAAGACCGGCTGGCCGTCTCGTTCGACGACCGTTTTCCCTGCGGCGACCGAAGTAATCGCCTCAATTTGCGGGAAGCCCCCCGCCAGTTGCTCGTATATCGGGAACGGGCTTGCTTGCGAGTGGACGTCCGGCTGGCCGGGCGGATGCACCGTTACCTGGACCTGAAACACGCGCGCGCTGTCGGCCAGCCAGCTATCGTAACTCCGTTCGTAGCGAACATAATTGAGGATCATCAGGCAGCCGGCCAAGCCCAGCGCAAGACCGCCGATATTGATCGCGGACTGGGCGGGATGTCGCGCCAGCATTCGGATCGCAATCGTCAGATAGTTGCGCCACATCGGCCTGCTGCTCCCATCTTGTCATGAGGGCCTCCGCTTCTCGCCCGGCAAAGCCGGAAGGGACGCGAAGCCGCGAAGGCCCTCGCTCATCCCTCCGCTGACCACGGAGGGCGTTCAAATCAGGCCGCGCGCTTGCGTTCGGCCAGCACCTGCCCGTCGAGCATGTTGACGACGCGGCCTGCATAATCGGCGTGGCTCGGCGAGTGCGTCACCATCACCACGGTCGTGCCCTCGCGATTGAGCGCCTGGAGCATCCGCATCACCTCTTCGCCATGATGCGTGTCGAGGTTGCCGGTCGGCTCGTCGGCCAGGATCAGGTCAGGGTTGCCAACCACCGCGCGCGCCACCGCGACGCGCTGCTGCTGACCGCCCGACAATTGGCTGGGGCGGTGGTCGGCGCGATGCGCGATCCCGACCTTGTCCATCACCGCATCGACCCGCGCGCGCCGCTCGGCGGCACCGATGCCGTGGTAGAGCAGAGCAAGTTCGACATTTTCGCGGACCGACAATTCATCGACCAGATTGAAGCTCTGGAAGATGAAGCCGATGTGCCGCTTGCGCACGTCGCTCAGCTTGGCCTCGCTCAGCCCGGCGACCTCCTTTTCGCCAAATTTATAGGAGCCGGAGGATGGGCTATCGAGCAGGCCCAATATGTTGAGCAAGGTCGACTTGCCGCAACCCGACGGCCCCATGATCGCGACGAACTCGCCGTCCATGATATCGAGATCGATCGAATCCAGCGCGGTCGTCTCGACCGTGTCGGTGCGGTACACCCGGGAAAGATTACGCAGCGTCAGCATCGATTAGTCCTCTCGGCTTAATTCGTGATGTCCAGCCGATCCTTGTCGGCGAAACCGGTGTAGGGAGAGGTGATCACCTTCTCGCTGGGATCGAGCCCGTCGAGCACCTCGATAAAATCCTGGTTGCGGCGGCCGAGATGAACCTGGCGCTTGACCGCGTGGCGGCCGTCGGGTGCGACCACGAACACCCAGCTTCCGCCGGTATCATTGTAGAAGGCGCCGTTAGGCAGCAGCCGCGCAGGCGTGGGGTCGCCAAAGGTTAGCCGCGCCTGCAAGGTCTGGCCGCGCTGGATACCCTTGGGCTCGTCGCCGGTGAACCAGAGGTCGGCCTCGAAGATGCCGTTCTTCACCTGCGGATAGATGCGTGCGACCTTCAATTTGTAGGTTTTGCCCGCATAATCCACCGTCGCAATCTGGCCGGGCTGGACGCGGCCGAGATAGAATTCATCGACCTGCGCGCGCAGCTTATTGTGCCCCGGGCTGTCGATCTGGCCGATGCGCTCGCCCCGGCTCATGCTCTGGCCGATCTGGATCGAGAAAGCGGAAAGCTGGCCGTCCACCGGCGCGCGCAGGTTAAGCTGGTCGAGATTGTTGCGGGCGATACCGAGCGCGCCCTGAAGCGTATTGGCGGTAGCGCGCATCTGCGAAAGCTGGTTCGACTGCAGCCGGCTTTCGGCGGCCTGGGTGACGCGCGCGTCGGCAAGCCGCCGCTGCGCTGCCAGCAGATCGTCACGCGTGTCGTTGAACACCTTGCCCGCGACGAAGCCGCGCTGTGCGAGCGGGGCCTGCAAATCATAGAGGCGTCTGGCCTTGGCATATTCGTTCTCAGCCGCGGTTACGGCCTGATTGTTCTGCGAACGCGTCTGCTCCCGGCTGAGTTCGGTGAGCTGTAGGTTGTAGATTTGCTGCGCGACATCGGTCTGCGAACGCAAGGTAGAGAGCTGAAGATCGGCGTTGGTCAGCACCGCGAGCAGCTGGCCCTTTTTCACGAACGCGCCATCCTCGACCAGAATCTTGTCGATCCGTCCTCCCTCGACTGCGTCCAGATAGACGGTCAGCAATGGCGTCACGAGCGAGCGCAGGGGCAGGAAATCGTCGAAGGTTCCGTTGCGAACCTCGGAGATGGTCAAGCGGTCTGATTGCACCGATTGGCTATTTCCGCGCGGCGCGAGATACCAGGCCATCACAAGCAGCAGAGCGACCGCAGCCCCCGCCGCATATTTGGCCCAGCCGGGCAGCCTCTTCTTCTCGATGACTCGATCCATACCGCCCGGAAGCAGCTTGTCCGCGTCATTTTTCATGGGAACCACACTCATGAAGATGTCCTAAGCAGAGATCGTGCCAGAGGTTGTTCACGGAAGCGAAAGCTTTGCCTGTATCGTCCGCCTGTCCGATTTCGGACACCGGAGTGTCCGCGAGCGGACAGGCGCCGGACACAAGCCATTTAGCGCGATGCCAACTGAGCGGCCTGACCCTGCATCGTGCGACGCAGCAGATCATGCGCGCTGGCGACGGTTTCACGGCGGCAGGCTTCCGTGGTGGTGATGTTAGCATTCTCGATCCAGCACACCGTGCGCGCGGCATGACTGATGCGGCCATCGAGCGTGGCGCGGCCTGCTGCGGTCGAAAGATCGAGATCTCCATAGCGCACGTGCGCGGTGGCGGCATCGACGGGCGAACTGGCCATTACACTTACGCCGGTGGCGAGGATCGCGATGGCGAGGGCGAAGGGAGACGGGCGGTTCATAACCAAACTCCTGGGTAAAATCGGCGTCATTGCGACGTCCTCCTTTCCTCAGCATCGGCCGTGCCAACTCGTATATACGATTGATTTTTAAGAGATATCTAGGACAGGCCGGTAAATATCGGGCATCCGGAGCGGCCACTTCCGGACAGTATAGCGTCCGGGGGCGGACAGTTTTTGGCACGTTTGTTGATTGGGTCGTTGCCGAAAGCTAACGAACAGGTTTGGGGAGTGAGATGGCGGACAAACCCGCATTCGATCTGTGTGTCGTGATCGACGACGATGCCGACATCCTGCTGGCGGCGCGGCTGCTGCTGCGCGAGCTGTTCGCCGAAGTGGTCACGACGCCGTCCCCCGCACAAGCGCTGGAGGTGATTGCCGGGCGATCGCCCGACGCGATCCTGCTCGATGCCAATTTCATGCGCGGCGCGACGGACGGGCGCGAGGGCTTTCTCTGGCTCGGCCGCATCCTTGAGAAGGACCAGGACGCCGTGGTGGTGCTGATCACCGCGCATGGTGGCGTGCAGATCGCGGTCGAGGCGATGAAGCAGGGCGCGACCGATTTCGTGTCGAAGCCGTGGAACAACGAACGGCTCCTGGCAACAGTCCGCACCGCCGCCGCCTTGCGCCGCCAGCGCCGCGCCACTGATGTCGAGAAGGCCAAAGCGGAGGCGATCGCTACGCCGGCCTCGGGTGAGATACCGCTGCTCGGCGAAAGCGCGGCGATGCGCCGAGTGCTCGCGCTGATCGAGCGCGCCGCGCCAACGCAGGCCAATGTGCTGATCACCGGCGAGAATGGGACCGGCAAGGAGCTGGTCGCTCGCGAGATCCATCGCCGCTCGCACCGCGCGGGAAAAGTGATGCTCTCGGTCGATCTCGGCGCGATCGCGGAGAATTTGATCGACAGCGAGCTGTTCGGCCACGTCAAAGGCAGCTTCACCGATGCGCGTGCCGACCGGATCGGCCGCATGCAGGCGGCCGACGGCGGCACGCTCTTCCTTGACGAGGTCGGCAATCTGCCGCTCCATCTCCAGCCGAAATTGCTGACCGCCCTGGAGCAGCGCCAAGTGACCCCGGTCGGTGCCAACAGGCCAATACCGATAGACATCCGCGTCGTGTCGGCGACCAATTTGCGGCCCGAACAGATCGAGGATCCGAACCACTTCCGCACCGATCTCCTGTTCCGCCTCAACACGGTCGAGATCGAGCTGCCGCCACTGCGCGAGCGCCCCGAGGACGTGCCTTTGCTGCTCGAGCATTTCCTCACCCTTTATGCGCGCAAATATGGCAAGCCCGCGCGCGCCTTGCCGGCATCGGTACTCGCGCAGCTTGAGCGTTACGATTGGCCAGGGAATGTTCGCGCGCTGCGCCATGCCGCCGAGCGCGCCGTGATCCTGGCCGAGGGCGACGCTTACACGGTTTCAGATTTCCCGCTGTCGCGCGCGCAGCCGTCTATCCGGATCGCTCCCGAGGCCCTGCCGCAAGCTGCGCCGGTAGATCCCGGCCTCAATCTGGGCAAAGCCGAGAAGCAGATGATCGAGCGCGCGCTCCAAAAGCATGCTTACAATATCTCGGCGGCCGCGGCCGAGCTCGGGCTGACGCGCGGATCGCTCTATCGGCGCATGGAGAAACATGGGCTTTGAGCGCAATTTCGCGGTCGGCTTCGGCTGGCGGCTGCTGCTGCTGCTCGCCACGGTAGCCGCGTTCGCGCTGACATGCTTCCAGCCAGGTCTCGCTGCCGCCCGGTTGGTGGCGGGCCTGCTCGCGGCCGGCGCTGCCTGGAGCCTTTGGTATTATATCGGCCGCACCAACCGCGAGGTGGCGCGGTTCGTCGAAGCGCTGCGCTATGGCGACTTCAACCAGGGTTTCGGCCGCACCGGCGGGGGCGGCTTCGACGAGCTCGGTCAGGCGCTGGGCGACGCGATGCGGCAATTGCGTGCCGAGCGCGCGCAGGCCAACGAGGAAGCACGCATCCATGCCGCGCTCGCCGATGAATCTCCCGCGGCGTTGCTGCTGGTCGACCATGACGATCGCGTAACCTTGTCCAACAAAGCCGCGCGCAAGCTGTTCAATCGGCTGGACGGGACCCGGATCGACGATTTCGCGCGTTACGGCCCTGATCTGGTGGCGGCATTGCGCGGCAGCGAGCCGGGGTCACGCAAGGTGGTGCCGTTGCGCGTCGACGATGCCGTGCAGCGCGCGATGGTCTCGCGCGCCGCGCTCGATCGGCTGGGACGAAGCCTCGCGATCGTCGCGGTCCAGCCGATTCAGCAGGAATTGTCCGCGGTCGAGCTCGCCGCGCAGGCCGACCTGGTGCGCGTGCTGACGCACGAGATCATGAATTCGATGACGCCCGTGGTCAGTCTCGCGGAAAGCGCGGCGCGGCTGATGGCCGATCTTCCGGACGAGCGACCGGAAATGGCGGATGCGCGCGCGGCTGTCGAGACACTGGCCCGGCGCGCGGCCGGCATCATGCATTTCGTCGAAGCCTATCGCGCCTTCAGCCGCGCGCCCGTGGTCGATCGCCGGCGCTTCGCCGCGCGCCCCTGGGCCGACGAATTGCATCGCCTGTTCGCGGCTTCCGACGCGGGGCGGGCCGTACCGCTGAGCCTGGAGATCGAGCCCGCCGATCTTCACCTCGATGCGGATCCCGACCTGCTCGCGCAGGTCGCGATAAACTTGCTCAAAAATGGAGCAGAAGCAGCGGCCGGTCATAGCGACACTCCTGCTATGAGCCTGTCGATCCGGTTGCTGCAGGGTGGGCGCACAATGGTTACGATCTGCGACAACGGTCCCGGCATTCCGCCCGAGCTCGCGGCCGAGATCTTTCTTCCCTTTTTCACGACCAAGAGTGGTGGGACAGGCGTGGGCCTAAGCCTTGCGCGCCGCATCGTCACCGCGCATGACGGCACGATCGCGGTTGGCCAAAGCAGCGAAGGGGCATGTTTCGAGATCGTGCTGTGACGGGCGCAAAGTCTTGAAATCGCGCGTCGCGTGGGTATCCAGCTAGGGTGCGCATGTCGCTGAAGCATGTCGCGGTCCCCGACGCGTGGTTCAACCGGCTGGTGATCGGCGGGGTTGCGCTGGGCTTTCTCGCATTGCTCGCGACCGGTCTGGCCGCCTATCAATCGGTGCGGGAAAACCAGTTCCACTCCAGCCGCGTGAATCACTCGATCAAGGTGGAACAAGCGATCGCCGATTTCCTCGCGGCGAGGGACCGCGCCGAACTCGGGCGCCGGGGCTATCTTCTGACGGGCATCGCGGCGCATGCTGAAACCTATTATGATGCGCGCAAGCGCCTCTTTCCTCTGCTCGCTCGCATTCGTGATCTCACGCGCGACAATCCGCGCCAGCAAGCCAATGTCGCGCGCCTGAGCGCGCTCACGCAAAGCGACCTCCCCTTTATGGATCGGTCGGTCGCCCTGGTTCGCAGCGGGCGGCGCGATGAGGGCGTGCGCCTGTTCCGGGACAGTGTCGGGCGGCGCGCGATAACGGTGCTGCGCGCGCAGGCCGCGGTGATGATCAATGAAGAAGATCGGCTACTCGCGATCCGCGACGCTGCCACCGCCGGATCGATCCGCTTATTCTATGTCACGGTCGCAGCGGCCGGGGCGATGCTCCTGTTGGTGGGCGCCGGATCGATCTGGGTGATCACGGGCTATACGCGCAGCCTCGCCGCGTCGCGCGATGTATTGCGACTGCTCAATACCGACCTCGAGGGCGCGGTGCGCGAGCGCACCACCGATCTCCAGCGCGCCAATGACGAGATCCAGCGCTTTGCCTACATCGTCAGCCACGACCTGCGCTCGCCGCTCGTCAACGTAATGGGCTTCACCTCGGAACTCGAAAGCGCGGCTCAAAGGCTGCGCGCGATGATGGACAAGGTCGATGCCGAAGCACCGCATCTGGCGGACAAGGACGCCCGGATCGCCGCGAACGAGGATCTGCCCGAGGCGATCCGCTTCATTCGCACCTCCACCGAGAAGATGGACCGGCTGATCAACGCGATCCTGCGGCTGTCGCGCGAGGGGCGCCGCCAGATCACGCCCGAAAAGCTCGACATGAATGCGGTTTTTCGGGGCATCGCGGACACGCACCGCCACCAGTTGGATGAGAAAGAGGTGGATTTCTCGATCGCGTCCAGGCTGCCCAGCATCGTCAGCGACCGGCTCGCCATCGAGCAAATCCTTGGCAACATTGTCGAAAATGCGATCAAATATATGTTGCCGGGTCGCCGGGGCCGGATCGAGATACGCGGCCGGATCGAAGGTGCGCGCGCAATCTTCGAAATCGCCGACAACGGCCGTGGCGTCGAAGCGAGGGATCATGAGCGGATCTTCGATCTGTTCCGCCGCTCGGGCGTCCAGGATCAACCAGGCGAAGGGATCGGGCTCGCGCATACGCGTGCCTTGGCTTATCGCCTTAGCGGAACGATAAGCGTCGACTCGGAACTGGGTAGGGGCGCGACCTTCCGGATCAATCTGCCGGTTATCTTGGTGGTGGAACAGGAGGCGTGAGATGAACAATCATCAGCCGGTCAACATCATCATGATCGAGGACGATGAAGGGCACGCGCGCCTCATCGAGAAGAATATCCGACGCGCGGGCATTTCCAACGACATTCATCATTTCCGCGACGGCACCAGCGCGCTCGAATATCTCCACGAAGCGCCCGACGGGCCGACCCATAACGGCCCGGCGCTGATCCTGCTCGACCTCAACCTGCCCGACATGACCGGCACCGACATCCTCACCCGGATCAAGGCGGATGGGAATCCGTTGAAGCGCACGCCGGTCGTGGTGCTCACCACCACCGACGACAAGATCGAAATCCAGCGCTGTTACGACCTTGGCTGCAACGTCTACATCACCAAGCCCGTCAATTACGAAAGCTTCGCGGATGCGATCCGCCAGCTTGGCCTGTTCCTGTCGGTGATCCAGGTTCCGGATCTGCCCGAGGCCAATGGCTGACGGCGGCGACGCCCCGCGCATCCTTTATATCGACGACGACGATGGTCTTCGGCGGCTCGTGTCGCGCGCGCTCGATCGGCGCGGTTTCGAGGTCGATTGCGCGCTCGGCGGCCGGGAGGGCGTCGCGATGGCGGAGCAGACGCGGTACGACCTGATCGCGGTCGATCATTATATGCCCGGCCAGGACGGGCTCGCCACGCTCCAGCAATTGCACCTGCTGCCCGATCCGCCACCCGTCATTTACGTCACCGGATCGGAGGAGAGCCGGGTGGCGGTCGCGGCGCTCAAGGCGGGTGCGATCGACTATGTCGTGAAGACCGTCGGTGAGGAATTCTTCGACCTGCTCGCCCGCGTGATCGAGAAGGGCATCGCGCGCATGCGCATGGATGCGGAACGCGAGCAGGCCGAGGCGCGCCTGCGCGAAAGCCACGAGCGGCTCGAGGCCATGCTGCACGAGGTCAACCACCGCGTCGCCAACAGCCTGCAGCTCGTGTCCGCCTTCGTCTATATGCAGGCGCGCAGTGTCGGCAACGAAGAGGCTCGCGCCGCGCTGGACGACACGCAGCGCCGTATCGCCGCGATCGCGCAGGTTCATCGCCGGCTCTACACGGGCGACTCGGTCAATCGCGTCGATATGGCCGAATATCTCGGCTCGCTGCTCAACGACCTCGAAGAAACCTGGTCGACCCCCGACGGTCCGCGCGCACTGAGACTGACCGCGGAGCCGCTTACGCTGCCGACCGACAAGGCCGTCGCGGTCGGCGTGATCGTCAACGAGCTCGTCTCCAACGCGTGCAAATATGCCTATGCGGCCAATGCCGCCGGTGAAGTCCGCGTCGAGCTCAGGGCCGACGGCGACAAATTTCTGCTGCGGGTCGAGGATGACGGGATCGGCATGCCTGCGGACGGCGCGGTCAAAGGAACGGGCCTCGGCTCCAAACTGGTGAATGCGATGGCCGCAACGCTCAAATCGGCGGTGGATTATGACACGGGGCACAAGGGCGTGCGCGCGACCTTGTTGGCAGCCGGCTGAAGCGGCCAATGCGCCAGTCCTCGACCGCTCTCGAAATCCAGACGTCCGGCCAGCGCCTGTACGAGATCACGCGCGAGGTCGCGCGGTGGGTCGCGGATCAGGCCGTGACCGACGGTCTCCTCACGCTCTTCTGCCGCCACACCTCGGCCTCCCTGCTGATCCAGGAAAATGCCGCGCCCGAGGTGAAGGATGACATCATCGCTTTCTTCGGCCGCATCGCACCCGAGGACCGTGACCTGTACGAGCATGATGATGAGGGGCCGGACGACATGCCCGCGCATCTCAAGACCGCGCTGACGCAGGTGAGTTTGACGATCCCGCTGGTGGACGGGCGGCTGGTGCTCGGCACCTGGCAGGGAATCTATTTGTTCGAGCACCGCCACCGCCCGCACCGGCGGAGCGTGGTATTGCATCTCATCGGGGAATAGCCACGCTCGCCATGGCGATGGGTTTGCGGCGAGCGTGGCCGTCCCTGCGCCTTAATGGATGCAGAAGGCGATATGGTCGTCGTAGGTGCCGCCGATCGCCCCATAGCCGCTGGTCAGGTTCAGCGTGGCCCTCAGCCAGAGGATATAGGCGCAAGGCTGCAGGCCGCTGATCGGGATCGCCGTACCGCCCGCCGGGGATATCGCCTGGCCGCTTGCGTCGATCGCGGGATTAACCGCCGCAGGCAGAGGCGCCGGCCCTTCGATCGAAACCTCGCACGTGGCGAGATAGGGATGATAAGCGGTGAAGTCGGCGTGCAGATCGGGCGTGGCCGAAGTCAGCGGGTTGCAGCCGTGGCCGATCAGCTCCTCGATATCGAGCAGCAGCGCCAGCGGATATTGCGCGGCAAGCGTGATCGTTGTTCCCGCCCAGTCCGGATGGCGATCGAACGCATAGCGGGTATTGGACAACGCGATCACCGGCAATGTGTTGCTGCCCAGCGCCGCGTGCGTGTTGACCTTGCGCGCTTCGAACGTGATCGTGAAGGTCGGCTTTTCCGAACGGCGGTTGTCGCCGGGCGGCGGCCCGGCCGGGACCGGTGCCCCGGCAATGATCGGCAGGCCCGTGCCGGGGCCGTGCAGATCGAATTCCTCCAGCGTGAGCTTGGTGGTATCGAGCGCGGCCAGCATGTGGGTCGGCACGAACCGGCCGCCGCCATGATGGGTGAGGTTATTGTCGCTCGGCACGCGTACCCAGCCGTCATTGTCGATCGGTGTCGAGATCTGGACATGGAGCGGCGGCCCGACATCCTGCTGGATGTCGTAGAAGATCGGCGCGTTGCCGATCGAGACGTCCGTGGTGCGCAAGACCCATTGGCCCGGCGCGGGCAGCGCGGTCGGATCCCATTCCCAGAATTCGAGCGAGCCGATCACCGTTCCACCGATCTCGGACACGGTCAGCGGATCGACGGGCCCGGCCGGCAGCTTCTGCTGGGTGAAGCGATATTCGATCGGGTCGCCTGCGGGGCTGTCGGGAAGCAGCCCAAGCAGCGGGATGGTGCCGGTAAAGGCATAAGAGCCCGCGCTGGTCGTGCCGTTCGCCTGGAAATCGTGGAAGAACGGATCGACCCGGTACGCGCCCACATGATCGAAGATCGGGATGACGCCCGGCGGCGGGCAGACGCAGATGCAAAGCCGCCGGCACGCCAGGTAGCAAACCCAATGGCATAATTGATGGACGAAGCGCTCCGCTTTGTGGCGCCGGACCCACTCCACGAACGCCCGCTCGTCCTGCCGCATGACCGCGGTGGAAAGCGTGTCTAGGTCCCCGTTCCCGCCCGATATCTCGCCCGAGAAAGCCGCGAACGCCCGCATCTCCGCGATCGAGAGATCCTCCGTGAGGGGGAAGCTGTGCGTCAGCCGCAGGCAGACGACCAGGCAGCGCCAGCTGCACAGCCAGAAGCAGATGAGGCGGCAATCGACGAAATCGCCGAAAATATCCTTCAGCAGGATGCAGTCGAACCGGGCCGCGCCCTCGATCAGCCGCTTGAGGTCGTCGGGCTTGCGCGCGACGCTCGCGATCGCAACGGCGGACTCGCGCAGCCGCTCGGCCAGCTCGCCCGGCTTCCACGGCGTGCGCTCGCACAGCACCCGGCAGACCAGGTGGCAGCGCACATAGCAGACCCAGTGGCACAGCAAATGGAGGAAGGCCGACGCCTCCAATTGCTTGGCGATTTCGGCGAAGGCTTGCCTGTCCTCAGCCTCGACCGCGCGCACCAGCGCCTCGATCAGCTTCGGGTTTTCGGCCAGGCGGGTGAGCACCCGGGTGAACGGGCCGATCTGCTCGATCGTGATCGGCTCGCGCGGAGGCCCGGCAATGACGATGCACAGGCGGACGCATTCCTTGCTGCACACCCATTCGCAGACCCGATGGCACCATTTGATGGCCTGCGCCTTGCCGAGCGCCGCGTGCCAATCCTCATAGTTTCGCGCACGGAACGCCTTGATCGCTGCTTCGAACAGCTCGGGCTCATGCGCCAGACCCTGGATCGACTTGCCACCTTCAGCGATGTCGGCAGCGACATCGGTCGGTTCGATACTGTCAGCCATTTTCGCTCTCCTTGGCACGCACGTTTATTCGCCGTGGAGCATCGCGAGTCGGCCGGTCGGCTGCGTCGTCAAATGATCGCAAAGCAGGTTGTTCGCGCCGGCAGGAGGCAAGCCCGGGCCAAACGGACTCTCGCCAGCGCCCAACAAAGGCTGATCATCGGGCGGAGAGACCGGCGAATCGCGAATGATAAGGAGCGCTCATCTTCCCGCCGAAGCCGACAGCGGCGCGCGCAACGGCAGTTTCCCCCGGATGGGAGAAATCAGTCTGGCGAACAAATCCATTGGGCAGCGATGAATAATGACGTGGCCTTCGCCAATGGGGCGCAGACCTGGATCCTGGCCCTCGATCGCGCCGACGAGATAATCATCTTCAATTTTCGACCAAGTAGCTCAGCCCGTCTAAATGTGTGAGAAGCAGGCGGAACCTCGCCCGGAGAGCGAAGATGAGAATTGCGAAATTCTTAGCCATCCTTTTGGCAATAGCTTTTCCACGATCAGGGCTTTGCGCCACGCAAGCTCCCGCTGTTCCTGACCCGACCGACGCTGACGAAGTCGTCATTCGCGCCTACCCGCCACACTGTCATCCTGAGGTTGGTGACCCGCAGGACCAGGTCGATCTCTCCGCAGCAGCCAGCCCATCTGAGCAGGTCATCCGGCTCGATCCGACGAGCGGACGCTACAAACTCGTTGCCGATGACTATCCGACGACCGCCCCCGGCGTTTGGCAGCGTGATGGCACAAGGCTGCAGGAATTCGTGTTTCGGGTTCCAACCGGTGGCAATCCTCTGTGCATCGGAACGCGCAGGTCCACGAGCCTCGGCTTGGCGCAGCTGCGCCAAGCCATCGATGCGAAACCCTATCGCCACAAGATTTTGCGGTTCACGGCTTGGGCGGCCACGCGGCAGGTGAACGCGGTCAAATTCTGGCTCGTCGCGGGGACGAACGAACGGCCAAAGTTTTTCAACATCGTCGCGTCCTCGGGCAATTGGAAAGAGCCCGTTACCGGCTCGAAACGCTGGTTCCCAGTCAGCCTGACTATTGGCCCACTGCCGTGCAATGCAGATCAAATCAGCTTCGGAGTCACGCTGGACGGGCGAGGCGATGTCTGGATGTATCAGCCCAAGCTCGAAGAGGTCGACAAGCGCGGACTGACGCGCGAGGAAAAAGGTCAGCTGGACAAGGCGGCAGCGACAATGCGTCCACTCGACCGGGAAGGAGCGTGCGGCGTTCTCGGCTGACGGCAATCGATAATTCACATCCTTTTTCTGAGCCGGGTAGGATGTCCCTCAGCACCGGGCCGGGCGGGCTCCCGTTTTCTTCGCTCAGCGGTTGAAAACTGCCTCTCCACTATCGGCCACCTGCTGCCGTTGGCGTGACAAGTTGGAAGGCCCACTCTCCCCAAAAAGCGACCGCACCAATCCCGATCAGGACGCCGGTTCGTCCCTGATCTCGGCCGGAGCGCCCTTGAAGCCCTGGGCGATCACATACCATTCGGACGAATCCTTGCGGCTCGCGGGCGGCTTGGCGTGCTTCACGGTTGTGAACATGCGTTTCAACAAGGCGACCAGGTCGTGGTCCGCGCCGCCCGCCAGCACCTTGGCGACGAACGCCCCGCCAGGCGCGAGCACATCGCCCGCGAAATAAGCCGCGGCCTCGACCAGTCCCATCGTGCGCAGATGATCCGTCTGCTGATGGCCGACCGTGTTGGCCGCCATATCCGACAGGACCAGATCCGCCTTGCCGCCCAATTCGTCCGCAAGAATGGTGGGCGCATTGTCGTCCATGAAATCCATCTGCAGGATCACGACGCCCTCGATCGGGTCGGTCGGCAGCAGATCGATACCGACGACCTGCGCCTTGGGCTGGATGCGGCGGACGACCTGGCTCCACCCGCCCGGCGCGATCCCGAGATCGAGCACGCGCTTGACGCCCTTCAGCAACCCGAAGCGCTCGTCCAGCTCGATCAGCTTGTAGGCGGCGCGGCTGCGATAGCCCTCCGCCTTGGCGCGGCGGACATAGGGATCGTTCAGTTGCCGCTCGAGCCAGCGGGTCGAGGCCGCGGTGCGCCCGCGCCCGGTGCGGACGCGCACGCGCCCCCCCGATCCGCCGCGGCTCATTTGCGCAGCTCGTGCGCCATCAGGCTACGCAATATGCCTTCGCGAATGCCGCGGTCGGCAACGCTCAGCCGTTCGGCCGGCCACAGATCCAAAATCGCCTCCAGGATAGCGCAGCCGGCGACCACCAGGTCCGCGCGCTCGTTGCCGATACAGGCGAGTTCGGCACGTTGCGAGACATTCATTCCCGCGAGCCGCTGGCTCAGCGCACGCATCGATTCGGCCGGCACGATCAGCCCGTCGACCGCGCGCCGATCGTAATTGGGAAGATCGAGGTGAAGGCTGGCGAGCGTGGTGACGGTGCCGCTCGTGCCGAGCAAGCGCCCGCCGCCGCCGAATCCGCGCCGCTGAAGCGTCGCCGCGAACGGCGCGAAGGCTTCGCTCACGCGAGCCCGCATCCGATCGTAAGCGGCGCGCAATTGCGCTTCGTCGTCGCCGACATGCGGCTCGCTCTCGCTCAGCGAGACCACGCCCCACGGCGCGGAGAACCATTCGCCGACACAAGGCACATCCCCGCTATCCTCGCCGATATTATCATCCAGCAGCACCAGCTCGGTCGATCCGCCGCCGATATCGAACACCAATGCCGGGCCGATGCCGGGTTCGAGCAAGGCATGGCAGCCCATCACGGCCAGCCGCGCCTCCTGCTCGGCGGTGATGATCTGCAAGCGGATCCCCGTCTCGGCGAGCACGCGCGCGACGAATTCGCCGCCATTGGTCGCGCGGCGGCAGGCCTCGGTCGCGACCGAGCGCACCAAAGTGACGTTACGCTTCTTCAGTTTCTCCGCGCAGACCGCGAGCGCGGCGACCGCGCGATCCATCGCTGCGTCGCTCAATCTGCCGGACTTGGCGAGCCCCTCGCCCAGCCGCACGATGCGCGAGAAAGCATCGATCACGATGAAGCCGTCGCCCGCCGGGCGCGCAATCAGAAGCCGGCAATTATTGGTGCCAAGATCGAGGGCGGCATAGGTGCCACGCATCGCCGAGGCCCGCGGGGGGCGGGGCGGGGGCGCGGCGGCCCGGCGGTTCGCGCCGGACGACTGCGCCGCATTCTGCGCGCGCTCTGCCATCAACTGTCTCTTATGTTCTCCGGGAATCAGCCATCGGCCGCCGGTACTTGGGCTCTGATTAGTCCGAAAGCGCCCTAACCGGCAAGGGCGGGGCCGATGCGTTGACAGGCCCGACCGCCTTGCCTATCTCGCGCGCCTTCATTGGTGCCCCGTCGTCTAAAGGTAAGACTACGGACTCTGACTCCGTCAATTGAGGTTCGAATCCTCACGGGGCATCCAGTGACTCAGC
>Ga0068854_100000373_pt1 | contig 28615 bp, 27 predicted proteins | sample KBSCornC42_FD_66590 | JGI IMG/M metagenome (GOLD analysis project Ga0068854, IMG submission 66590) | Corn rhizosphere microbial communities from Kellogg Biological Station, Michigan, USA - KBS Corn C4-2 | ecosystem: Host-associated > Plants > Roots > Rhizosphere > Soil ... | reverse complement strand
GATCGGCTGCCCCGATTCGTCGACGGTGAAGGTCACCGTGGTGTTGTCGCCGTCGCGGCTGGTGGCGATGACTTTGCCGACGTCGACGCCGGCGACCCGGACCGGCGAGTTGGTGGCGATGTTGGCCGAGTTGGAGAAGGTGGCCTTGATCTCGTAGCCGTAGCTGGTGAACGGCACGTGCTTGGTGAAGGCCAGGTAGGGCCCGACCGTGAAGATGAGTATGAAAATGATCGCAATCAGGGTGTTGCTCGGCCGCCAGCTGAAGCGGCCCCCCTTGGCGATTTGGGCGCGCCTGTCGCGCTCGGGCAGCCGGCTCACTTTTCCACCTGCCCACGGGTCGTCGTGCCCCAGAGTTCGGGCGCGTTGCCGATGATGGTCTTACCCGTGACGTACTTCTCGTTGCCGGCTTCGCAGGCTTCTCCCTGGCCCGGCGCCGCGGTCTTCGGGTACGGGTTGTAGTGGAGATGGTTTTCGCGGTCACTCGGGTCATTAGCAGGAGCAGATGAAGGTCCGCTCTCCGCATTCACTCCGGTCGGAGGAGCAAACGAGATGAAGTTCAACCAGCGGCCGGTTCCATTGCTTCCACTGGTCGAGAGGACGAGGTTCTTGAAAGTGAGCGACCAGTAATTGCAGACAGTCTGGCTGGGGACGATGTAGGTCAGCGACGGCTTCAGCAGCCGGTTGGTGTCGGTCAGGAGTTCGAGGCCGGTGAGGACGCCGGGGGCATCCTGGAAGTCGACCAGCGCTTCCGCCGTCGGCTGCAGCTGCGCGTTGAGGACCGGCGAGGCGTTCAGCACCGGGACCCCGGCGTGGAGCGATTCGGCGATGATCGGAGAGGTTTCGGCCAGCGCTTTGACGCCCGGGCGCAGGGCGGTGAAGAAGCGGCCGGTGTCGCGGAGGAAGGGGTTGATCTGCGGCAGGTCGGCGTTGACCTCGGTCAGGGTGCCGGGGCTTTTTTCGATCGTTTCCTGGATGAACGGTCGGGAGACGCGGGCGAAGGCGCCGAAGGTGCGGTCGAGGGCGACGAAGAGGCTCGCCTGCGTCTCCGCCACCGGCGCCACCGTCGCCGAGAGGTCCTCGAGCGCGCGCCAGAAGCCGGCGAAGTCGGTGCTCGGTTCGACGATCGTCTTCAGCACCGGCTGGCTGGTGACGGCGAATCGCCGCAGCGCGCCGATCGCTTCGTTCAGGGCCGGCCCGCGTCCGGCAAGCGCGTTGCCGAAGCCGGCGAGGTTCTGGCGGATCGCCTCCCGGGTCGGCTTGTCGAACATGTCGAAGAACTGGTCGATGTCGACCGGTTCCGGGTGGGCTGCGGTGACCGGGATCGTTTCGCCCGCCTTGAAGCCCTTCTTCGAGTTGCCGGGGGTGACCTGGAGGAACTTCAGGCCCAGGGCCGACTTCGGACGCACCGTGATCGTCGAGTCGACCGGCAGCGGTTCGGCGTTCTTGTCGAGGCTGAGCGAGAGTTCGGCGGCGAATTCGCCGTTGCCGATCGCGATCGGCACCACCTTCTTGACGATGCCGACGCGGACGCCGCCGATCCGCACCTCGTTGCCCTTGACCAGCGCGTCGGCGTTCGGCACCCGGGCCTTGAGGTTGTAGGTGGAGACGAAAGGCAGCCCGTTGTTGGCGTTGTAGGCGAGGAAGACAGCGACGATCACGACCAGCACGGTCACCGCCCCGACCAGGATCGGGCTGCTAGCGACGCCGCTGAGTCCGCTGCGGTTCCTCATGGGCCCAGGAGATAGTCGAGGAGGGGTTCGGTACCGCCTCCGGTCTTCGAGGATTCGGAGATGCCGGCTTCGCCTTCGCCTTCAGAGCCGGTGGTGCTGCTGCCCTGACCGACGCCGATCGCCGGGCCCTGTTCGGCACCGGTCCCACCGGTCCGTTCTTCCATTCCCTGCTGCAGAAGACGGAAGAGGGCGGCGGTACTGGTCGTGGCCGATTCTGACGCGTTGGGGCCGTGGAAATTTGCAACACAACCAGAGGCTCCGACCTGCGCTGGCTCATAGTTGACGCAGTTCGTAAGCGTGACCAAGGTTCGCCCGAAGTGCCCGTACTGATCGAAGCCATTGAAGGCCCCGGCCGTGTTGTAGATCAGTTCGGTAAGCCCGTCCCAGCCCCCCGTCTTCTTCAAGTTCACCAGGAGGTTGGCAAGTTCCGAAGTCGGCACCACGCCCGACTTGGCCAGCGTCGCCGCCTTGCGCACCACCGGGTCCGCTTCGGCGAAGTACGGCCCAGAGGCTTCGCCCGCGTTGCCAAGGCTCTTCAGCGCTACGGTCAGCGCTTCCGAGAACGGGGTCAGGGTCCGGGTCGCGTCGGTCAGCGAGGGAGCGGCGGTACCGAAGTCTTCGAACAGCGGCGCGCCGGCGTCGGAGAAGGATTTGAGGCTGACCATCGTCTTGCGGAATTCGCGCAGGAAAGTGGGGAACTTCTGCAGCGCTTCTTCCAGTTCCGGTCCTTTTTCGGCGCTCGCTTCGGCGGCCGCGCCGGAGTTGGTGATGAAGCCGGCGAAGTGGGCACGCTCGCGCGAGAGCGGGGCGAGGATTTCCTCCGAGTCGCTCGCCAGCTGGGCCAGCTGGTTGCGCTGGGCGGAGAGGATGCCGAAGGCGCGGTCGACGTCGCGCAGGACCGGGTTCGCCCGCTTGACCAAGACCTTGATGTCTTCGCCGCGACCGGCGAGGCCGGCGCCGAGTTCGTTGAAGATGAGCCGGAAGCGCTGCGCGTAGGGCAGCGTCTGAATGTCGTTGATCAGGTCCGGGTCGACGCTGGTGCCGTTGCTGCCGAGCGGCAGCAGGTACTCGCCTTCTCCCGGCTCCCCGTCCGGGACCTGCTTCAGCGGCGGCGCCGGTTCCTCTCCCGGCGCCCGTGGCAACGTCGGCCGGCAGTCGACGAACTTCTCGCCGATCAGCGATTGCGGCCGGATCAGGCAGGTGGCGTCCTGGCGGAAGTCCTGGAAGCCGGGGTCGGTGATGTTCATGACGATGATCGCCTTGCCGGGCTTTTCGACCGGCTTGCCGTTCTTGTAGGCGACGGTTTCGCCTGGCATCGAGACGGAGACCTTTTCGATTTCGCCGACGTTGGCGCCAGCGACCCGCACCTGCTCGCCGCTGACCATGAAGCCGCCGTTGTCGAAGACCGCCCGCACCCGATAGCCGCTCGATTCGCCGCCGCCGGAGACCAGCAGGACCACGACGACGATCGCCGCCACCACCGCTGCCGCAAGTAGGAGTCGCCTGATCATGGTCCTGGTGGCACGTCTTCGGGGTTGCATTCGGAGGAGTCGACGCTGCCGCCGCCAACGAAGGGGTTGGAGCCGTCGGGGGCGGGCTGAGTGGCGCCGCCCGGGCAGCGGCGGCTAACTGGTGCGGAGGGGCCAAAGACGTCGTACTGTTCTGCCCTAGAAATCGGTTCGAGCCCCGAGCTTTCCGGGTTGTAACGGAAGAGGTTCTGGTTAGCCGTCGCGGCTCGCACGTAGTGCCCGTTGCCGTCGTAGTAGCCGCTGACCTGCCCGAGCTTCCCGAGCGCGTTGAAGAGGTCGGGCGTGTAGGCGCGGATGAAGTTGAGGTTCGGCTGGAAGGCGCGGGCGCCCGCTTCGGCGTGCGGGAAGGCCTTCGAGGTCAGGTTCTGGACCGCCGGCAGCGTCGCCAGCAGGTCACCGGCGTCGTTGCCCGGTCCCGGCTGGCTGACGGTCAGGCGCAGGTTGCGCGTGAAGGGCACCAATTTCTGGAAGACCGGCCGCAGTTCGGCCAGGAACGGCGCCAGTTCCTTCGTCGCCGGCTTCGCGGTTTCGACCAGCGGTTCGAGGTCGTCGAGCGCCGCCCGCAGGTTGACGAAGGTGGTGTTCGACTGCCGCATCACCGGCGGCAGCTCGCGCAGGGTGGCGTCGAAGGCTTCGTTTTGGCTGGCGATCGAGCTGAAGGCGGTGTTGGCGTTGGAGATCGCGCTCGAGAGCTCTTCCCCGCGCCCGGCGACCGCCGTGGTCAACCGCGCGGAGCTGACGATGAAGCGCGAGAGCAGCCGCTGCTCGGCGCTCAGTTCGTGGGCGAAGGCGCCGGCCCGGTTCAGCGCGGTGCCGAAGTACTTGTAGGCGTTGTTGCCGGTCTTCCCCTCGCCCGAGTAGGTGGTCGCGTTGCCGCGGATGAATTCACCGAGCGCATCGCGCACGCGCGGCGGGAAGGTGTTGAAGAACTGGTCGATGTCGACCGGGGTCGTCGTCGACGAGAGGCCCAATTCGGCGCCTTCGTCCAGGGCAGGATTGCTGTTCGGACCGGGGCTGATCGAGACGTAGTGGTTGGCGACACCGGAGAGAGAGGTGGCGCGAATCGCCGCGGTCGTCCCTTCGTGCAACTCCTGATCGACTTCGACGTGGACCTCGGCGAGGTTGTTGTCGCTGAGGCCGATGCTTTCCACCGTGCCGGCCGGGGAGCCGCCGATCAGCACCTGGTTGTCCGGCACCAGCTGGCCGGCGTTCTGGAAGACCAAGGTGTACTTGTGCCCGCCGCCGCCGCTGAAGAGGACGACCGCGAGCACGATCACCGCCACGGCGAGAGCCGCGATCACCGCGATTCGCGCTGGGGTAGTTCCCCGGCTTGCCGCCGGGCCAGTCTCCTCGCTCAAGGGTTTGGCAGCCACGGATCGTCGCTTGCTTTCAGGTTCTCCGGCCCCTCCGACCCGGCAGAACGGCTGCAGGATCGTATCCGAGGGGGTCCTCGCCAGACCGCGCTGAGCAGGGACTTAACTCGAATTCAACGCCCGCCACCCCGACCCTTCGCCAGCGCGGTCCGATCCCTGTTCACCAAAAAGAAGAGGGTGCCCATGGGCACCCTCTTCCAGGAGAAATAATGAAGCCGTCTCGCGGCTGCATCTGTCTGGATCTGAACAGAAAAACGCGATGTCGGCAACTACGTCCCTAAGACATTGGAGTTCGTAGATAAGAATTTGGCGTTACCAAACGTTTTCCCTGCAATAGGCGTGACAACTTTGCGCGTGGGCAGAGATGCAAGCCGCAGAGTTCTCAGGCGGAAACTTGAGCCACGGCTCGCAGAGAGTCGAGGATTACTTCGACCAGCGGCGCGTCACCGCCCAGTTCCAGGCTCGTTCGATCATTCCCTTTCATGCGACCCAGCCAAGCCTCAGGAGTTCCCACCGCCCAAGCTTCGACCTCCCCCTCAAGGCGGGAAGAGCACGAAACGACCTTTCCTTCCTCGAATTTGACCAAGACGCCGGCGAAGACAGGAGAGCTGCCGCCCTGCACTTCGACCGCGAGCCGGCATTTGCCCTTGAAGTCCGGGGCCATCTCGAGCAGGGGAATCGCGAGGAGAAAGGCTGCCTCCACGCCCAAGCGCCCGATCGCCTGACTGTCTTTTGGCCGGTACTGCCGCTCCCATCCCGCGGCGGCGCCGATCGGGGCAACCGCGCGACGCAGCCATTCGGTCGCTGCATAGGGGGTGCCGCGACCGTCCCCTGGATGTGGCTCCACGAGACCGGCCAGTCTCATCGCTCCCAAACGCCGCTCGAGCGAGGGGTAGCTCACTTTCGGGATCAGCCTGTTCAGCTCGGTGAGGGAAAGGGGGCGAGCGGCGAGCGCTCTGATGATGTTGGTCGACCAGCCCTCGATCAAAGCCTTGGTCGCACTCTTCGACATCGGGCTGCCCAGCAGGATCGGCTCCTCGGGAGCAACCCGCAGCCAGTCCTGGAGGACGTTCGCAACGTCGAGGAGGTCACGCCCTGCGTCGGTAATCAGATATTCGGCGGAGCCCGGGAACTCCGCGCGCCGCCGGCGGTCGATGATCCCCTGTTCGGTCAGTGTGCGTGAGTAGAGCCGCATCGTGCTCTGAGGAGGAGATCCCACCGCCCGCCGCAAGTCGAGCAATGCCTTCGGTTCGTTTTCCAGTGTTTTCAGTATGTGAAAGTTGAGCGGCGCCGCCAGCAACGACAGGGCCACTGCTCCAGCGCGAGTCATCTGGACACCAGGACGAGCAGAAGCTCGGAGGGACGAGGAGGTTTTCTATTCAGAGCGGTACCTGACCTATGAAAGTTGCCGCACCCCCCAGTGAGGGCAGGCGTGTCTTTCCATTTTTCGCCCTCGCGTGACGAGTTTCAAAGAACGCCCTAATTCCTAGGTGAAGCCAGGGACGGCAGGACCTCCTAATCCATAGAAAGGCCCTGCAAAGCTGCAGTTCGACAAACCTTCGCGCGCGCAAAGGCGTGCGAGATGTCCCGCTGCGGACGAGTATTACTGCGGTTCGCTTGCGGTACGTGCCAAGGCGTCGGTGATCGCTTCCGCGAGTCGTATCTCTCCCTCCACATCGAGCTCTTCGAGGGGCGCCCCATTGAGTCGACGCAGCCACGCGCGAGGGTTTCCCGCAACCCATGCCTCGGCGTCGCTCTCGAGGCTGGGAAGACAAGCGGTTACCTCTCCGGCCTCGATCGAAACGAGCACGCCGGCAAAGGCGTGTGAGGTACCGTCATCGACCTCTACGGCCAACCTGCATCTCCCCGTCAGCTCGCTGTTCAGATTCATCAGCGGAATCGCGAGGAGAAAGGCAGCCTCCACGTCCAGACGCCGGAGATCGATGGTGCGATCCTCCGCATACCTGCGCTCCCAGCCGATCGCCGAGACGATCGGCGCGATGGCCCGGCGCAGCCATTCGGTCACCTCATAGGGGGTGGTGCGTCCGTGGCTGGACTGAGTTGCGAGGAGATTGACCTGACGCATCGCGGTCAGTCGGCGCTCGAGCGATGGATAGCTGATCCGAGGAATGAGGCTGTTCAGCTCGGTGAGAGAGAGTGGCCGCGTCGCCAAGGCCCGGACGATGTTGCTCCCCCATCCCTCTACCAATGCCTTGATCGCGCTTTTCGCGGCGGTGCTGCCGAGCTCTATCGGACCCGCCGGCGAGAGCTGGAGCCAGGTCTGGAGCGTGTCTGAGACTCTCAGCAGCGCCCGCCCCCCTTCGGTGATCTCATAGTCAACCGAGGTCGGAAAGGCGCTGCGGGAGCGCCGCACGACAGCACCCATCTCCGCCAACGTCTGCAGGTATTGGCGCGTCGTGCTCCGCGGGGGAAAGCCCAGGTCGCGCATCAGCTCCTGCAACCGCTGAGGTCCCGCAGCCAAATCGCGGAGGGCGGCGAGGTTGAGTGGGTTCGCCAGCAGCATCAGCGCAGCCCCGCCCGCGCGCAACGGGGGTCTGCTGCTCAAACGAGAGGCGGAATGCTCCATTCTTCTCCCAATGAGAACCATAGAGGTTCCCATATGGGGAACCGCTCGGTTCTAGACGCTGAATTTTGGCAGTGCCCGCGCCAGCGGCTTCGGCAGCCACCAGACCCGGTCGCCGAGGAGAAGCATCAGAGCAGGAAGAAGGACGATCCGGACGACGGTGGCGTCGAGGATGACGGCGACAGTAAGGCCGATGCCGAGCTGGCTGACGGTGGCGATCGGGGCGCCGGCGAAGGCGATGAAGACCGCCATCATGATCGCCGCGGCGCCGGTGATGACGCCGGCGGTGCGCTCGAGGCCGAAGTTGACCGCGGCGGCGTTGTCGCCGTGGGTGTCGTAGTGCTCGCGCATGCGGCTGAGGAGGAAGACCGCGTAGTCGATCGAGAGGCCGAAGACGAGGCCAAAGATCATCGTCGCCCCGACCGCGTCGACGTAGTTGTGGCCGCCGAGCGGCCAGCTGTCCGGGATGTGGAAGAGGAGGGTGAGGACGCCGAAGGCGACCGCCACCGTGAGCAGATTGAGCAGCACCGCGATCGCCGCCAGCGGCAGTGCCCGCAGCACCACCGTCAGGACAAGGAAGGTGGCGATGGTGATCGCGAAGATGATCCAGGGGATCCGCTCGCGGGTGACGCGACTGTAGTCGTTGAGCTGGGCGGCGCCGCCGGCGACACCGGTCGTCAAGTCGGCTTCTTCGGCGAGTTCGGCGGCGTCGCTGTTCAGCTTCTTATTGAGGCGGATGGAACCTGGGGTGTTGAAGCTGTAGTCGGAGACGACCAGCATCGTCGCCGCCTGGCCGCCATGACGGAGGTCGATCGATTCGCTGATCGCTTGGCGGGTCTTCGGCGGCGTCCCGTCGAGCGCCGAGAGGACGAAGTAGCCAGAGTTGAAGAGACCCGGGGTCGAGCGGGCGACTTGAGTGGCCTGCTGACGGATCCTCGCCTTGCCGGCAAGCACCTGCACGCTCGCTTCTTCCAGCCCACTTTCCAGTGGCGCGCTTTCGCCGGCCCCGTTCAGCAGGCCGGCCGCGAGCGCTTCGGCGCCGCCGCCGAGGCGGTCGATCCCGCCGACCAGCGCCGTCGCCCCGCCGGCCAGGCGCGAGAGGCCGTTGCCCAGCCGCCTCGCTTCCGTCGCGAGCCGGGCCGAGCCGGCCGCGAGTTTTTCGCTGCCGCGGTGCAATTTTCGCACACCGTCGTTCAGCTTCTCGGCACCCCGCTCGACTTTTTCCAGTTCGTGGATCGTCGAGAGCAGGAAGAAGGTGATCGACTTCGCTTCTTCGTGATCGTTGAGAAGGCGTTCGTCCAGCGCCCCCAGTTCGGTCGGCAGGCCGTTGGTGGCAGCCTCGGCCTGCTGCACGGCTTCCAGGGTCGCCGCGTAGTTCGGGTCGGTCTTGCCGATCGTCATCCCCTGCAGCTGCGCTAGCGCTTCCTTCAGCTTTTCATCGGCTTCCTTCGCCGGCGCGATCAGTTCCGGCAGCTTTTCGTTCGCGTCTTCGTTCAGCGACTTCTGCAGGCTGCGCGATTTGGGCAGGGGGTTCTGGCGGAGGACCGGGATGATCCCGTCGCGTAGCCCAAGCGTGAGCTGCAGGACTCCGACTTCCGTCAAGCCGAGAGCGTTGGCTAGTTTCTTCGTTCCCTTGGCGAAGCGGTCGAGGGCGCTGATCGCTCTGCCGCTGCCGCTGGTTGCCCGACTCAGCCCGCGGGCGATCTGCAGCGCTCCCGTGCCGGCCCGGTCCGCACCCGTCGCCAGCAGGCCGGCGCCGTTGCTCGCTTCGGTGATCCCTTCGCGTAGCTGCGCAACACCGCCGGCGGCGACGGCGAGGCTGCGGCCGAGTTTGCCGAGGCGTTTGATCGGCCCGTAGTTGCCCTTCGAAGAGAGGACAGCGTTGCCGAGGTCCTGCAAGGGTTCGACCCGTTTCGTCGCTTCGCCGGGACCGATCACCGCCTGCACGCCCTGGGTCTTCGCCAGCCGCTTCTGGAAGGTTGCGAGCGCGGCGCTGCTCTTCGCTTCGGTGATCGGGCCTTCCTTGGCGACGGCGACCACCTGGAAGGGCGCATCCCAGCCGGGGCCGATGGCGCTGTCGACGAGTTCGGCGTCCTGCCGGGCGGGTGCGTCCTTGGAGAGCTGTTCGGGGCTCGGCGGCCCCGTCTTCAGCCCAATCGCCGGCGCCGCCAGCAGAAGGAGGACGGCGCCGATCAGCACCGCTGCCACTGCCGGTTTCCGCAGCGCTGCGCTGACCGCCACCATCAGCCGCGAGCGCTCGCCCTTCGGAGCACCGCCGATCCGCCAGAGGTTGACCCGCGGTCCCAGCAGCGTGAGGATCGCCGGCCCGACAATGGTGGCGACGGAGATGCTGAGGATCACCACCATGCAGACCGTCCCCGCCAGCGAGGCCAGCAGCGAGCCCGGCAGGATGAAGAGCGAGACGATCATCGAAAGCAGCAGCGTGCTGCCGGCGAACATCACCGTGCGCCCGGCGTGGCGGCGGGTGATCCGCGCTGCGTCGATCGGCTCCGCTCCCTCGGCCAGCTCCTCGCGGAAGCGCGAGACCATCAGCAACGCGTAATCGACCCCCAGCGCCAACCCCATCATCGAGCAGACAGTCAGCGCGAAGGCGTCGATCTCGAACCAGGAGGTGAAGAAGTAAAGAATCCCGCGCGAGGCGATGACCGTAACGGCGCCGAAGGCGAGCGGGATCGCCGCCGCGATCGGCGAGCGGAAGACCAGCAGGAGGATGATCAGCAGGAACGGGAGCGCGATCAGCTCACCCCGCTCGCTCGCCTTCAGGTTCCCGTCCTGGATCGCGCGCGAGAGGGTGGCGTAACCAGTCTGGGTCGCGTGGACGGGCGCGTGGATCTCCTCTTCCAGCATCCGGTTCAGGTGGGGCACGGTGTCGTTGACCGAGGTCCTGACGTCGACGTGGAAGTCGGCGAGGATCAGCGCCCGGTTTGGCTGCGGTCGCAGACGCTGCACCGCGCCGGTGTCCCAGGGCGAGAGCGTGGTGACGCGGGGGTCTTGCCGCAGGGCGCGGACCAGTCGCGGGCCCTGGCGGTCGATCGCCGCTGGCGGGCCCTGGAGCAGGATCGCGAACGGCGCCGAGTCGCCGAAGTGTTCCCGCAATAGTTCGTTGCCGTGGAACGACTCGGTCCCGGGGACGTCGAGCGTGGTCGGGTCGAGGCGGTCGTTGACCCCGGTGCCGATTAGTCCCAGGACGAGGAGGAGGACCGCGGCGATCGCCAGCACGCTACGCGGGTGACGCAGCAACAAGGGCTGGTCGTGCCGCACGCCCTTGCGCGGAGTACGCTGCCGTCCCCTGCCTATCCTCCTTCCCACGGCTGGTAGTTTGGCGGTAGAAGCGACGGGAGGAAGGGAATGGTGCGGAAGATTTTGTTAAGGGTGAACGTGCTGGCCGCGGCGCTGCTGCTTGTCGTGGTGGGCTCGGCGCTGGCGATCAAGCTGCATGCGTCGAATCTTGTGCTCACGACCGACGGTGGTTTTACGCCGACGACGCTGCCGAAACACGGCTTCGCGCCGATCAAGCTGCATGGCTACGGCAAGATTGGTACCGAAGACGGATCGCCGCCGCCGGTGCTGGAAACGGTGACGATCTGGTTCGACAAGCACGGCGAAGTGGAGACGCGCGGGCTGCCCACCTGCACGCCCGGCAAACTGAAGGCGACGACGACCAAACAGGCCCGCAAACTCTGCCCGGGCGCAATCATCGGCACCGGCTTCGGCAAGGCCGTCGTCATCTTCCCCGAACAGGGTCCGATTCCGGCCTCCTCGCCGATAACGCTCTTCAACGCGAAGCCGAAAAACGGCAACCCGGTCGTGCTTGCCCACGCCCACCTGACGGTGCCCGGACCGACCACCTTCGTCGTTCCGATCGAAATTCAGAAGGTGCACGACGGTCGCTACGGCTTCAAGACCGAAGCGAAAATCCCGAAGATCGCCGGCGGAGCGGGGATTCCCCTCTATGCGCGCTTGAAGATCGGGCGCGAATGGAAGTACAAAGGCAAGACGCTGAGCTTCGCCAACGCCGGCTGCCCCGACGGTCGCCTGCAGGCGAAAATACAAGCCCATTTCAAAGACGGCACCTTTTTGCAGGGCTCCGTGTTCAAACGGTGCAAGGGGGTCTGATCTGATTGAGGGCACCGATCCGCAAAGCCGCCGCCTTCGCCGTCCTGCTGACGGCGGGAATCTGCGCGACGGCCCACGCGATCACCGCCGAAGTGGGGCCGGTGTGGGTCAGCGCCACCGCGACGGTGCAGCCGCGTGAGCTACCGAAGCGCGGCAACGCCCCAATCATCCTCAGCAGCATCACCCGGGTCGGCACCCACGACGGCTCGACGCCGCCGACGCTGAAAACGCTTCTCTTCGTCCTCGACAAGAACGGAACGGTCGACACCAAGGGCCTGCCGACCTGCACGACCGCCGACCTCGAAGGCACCACTCCCGCCCAGGCGCGCAAGCGCTGCTCCAGCGCCCTCGTCGGCAAGGGGACCGCCAAAGTCCTGGTGACCATGCCCGGGAAGGCTCCCTTCAGGATCGTCTCCCCGCTCTCCTTCTTCAACGGCCCCCGCTCCGGCGGCATGCCCACCCTCATCGCCCATGGTTACGAGACGGTTCCGGCGCCGAAGACCTTGCTGGTCCCGATCCCGATCGAACGCATATCCGGCGGTCGCTACGGCTATCGCGTCCAGGTCGAACTGCCCGAATTCGCTGCTGGCTACGGAGCGCCCCTCCTCGCCGAAGCGAATATCGGGGCAACGCGGATGCGGGGGGGCAAGAAAGTCGGCTACATCAACGCCCACTGCTCCGGCGGCCGGCTGCAGGTCACCGGCTCGGCGCGGTTCACCAACGGCGACTTCTTCCCGGTGACCCTGACCTCGCCATGCCACTTCCCAAGGTAGTCAAGGCCGGCCTGATCGCGATTGCAATTGCGGCGCTCGGCGCTGCCTCGGCCAACGGCGACGGGGCGCTGGTGGAAGTCAACGACCTCATCCTGCGAGCCGACGGGGGCTTCCAACCGCAGACTCTGCCGCGGCGCCGGTACGCCCCGATCGACTTCCAGGGCCACGCCGACATCAGCGCCAAAGGCGGCGGCAGACCTTCCCCCCTGCAGCAGGCGCTGATCGAGTTCGACCGCGACGGTCTCCTCAGCGTCGCCGGCCTGCCGACCTGTGCGCCGGAAGCGATCGCGGCGGAGAGCACGGAAGAAGCGCGGCAGACCTGCCGCGGCGCGATCGTTGGCACCGGTCGAGTCGGCGTCCTCGTCACTCTCCCCGGCGGCAACGTCGAAGCGAGCTCGCCACTAACGATCTTCAACGGTCCCCGTCTCGAAGGCGATCCGACCGCGATCCTCCATGCTCACTTCACCGTGCCCGCCGCCCAGACCTACGCGATCGTCGTCCCGATCGAACCCCGCTCTGGTGGCTTCCGCTACCGGGTGCGGATAGACCTCCCGCCGCTCGCCGACGGCCTCGGCGCGCTCACCCACATCGATGCCAAGATCGGCCGTCGCTACCGCGCCGGCGGCAAGCCGCGCAGCTACATCTCCGCCCGCTGCAGCGACAACATCCTGCAGACCCACGGCCGCTTTCAGTTCGAAGATGGCACCGTCATCTCCGGCCAAGTCGAAAAGTTCTGCCGGAGCAAATAGCGAGGGAAAGTGGGCCGTGAAGGGCTCGAACCTTCGACCTTGAGATTAAGAGTCTCCTGCTCTACCAACTGAGCTAACGGCCCGGGACGGGCAAGTATAGGAAGGTCGGCAACTCGGGTGAGGACCGGCGCCGGCCGGTCTTATTCCGTCAGGCCGCTGCCGCTGCCGAAGGCGCCGTTGAGCGCATTCGAGGGATTTTCGAGGCTTTCCGGATTGCCCTTGTTGGCTTTGGCGGCGGCCTTTTCAGCTTTTTCGGCTTCCTTCGCTTCCTTCTGGAATTTTTCCGCTCGTTCTTTGACTTCTTTCAGCTGTTTGTCGAGCTGTTCGGCTTCGAATTTGGCCTGGGTTTTCTTCTTCGCTTCGGCCTGGGCTTTTTCGGCGGCGGCGAAATCCCCCGTGAAGTAGGTGTAGAGGGCGAGGGTGCTGAGCGAGTTCAGCGTCGGCCGCTGTTTGGCGACGATCTGCTGCGCTTCGGTTGCCGCCTCAATGTTCCGCTGGGCTTCGGGATAGGTGCGGGAGCGTTCCGCCAGCGCCAACAACGCCGGCGCCATCAGCTGCGCGGTCCCCGCGCTCGGTTCGTTCGTCAGCTTTAGGTATTCCGACCAGGTGGAACTGGCCTGCTGGTACTGCTGCAGCGCCTTCACCAGGTCGTCTTCGGTCGGTTCCAGCGAGAGCGTGCTGTTGCCGGCGGAGACCTGGGCTCGGGCGAGCGACATCAGCAGCTGCTCGTTTTCCGGTTCTTTCCGCAGTTTCACTTCGATCCGTTCGGCCTGTTCTTCGAAAGGCTTGGCGGCTTCCCCCGAGCTGCTGTTGCTGCTGAATAGTTCGCCGACGTTGAGCGGGCCGACGACGAGGAAGAGGCTCGCGCCCATCAGGACGGCGAGGATCGCGTAGACGACTTTGACGACGTGTTTCCGCCGTCCGCGGATGTCGAAAACCATCCGATGTTGGTCTTTGCCACCTGAAGCCATCTCTCCCTTTCTACTCCTGCGGTGAGGGCTCCCCCATCGCGCTGCCGCGTCGCGGTCGCCCTAACACCCGTGCCAGGACGATACTCAACTCATACAGAACAAGCAGCGGAACCATCTCAATCAGCATCGAGACGGGGTCAACTCCGGGCAGGGCCGCGGCGACGATTGCGATCACCAGGTAGGCGTAGCGTCGGTTGTGGGTCAGCTGCTCGACGCTGACGATGCCCAGCCGGGTCACCGCGATGATCGCCAGCGGCATCTGGAAGACCAGGCCGCAGGCGATCTCGGTCATCGAAAAGAAGCTGTAGTAGTCGCGGGCGCGAAGCTGGACGTTGAACTGGTCGTCGTTGAAGTTGAGCAGGAAGTGGACCGCGGCCGGCATCACAGCGAAGTAGGCAAAGGCGAGTCCAGCGACGAACAGCAACGGGAAGAGCAGGAGAATCGGCAGGACCACCCGCTTCTCGGCCTCGCTGAAGGCGGGCAGGACGTAGGCGTAGAGCTGCCAGAGGACGACCGGCAGCGAGAGCACGATCGCCCCGTAGGCGGAGACGGTCAGCGTCGTCGTGAACGGCTCGGTTACGCCGAAGGTGATCAGCCGGTCATGGTTCGAGGGAAGCGGTCCCTGGGCGATTTCCAGCAACAGGTGGTTCTGCCAGAAGCAGAGCGCCAGGGCGACGCCGAGGACGACGATGCAGACGATCAGCCGCGACCGCAGCTCGTCGAGGTGCTCAACCAGGGTGAGGCGGTCTTCGTGCGTGACCGCCTTGACGCGAGGCGACATCCTCGCGGCGCCTCAGCTCGACTTGTTGCGGATAACCTCCGCCTCGGCCGGGTCGCCGTGGGCCTTCGCGGGCTCGGAGGGAGTAAGGCTCGGCTTGTCGTCGTCCTCGTCGTGGTCGTGGTCGCCGCCAATCGAGCCTTTGAACTCGCGGATACCTCGACCGAGACTGCGGCCGAGCTCCGGCAGGCGTTTCGGGCCGAAGACCAGCAGGGCAATGATGAGGACAATCGCGATCTCTGGAAGTCCGATGTTTCCTGGCATCTTGACCATGGTAACGGGGTGGGGGGCCAGTCGGATCAGCCTGGACGCGGTTTCCGATCGACTTCTGCGGGGTCTCGTTGCAGACGGTGAGGCGGATTACGGATTTAAGAAACCCGTTGCTGCTGGATATTGGGTCCATGGGCGATGCCGCCACCAACCGATCCGCCGAGCGCTCACTCCACATCTGCCCCGGCTGCGGCTGCGACTTGGTCCAGCCGACCTCCTGGGAGCAGGAGGACGACCGCTCCCACTGGCGGGTCTGGCGCCGCTGTCCCGAATGCGAGTGGGCCGGCGAGGGAGTCCACGACGAGGTCGCGGTCGACGCCTACGACGAACATCTCGACCTCGGGGCACACGAACTTGCCGACGGGCTGCGGGTGCTGGAGCACGCCAACATGAGCGAGATGGCCGACGCCTTCATCCTCGCCCTCTGGCAGGAGCTGATCACGGCGGATGATTTCCGGGTATAGGCCCCGGGAGTGGCTTCAGCAAGAGATCTAAGCGGCACCGTGGCCCTGGTCACTGGGGCCTCCAGCGGCATCGGCGAGGCGACCGCCCGGATGCTTGCCCGCGAGGGCGCGTCGGTGGCGATGGCGGCGCGGCGGGCCGACCGGCTCGAGGCGCTCGGCGGCGAGATCGCCGACGCGGGCGGGACCGCGCTGCCGATCGAGGTCGACGTGACGCAACGGGAGCAGGCGGAGGCGGCGGTCGCGCGCACCGTCGAGGAGCTCGGCCGCCTCGACGTCCTCGTCAACAACGCCGGAGTGATGCTGCTGGGGCCGATGCTCGAGGCACCGGTGGAGGAATGGGAGCAGATGCTCGAGGTCAACCTGCGCGGGCTGATGTACATGTCGAAGGCGGCGATCCCCCACCTGCTCGAAGCAGCTGATGGCGAACGCAGCCTTCGCGGCGTCGCCGACCTCGTCAACATCTCCTCGGTCGCCGGCCGCATCGCCCGCAGCGGCAGCGGCGTCTACAACGCGACCAAGTTCGGCGTTGGCGCCTTTAGTGAGGCCCTACGCCAGGAGGTGACCCGCCGCCACCTGCGAGTCTCGCTGGTCGAGCCGGGGGCGGTGGCGACGGAGCTGCAAGGCCACAACCGGCCCGAGGTCAAAGAGTCGATCGAGAAACGCTTCGAGGACATGGAGATCCTCCAGGCCGAGGACATCGCCGACGCAATCGGCTACGTGGTGACGCGGCCGCGACACGTCGCCGTCAACGAGATCCTCGTGCGGCCGACCGAGCAAGAGCAGTGATAAGCCGCTCGCCCCAACTGGGGCGGGCTGGCGGGGTTAGCTGTAGCGCTGCACTACGCCGTCAGCGACCAAAGCCAGCAGCTGGCGCTGTTCGGGCGCAAAGTCGGTGCGCTCCAGCGATTGCTTAGCGTCTCCCACCATCTGCAGCGCTCGGGCTCGCACGCGCTCGAGTGCGCCGGTGGCCTCGATCCGGTCACATAGGGCCTCGGCTGCGGCGGCGTCGAGTGCCTGCAGGTCGACCTCGCGGATCGTCGGCTCGCTCTTGGCCGCCTCGATCAGCGGCAGGGTCACCGTGCCGTCGAGCAGGTCGGTGCCGCGCGCCTTGCCGGTCCGCTCCGGCGGGCCGCTGACGTCGAGGACGTCGTCGAGCAGTTGGAAGGCGAGCCCGATACCGGCGCCGAACTCCCGCAGCTGCTCGTCGTCGCGTCCGAGCAAGCAGGCGCAGGCGAAAAGCCGGGCCGTCTTCAACCGGCAGCGCTCGAGGTAGCGCTCTTCGGAGATGCCGAGGTCGAAGGCGTCGCGACGTTGGGCGAGCTCGCCGCGGGCCAGCGCGACTGAGGCTTCGGCGAGGAGGGCGACCGAGCGCTCGTCGCCGGCCTCGGCAAGGAGGGAGAAGGCGCGCGAGAAGAGGAGGTCGCCGGTGGCGGTCGCTCGTTCGCGGCCGGAGGTCGCGGCCACGGTCGGCAGCCCACGACGCAGCGGCGCATCGTCGAGGACGTCGTCGTGGACCAGCGTCGCCATATGGATCAGCTCGATCGCGGCCGCCGCACGCACGGCTTCCCGGCTCCGCTCGGGTCCCGCGCAGAGGAGGACCAACATTGGCCGAAGACGCTTGCCGCCGGCGGCAAGCGTCGCCTTGGCGTCCTCGCCTAGCGGCTCGCCGTGCTCGGCGATCGACTGCCGCAGCAGCTCCTCAACCTTGTCCAGGCACGCGGGCAACCAACGGCTGGAGGCGTCGAGGACCGCCGTTACCGGCGGCGGCACCGAGGAGGGTCGGGTCACGCCCGGACGCCGGAGTGGATCGCGATGATCCCGCCGGCGAGCACGGTGTAGCGGATCGATTTGAAGCCGGCTCCATCCATCTTCTCGGCCAGGCCGTGCGGGTCGGGGAAGCTGCGCACCGACTCCGGCAGGTAGGCGTAAGCCTCCGGGTTGCTGGAGAAGGCGCCGAGCAGCGGCACGATCCGGTCGAACCAGAGCGAGAAGAAGAACGAGAGCGGCGGCCTCGTCGGCTGCGTGATCTCCAGGATCACCGCCCGCCCACCCGGCTTCAGCACCCTCGCCATCTCGCGCAGGCCGCGGTCGAGGTCGGCGAGATTGCGGACGCCGAAGCCGACGGTGACGGCGTCGAAGCGCTCGCCGTCGTAGGGAAGCTCGAGCGCGTCGGCCCACTCGAAGCGCACCCCTTCGGCACCGCGCTCGGCCGTCTTCTCCCGCGCCAGGTCGAGCATCGGCTCGGAGAAGTCGCAGCCGACGACGCGTCCGGCCGGCGTCACCAACTGCGCCAGCTCGAGCGCCAGGTCACCGGTCCCGCAGCAGACGTCAAGCGCTGAGTCCCCGGGCTGCAAACCAGTCCGCGCCGCCGCCCGTTCGCGCCAGCGATGGTGCAGCCCGGCAGTCATCAGCGAGTTGAGCACGTCGTAGCGGCCCGCAACCCGGTCGAACATGCGGTTTACCTGGCCGGCGAAGTCCGGCGATTGGCGGTTGTCGTTGATCGTGTCCATGGGATCGGGGGTCGAGGCCCTTCCCTGGCCGCCTATCTAGTCGAGCGAGGAGAGGAAGTCCGCGAGCTGTTCGATCTTCTGCGGCGGCAGTTCGCGGAAGGAGGGCATGATGCCCGGGCCGATTTCAACCGAGCGAATGATCGCAGCCCGCGGTATCCGCGAAGCGATATGGGTCAGTTCGGGGCCGGGGCCGTTGTTCCCGTTCTCGCCCAGCTTGTGGCAGGCGAGGCAGCCGGAGCCGGCGACGACCTCCTTGCCTTTTTCGTATTGCGGCGCGACCTTCATGTCGATCTCGGTCGGCGAACCGCCGGTTGCACCGAGGTAGGTCAGGTAGCCCATCGCGATGATCGTCAGGCAGCCGGCGGTGGTGGCGATCGGACGGCGCTCGGGACGGCGCTCGGGGTTACGGTCGTAGAACGGCAGCAGCAGGAGCAGGACCATGCAGACGGTTGGGATGCCGATCGTCGCGATCGGGACCAGCTCTGGCGGCTTGATCACGCGCAGGACCTCGAAGAGGAAGTAGAAGTACCACTCGGGGCGCGGCACGTAGGTGGTCGAGGTCGGGTCCGCCTTCGGCCCCTGCTCGGCACCGAGGATCACCGACATCGCAATGATCACGGCGACGACGATCAGCGCCATCACCGAGTCCTTCATCACCGCGTAGGGGAAGAACGGCTTCCCCTTCTTCTTCAGAAGCTCGTATTCCTCGAGGTATGCCTGCTTGTCCTGGGGCTTCATGCCGAGGCTCCGTTGCCCTCGCCGGAGACGGGCGCGCCGTTGACGCGATTGCCGTTGACGCGGCCCTTGCCGTTGGCACCGGCCTCGAGCTCAGCCGTCGGCATCGCGCCCTTCGGCCGCTCGGTCTTGACCCACGGGGGCGCCGTGGTGCCGAGCTTGACGACCAGGTACATGTGGGCCCCGATCAGGGCGATGATCGCCCCCGGTACGAGCAGCATGTGGATTGCATAGAAGCGAGAGAGCGTGGTCGCTCCCAGCTCCGGGCCGGCGCGCAGGAAGTCACTCAAGTAGGGGCCGACGACGGGGCCGGTGCCGTTGATGTTGATGCCGACGATCGAGGCCCAGAAGGAGCGCTGGTCGAACGGCAGCAGGTAGCCGGTGAAGGCCATCGTCATCGTCAGGATCAGCAGCACGACGCCGATCACCCAGTTCAGCTCGCGCGGGTACTTGTAGGCACCGAAGAAGAAGGTGCGGCCCATGTGGAGGAAGATCAGGATCACCATCACGCTTGAGCCCCACTTGTGCATCCCGTGCACGAGCTGGCCGAGCGGGACGTCGTTGTTGATGTGGGCGATCGAGTGGTAGGCCTGGGTGGCCGAGGGCGTGTAATACATCGCTAGGAAGACGCCGGTTACCGCCTGGACGATGAAAGCGAAGAGCGTCGCCGAGCCGAGCGTGTAGAACCAGTTGGTCCCCTTCGGCACCTTGCGGTAGAGCATGCCGGTGAGGAAGCCGCTGGCGGCGAGCCGCTGGTCGACCCAGGCGAGGGCGTCGATCGGGGCCTCTTTGCCGCGGTCGAGCAGTTTGTCCCCGTGCGACTGCCGCTCCGGCGGCGACGTCTTCAGACCCTCCGGCGCCTGGCCCTTGGGGGTGCCACCAGCGCCCGGCTTGGCGGGTTTGCGCAGCGGCGGCGGGACGACGGCGTCCGGAATCTTGGGCACGGGGATTTTCGGCATCAGGGCGGTGGGAAGGTAGAGGGTCGCGGCGGGTAGAGGTATTCCCAGATCCCGCCGGTGAACTCGCCGGGGTCGCGGGCGCGAACCGGTTCCATCTGGTTGGTGACGCTGTAGCGGGGGCCGAGCTCGACCTGGCCGTTGCGGACTCGGGTCTGGAACTGGTCGAGCGGGCGCACCGGCGGACCGCCGATCCGCTTGCCCTGGAAGTCGTAGACGCCGCCGTGGCAGGGGCAGATAAAGTTGCCGGCGGCCTCGACGAAGCGCACCGGGCAGCCGAGGTGGGCGCAGCGATTGGAAACGGCGACGAACTTGCCGGCGTCTTCGCCCAGTTCTTCGGAGCTCTTGCGCACGTAGGCGGTGGTCTTACCGGCGTCGCCGATCCCCTCGGTTTCGGTGAAGACAACCTGGCGGTAGGTGTCTTCGACGAAGTCAGAGACCGGCCCGACCGCCTCCCAGCGCTCCTTGCCGCGATGGAAGATCGGCGCGACTGCGAAGCCGACGGCAGGCAGGACGATGGCGGCTCCGGCAACTCCACCCAGTGCCTGGGCGCCGATCGTGAAGACGCGGCGGCGCGTCATCGACTCCCCCTCGAAATAGCCGGGGGGGTCGGGCTTAGCCCGCTCCTGAATGGGCGCCTCCTCGGCCCCGTTTACCTTGTTCGCGTCGTCTGCCACAGGTCGGTTCGCGTAGGGCGACCAAGTCTATTGATTGGGGGCTGTGACTTGCGTCACACTTGGTCAATCTCTGTAGAGCGCAGAGGTTCTGGCCTTCGGCGGCATCTTCATCGTCGTCTCGATGGGGCTCCGGATGAAAAACGGCGAGTGGGCTACGTGGGGCTGGAACAAGCGCGAAGAAGCTCGCCGCGGTGGACGGCTAACCCGCTAGCGCGGCCCGGCGGCGATCCGTTCGCCGGCATCCCTCCAGAGGCTCGGGATCGCTTTGGTGCTCCCCTCAGCCTGGAGGCGAGCGCAGGAGCTGATCAGGTCGGAGAGGATGGCGACGGCGCGGGTGTCTTCGAGAACGGCGAGGCGGTCTAGGCCGAGGGCGTAGAGGTAGTCGCCGGCGAGGAGGGCGAGGTCGGAGTCGTGGCCGGCGAGTAGACGAGGCTGCTCATAATGGAGGAGATAGCCCTCGCGGACAGCCTCGACGACGAGAGCGTACTCGGCGGGCGCGGCGGCCGTGCCGGGACCTGCAGCGGCGAGTTCGCCTAGCTCCGGCGGCTCGGCGGGGTCGACCACATATGGGGAGATCGGCGTGTTCTCGGCGCGGAGCTGGTCGGCGAGGGCTTGGAGCGCGTCGCTGGGCGATCGAGTGGTCATCTCGACAGTCATGGTGCGTCGAATTGACCGCTCGTCACCGCAGCGCCTCGTCCAGGGAATCGGTCGCCGCTTCCAGGGTCTGGTCGATCGTCACCTCGTCGTGGGCGAGGGAGACAAACCATGCCTCATACTGAGCCGGCGGCGGATAGACGCCGCGCTCGAGCAGCGCTCGGCAGAAGGCCGCGTGGGCCTCGGTGTCGCAGGCGGTCGCGGTGGCGAAGTCGGTGACTGGAACCTCGCTGAAGAAGAGGGTGACCAGGCCGGGGGCCGAGGCAACCTGCAGCGGCCGGTCTGCCGCCAGCTGCTCAAAGCCGCGGGCGAGGCGATCGGTCAGCTCCCCCAGCCGCTCGTAAGCGGCGGCGTCGAGCTGCTCCAGCGTCGCCAGTCCGGCGGCGACCGCGAGCGGGTTCCCGGAGAGCGTTCCCGCCTGGTAGACGTCGCCGGCGGGGGCGATCCGTTCCATGTGCTCGCGCGGCCCAGCGTAGGCCGCTGCCGGCAGGCCGCCGCCGAGCACCTTGCCCAGCACCGTCAGGTCGGGTTCGACCCCGAACAGTTCCTGGGCGCCGCCGGGGGCGACGCGGAAGCCGGTGATCACCTCGTCGAAGACGAGCAGCGCGCCCGCCTCGCGGGTCGCCTCGCGGAGGAAATCGAGAAAGCCCTCGGCCGGTGGGACCACGCCCATGTTCGCCGCGATCGGCTCCGCTAGCAGCGCCGCCACCTCGTGCTCGGCGAGCGCCCGGCTGACCGCCTCGCGGTCGTTCCACGGCACCACCACGGTCGCCGCCGCCTGCGCTGGCGGCACCCCGGGACTGCCCGGCACACCCAGCGTCGCCAGGCCCGAGCCGGCGTCGGCGAGCAGGCCGTCGGAGTGGCCGTGGTAGGCGCCGGCGAACTTGACCACGACCTCGCGGCCGGTCACCGCCCGCGCCAGCCGCACCGCACTCATCGCCGCCTCGGTACCGGAGCTGGTCATCCGCACCATCTCCACCGAGGGCACCCGCGCCGCCACCTCCTCGGCGAGCTGGACCTCCGCCAGGGTCGCCGTCCCGAAGCTGGTCCCCCGCTTGGCCGCTTCGATTACCGCCGCGACGACTGCCGGCTCGGCGTGGCCGAGGATCATCGGCCCCCAGGAGCCGACCCAGTCGAGGTAGCGGTTGCCCTCGACGTCGAACAGCCAGCAGCCTTCGCCGCGTTCGATGAAGATCGGGTCGCGGCCGATCTGCCGCATCGCCCGGACCGGCGAGTTCACGCCTCCGGGCAGGACCTCCTGCGCCCGGCCGAACAGGTCCTCAGGAATGCTCGGCCTCCCAGCGGGCGTAGTCCTCGGTGAAGTAGTGGAGGCGGATCTTCTTGTACTCGGTCGAGGAGTAGAGGGTGGCACGGTCGTCCGGCCCCATCCCGCACTCCGCGGCGATCGCGTCGAGGACCGCGTCGCACTCCTCCTTCGAGCGGCCGTGGGCCATGGTGAAGACGCTGTAGGGCCAGTCCTCGTAAGTCGGCCGCTGGTAGCAGTGGGAGATGCCGCGGAAGGAGGCCATGCGACCGCCCACCTCCATGATCTGGTCCTCCGGCACCTTCCAGACGCCCATGCCGTTGGCGGAGAAGCCGGCGCGGCGGTGGTAGAGGATCGCCGCCACTCGGCGCAAGATCTTGCGGTCGACCATGCCGCGCAGGCGGTCGAGCAGCTCCTCGGTAGGGATCCCGAGCTCGGATGCCGCCGCATCGTACGGACGCGCGACCGCCTCCATAGGTCCCTGCAGAGCCTGGATCAGGGCGATGTCGTCCTCGTCATAGGGCTGCGGTTCGAGCTCGCGCGGGGGCGCCGCCTCTACCGGCGCCGCCAGAGCCTCGGTCCCCTTCTCCATCTCCAGGTTCATGTTGATTTTGAACAGGGTCAGGGTCGGCAGTTCCCGCATCGACTCCGCCCCGGTCTCCTCCATCAGCGCTTCCAGCGTCCCCTTCAGCCCGAGCTCGGAGTCGGGCGGGGTGGCGATCGTGAACCAGAGGTTGAAGTCGTGGGTGCGCAGGTAGTTGTGGGAGACACCGGGGTGGGCGTTGACGATCCGCGCCGCCCGCTGCGGGTTCTCGCTGTCGACTTTCGCCGCGACCAGCATCGACTCGTAGCCGAGCGCGCGGGTGTCGAAGATCGGCGTGATCTCGCGGATGATCCGGCCGTCGAGCAGGCGCTGGGTGCGGGCGAGGACGTCGTCGAGCTCGAGCTCTGCCTCGGAGGCGACGAGCGCGAACGGCTCGGGATCGAGCGGGAAGTTCGACTGCAGCAGGTTCATCAGTCGCTTGTCGGTCTCATCGAGCGGGATCGCGGAGCCGTCCTTGCGACTCCGCGCCTTCGACTGGGGCAACTTCACCGAAGCCATGCAGCTGCCTCCTTCGCGTAGTAGGTGACGATCGCGTCGGCGCCGGCGCGGCGGATCGAGGTCAGCGCCTCGACCACGGCGGCGCGCTCGTCGAGCCAGCCGTTGGCGGCGGCGGCCTTCAGCATCGAGTACTCGCCGGAGACGTGGTAGGCGGCGACTGGGGCGCCGGTCGCCTCTTTGACCCGCCGCACAACGTCGAGGTAGGGGAGCGCCGGCTTCACCATCAACATGTCGGCGCCCTCGTCGAGGTCGAGTTCGGCCTCGCGTACCGCTTCGGCGGCGTTGGCGGGGTCCATCTGGTAGCCGCGGCGGTCACCGAATTCCGGCGTCGACTCGGCGGCGTCGCGGAAGGGTCCGTAGTAGGCGGAGGCGTACTTAGCGCTGTAGGCGACGATCGGGACGTTCGGGTGGCCCTCCTCGTCGAGCTGGTAGCGGATCGAGCCGATCCGGCCGTCCATCATGTCGCTCGGCGCGACCGCGTCGGCGCCGGCCTCGGCGTGGGAGATCGCGGTTTTCGCCAGCAGCTCGACGGTGAGGTCGTTGTCGACTTCGCGGCTGCCCTCGCGCATCACCCCGCAGTGGCCGTGGGTCGTGTACTCGCAGAGGCAGACGTCGGTGACGACGATCAGATCCGGGTGCGCCTCCTTCAGCGCCCGCACCGCCATCTGCACGACGCCCTCGTCGTCGTAAGCGCCGGAGCCGACTTCGTCCTTGGCGGCGGGGACACCGAACAGCATCAGGGCACCGATCCCCGCCGCGGCGATCTCCCCCGCCTCCTCGACCAGGTTGTTGATCGAGAAGCGCTCGATCCCCGGCATCGACGGCACCTCCTCGCGCACACCCTCCCCCGCCACGACGAAGGTGGGCTGGATCAAATGCGCTGGGGAAAGCTCCGTCTCCCGGACGAGTCCGCGGAGAGTGTCGGTGCGGCGCATGCGGCGCATGCGCGTAGAGGGGAAAGCCATCAGCGGCGAGTTTAGGGGAGGAAAGGGGGCATCCCTACCGGACGCGCTCGCTTCGCTCGCTTTGGGGAGTGTCCGTACGGGATGCCCCCTTTCCTCCACAAGCCGCCCAGTACGGTTCCCCGCGTGCGGGCCAACGGCGTCGTCAAGCGGTTTGGGGAAAGAGAAGCTCTGCGGGGGGTCTCGCTTCAAGCTGCCCCTGGTGAGCTGGTGGCAGTTATTGGCCCCAATGGAGCAGGAAAGACCACGCTGCTCTCGATTCTTGCCGGCATCTCCAAGCCAGACGAGGGGGAGGTGGACTCGCCTAACGGGGAGGTCGGCTGGGTGCCTCAGCAGGCGGCGCTCTACCGGCGGCTGACGGTGGAGGAGAACCTGCTGCTGTTCGCGCGGCTGGAGGGACATGAGGACCCGCACGCCTCAACCGAGGAGATGCTCGAGCTGACCGGGTTGCGCGAGCGGCGGGGCGAGATCGTCGCCCGTCTCTCCGGCGGCAACCAGCAGCGGATCAACATCGCGATCGGCCTGCTATCGCGGCCGTCGGTGCTGCTGCTCGACGAGCCGAGCGTCGGCCTCGACCCGCGCCAGCGCGCCCGCCTCTGGGAGTTCGTCTCCGCCCTCGCCGACCGCGGCACCACCGTCATCTTCTCCACCCACGACATCCAGGAGGCGGAGCGCTACGGCGGCCGCTTGCTGGTCCTGGCCGACGGCGAGGCGCTCTTCGACGGCCCGCCCGACGGGCTGCGCGAGGCCGTCCGCAGCGAGGCGCCCGAGGCCGCCGACCGCGACTTCGAGACCGCCTTCGTCGCCTACCTGCACCACCGGGGGCACTGATGCGGGGCGTGCGCTGGCTGCTGCTGAAGGACCTGCAGATCCTGCGCCGCTCGCCGCTGCAGGCGGTGCTGCTGGTCGCCTACCCGATCCTGATCGCGGTCCTGGTCGGCTTCGCGGTCTCGCGCGGGCCGGAAAAGCCGCGGGTCGCTTTCTTGAACGAAGTGCCGGCGGGAACGCGGATCACCGTCGGCGGCGCCCAGCTGCCCTCGGCCAACGTGAAGGGGCGGATCTGCAAGCGGGTCGAGTGCGTCTTCGTCGCCGATCGAAACGAAGCGGAGGCGAAGGTGAAGTCGGGGGACGTGCTGGCGGCGCTGGTCCTGCCCGCCAACCTCGTCAACAAGATCAACTCGCTCTCGACCCTAACCCCGGGGGTGCCGGAAGTCGAAGTTCTCGTCAATGAGGAAAACGCGGTCAAGGCCGAACTCGTCGACGATCGGCTCACGACCCTGTTGGCGCAGGCGAACTTGGCAGTGGCGCGGCGGATCGGCTCCGAAGGCGGCCGCTACCTGAACCTGATCGTCAACGGCGGCGAGTTCAAGGCGCTCGGCGGGAGCTTCCAAATCCTCGGCCTGCGGACCACCGCGCGGATCCTCGATGCGGTGACGCCAACGTTGCCGAAAGGGCTGCAGCCGTCGCTGAAAGAAGTGACCAAATTCGCCACCCAGGCGCGCGACAACCTCAACGTCGCCAAGCCGCTGATCGCGCGCCTGGCCCAGCCGATCAAGGTCGACAAGGTCGTGGTCGGAGGCGAGAGCCCACCGCTGGAAATCTTTGCGATCGCGGTCGCCGCGACGCTGACCCTGGCTTTCGTCGTCGTCCTCCTGGTGGCGGGGTCGCTGGCGCTGGAGCGAGAGGAGAACGCCTTCCCGCGGCTGACCCGGGGGCTGATCTCCACCAACGGTCTGCTTGGCGAGAAGGTCTTGCTGGGGACCGCGGTCGGGCTCGTCGTCACCCTGCTGATGCTGTTCGGGATGCAGTTCTTCGTGCCGCTGGAACTGGGCCGGATCGGGCTCTGGCTGGTGGCGATCCTCGTCGCCGGGGCAGCGCTCGGGGCAGCCGGGGCGGCGCTCGGGGCGGCGGCGCGCGAGGTGCGGGCAGTCTCCCTGCTCGCCTTCATGGTCACCCTCCCGGTCGCCTTCCTCTCGCTGGTGCCATCGGGAGCGGTCAGCCCCACCGTCTTCGACGCGATCCGCTACTTCACCGCGCTCTTCCCCTTCAAGCCGGCGCTGCAGGCAATCACCGCCGCGCTCGACGAGACCGGGCCGGGAATCGGCGGCCCCCTGCTGCACCTGGCGATCCTCTTCGCGGCCTACGCCGTGATCGCGCGGCTGGCGCTGCGGCGCTTCACCGCGGTCTGAGCGACAGCCTCAGAGTTCGATCCGGGCTTTGCTGTGGAAGACGTGCGGGTCGTTCCAGCGCTCGAGCTGGCAGCCGGGCGACTGCGGCGAGCGCCCCTCCCCCATCGAGTTCCCCCACCTGCCGGCCCAGGTCGCCCAATCGCCGAAATCCTTCCACTCGACGTCGTCGAGGCGCTCCCCTTTGGCGTCGCCGACATCGCCGACCCAGGGGATCTGATGCACGGGGCGGAAGTAGTTGGCGTGGGAGCCGCGGGCGACGTAGACGATCGGCCGCCCGTCGGCGCTTTGCTCGACGTTCCACCACATCCGCGCCCCGCCGGCGTGGTGCTGCGAGCAGGTCATGCAGACCGGCGTCTCCCCGGCGTAGGCAACCTGGACGAACTCCCAGTCGCCCTCGTGGTCGCCAGTGACGATGACGAGCTTCGGGTTGTAGAGGTACCAGAGCCAGTACTGGACCCAGGTCAGACCACCGCCCTCGACTTCGCGGCGGTACCCGACCTTGCCGAGGTTTGGGCGAAGGCGTTTCTCCGCCTCCTCCGGCTTTGGCGGGAAGTTCATCCGCCCGCCGTCGGAGGGGAGTGAAGCGAGGTTCACGGCCCCCCCGTCGTCGCCGTTGCTTGTGACCAGCGTCGCTGGAACCTCTTCGACGCTTTTCACGTCGATCGGCCAGAACGTCTCCGCCGAGTCGAGGACGAAGATCGGGTCGAGCGGTTTCGTCGGCATCTCAGGCACCCTAAGTACTCAGGGGTACCTAAGTCAATGGCGGCAGCGGTCTGATCCCGCCGCGATCGATGCAAAGACGGACAAACTCTTCCAGCGGTACCTCCGGCTCGAGCTGCGCACGGACGCGCTCGAGCACCGCGGGCTCGTCGAGCTCGGGCAAGGAGCGCCCAACTGAGCGCACTGCCGCCAGCGCCACCTCGCTGCCGTCGAGCAAGAGACAGCCATGGACGCTGCGATAGGCGGCGAGCTCCTCTATCGCCGTCCCGTCTTCGAGCCGGCAGGAGACCCCGTTCAACGCCACCAGGTCGTAGTTGAGCTCGTAGGCGGTCAGCAGCTCCAGCTGGCCTGGACTCGGGAAGACGACGAAGACCGGCGCGGTCGTCCCGGGGCTCTCCCAAAGCGTCGCCGGCACCGCTCCGTAGGGCGAGACGTGGGCTGAGTAGACGATGTCAAAGCGCTCGAGCTCGGCCCGCAGCACCGGCATCTCCTCCCCCGGCAGCGCGGCGAGCTTGTAGGTCAGCGCCTCGGGTGCGGCGTTGGCGCCGTAGGCGAGCAGAGCGGTGCGATCGCCGAGATCGAGGTCGTCGGGCAGCTCTTCGGCGCGCCCATCCCGGTAGAGATAGGAGCGCTCGGGCGTCGCGTAGGGGTACTTCAGAGCCCGCCTCAAGATCGGCGCCATCTCGTCTGGCTTGACCACCTGAGGCAATCTCGCAGATAGGGTCAGCGCAAATGCGGATTCTTTTCATCGGTGACGTGGTCGGGAGTCCCGGCCGGCAGGGGTTGCGAGAGACGCTGCCGCGACTGCGCGAGCGCTACGCGCCGGACCTGGTGATCGTCAACGGCGAGAACTCGGCCGGCGGGATGGGGATCACCGAGCGCACGGCCAATGACCTCTTCGGCGCCGGCACCGACGTGATCACCACCGGCAACCACGTCTACCGCCACCGCGAGGCCTACGAGTTCCTCGACCGCGAGGAGCGGGTGCTGCGCCCGGCTAACTACCCGCAGGGAAACCCTGGCCGCGGCCACGGCGTCTTCGAGGCGGGCGGGATGAAGGTGCGGGTGATCAACCTCAGCGGCGGCGTCGGCCTCCGCGTCGCCCGCTCCCCCTTCGACACCGTCGACTCGATCCTCAGCCACCACGAGCAGGACGCCGTGATCGTCGACTTCCATGCCGAAGTCTCCAGCGAGAAGGTAGCCATGGGCTGGCACCTCGACGGCCGCGTCGCAGCGGTGTTCGGGACCCACACCCATGTGCCGACGGCGGACGGGCGGGTGCTGCCCGGTGGGACGGCCCATATCTCCGACGTCGGGATGACCGGGTCGCGGACCAGCGTCCTCGGGGTCAAGCCGGAGCAGGCGCTGCGGTCGATGATCACTCAGATGCCGACGCGGTTCGAGACTGCGGATGAGGACGTATGGGTGATGGGTGCTCTGGTGACGGTGAACGAGCGGGGGCTGGCGGACTCGTTCGAGCAGGTAATG
>Ga0068854_100000364_pt1 | contig 28993 bp, 27 predicted proteins | sample KBSCornC42_FD_66590 | JGI IMG/M metagenome (GOLD analysis project Ga0068854, IMG submission 66590) | Corn rhizosphere microbial communities from Kellogg Biological Station, Michigan, USA - KBS Corn C4-2 | ecosystem: Host-associated > Plants > Roots > Rhizosphere > Soil ... | reverse complement strand
GGCGGTTGTTGAACCCGGCGGCCCTCTCCTCCTGCCGTTTCAGGAATTCCTTGCGCAATTCGATGTGCGGATGCGGGATGTGATCCATTTTGCTCCCCCTGACCATCGCGGGTTTGTGCGCGACAGAACGCAAGGCTACCGCACAGTTTCGCTTCGTCCAGTGAATAAGAAGACAGGCTCGCCCAGTGATTGATATACGACCTGCCAACCGCCGAGACGTCCCGCTGATCCTCCGGCTCGTCCGCGAGCTTGCGGAGTTCGAGCGCGAGCCCGACGCCGTCGTGGCCACTGAGGACATGTTGTCTGACGCTCTCTTCAGCGACCGGCCGGCCGCCGAAGCAATAATCGCGGATTCAGGCGGCGAACCGGCCGGATTTGCGCTCTTCTTCCAGAACTTCTCGACATGGACAGGGCGCCCGGGGCTGTATCTGGAAGACCTGTATGTCACACCTGCCGCGCGCGGAGCGGGCGTTGGGACCGCCCTGCTGAGGCACCTCGCGCACATTGCAATCGAGCGCGGCTATGGCCGGTTCGAATGGGCGGTGCTCGATTGGAACAAGCCGGCAATCGCCTTCTACCGATCGATGGGGGCGGTCGGCATGGACGAGTGGCGGATCCAGCGGGTCAGCGGCGAAGCGCTCGTGTGGCTGGCGGGGGGGTAAGCGATGGCGTGGTTGTGGCTCATCGTCGGAGGCTTGTTCGAGGTTGCGTTCACGACGTCGCTTCGCTTCGTCGACGATTTCCGAAACCTGCCGTGGACGGCCGCCTTCCTTATCTCGGTCGCAATCAGCATGGGGCTGCTTCAGCTCGCGTCGCGAACCATTCCGATGGGAACCGCCTATGTCGTGTGGGGCGGGATTGGCGCGCTCGGAACGGTGATCGTCGGCATCGCGTTCTTCGACGAACCTGCGAACCTGCTCCGGATCCTGCTGATCTTTGTCATCGTCGCTGCGATCGCGGGGCTAAGGCTGGCGGCCTGACGCGCATCGGGCTAGGTGAGCGCGATGCGTGACGAGTTAACGCGCGAGGAGTGGGAGAAGCGAGTCGCGAAAGAGAGCGGCGGCAAGGATCTTTCGCGAGAGACGCCGGAGGGAATTCGGCTCAACACAGTCTGCGGCCCCGAGGACGTCGCGGGCATCGACAGCGGCTGGCCGGGCGTCGCGCCGTTCACGCGCGGGCCCTATGCGACGATGTACGCGGGCCGCCCCTGGACGATCCGCCAATATGCCGGTTTCTCGACGGCGGAAGAGTCGAATGCCTTTTACCGCCGCAATCTCGCGGCTGGGCAGAAGGGCCTGAGCGTCGCATTCGATCTCGCCACCCACCGCGGCTACGACAGCGACAATCCGCGCGTCGCGGGCGACGTCGGCATGGCCGGCGTAGCGATCGACACCGTCGAGGACATGAAGCTTCTGTTCGACGGAATCCCGCTCGACCGGATGAGCGTCAGCATGACGATGAACGGCGCGGTGCTTCCGGTGATGGCCTTCTTCATCGTCGCGGGCGAGGAGCAGGGCGTCCCCCACGACAAGCTCACCGGCACGATCCAGAACGACATTCTGAAAGAGTTCGCGGTCCGCAACACCTACATCTACCCGCCCGAGCCGAGCATGCGGATCGTCGCCGACGTGATCGCCTATTGCGCGCGCGAGATGCCGAAGTTCAATTCGATCTCGATTTCGGGCTACCACATGCACGAAGCCGGAGCGACCGCGGTTCAGGAGCTCGCCTACACGCTTGCCGACGGCATGGAATATGTCCGGGCGGCGATGGCCAAGGGGCTGGACGTCGACTCATTCGCGCCGCGCCTCAGCTTCTTCTGGGGCATCGGTATGAACCTCTTCATGGAGGTCGCGAAGCTCCGCGCCGCGCGCACTTTGTGGCACCGCATCATGACCGATCTCGGCGCGAAGAAGGACGAGTCGAAGCGACTTCGGACCCACTGCCAGACGAGCGGAGTCAGCCTGACCGAGCAGGACGCGTATAACAACATCATCCGCACCACGATCGAGGCGCTGGCGGCGGTGCTCGGCGGCACCCAGTCGCTGCACACCAACAGCTTCGATGAGGCGATCGCGCTTCCGACCGATTTCTCCGCGCGTATCGCACGAAACACGCAGCTGATCCTCGCGGAGGAAAGCGGAGTGACGGCGGTCGCGGACCCGCTCGGCGGGAGCTGGTACGTTGAGAAGCTGACGCGCGAGCTGGAGGAGAAAGCGTGGGCGCTGATCGAGGAAGTGGAGGCGCATGGCGGGATGACCAAGGCGGTGGCGGAAGGGCTGCCCAAGCACCGGATCGAGGAAGCGGCGGCGGCGCGCGCGGCGAAGGTGGATACGGGCGAGACGGTGATCGTGGGGGTTAACCGCTACCAGCCCGAGAGCGAGCCGGAGCACGACATTCTCGAGGTCGACAACGCGAAGGTGCGCGCCTCGCAGATCGCAAAGATCGAGAAGGTGCGCGCGGCCCGGGACGAGGCGAAGGTGCGCGCTGCGCTTGATGCGCTGGAAGCAGCCGCTCGCCAAATCAAACCCGCTCATCCTGAGGAGGGTCTGAGTAGCCCGGAGGGCGTATCGAAGACCCGTCTCGAAGGACGAGCGGGAACGGCCCTTCGAGACGCCGCTTCGACAAGCTCAGCGGCTCCTCAGGACGAGCGGAATTTGTTGGCCCTCTCCGTCGAAGCGGCGCGGGCCCGCGCGACGCTTGGCGAAATTTCCGATGCGCTGGAGCGCGCATTCGGCCGGTACGGCACGAAACCGGAGCCGGTGCGCGGAATCTACGGCAAGGCGCGCAACGATGCTCGATGGAAGGCAGCCGAGGAGGGGCTACAATCCGTCGCAAACCGTCTCGGCCGGAAGCCGCGGATTCTCGTCGCCAAGATGGGCCAGGACGGCCACGACCGCGGCGCCAATCTCGTCTCAAGCGCCTTCACCGACTTGGGCTTCGAAGTCATTCCCGGACCCTTGTTCCAGACCCCGCACGAAACTGCCGAGATGGCAGTCGAGAAGGACGTCGACGTGGTCGGCGCGAGCTCGCTCGCGGCGGGCCACCGGACGCTCATCCCGGAGATGATCGAGGCGCTGAAAGACATGGGCCGCGCCGACATCAAGGTGGTCGCCGGCGGAGTCATTCCGCCGCAGGATTATGCCGCGCTCCGGGCCGCCGGTGTCCAGGCGATCTTCGGCCCCGGCACCAACCTCGCCGATGCGGCCGACGAGGTGCTGCGCCTGCTTGGCCATAACCGCCCGCCGCTCGACGAGGCGGCGGAGTGAAGTCGTTCCTCATTCTGCTCGGAATTGTCTTGCTGTTACCGGCTCTCGTCCTCTTCCTTATGTTCGCTATGTCCGGCGGCAGCGATTGTGCTGTGTCCGCAGAGGAGTGCGAGAAGATCTCAGCTGGATTCGGAATCGGAGTGCTCTTCTTTGTCGGTCTCTCAGTGGCTTCATTTTGGAAGGCCGCTGCTGTCGGAAGGTCAACCGATCGCTCAACGAAGCTGGACGACTGAATGACGAACTCGGAAATGTTCAAGAAAATCCTGATCGCCAATCGCGGGGAGATAGCGTGCCGGGTGATCCGCACCGCGCGGCGGATGGGGATCAACACGGTCGCCGTCTATTCTGACGCCGACGCGCGCGCGCCGCATGTGAAGCTGGCCGACGAATGCGTGCGGCTCGGGCCTCCGCCGGCGTCGGAAAGCTACCTCAAGGCCGAGCTGATCATCGACGCGTGCAAGGCGACCGGCGCGGAGGCCGTGCACCCGGGCTACGGATTCCTCTCCGAGCGCGAGAGCTTCGCCAGGGCGCTCGAAGACGCGGGCATCACCTTCATCGGGCCGCCGCCGAACGCGATCGCGGCGATGGGCGACAAGATCGAATCGAAGAAGCTCGCCAAGGGCGCAGGCGTGAACGTCGTCCCGGGTTATCTTGGCGACATCGCGACGACCGACGAGGCGGTGAAGATCGCATCCGACATCGGCTATCCGGTGATGATGAAGGCCTCGGCCGGCGGCGGCGGCAAGGGCATGCGCCTCGTCTGGTCGGAAAATGACGTCCGCGAGGGGTTCGAGAGCGTGAAGCGCGAGGGTCTTTCGAGCTTCGGCGACGATCGAGTCTTCATCGAAAAGTTCATCGAACAGCCGCGGCACATCGAGATCCAGGTGCTCGGCGACCAGCACGGCAACATCCTCTATTTGAACGAGCGCGAATGCTCGATCCAGCGCCGCCACCAAAAGGTGGTCGAGGAAGCGCCGTCGCCGTTCGTCAGCCCAGAGATGCGCAAGGCGATGGGCGAGCAGGCGGTCGCTCTCGCTCGGGCTGTTGGATACTACTCTGCGGGGACCGTCGAACTCATCGTCTCTGGCGCGGACCCTACAGGCAAGAGCTTCTACTTCCTCGAGATGAACACACGGCTGCAGGTTGAGCATCCGGTGACCGAGGAAGTGACCGGCCTCGACCTCGTCGAGCAGATGATCCGTGTCGCCGCGGGCGAGAAGCTGAAGTTCACGCAGGAGGATGTGGGCATCAACGGCTGGGCGGTCGAAACGCGCGTCTACGCGGAGGACCCGTACCGAGGCTTCCTTCCGAGCACCGGACGGCTGATCCGCTACCGGCCGCCTGTGCAAATTAGCCCCGTCATTGCGAGCGAAGCGAAGCAATCCAGCAAGAGCAAGGACTCTGGATTGCCGCGCCCCTCCGGGGCTCGCAATGACGAGATCGTGGTGAGGGTGGACGACGGCGTCACGGAAGGCTCCGAGATCAGCATGTTCTACGACCCGATGATCGCCAAGCTGGTGACGTGGGGACCGAACCGGCCAGCAGCGATCGATGCGCAGATCGACGCGCTCGACGCATTCCAGATCGACGGCATCGGCAACAACGTCGACTTTCTTTCCGCGGTGATGCAGCACCCGCGCTACCGCTCCGGCGCGATCACCACCGGCTTCATCGCCGAGGAGTATCCGGAAGGCTTCTCCGGCGCCCCCACTGACGATCAGCTGCTTGGCGATGTTGCGGTGATCGCGGCAATGATCGGCGCGACGAGCGAGGCTTGCGCGATGGAAATCAGCGGTCAGCTCAATGGGCCGCCCATTCAGCCCAGCGAGCGGGTGGTCGTGGTGGACGGCACACGGCACAACGTGCGCACGAAACCCTATCAGGGCGGCACGCTGGCAGTGCTCGATGGAAACGGACCCATCGACGTGATCGGCCGCTGGCATCCGGGGCAGCGCCTGCTGTCGGTGAGGATCGACAGTCGGCAACGGACCGTGAAAGTGGCGAAGAGCGGGCGCTCGTGGCTGCTCAACACGCGTGGTGCGACTCACACGGTGCAGGTGCTTCGCCCGGAAGTGGCGGCGCTGGCGCGCCATATGATCGAGAAGCCGGCGCCGGACCTTTCGCGGATGCTGCTGGCGCCAATGCCGGGGTTGTTGACTCGACTGCAGGTCAGCATCGGAGACAAGGTCGAGCCCGGCCAGCCGGTCGCGGTGATGGAAGCGATGAAGATGGAGAACATCCTCCGCGCCCCCAAGGCGGCGACGGTCAAGGCGACGCCTGTAAAAGCCGGCGAGAGCGTCGCGGTGGATCAGGTCATCGTGGAGTTTGAGTAGCTAGTCGCGCGTGTCGACGGCGTTCCAATTATCTTCCCACGTCTGTCCTCCATCAGTCGAATAGGCTTGATCGAAGTGTGCTTCGCGCTCGGAAACCTGAGTGATGATGAACCGCACGAGGATCACTCGACCGTCGACCGTGTCCTGCCCGTAAAATAATCCGCGCCCATGCCCGTCGAAGCCTCCGAACACCGGCGCAGTCAGGAGGCCATTGCTGAGGTTGGCGTAGTTGAGACTCCATTGCTGGACCTTGGGATTGAAGAGCCGCAGAGAGCCGCCCTCTATCTTGCCGCGATTTCCGCTGACAGAGAGCTCCACGAAATTGGCTCGCCCATTCAATAGCGGCCGAACAACGCTGGTTCCTTCATATTCCGCCCAGTCCGGCGCACCAGCTGAAAGGGGATTGCGTCTGACCTTCACTCTGGTTGCCCACGTGCCGATCTCCCAATCAAAGTCGTGCTGGTGGTCGGCAGCCGCGACGGATTGCAACGGGAGGCGTTGGTCTGCGCGAACCGATGCCGAGTCCAACAGACAGGCAAGTCCCAACACGCCGATCAGCGTCGATATTCCAATCCGGATTTTGAACATCATCCTCTTCTCCGCTGACTTCGCCTGAGCTCACACCTCACCCTCGGCAGCGCCTCCACGACCTCGGTCTCTCTCGGAGATTGGCGCGCCGCTTCCGCCGTGGCAAGGCGGGCGAATCAGCAGGGGACGATTCCATGAAAACCCGCGCCGCCGTCGCTTTCGAAGCGAAGAAGCCGCTCGAGATCGTCGAGCTCGACCTCGACGGACCCAAGGAGGGCGAAGTGATGATCGAGATCATGGCGACCGGCATTTGCCATACCGACGCCTACACGCTCGACGGTCTCGATTCCGAAGGCATCTTCCCGTCGATCCTCGGCCACGAGGGCGCGGGCGTGGTGCGCGAAGTCGGCCCCGGTGTCGCCTCAGTCAAACCGGGCGATCATGTGATCCCGCTGTACACGCCCGAATGCCGTCAGTGTAAGTCGTGCCTTTCCGGCAAGACCAACCTGTGCACCGCGATCCGAGCAACGCAGGGCAAGGGCCTGATGCCCGACAGCACCAGCCGCTTCAGCTACAAGGGCGAGACGATCTTCCACTATATGGGGTGCTCGACCTTCTCGAACTTCACTGTGCTGCCTGAGATCGCGGTAGCTAAAATTCGCGAGGACGCTCCGTTCAAGAGCAGCTGCTACATCGGTTGCGGCGTGACCACAGGGGTCGGTGCGGTGGTCAACACCGCCAAGGTCCAAGTCGGCGACAACGTCGTGGTGTTCGGTCTTGGCGGCATCGGCCTCAACGTGATTCAGGGCGCGAAGCTCGCCGGCGCGAATAAGATCATCGGCGTGGACATCAACCCCGACCGCGAGGAATGGGGCCGTCGGTTCGGAATGACGGAGTTCCTCAACATCAAGCGCATGAGCCGCGACGACATTGTGGCGAAGGTCGTCGAGATGACCGACGGCGGCGCCGACTACACCTTCGATGCGACGGGCAACACCGAAGTGATGCGCACAGCACTCGAATGCTGCCACCGCGGCTGGGGCACCTCGGTCATCATCGGAGTGGCCGAAGCCGGAAAGGAGATTTCCACGCGCCCGTTCCAGCTCGTCACCGGGCGCAACTGGCGCGGCACTGCATTCGGCGGCGCCAAGGGCCGCACCGACGTGCCCAAGATCGTCGATTGGTACATGGACGGGAAGATCCAGATCGATCCGATGATCACCCACGTCCTCTCGCTCGATGAGATCAACACGGGTTTCGAGCTCATGCATGCGGGTGAAAGCATCCGCAGCGTGGTCGTCTATTAGGAGTTCACGGATGTTCAGCCACGTCATGCTCGGCACCAACGACGTTGCCGCTGCCAAGCGATTCTATGACGCCACGCTCGGCGCGCTCGGCGTGCCGCCGGGCGAGATCGATGTGCAGGGGCGGCTCGTCTACATGCACAACGGTGGACGCTTTGTGGTTCGAACTCCGCTCGATGGCGAACCGGCTCACGGCGCCAACGGAGCGACGTTGGGACTCCTCGCGGGATCGCCGGCTGAGGTGGATGCCTGGCATGCAGCAGGGGTCGCGAATGGCGGGACCGCGATCGAAAATCCGCCCGGCGAGCGCCGTCCACCGGACGGGCGTGTCCTCTATCTCGCCTACCTGCGTGATCCGGCCGGCAACAAGCTCTGCGGGTTTCACCGAATCTCCTGATGGAGCTGGTCAGCGAGACTAGATCGCACGGCGGCCGGCAGCTGGTGGTGAAGCACGCCTCGACCGCGTGCGCCTGCGACATGAGCTTCTCGATCTTCCTTCCGCCGCAGGCCGAGCGCGGAGAAAAACTCCCGGTGGTCTGGTACCTTTCCGGCCTGACCTGCACGCCGATGAACGTCACCGAGAAAGGCGAGTATCGCGCCGCCTGCGCCGAGCTGGGTCTGATCTTCGTGGCGCCGGACACGAGCCCGCGCGGCGACGATGTTCCAGACGCCGAGAGTTATGATTTCGGCAAAGGTGCCGGATTCTATGTCGACGCGACGGAGGAGCCATGGTCGGCGAACTTCCGTATGTGGTCCTATGTAACCGACGAGCTTCCGGCGCTCGTCGCAGCCGAATTTCCCGTCGACATGGATCGGCAGGGAATTACCGGTCATTCCATGGGTGGCCACGGAGCCCTGACAGTCGCGCTTCGCAATTCGGGCCGCTTCCGGAGCGTCTCCGCCTTCGCCCCCATCGTCGCCCCGTCGAAGGTGCCGTGGGGGCAGAAGGCGCTCGCCAGCTATCTCGGAGAGCACCGCGCCCTATGGCGTCAGCATGACGCAGTCGCACTGATCGAAGATGGCGATCGCCTGCCTGAAATTCTTGTCGATGTTGGAACGGCCGATCCCTTCCTCGAGCAGCAGCTTCGCCCCGAGCTGCTGGAGCGAGCGTGCGCGGACGCCGGAATCGCGCTCACTCTTGGCCGCCAGCCCGGTTACGACCACAGCTACTATTTCATCTCGACCTTCATGGCCGAGCATTTGCGCTGGCATTCGGAGCGGCTGACCGCATGAACTGGTATCCGCAGGCTCTGCCGGCAGCGACGGCGGTGGCCTGCGGCCTGTTGATCGGGATCGAGCGGGGCTGGAAGCTCAGGAAGGAGCGGGCGGGAACGCGGGTCGCCGGCATCCGTACCTTCACCTTGCTCGGCCTGCTCGGCGGCCTTTCCGGATTGATTGCGGCTCAGCGTCACGATGTCCTCTCGGCTATTCTGTTGACTCCAGCAGTAGCGGTCCTGGTGATCGGATACGCGCGACGAACAGGCGAGGATCGGGAAGACTCGACTACACCCATCGCGGCGCTAGTGACCCTTGCGCTAGGATTCCTGTCTGGGACTGGATTGCCGGGGTTGGCGATCGCCGGGGCGGCGCTCGTCACCTTCGTTCTGGCGCTCCGGGTCGAACTCCATCACTTCATAGAAAAAATGGACGAGGCTGATGTCAAAACGCTCGCCCGCTACGCCGTCATCGCCGCTGCCGTCCTGCCCTTCCTCCCGAATGGCCATTACGGCCCGCTTGGTGCGTGGAACCCGCAGCGGTTGTGGCTAGTGGTAGTGCTGGTCACCGGCTTCTCCTTTTTCGGCTATGTCGCGAACCGAATCTTCGGGGAGCGACACGGGACAATCGCGACGGCACTGATCGGCGGCGCCTACAGCTCGACCGCGGTGACCCAGTCGTTGGCCCAGCGGCTGGGGAGCGAGAAGCAAGCCGGTGCCGAGCCTGCCGGAATCGCACTCGCGACGGCCGTTATGTACCTGCGTATCCCGGTGCTGATCGCGGTACTTGCCACTCGCGTTCTTCCGCCGATTCTCGCGCTGATCTTGCCAGCCTCTGTGGTCGCGTGGGCCGCCGGTTTCTGGCTGTATCGAAAAGCGCCGAAGGCTGAGGCGCCGACGCCGCCGGGCAATCCCATCGCTTTATTGCCGGCGCTGGGGTTCGTTGCGTTCGTTGCCGTGGCGGCGGTTGTCGCGGCATGGGCGCAGGGGCGCTTCGGCCAAAGCGGGATCGCAGTGCTGCTGCTGATCATCGGCACAATGGACGTCGACGTCGCAATCGTCACGCTCGGCAGCCTCGCGCCAGAGGCAATCTCTCCATTGCTTGCGGCCATGGCAATCAGCGGAACTGCCATCGCAAATATGGGCGTGAAGATCGGAATTGCGCTGGTCTATGCGCGGCGCAAGGGACTCTCTGCGGCCTTGGCGATGATTTCGAGCACGCTGGTCCTGGCTGCCGGCATCGCCGTCGCCTTCACCCAGCTTTGATGCGTGAGGCTGCTCGGCCATGCCTCCGGCATGGCCTGCGCTGCATCATTCTTCCGACTGGATGAGCACGCTCTCGCCGATCAGCAGGAACAGGAGGAACGGGGCCCAGGCAGCGATCAGCGGCGGGTAAACGCCAGCTCCGCCCATCGCCAGGCTGAAGTTGTCGGCAACAAAATAGGCGAAACCGAGCGCCATGCCGGTCACCGCGCGGATCAGCACCTGGCCCGACCGAGCCAACCCAAACGCCGCAATTGCCGCGAGAAGCGGCATCAGGATGCAGGAGAGCGGCCCCGAAATCTTGTGCCACAGACCGGCCTCTACTTCGGCGGTCGGCTTTCCCGCCCGCTTCATCGCCGCGATCTTGTCTAGAAGGTCGAAGAATCTGGTTTCGTCCGGTTCCACCTTGGCGATGGTCAGCTGCTCCGGGGTCAGACCCTTCAGGCCCATCATTTGCCGGGTTTGAGACACGACGTTCATCGTCGAATCGTAGATGGTGACATTCTCCAGCCGCCACATCGTGCCAACCGGCTCCGCGCGCTGCGCATTGATGACCCGCTGTAACTCTCCATTCCTCAGTTCGTAGATCGCAAGGTCGTTGGCATGAAATCCGGCGCCGGTGCCGCCAATCCTTCCGGCGCGGACCTCATCCTCGCCGTGCAACACCCAGACGTTCGTCAGGATTGCGGTTTCCGGCGGAATGGGCTTGTAGTCATTATCGCTCCACGCATTCACCACGCGCGCCGAATTCACGACGACCATTTCGTTGAACGCGAATGCCAGCATTGTGATGACGATGCTGGCAAGCACGATCGGCGCCAGCATCTGGTGCGCCGAAACGCCCGCCGCCTTCATCGCCACCACTTCGCTGTTCTGGTTGAGGCCGACAAAGGCGATCAGCGTTCCGAGCAGAACCGAGAACGGCAGGAAGCGCGAGATCAGCTGCGGGATGCGCAGCGACACATATTTCCACAACTCGGGATCGCCGTTGCCTGGAACCGCGAGGATCTTCCCCGATTCCCCGAGCAGATCGAGAGTCATGAGCACCAGCACGAGCCCGACCAGGACCGCAAGGCTGCGCGTGAGGAAGAGTCGCACAGTGTAGAGCGCCAGCTGTCGCGACGGGAAAAAACGAAAGCTGCTCACGTCGATCTCGGCTTGGGAAAGAGCCCGCGAATGGTTCGGACGAGCTTCGCCGCGGCCCACTCCAGAGTGCCGATCGGCTGCCCTCCCGGACGGTGCGCGATGACATGGTACATCCAGCCGATGAGTGCGACGAGCCCTGCAAACGGCACCCACAGGGCAATCAGCGGATCCACCCGGCCCTGCTCCCCGGCATATTGCCCGTACTGGTTGATCTTGTGATAGCCGACCATCATCAGGATGCCGACAAAGATTCCGAGTGCCGACGTGCTTCGCTTCGGCGGTACGGCCAAGGCCACCGCGAGCATTGGCAACATCAGCATCATCAGCACTTCGACCAGCCGGAAGCTAAGGTTGGCCTGCGCCCCGATCATCTGAATGTGCGACGCGGCTTTACCGCCATAGCCGAGCAGGAAAAGCTCATGCAGGTACAGCTCGTCGAAATCGATACCGCGCTTCCTGAATTGATCGATCGGAGGAACTTTGATGGGGAGATCGTAACTGGCGAAGGTCAGTGTCCGCGGCGTCGCGAATTTCGGCGACTGCTGGATCAGCTTGCCGTTTTTCAGGCGCAACAGGATCACCTGCTGATCGTCGGTCGAAAGGAATTGCCCGGCTTCCGCGGTTGCAGCGACGCTCATCCCCGAAGGGTCATTGGCGGCCACGAAGATTCCCTGGAGATGCGTGCCCTTGTTTTCGCTCCGGTCGATTCGGATTGTCAGTTTCCTGCCGAGCGTGGTGAACTCGCCGACTTTGATGGAGGCGCCCAGCGCTCCGGAGCGCAGATCGAAGCGCAAGCCCTCGTATCGATAATGCGCGAAGGGTTCGAGGTAGCCAACGATGCCGATGTTCAAGACCAACAAAACCGCGGCGTAGATGTAGGGGACGCGCAGTAGTCGCCCGTAGCCGATCCCGATGCCGCGAAGAGCATCGAGCTCCGACGATAGCGCCAGCTTCCGGAAAGCCAGGAGGATTCCGAGCAGAAGCCCGATCGGGATTCCCAGCGAAAAATATTCCGGCAGCAGGTTGGCCAGCATCTTCCAGACGACGCTCACCGGCCCGCCGGCGTCGACGACGAAGCTGAACAGCCGCAGCATCTTGTCGAGCACGAGCAGCATTGCCGCCAGGACCAATGTCCCGAGCAGCGGCACGGCAATGGACCGGGCCAAATAGCGATCGATCAACGTCAGCCGGTGCAAAATTCGAACGTCCCCGCACCATCATTTGGCCGCAAAGCGCGCCGACATAGCATTGGGGCCGTCTCACCTGCCGGCCCTTCGAATGAGGCTCATAGCGGACCGGCTGGCAAAATCATGTCGAAAACGCATTTGGAGGAAGAGGAGCAAACGGAGCCGATGGCTGCGCTGTGCCCCCTTCGGTGCGCAAGTCGTCCGCGGATCGCCTTGCTTTCCAACCCCAAGTCGACGCGCAATCTCGCCGAACTCTCGAGAATCCGCGATTATTGCGCCGATCACCCGGACATTTTTCATTATGAAGTGGAGCGGGCGGACCAGATTGGCGACGCCCTGCGGACCATCGCCCGAATCCGGCCCAAGATGCTGGTGATCAATGGCGGCGACGGCACTGTCCAGTCGGCGCTGACCGAAATGCACAATGGCCGCTACTTTGGGGACCAGCCCCCGCCGGTGTCTGTGCTGCCGAGCGGCAAGACAAATCTGATTGCACTCGATTTAGGCGTCCGAGGCGATCCGATTTCAGCGCTCGAGCGGTTGGTGGAGATAGCTCAGGGCGATCTGGAGTCGCACATCGTCGCGCGCGAAGTGATCGCACTTCGAAAGGACGGGTCCGAGCGGCCGGTGATCGGGATGTTCCTCGGCGGCGCAGGTCTGGCGGACACGATGCTGTTCTGCCGGCACAAGATTTACCCGCTCGGGCTTCCGAACGGGCTGAGCCATGTGCTCGCGGGAATTGCGCTTTTTGTTCGGCTGCTGCTGAAGCTGAAGGCGAGCTTTCTTCCGCCGCCGCCGCAGCCGACGGAGCTGTTGCTGCGCAAACGCGGACGGCTGTCGGGCAAGTTCGTTTTCCTTGCCGTCACCACGCTCGAGAAGCTTCTTCTGGCTTCCGAACTTGGGGGCGAGGGCCGCGGGCGTCTGAAGCTGGTGGCGATCGAAGAGCGGCCGGCCTCCGTGATCCGCGCAATTTTCACCGGAATTGCTGGTGGATATCGGGGCCAGAAGATGCGCGGAATCCATTATGCGGAGGTGGACGAGATCGAAATCGAGGCCGACAGCTCAAGCGTGATCCTCGACGGCGAGATCTTCCGCACCGAAAAGGGGCGGCCGATCCGCCTTAACCCGGCCGAACCTCTGTCGTTCGTGAAGCTCGCGGCTTAAGCGCCGCTTCCTAATGGTTCAAACGATCCGCGACCTCGTCGCTGGCGAACTCTCCGAGCCGGTAGACCCGCGCGTCGCAGAGGTCGCCGAAGCCATCGCCGCTCGGCACCTGCCATCGTCACGGGCAGTGCTCTTCTATGGCTCCTGCCTCCGGGAGCGGCAGTTCGAAGGCCGAATGCTCGATTTTTACCTGATCGTCTCCGACTACCGCACAGCCTATGGCAAGCGCTGGTTGGCAACAGTGAACCGCCTCATCCCGCCGAACGTCTTTTACTTCGAAAAGGAAGGGCTGGCCGCGAAATATGCTGTCTTGAGCGAAGCCGATTTTGCCCAAGAGTGCGACACATCGGCCCGGACAGCCTCGGTCTTCGCCCGCTTCTCCCAGCCCAGTCGCCTCGCCTGGGTTGCCGATGAAGAAGCAGGCAGCCGCATCATTTCCATCGTGGCGCTGGCCGCCCCGGCCCTCCTCGGACTTACCCGTCCAACTTTGACCAAAGAAGAGGCGAGCGATCCGTTACAGGTGTGGAAGAAGGCGTTCCGCCTGACCTACGGAGCCGAGGTCCGCGCGGAACGCGCCTCACGGCCAGAGGCGATTGTCGATTCGGATCCGGACCGATACCGCCGCTTCGCAAAGGCGGCGGGGTTTCCCGACAACCGGACCTTCACCGAGATGCAGCGGCGCACTTCGGAGGAAGCGTGGCGGCAGTTCCAGCGGAAGGGAAAGCGCGCATCAGTCCTGCGCCTGATCAAGGCCAGTTTCACATTCGCCGGGGGTGCCGAATATATCGCCTGGAAGATCAATCGGCACGCCGGCACGCGCATCGAGCTCAAGCCCTGGCAACGCCGCCATCCCCTGCTCGCAGGAATCAGCCTGCTGCCGCGGCTCCTGAGGTCTGGCGCGATTCGCTAGCCGAACGGCTCAATGCCGAGCCGACTGCCGAAGCCAGCGCCGCGACCGTGAATGGCTTGCGAAGCAGCTCGTAACCGATGAGATCGTCGGTTTCTCCCTCTCCTACGTATCCGGTGACGAACAGCACGGCAAAATCGCTGCGCCGCTGCTTCAGAATTCGGATGAGTTCGGGCCCCGTCATTTCGGGCATGATGATATCGCTGATGACGAGATCGAAGGTCTGCCCGTCGAACAGCCGGATCGCGTTCGCTCCGCTTTCGCATGCGACGGGTTCGTAATCGAGATCCTGAAGCGCTTCGACCGTCGCCGATCGGACCCGCGGGTCGTCTTCGACCACCAGGATGCGCGCGCCGGCGACCCGCACCTCGTCCGCGCGTTCGCTGGCGGCATGCAGCCGGACTGGCGGTTCGACCCGCGTTCGGGGCAGGTAGAGCGAGACCGTCGTGCCCTTTCCTACCTGGCTTTCGATTCCGACCTCACCGCCGGACTGGTGAGCGAAGCCGAAAATCTGGCTCAAGCCCAGACCCGTCCCTTTTCCCACCGGCTTGGTCGTGAAGAAGGGCTCAAACGCGCGCTCCAGTACCTCCGAAGTCATTCCGCAGCCGGTGTCGCTGACCGATATCCGCACATAATCGCCCGCCTGGACGTCACCCACTTCGTTGGCTGCGAGGCTGACGTTGCGGGTTTCAATCCGCATCCGCCCGGTCCCGTTCATTGCGTCGCGCGCGTTCACGGCGAGGTTGACGATCGCATTCTCGAGCTGGTGCGGGTCGACGTAAATGGGCCAGGTGCCGGACGCGACTTCGACCTTCATCCGGATCCGCTCGCCGAGCGTGCGGTCAAGCAAGTCGGACATGCCGCCAACCAGTTCGCCCGCATCGACGCGCTCTGGGAGCAGTGGCTCGGATCGGGCGAAAGACAGGAGGCGGCGGGTAAGGGCGGCGGCTCGGGTTGCCCCTTCCATTGCATTGTTGAGGTGGTTCATCACCTCGCGTCGCGGTCCGTTCAGCCGGCGCCTCGCAAGATCGATCCCGCCGACGACGACCGCGAGCATATTGTTGAAATCGTGGGCGATACCGCCGGTCAGCTGCCCGACCGCCTCCATTTTCTGTACCTGCCGGAGCTGGGATTCTGCTGCTTGCCGTTCTTCTGCCTCTGCTCGCAGAGCCTCGTTGGCGGCTCGCAGCTCCTGCGTGCGTTCGGCCACGGCCATTTCCAGCACTTCGGCGCGTTCGGCCTGCTTTTCTGCAAGCCGCCGCGCCGCCGCATTCTGGCGAAGCGCCTGGACCGCAACGAGGCCCAGGAAGATGGCGCCAGCGCCGACCAGCACGCCAAGCCAGCTCAGGTAAGCGGTGAACTTGTCCGCCCGGGCTGAAAAGAAAGTCGACTGCTGCATCCGCTCTTCGAGCGACGTCTGCTCCCTGTCGGCGATTTCCCTCAGCTTCGCATGGAGCGCAGGCTCGAGCGGGGAGCGGGTCGCAGCGTAATAGTAGCTTATGCCGTAGCTGCTCTTGGGTTTGATGGTCCCGGTGGCCTGCTCGTGGACGATCTGCGCGACATTGGCGAACTTCTCGCCGAGTTGGTCGTAAAGGTTCTGAAGCTCGTCTACGCGGCGTTCCTGCTCGGGGCTGTTGGTTACGAGCTTGCGAAGCTGGGTGATCTGGGACCCGGCCAGAGTCCATTGATCGTAATAAATATTGCCGCTCGTCTGAACGTCCTGGTCCAGAGCGAACCGGCCGAGTGCGGCCTCCGACCGGGAGATACTGGCGTCGACGGAGCGGGTGAGGAGGTAGACGTCGTACGAATGCCGTTCCAGCTGAACCGCTTGGTCGCGCTCACCGTTGGAGATCGCAACCAGGAAGACCATCGCGAGAAGGACGAGGACCGCGATGAACGCTCCCGCCGCCGCGCCGCCGCGTCTCCAGTCGAAGCGAATGTCGTCCCCGCCCGAGATCATGGTGTCAGTGTAGACCTCTGCCGTCCGCGGCGGAAGCCTAGCCGGCTATTATTGAATGCAACCCGTCGCTCTTCCGGCAGCGGCGAACATGTTCAGGACCTCGCCGACTTGGTCGCTGGAATGTTCGGCACAGAGGGAGCAGCGGAGAAGGGTCATGCCTGCGGGGGTCGCCGGCGGGCGGGCCAGATTGACATAAAGCCCCTCCTTCAACAGCGCTTCCCACATCGCAGCTCCGGTTTCGAGATCGGGCATGATGACGGCGATGATCGCCGACTGGGGCTCGTCGGTGCCGAGCGTGAACCCCAATTGCTTGAGCCCGCCGTGCAGCCGCTTTGAATTCTCCCACAGATGCGCCCGCTTGTCGGCGCCGTGCATCAGCTTGCGGACCGAGGTGGCGGCGGTGGCGACCACCGACGGCGGCAGCGATGCGGTGAAGACGTATGGACGGCAGACCAGCCGAAGAATCTCGAACTTCGGGTGGTTGGAAACACAGAAGCCGCCGACCGTGCCGACCGATTTGGAGAAGGTGCCGATGATGAAATCGACGTCGTCGATCACCCCCTGGGCTTCGGCGACTCCGCGCCCGTGCTCGCCGATGAAGCCCATGGAATGCGCCTCGTCGACCAGAACCATCGCGCCGGCAGCCTTGGAGACTGCGACCATCTCCTTCAGCGGGGCGACATCGCCCATCATCGAATAGACACCCTCGAGAACCACCAGCTTCCCGGCCTCGGGCGGGGTGCGGTTGAGCCGCTTTTCCAGCGCGTCGACGTCATTGTGGCGGAAAGGAACGATCTGCGCGTTACCCATGGCGCAACCGTCGTAAATGGATGCGTGGCTGTCGATATCGAGGACGACATAGTCGTCCTTGCCGGCGAGAGTGGAAATAACGCCGAGATTGGCCTGGTACCCGGTCGAAAAGACCATTGCGTGGTCCATCGCATAGAACTCGCGGAGCGCGTCTTCCACGGCGCGATGACCGACATAGGTACCGTTCAGCACCCGGCTCCCGGTCGTCCCGGAGCCGAACTCGTCGAGCGCCTTCTTGCCGGCCGCGATCACGTCCGGATCAAAGGTCATCCCCATGTAGTTGTAGGTGCCGAGAAGGATTGTCCGTTTGCCGTTGCAGATCGCCACTGTCGGGCTTTCGACCCGTTCCATCACCAGGTTGAACGGATCCGTGACTCCGCTCTCGAGCAGCTTTTCCCGCTGCTCGATCAGGGGATCGAATTTTGAAAGGAGGTCGTTCACCTCTTCGAGAGCTCGCGCACCGCGCCAGCCAATTGGCCGACAGTTTCAATCTCGGCCTGCATGTTCATGGTGATGAGAATGTCGAACTCGTCTTCGATGGAGGCGACAAAATCAAGCACGGTCAGGCTGTCCCATTCCAGATCCTGCTGGAAGCGGGTCTCGGGCGTGATCGCCACACCCTTCTTGTTGAAGGGCTCGATCAGCGTCTCAATGCGGGCAAATGTGTCGTCGCTCTGGTCCATCTCGCCGCCCTATTCGCGGTAGCGGCCTTTCGCAACGCAATGGGGCGCGAATGCGGCGGATTAGAGCCACTCTTGTGCGCGGTACCACCGCGCCGTTTCCACCAGCCCCACTTCTGTCTCGATTTTTGGCCGCCACAGCGTTTCCGGCGGCCCCTTTGCGGGATCCACAACCCAATCGCGGTGGCTAAAGTAGGCGGCGCGATCGGAGGAGAGTTTTGCCTTTTCGCGCCGTACGAGCTGGTCGATCACCGCCCCCAGCTTCAGCATCGGGCGTGGCATGGACAGGGCCAGGTTGCGGCGCCCAACCGCTCGCCCGATCGCCTTCGCCAGCTGCTTGTGGGTCCAGCCGCCGGGCCTGCCGTCGTCGGGTTCGTACAGGATTCCGGCTACATCGGCGGCCTCCGCAAGCCTGAGCAATAGCCGCGCGAGGTCGTCGACATGGATAACCGAAACCCGGCCGCGCGGGGGCAGGAGCATCAGGCCGGACTTAGCCCATTTGAACAGATCCAGCGTCTCCCGGTCACCTGGTCCATAGACAGCTGGCGGCCGCACCATCGCCCAGTCGAGCCCCGATCGCTGGACCAGTTCCTCGGCACGTGCTTTCGAGCCGCCATATTTTGAAAGCTTGGGCTCGCGCGCGGCAAGCGACGAAACGTGGACGAAGCGGGTTACTCCCGCAGCCGTCGCTGCGGCGAGCATCGCCAGCGTGCCCTGCACATTCCCCCGCTCGAAGTCTTCAGGATCGCGCGGGTTGAGCACTCCGGCGATGTGGACCACCGCGTCCGCGTCCTTGACCAAGTCGCGCAGGCTCTCCGGCTTATCGAGCGAGCCTTCGACCCACTGAAGCCTCTCCCTCGCCGCCTGTGGGCGGCGAGTCAGCGCATTCACTTCGTGTCCGGCTTCAAGGGCGATATCGAGGAAATGCGAACCGACGAAACCGGTGCCGCCGGTGACCGCCAGTTTCATAGTGGCGACCAGGCTTGGTCCGTCCCGTCCTCGGGCTCGCTTATCTCAGGCTCCGGCCCGAGCCGTTGCAGAAGTGAATCGAGCAAAGCATCCATGCCTTCGCCGGTCGCGGCGGAGATTGCCAGCGGCTCGGGTGCTCCTGCCTTGATCAGTGCTTTCCTCGCCTTCTGCACGGTCTTTGTGTCGGCGATATCGATCCGGCTGAGGGCGAGCACTTCCGGCTTCTCGTCCAGACCGGCTCCATAGCGGCCGAGTTCTTCTCGCACGGTTTGCCACGCTGTGACGGGATCTTCGCCCGCCGAATCGACCAGGTGGAGCAGCACCCGAGTCCGCTCGACATGACCAAGGAAGCGATCGCCGATCCCGGCACCTTCCGCCGCACCCTCGATCAGGCCCGGTACATCGGCAAGGACGAACTCGCGCCCCTTGTGGCGGACCACGCCGAGCTGCGGCCTCAGAGTCGTGAACGGATAATCACCGACCTTGGCGGTGGCGTTCGTCACGGCATTGAGCAGCGTGGACTTGCCCGCATTCGGAAGGCCCACCAGCCCGACATCGGCCAGCAGTTTGAGCCTGAGCCACACCCACATCTCCTCGCCCGGCCAGCCGGTTGTGTGCTGGCGCGGTGCCCGGTTGGTCGAGCTCTTGTAACTGGCGTTGCCGCGTCCCCCATCGCCCCCCTTGAGCAGTGTAATTCGCTGACCCTCGTGCGTGAGGTCCGCGAGCAGGCTTCGCTCCTCATCGTCGGTGAGAATCTGTGTGCCCACCGGCACTTTGACGACGAGATCTCTGCCACCGGCGCCAGTCTTGTTCGCGCCCGCGCCGCCTTTGCCGCGAGGTGCGCGGAAATGCTGGGTGTAGCGGAAGTCGATCAGTGTGTTGAGGCCGGGCACCGCCTCGAAAATAATGTCGCCGCCCTTGCCGCCGTCGCCGCCGTCGGGGCCGCCATATTCGATGAACTTCTCGCGGCGAAAGCTGACCGCGCCGGGGCCGCCGGCGCCCGACTGGATGTAGATTTTGGCCTGGTCGAGAAAGTGCATCGCATCCCGGTTACGGGATTGGCGGCGAGAGAGAAAGCTTTGGCGCGTTACCAGGGAGGCAATAGAGGCGGCAGACTGAGTCGACGATAGAACGCACGAAAGCGTCTTCGATCGTCTGGCCCGCAATGAACATGCGAAAATAGATCGGTCCAGCAGCGGAAGCGAACAGCGCCTCCCGATCCACATCCGGGGGTAGCTCGCATCGCTCAATCGCCGCATCGAACATGGGTGCGAGTTGGGCCATCCGCTGTCTGAAGTAGTTCTGGATGTAATCGGATTTCCCGCGCAGCTCCGCCGCGACTCTCAGGACGGCCAGGCCTGCTGGAGATTCGAGTACCTCGACCAGTTTGCGCAGGACCGACGTCAGATCGTCCGCGAAGCTCTTGCCAAGGTCCGGCGTCACATCCTGTCCGGCGCGCGCAACCCACGCATCGATAATTGCGTCCCAACGGTCCGGAAAACGACGGTAAAGCGTCGAACGCTCGATCCCGGCCCGATGGGCAACGGCAGAAAAGGTGCAGGCATCAACGCCGCCTTCGACAATCAGGTCGCGGATCGCCTGTTGAATTCGGGCGGTCACATCCGCGGTTCGGCCACCCGGCCGACGCCGTGAATTCCCGGGCCTTGCAGCTGGAGGTTGATTCACATTGAGCTATCCGCTAACGCAACACTCTGTTGCATTAGCAAGGTGTACCCCACATGTCTAGCGATATTAACGCGGCTCGCCGCTGGCGGGCCGCGCAACTTATTGTTTTTCCGCATTTTCGTCAGATGTGGGCAGGAACATGACAAACGCTGATAGCGCGCCGAGAGTCCTGATCGCCGGCGCTGGCGGCGGAGTCGGACTCGCGTGCGCCGAGACATTTGCCGCCCACGGTGCGAAGCTCGTCCTGACCGACTGCGACGGTATCGCGTTGAGCGCGGCGGCGAAGCGCCTTGGCGCTGTATCCCGCCACTGCGACGCGATCGGAAGCTGCAGCGTCGAAATCCTCGCCGAGGAACTGAGATCCCTTTTGCCTGCCATAGATGTGGTCATCAACGCCGCTGGCCGCGGCTACGTCCGAACGCTGGCGATGGCTCGGGTTACCCAGGCAATGCTTCCTCTCCTGCGCAAGGGCTCGGGCCGCAGATTGGTGTTCAATATTCCGTCGACCGGCCGCTTCCCCGATTCCGACGGCATGTTCCCTTACGCCAGCTCGCTCGACGGGTTCCAGCGTCTGTCTGCGGTGCTCAAGGAGCAGACTCGCGGAAGCGGGATTGATGTCGTGACAGTGGGGCCGGAGCTGGTTCGCGGACAGGTTTCCAGTTCGAAACCCGCGGACCGAGCCGCCGCGCCGCTCGTCGTCGATAGCCGCAGAACGGCCGAGCGAATCCTCGAACTCACATTAGCAGCGCGGCCGGAATGGTCCGGCGCCGCCCGCCCCGCCGCTCGCCACGGCTAGGCGCCAAAGCCAAGCCAGCGCAGCAACTTCGCTCAAAAGACCTTTCGAATTTCCAGCTCAATCGTCCGGCCGATCGGATCCCGATATCCCGGCTGATATTGGAGCGGCGTGTTCCCGAGGGAATCCCGCACGCTCTGGCGGCTGTTGGTCAGGTTGAGCACATCGACCGAAAGCCGAAGGCCCTTGGCCCACTTCACTTGCGGAAGAATACGCCTCGTATCGGCGAATGCCCGCAGGTTGATGGTCATCAGCGGCGAGAAACTGAGAGTATCGGTAGCGTCGTTGACCTTGGTCAGCAGGGAACTTCGGCTGCGCCACATTACGCCGATCCGTGCGCCCAATCCGCCCGAGGTGATTGCCGCTGTCCCGTCCAGCTGATGCCGGACCCGGCCGCCGCCGACACCGATCGCTCCTCCGCCTAGGAGGTCAACCGGATCGAGGCCGGAGCGGATGACGATCCTGTCGGAAAAGACGATCGAGTGATTGGCGGTTAGCTGCAGGAAGGTTGGCGGGGTGACCCGGCCCGGCTGGTATTTCTGACCCGGCGCAGGGCCGCCGATTCGGGCATTCATGCTGAGGCCCCAGCGCAGCCTCTTCTCCTCGTCGGAAGCGAAGTTGACCGGCCGCAAGTCGACGGTGGTCAGGTTGCCATTCGAATCCCGGATGAACCGGTCCGGGAACGCAAGCATGATTGCCGCGCTCTCATCAGGCAGGGAGGAAACGAAATTGCGCCGGTCGGTGTCGGTATATTCGCCGCTGAGTTGCAGGTTTAGTCGCTGGATGAGGGTTAGCTGCGTGGAAAGCCGGCGGATCTGGTCGGTTTCCGGCTTGAGCGAGGGATTTCCACCGGTGACCTCCACCACCTGCACCGTGTTGCCGGTCAATGGATCAAACACCGACACATTTGGGACTTCCAGGTTCGGACTGCCGAGAAGGTCGACGCTGGCCGGGGTCTCTCGATGTTCGATCGCACCATGGAACCGGAGACTCGAAGCCGGCTGCCACGTCAGGCCGAACGCATAATCGTAAAGCGTTCCCGCATCGGAAAAATGATCGAACTGATATTCGGCGGTCGCATCCCAATCGCCGATCTGCGGAAGAACGCCTTGGGCTCGGCTGGTCAGCGGTACGTCGACGGCTCCCCGGATCGCTTGTTCTGCCCGGCTGACGTCGCGGTTGCCAAATGTAGAGAAGCTGCTGGACGATCGTAGGTGATTCCATTCCAAATGCGCCTCGATCGTGGTCTGGATGGACCCTGCGGGGACACTTGCAAGCGGACCGGTCATGGACAGCTGCGCGAGATTGGTAAGCGATCGCGACGAGGTTCGGTCGGTGGTGATCTGAACGAAGGAACTGAGGTCTGCTGTGAACGGGTTGACGTCGGTCGGAAGTCCGTTCGAGGCAAATATCTGCCGTTGCGAATTTGAGATGCCGTTCGACTCGGAATGTCGAGCGTTGAAGTTGGCGGTCCACGAGCCGAAATTTCCGTTCAGCGTCAGGTTCGCATTGGCGGATCTCGTTCGGGAGCGATACCGAAGCGGGTCGCTGCCGTAGAAGGCGATGGCCACATCGGTCGCGAAAGGCGAGAACTGATTGTCCGACGGAACTACCAGCAAACCCGACGGAAGTCCGCGCAAGGAATGGCTGAATGCCTGCATCAAATTGAAGGTCGCCGTCGAGGTGAGCCAGGAGGCGAGCTTGGTACTGAACGTCCCGTTCAGATTGTAATTCTCTATCTGCGGGGTGAGTGTCCGGTAAGGCGCGACGTCGGTAACCGTCGGATTGTTGGCATTCGCAACGAAATCAGCGAGCGATGGCGTCGGCACCCCCGGAACCGGAACTACGGTAACGGTTTTGCCGGCAAGCGAGCTTAACAGAGGATCGATTTCGCCGGAGGTTTCCGGATAACCAACGATATTGCCACCCAGCGAGTATGGTTGGAAGGGCTGCGGTTCGATGATGCCCCTCTGGCTTTCCAGAAGACGGTCTTGGTCATTTACGCGGAAGGCCAGGTTGGCTCGCATCGATCCGTGAATGTCCGTCAGGATCGCCTCGCCGCGGGTGGCATTCCAATCCCCGTCGGTCGCGGTCTTGCGCGCAGCAGTCAAAGTTGCGGAACGAACAGTGCGGTTCAGCGTGAGACTGATGACTCGCTGGCCGGAAGTGCCGCCGAAGTGGACCGCTGTGCCCCGCGGAAGCACCTGGAGATTGCGGAGCGCCTCGACTGGAAGATTGCCGATCTCGCTGAGGTCATTGATCGGCTGACCGTTGACGATGACCAGCGGCGGATCGTCATCCGTATCCCCCAGTTCATTCTCGATCTCACCAACCAGTTCATCGACGGTGCTGAGCCCGTAGCTTTCGATCCCGGTCTCATCGAGATTGCGCTCCGGCTGGATATTCGGGAACAGAGCCTGCCCGGTGACGATGATTTCCTTCTGGGTGGGATCGGCGGGCTGAGTCTGCGCCGGCTGGCCGACAGAAACATCTGAGCCGCTGACCGCCGCGTTGCTGGATGCCTGTACGGGGATGGCCCCCCCGCCAGGAGAAGCGCTACGGTTGTTCGATGCACGAGACGCCGGTGAGCCGTTTCCCCGGTTACGCGAGCAGTGTGAGACACGTTCCAACCCCTTGAGCTCTGCATCGGCAGTCTCGATACGAAATGGCCCCCAATGCGGGGGCCGAAGTTAACACGCTCTTGTGAACGATATCATAGTCGCAGCAACAATCCTGGTAACCTCCCTGCCCGGCGCGAAAGGTGACGCCGGGCAGGGAGACAGTGCGGCTGCTGGTCAACGTGAGGTTCAGATCACAGGGACCGTAACCCAGTTGTGGCTGCCGTCGTTGAGGTTCGGCACACCGGCTGTTGCCCCGCCATAGTACCAGGTGCTGTTGCACTTGCTGCCGTCATAGCCGTTCTGCGCAGTCCAGGCGCCTGGCAGCTTGGTGCCGGTCTTGCTGGAAGAAATGCAGACGACGACCTGACCGATAATCAACGTATCGCTCGTGTCGAAGCCAGAGCCGAAGCTCTCGTGAGCATGCAGCGTGTCGACCTGGTCCTGATTGATCGGAGTACCCGCTTCGTCCGGACGCGGCTGGTCTTCATCATGCGCCGGCGTCGTCACGGTGAAGTCGCAGAACGCGTGGTCCGTTCCCCACCAGGGCTGGCTGGCATCGGGGCCCATCGCAGTGTACGCATCGCAATTGGCGCGGATGGCGTCCTTGCTATCGCCCGGGGCATTCGGGTCGACCGTGTAATAACCCTGCACCGGCACGTGGACGGTTTCTGTCATCGTGCAGTTGAAGGCATAAGAGTAGGTCGAAGTGAAATCCGCGGTGAAATCGTAGGCGCTGTTGCTATAGTGGCCGCCCACAGCTTCTTCGATTCCGAACATGTTGACGCTTCCGCCATTGCGGAACGGATCGCCAAGAATCTGGGTATGAGCCGGAGTGAAAGTCCCGACTCCCACGCGGGTCGAGTAATCGATGTTACGGTCGGCCTCCGTACCGATCTCGGTCGGACCACTCACCCATGTAGCAACAATGCTCGTCTCGTCGACGACGCCGTGCCAAGCCGTGCCATGTGCGGCTGCCAGCGCAGTGCATTGAGCCTGCATCGCAGCCAACGTCGTGGAATTCGGACCGGCGGGTGTCACCGTATCGAGTATGGTAACGGCCGCATTGGCCGGCGTGGTTATCGTCGACGAAAGCAATGCCGCCGCCGCTACTGTCAATACTGCTCGTTTCATCGGAAGTATCCCTTGTTGTCGCGTAGCAAATGGCGTCGAGCCTCTGGCCGCGACTCGCGCGCTAACCCTCTGTTAACTGTTTGTTAATTTTCTGGTAACCTACCGAAAGTTAGCGGAAATGCTGAATCACCATTAACCGTCCGATTCTGGGACGGCGTGGATTCAACTCAACTTCGGATTCAGGCGCCGACGAGTTCTGGGGCGCGGATCGCGAGCTCGGTGCGGTTGGCGACGCCGGTCTTCTCGAACACCGAATGGAGGTAGACCTTCACCGTGCCCTCGGTAACTCCCAGCCGCTCGGCGATGTCGCGGTTCCTGAGGCCCTGCCGGACCAATGACACAAGCTCCCGCTCGCGAGGGCTGAGGCTGACTCGTCCGGCTCCGTCGCGAACCGCGGCGGCTCGCTCCCTCAGCGCAGGATCGATCCAGTCGCCGCCGTCGCGGACATGGTCGAGACAGTCGATCAACAGGCCGGGATCGGAGGTCTTCAGAACCACACCGTCAACCTTCAGTGACAGGGCCTCCGCAAATCCATGGTCGTCGAGCGAAGCCGTCAGGAGAACGACGGGTTTATGCTCGCTGCTCTTTCGAAGCTGTCTAAGGACCGTCAGGCCGTCCCCTTCCGGCATCTGGACATCGAGGATCAGGATTTCGGGATTGTATTCCTCCACTGCTTTGATCGCTTCGGCGCCGGTGGAGGCGGTTGCGATCAACGTATAGTCGCTTCCGCGGAGCAAGGACGCGACCGCCGACTGGATCATCGGGTGGTCGTCGGCCAGCAATACCTTGGTCAAAATGGTCGCTCCTCTTTCAGAGGGAGGGTAATCGACACGGTGGTAATCTTATCATCGGTTATAAGCATAAGCGATCCCGAAGCTTCGTCTACCCGCTCCCGTAACGACCACGGCGATCCCGACGTCAGCTGCTCTCCCATCGAGCCCGGGTTGGCGATTTCGAGAACCAGATTCTCTTCATCGCACATCAAAGCGATCGACACCGAGGGGGCTGCGGCGTGACGAACGGCATTGGCGACCGCCTCCCGAACGAGCTGATGGGCGTCGAGGTGAAGCCGCATCGGCGCCACCAGATCCGGAACCTCCGCGGCGAACTTGCAGTCGATGTCCCATTGTCGAGCCAGTCTTTCGCACAGGGCTCGCAGATCCGATGCCAGAGCAGGCAACGCGATATTGTTGTTGCGAAGCGCTCCAATAGCCGAACGAAGTTCGCGCTGCTCCTCGAGCAACAGCTGCTTCAATTCTCGAAGATCTGAATCGACTGCCTGCCCGGATCTGGCGGCACGGGTAGCCGCTTCGACCCTGAAGGTCGCACCGGCGAGAAATTGAACGATGCTGTCATGAAGATCGCGTGACAGGGCCAGCCTGGCCCGGGCGATTGCACTGTCGCTGACGGCCTGGAGCAATGCGTGCCGCTCCAGATGGGCGCCGACAGCGCTTGCGATTCGGTCTCCCAGCTCGATGTGATCGGTGCAAAGCCCTTCGATTCCGCCAAGAAGCATTTGTCCATCGCCCGCCTCGCTTCGGATCGGAATCGCCAGGCCGTCGCTGAAGCCGAACCGAGTGCCGATCTCGGGATCCAGCCAGTCGCTCGCGGGAAAAAACCGCATCCGGCGGTGCGCGCTTCGCGTAAGCCCCCGATTCCCGGCGAAGCGGAACAGAAATGGGCGTTCGCCGAGAGTGGGGCTGGTGGTCTTCGGGTGGAAAGTGGTGATTTCGCTCGCGCCGCCGCCAAGCTGTACCAGGGCGACTTGCCGCGAACCGGGTGTCCGCCACAGCAACACACCTCCGCCTGCCTTGGTGATCCGGCAGGCGGCGTTGAGAGCGCTTTCGAGCGGCGAGTCGAAAAAGGAACTATCCGAAAGAAAACCGTCGCTCGGCAGCCCGATTCCCGAAAACCCCTGATTGACTCCGAACCAGATCAGGATCGCGGACAGGATGATTAGATGGCCGCTGCGGACTATGAAGCGCTGCAGGTCGAAGTCTGCATTGTCCGAAAAATGGACCGAAAGCCCGACAAAGAAGCCTGCCGCCAAATACAGCAGGACAACCGCGCCGACCGTCAGGACGGTTTCCCTGAAGCCCCAGCGGATAGCCGCGGAAATCACGATAAAGACGAAGAACAGGAAAAAGGGGCTGGTGTAGCCGTCGGTCGCGTACACGAGCAGGCTGAACGCGAGCATGTCGAGCATGTGCATCGGCGCGGCGAGCTTTGCATCGAGCCACCAATCGTTCCAGATCGCTAGAACGACAGCGGCCGCAACCGCCACATACAGTCCCAGTAGCGCGTAGGTTTCGGTGGCGTTCTGCGCCGGTTCGTTCGGATCGATCCAGATCGCGAACAGGAACAGGGTGGCAAGTAATGCGCGGCCTAGGGCAATCACGCGCCCGGAACGATGTTTCAGCACATCATCGAACATCGCTGCTAGTCCCCCAGACCGCTAGCTTACCCTTCGATAGCAGGTTCTGCGGCCGGGGGAACTCGGCATTATTCCTTATGGCAGCGCTCAGGCTGCCAGCGGCTCCGCCTCCCGATCGCAGCAAAGGCACAGCCGCATCAGCCGCGCCGGCACCTCTTCGCCGCGGGCAAGGCTCAGTCTTGGCGCGATGATACCGGTCGATCCGAAACCGAGCTTCTCCAGCACCCGCCCGGAAGCAGGGTTGTCGATGAAATAAGACGCTTCCAGCCCCGGCAGCCGTAGCGTTCTCGCGATTTCGATCATCGCCGCGCCCGCTTCGGTCGCAACTCCGCGCCCCCAATGTTCTCGAGCAACCCAGAAGCCCAGCTCAATCGCGCCCGATGCGCGGCGACCAAGGCTGCAGCGGCCAATGATCCGCGGCGCGCCATCCGTGCGCTCGGTGATCAGCAACGAGGGCAGCAAGGGATCGCGCGGCAGAGCGAGCGACGCCTCAACATGAGCGATATCGCATGGCCACGGAACCCTGGCCAGATTACGCGCCACCTTCTCGTCCCCGATCGCCGCTGCAAGAGCGGGCGCATCCTCGGGAAAGCCGGGCCGAAGCAGCAGCCTTTCGGTTCGCGCAAACATCTCATCCTCCTCCGGCGCCGCCACTAGGGGCCGCGCGTTACAGTTTGAGGAGAAGGCAAAGAAAAAGGGGACTGCCCTTTCCGGGCCGCCCCCTTCTCCATGGTCTTGATCTCGTTGAGATCTCGTCCGGGCCGCCCCTGGTGGGAACGGCTCGTCGTCAACCGTTCCTATTTAGCTTGCTTCTGCAATCGGCATCACGTGCACATATTTGCGGCCGAGCTTGCCATCGCGGAATGCGACTTGGCCGTCGCTAAGCGCGAAGAGCGTGTGGTCCTTGCCACAGCCTACGTTCTGGCCCGGGTGCCACTTGGTGCCGCGCTGGCGCACGATGATGTTGCCGGCGAGGACGGCTTCCCCACCGAACTTCTTCACGCCCAGGCGCTTGCTCTCACTGTCGCGGCCGTTGCGGGACGAACCGCCTGCTTTCTTGTGTGCCATGTGTGCTTACTTCTTGGTCTTTGTGGCTTTTTCGGCGGCGCCCTTAGCAGGAGCGGCCTTCTTTGTCGATGCGGGCTTTTCAGCCTTCGGAGCGGCGGCCTTTTTCTCGGCCTTGGGCTCGGCGGCCGGAGCAGCTTCGGCAGCCGGAGCGGCCTCCGCCTTGGCGGGCTTGGCTTCAGCCTTGGCCGGAGCAGCCTTCTTCTCCGCCTTCTGATCACCGATCGCCAGGATGTGCAGGATTGTGTGCAGCTGGCGGTGACCCTTCTTGCGGCGGTAATTATGCCGGCGCCGCTTCTTGAAGACGGTGACCTTCTCGCCCTTGCCCTGGGCGACGATTTCGGCCGAAACGGTCAGGCCCTTTACGTCCTTCATCGTGCCGCCGTCGCCGGCCAGAAGGATGTCGCCGAGCGTCACCTTGTCGCCGGCATTGCCGTCGAGCTTTTCCACAACGATCTTGTCTCCGGGCGAAACGCGGTATTGCTTTCCGCCCGTGCGCAGGACTGCGAACATTGGCTCTCTTCTTCTC
>Ga0068854_100000340_pt1 | contig 30112 bp, 26 predicted proteins | sample KBSCornC42_FD_66590 | JGI IMG/M metagenome (GOLD analysis project Ga0068854, IMG submission 66590) | Corn rhizosphere microbial communities from Kellogg Biological Station, Michigan, USA - KBS Corn C4-2 | ecosystem: Host-associated > Plants > Roots > Rhizosphere > Soil ... | reverse complement strand
GACGCAGAGTTCGTGATCCACCTGGGTGAAAAGCATGTCGAGATGAATGGCGGTTGGTTCCTTGGGCATGACCACGACGATGACGTCGGTGACCGTAGTACTGGCGAAGGCCAGCTCGCAGAGTTGATCCAGCGCCGCGGGTGAGGAGCGCTCGCTGAAGCCCACGACCAGGAGATCGGGCCGCAGCAGGTGCACGTCCCCGCCCTCCAGGGTGTAGGTGTTGCGCTGCTCCTCGGATCCGTCGTACAGCAGGCCGCCGTTGGCGAGCGCGGGATGGAACCGGAAGAGCGTCGCGATCAACAGCTCCTCGGTCCACCGCACCCGGTGCCGCATGGCTCCCACCACGGCATGGTGGCCAATGACCATGCCGATGTCTCGGGGGAAAAACAGATTGGGCAAGGGTGGCAGGGTGAACCCGCCGCTGTTGAGCGCCCTGGCCAGAGGGCCCGCCTCCTCCTGGTCTCCCTCGATCAAGAGCCGCACAATCTCCCGGGGCGGCAACGAAGCGAGCCGCCGCGCCAGCGGCTCCGACGGCACCACCGCCAGCGTCCGCGTCGTCAGGAACTCCCTCGCCTCGCCCTGCTCCAACACCTCGGCGAGCAGATCGCTCACCTGCCAGACCTCGGCGAACCGTTGCAGCACCGACACGAACCGCCGGTGCTCCCTTTGGGCAATCTCCAGGGCGATGATGTCGTCATAGAGATAGTCCGCCCGATTGGTGGGGGTGACCGCGCTAAGCTCGGGGCCGGGGGTGTGGACCAGCACGCATTCAAGTCGGCCAATTTCCGAGGTAACTGAGAGGGAGTCCATGCGTGGGGAAAGTATCCAGAGAGCGGTGGTGGGTGGTAGGTGGTGGGTTGTGGGGGGCCCAGACCAAAGCTCCGCGTTTAATGAGAGTTCCTTCGCCCGATATTTGTTGGTGCCGATCCGGAACCATCGCCATGGTTAGACATGAGAGAATCGACGCAAATTGAGGTCATCAGGAGCTACCGCGATCTGAGGGTTTAGCGACTTGGCATGCTGGTGGCGGGCGAAGCCTATGCGATAGCCAAAGCCTTACCGCTGAACGAACGATTTGAGCTGGCGGCACAGATTCGGCGGGCAGCAGTGTCCATACCGTCCAACATCGCCGAGGGCCACGGTCGCAAGCATTTGGGGGACTACGTCGGGTCGTTGTCTATTGCTAATGGATCACTCAAGGAGCTGGAAACCGAAGTCCTGCTTGCGGCGAAATTCAGGATGATCAATGGGGTACGGGCGAGGCGATTTCTGGAGGCTAGCGAAAGACTCGGTCGCATGCTGACCGTGCTACTGCAGCGACTTCGGTCCAAACTCGATCACCAGAGATCAACTCGCCGACCCCACAACCCACACCCCACCACCCACCACCTACCGATTGGTTAACGCGTACGACAGAGTCTCTAACTCGAGTGCCAAGTTGACTGTCTTGAGAGCCACATCATCAGGTACAGCCAGCTGGGCTGGCGCAAAGTTGAGGATGGCCTTGAGGCCGAGGGTGACGAGACGGTCGGTGATGCCCTGGGCGACGTCGACTGGGGTGACGAGTACGGCGATGTCTACCGGTTGGGCCCGGAGGGTCTTCTCGAGCTCGGCGATCGGCTGGACGGTGAGCCCGTTCCATTGCTTCCCGATCTTGGCCGGGTCTACGTCGAAAATGGCGACGATGTCGAAGCCGCGTTGGTGGAAACCGTGATACTGGACCAGGGCACTACCCATTTTCCCGGCGCCGATGACGGCCACCCGATAGCGCCGGCCCAGGCCCAGGATTTCACGGAGCCGGTGCAGGAGCTCGGGGACGGAGTAGCCCAGCCCGCGCTTGCCGAACGATCCGAAGAACGAGAGGTCTTTCCGGACCTGGGCGGAGGTCGTCCCACCCCGCGCCGCGAGGGCCTCGGAGCTTACCGTTTCCGTCCCCTGCTCCTCGAACTCCTCAAGGAATCGCAGGTAGAGCGAGAGACGTCGAATGGTCGAATCGGCGATCTTGCGCATGGTATTGTGAAATGTTTCACAAAATTAGCGCAGCGGCCCCGCCCGGGCAACGAGCCTGGGGAATTGGGAGATGTTTGGATGTGGGGATGTTTGGATGTTTGGATGTGGGGTGGTCGGATGCAAAGACCGACGATCCCCTCCATCCCTACATCCCTACATCCAAACATCCCTACATCCTAAGGACCGCGTGCAGGGCCAGGAATTGTGCCGACGTCAGCTCCTGCGGTCGCTTCTCCTTGCTGATACCAACCTGTTCAAGCATGGCGGCGACTCGCTCAGCAGGGAGGCCAGTCAGTTCCCTGATGCCCCGGATCAGCTGCTTCCTCCGGAAACCGAACAACCCTACAACGAAGCGCCGAAAACTCGCGACCTCCTCGTCCGCCAGAGGCGGAGAATCGAGCGGTGTCAGTCGTACGACGGCGGAGTCCACCGCCGGCCGTGGATGAAACGCGCCGGCAGGCACCGTGAAAAGACGCTCTACCCGCGCGACTGTGCTCACCCCGACCGTCAGCGCGCCGTACTCCGCTCCGCCCGGCTTGGCGCTGATTCGTTCCGCCACCTCCTTCTGCACCAGGTACACGACACGCCTGGGCCGCGGAGGGGATAGCGCCAGATCAATGAGTGGCGAGGTGATGTTGTAGGGGATGTTGCCCGCGATCACGAAGGGACCAGCACCCACCAGCTCGTGCCAATCAGTCTTTAGCGCGTCGGCCTCAACGACCTCGACCGCAGGGAATCGCTGTCTCAGTGCCGGAACGAGGTCCCGATCCTTCTCGATGCAGATCAGCCGCTTCGTTCGCTTGGCGAGGGCCTCGGTGAGTCCTCCGGGGCCCGGACCGATCTCCAGCACAGTTTCCTCGGGCGCCGGAGCAACCGCATCGGCGATGCGAGCCAGGATTCGAGGATCAGAAAGGAAGTGCTGGCCGAGGCGCTTCTTGGGGTGGGTCGCCATGGAGGATGGGAGACGGAAGACGGGAAGATGAGAAGTGAGAAGTGAGAAGTGAGAAGGAGCGAGCACCCACTTCTCGTGATGTTCTTCCCGTCTCCCGTCTCCCGCAATCAAATGCGGAGGACAAGCAAGGTCCGATCGTCGGCCGGATGATCGGTGAAGGTATCGGCAAGCTCGAACACCGAGCGGACGATGGTGTCGGGTGATTCCCCCCGCAGGCGTCCAAGCTCTATCAGTAACAACTCCTCGGTGAACCCGCCTTGCTCGCCTCGCGTATCGACGAGGCCGTCGGTCCAGAGACACAGGAGGTCCTCGCCCGGGAGCCACGGTATCTGGTTGCGGCGGATTGTCTCGGCCGAGGCGAGGCCGAGCGGCGGCGCCGTGGTAGGAAGCCGCTCGGGCGGGCCGTCCCTGGGGAGCTTGAAGGCATGCTGATGCCCGGCATTGGCGTAGGTGAGCCGCCGGTTGCGAGGATCCAGGACTCCGTAGAAAACCGAGAGGAACATCTCGGTCGTCGCGAGATCCGGCCCCAGGCTCTCGAGCAGCGCCGCCAGGGTTTCGTCCGGAGTGTTGGCCGCTCCGGCGTGGATACCGGCCGCCGACATGACAAGCGCCATGACCAGCGCGGCGGAGAATCCGTGCGAAGAGACGTCGCCCAGCATGACACCAACCCGCTGGTTGCCGAGCCGGTTGAAGGTGTAGAAGTCACCGCCCACCGAGTCCACCGGACGGCAGATCGCAGCTACCTGAGCATCGCCCTGGAGCACGGCCGGAGACGGAAGCAGCTTGAGCTGGAGGTCGTGCGCCAGCTCCAACTCCCGGTGCACCCGCTGCTGGTGAAGGTCCTGCTGCACCAGCCGGCTGTTCTCGATCGCGGCGCCGATCTGATTGGCTACCGCCGACACCAGTTTGAGATCGCTCGCCGAGAACGGTTCGCCGCCGAGCCGGTTGGTGAGGTTCATGACGCCAACGCAGCGGGAACCGAGCCCCGGTGCGGCATAGCAGATGGGAATGCTGAGAAAGGACTCGCCGCGGTAATCGCGGGTGGCGCGATCCGCGGTAATCGGGAGTGCCGGCTGGTTGGGATCGAAGCTGACGATGCGGCGTTGGCGAAATACCTGGGCCGCGACCGAGTTGGGATCCTCGGGATCCACCGGCGACGCCTCGGCGAGCGAGAAGCCGCGTGCCGCGACCGTCACCAGCCGGCCTGATTCCTCGTCCCACACCATGATGGAGGCACGACGGGCTCCGACCACGTCGCTCACCTCGCGGACGATGGTCTGGGCAGCGTCCTTGAACTGCAGGGTATGGCCGAGGATCTCGCTGATGGCATAGAGGAGATCAATCTCCTCATAGCGGCCCGCCAGCTCGTTGGTGAGTTCTCCGGTCTCTCGCTCGGTATTGAAAACCACGCCGAGGAGAGCGGCCAGATCGGGGCCAAGGATTGCGGCGCGAGATTCGGGGACCCCGGCGACTTCGAGCCAGAAACCTTCGGCGGCGAGAATGGGCTGGAGCCAGACTCCCCCGTCGTTGCTGGGGACCAGGCCCGGCTCCCTGGGGATTACCGGGTTCCAGCCGGGATCGCTCCCGGTGAAGGGCCGCAGCGTGCGACCGTCATAACGCCACAGACGCAGCCGGGCTCCGGTGAGCATGCCCAGCGCATCCGTCGCAGCCTCCAGCCCCGTTACTGGCGGCGGAGCGTCATGCAGATCGAGTTCCCCTGAGGGTTGAATACGACGTCGTCGACGAGGTTCTTGATGAGGAAGATGCCACGGCCATTGGGGCGGTCGAGCTCTTCGGGGTCCAGAGGGGCGCTGATGGTGGCGGGATCGAAGCCCGACCCTTGATCGGTCACGTGGATCCGGATCTTGTCGGCGAAAAGTTCGGCGTGAACGTCCACCGACTTCGAGCGGTCCTCGTGGTTTCCGGCGACGATGGCATTGGCCAGCGCTTCAGCGATCGCTACCCGGAGATTGAACCGCAGCCGGCGGGAAGACCAGTTGCCGCTGCAGCAATGCCGGAGAATGAGATCCACCACCTCTTCAATGCAACCAACATCGCTCGGCACCCGCAGGTTTACCTCGACTGTGGAGCCGCTGGGCCCGGGAAGGCGGCGGCGGCGAACGCACAGGCGCAGCGCGGCGGTTGGTTCCATTGACGTCAATAGGACCCCAGTGCCTGTTCGGCGGTTTCGGCAATCGCGAAAAGGGTGTCCAGTTTGGTCAATTCGAACAGCGAGCGCAAGTCTTCGTTGAGGCCCGACAGGCGAAGTTCCCCACTCTGCTCGCGGACCCGCTTGGAAATCGACACCAGGGCACCCAGCCCCGACGAATCGATGTAACCGGTCCGCGAAAAGTCAATTAGGAATTTTCGTTCACCCTGATCCAGGGCCTCCTGGACCGCCGCTTTCAGCTCCTGACGGTTTCCCACGATCAGCTGTCCATCGACATGCACGATGTAGACGCCGCGATCCTTCGTCGCCGAAAAGCCCATCACACTCCTCCCAGGATTAAGAACGATCGCGCTGCAGGCTGATCATCGCGGCCACCTCGACAATATCATCCGGACTGGCGCCGCGCGAGAGGTCACTCATAGGATGGGCCAGCCCCTGCAGGATCGGGCCGAGGGCCGTAGCACCTGCCAGGGACTGGACCAGTTTGTATGCGATATTGCCCGCATCGAGATCGGGGAACACCAGGATGTTGGCGCGACCGCCGACTGCTGAGTCCGGCGCCTTTCGCCGGGCGATCTCGGGCACGAGCGCCGCGTCTCCCTGAAGCTCACCGTCGCAGACGATCTCGGGCGCCCGGCCGCGGAAAATCGTTACCGCTTCCCGAACCCGGTCGATTCGAGGTCCGGCGGCACTCCCTCTCGTGCTGTAGGAGAGGAATGCCACCCTGGGCTCGTCGCCGACGAGTCGCTTCCGATCGCGCGCGGCTGCGAGTGCGATGTCGGCGAGCTGGGCCGGCGTGGGTTCCGGGATGACCGCGCAATCGGTGAAGGTGAGCACCCGTCCATCGGGCAGCGCCATGTAAAAAGCGGAGCTCACAGCACCGACGCTCGGCTCCGGGCCGATCGCCCAGAGAGCAGCTCGCAGGACATCGGCCGTCGTGTGAGTGGCACCGGCGACACAGCCATCGGCCTGCCCCAGTGCGACCAGTGCCGCGGCGAAACGGAGCGGATCGTTGGCCAGGTCGATGGCGTGGATGGCGTCGTGAACCCGGTCGGGCCGCCGCTCCCGAAGGTGTTGCGCCACCTGGGACACTCGCGGATCCCGCGCGGGATCGATCCCACCCGGTCCGATCAGGATCGGCTCGAGTATGCCTTCGCTTTCGAGGCGGCGCGCGGCGGCCTGCACCCGTGGATCGCCGCCCTCGGGCAGAAGGATCCGGGCCCCGCGGCCCTTGGCGCGCTCCACCAGCTCCTGGCGGAACGTCATCGGGCGAATCGCAGGCGGAGTGCCTCCGCCACGGCCGGGTGAACCATCGTTCCCACATCACCTCCGAATCGCGCCACCTCTCGCACCAGGCTCGAGCTGACGTAGGTCGTCTCGATGCTCGGGACCAGAAACACGGTCTCGAGCGAGTGATGCAGTTGCCGGTTCATGAGGGCCATCTGGAACTCGTATTCGAAGTCGCTGACGGCCCGGAGCCCGCGCACAATCATATGCGCTCCCACTTTGCGGGCGAAGTCCGCCAGCAGTCCCTCGAATGATTCGTATCGGACCCGCGCTTCATTCCCCGTCGCCGCCCGCAGCATGGTCAGCCGTTCCTCCACGCTGAATAGAGGCTGCTTGTTCGGGTTGGTCGCAATGGCGACGATCACCTGGTCGGCGAGGGCCAGGCTACGGGAAATCAGATCGGTATGACCCCGGGTCGGCGGGTCGAACGAGCCGGGATAGACGGCGATACGTGTCATGGAGCGTAACAGAAAGTGAGAGCTGTCTCGCCATAACGCCGGGTTTCGTCGCCCGGGAGCGGCTCGGCGGCCTGATGCTCTACGCCGAGAATGCGGGCGAAAGCGCTCTTGCGGAAGCCCTCCACCAGCCGGGCGGCCTGGCCGGTCGAATAGGGCGGGTCGGCGAAGGCGACATCGAAGCTGCCGGGAGCCAGCCGTTCGGCGTAGCGCAACGCATCGCCCCGGTGGACGGAAACCTGGGCGGAAACGCTCAGGCGGTCGATGTTGGCCCGGAGTGCGGCGAGCGACGGCTGGTTCAGCTCCACGAAGTCCGCGCTCACGGCGCCTCGGGATAAGGCCTCGAGTCCCAAGGCACCGCTTCCCGCGAAAAGATCTACCACTCGCGCGCCGGGGAGCGAGTCCTGGAGAATGCTCATCCAGGCTTCCCGCACCCGATCGGCCGTCGGGCGCACCCGCGGGTCCCGGGGCGACAAGATCGTGCGACCGCCATAGATCCCACCGACGATTCTCACGACTATCCTGCGACTTCGGGGACCGGCGCCTCGACTGGGGCGGCACCGGGACTGGGCGCCAGCGCCATGAGCCGCGCCTGCAGGCCGGTCTCCCCCATGTAGGTGTGCTGCTCGAGCCGGAAGGCCACATCCACGACCGGCGGGGTGCCTGGAGCCTGCACTACCCACGGGACCCGATCGGCCCATTGAAAGCCGATGGCGGGGAGTCTCACGGAGCTATGGGCCAAAGTCCCTCTCAAGTGGCTGCCACCGACCCGTCGCGCGCCATTCAGCGCAACTCCGCGCACACCGAAAACCGGTGCGGGATTCCCCATGCCGCAGGGCTCGAGGTGACGGCAGAGCCGTTCGAGATCGGGGCTCACCTCGGTGAGTTCCAGCACCAGGTCCACCCGCTGCTCGGGACCCAGATCCTCAGGAGCGAGCGACTCCCGAGCCACAGAGATGAACCGTTCGCGGAAGGCCTCGAGCCGATCGCGCCGCAAGGTAACGCCGGCCGCCATGTGATGACCGCCGAAGCGGTCCAGCAGGTCGCCACAGCGTTGGAGCGCCGCATGCAAGTTGAACCGGGAGATGCTCCGGCCCGAGCCTTTACCGACGTCGCCCTCGAAGGCGACGAGAAAGGTCGGCCGCCCGTAGCGTTCGACCACTCGCGAGGCAACGATGCCTACGACCCCCGGATGCCACCCCTCGGCCGCGAGGACGAACGCCGGGGCGTGTTCGGCATCCACCTCGCGTTCGACCTGAGCGATGGCCTCTTCGAGAATGCGCTGATCGAGCGCCTGCCGCTGGACGTTGAGCCCTTCCAGCCGGTGGGCCAGGTTGTCCGCTTCGGCATCGTCGTCGGTGAGCAGGAGTCGCAGACCGTCCTGAGCGTCGCCCACCCGGCCGGCCGCATTGAGCCGGGGACCAAGCACGAATCCCACCTGCCCCGATCGGATCTCTCTCCCCTCGAGCCCCGCCACTCTAACCAGCGCGCGCAGCCCGACCCAGCGCGTCTCCGAAATGAGCTTGAGGCCGTGCCGGACTATGATGCGATTCTCACCGGTCAGCGGAACGATGTCGGCGATGGTGGCCATGGCCACCAGATCGAGCAGGTGATACGGCAGGTTGACCGGCAATCCCAGCGCCGGAACCAGCGCCTGCACCAGCTTGAAAGCGACGCCGGTGCCGCAGAGTTGCTTGAGATCGGATTGATCGTCGGGACGCTGCGGATTGATGACGGCGACGGCCGCCGGAAGCTCGGGGCCGGGCAGGTGATGGTCGGTGACGATGACATCAATTCCTGCGGCTCTTGCCTGCTCCACCGCGGCAACCGCCGTGATGCCGCAATCGCAGGTAATGATGAGCCGGACGCCGGCCTCCCGCGCGGCGGTGACACCGGCCGACCCCAGGTCGTAACCGTCCCGCAGGCGATGGGGAAGGAACGGAAGCACGTCTGCGCCCGCCGCGCGAAGGACCCGGGTGAGCATCGCGGTTCCGCACTGGCCATCCACGTCGTAGTCGCCGTGCACCATGATGCGGATGCCGGAGCGGATCGCATCGGTTATCCGGGAGACGGCCTGATCCATCCCGGCCAGAGTGTACGGATCGGCGAGTTCCTGCAGGGCCGGACGGAGGAATCGTCGCGCGGCGATTTCGCTGTCGAAACCCCTCTGCACCAGCAGAGCGGCGAGCGGAATCGGCAATCGCAGCGAGTTAGCCAAGGCCAGGGCGCGAGCCGGATCGGCAGCGCCCTCGATAATCCACCGAAGCGGCGGAGGTGAACGATCAGCCACCCTGCTCGTCCGCGTAATACAGAATGACGCCGCAGCTCTCGCACCAGTCGATCGCGTTGCCGGCGCGGATCTGGCTGCGCCGATTGAGCGGCACGGTGGTGAAGCAGGCACCGCAGGCGGCTCCGACGAGGGGAACGACCACCCGCGCGACCCGCGACCCGCGAAGTCGCTCGTAGCGCTGCCGCAGGGCGCGCTCGACCTCGGCGGCCGAGGCGTCGCGGGCGGCTTTCGCACTGTCGCGCTCGGCCTGAATCCCGCTCCTGCGCTGGGCCAGCGCTTCACGCGCTTCCGCCTGACTGGCGCGCTGCTCCTCCAGCTTTTTTTCAGCCGCGACGGTGGCGGCGTCCTGAGCGATCACGTTATCACCGGCCTGGGCCCAGTCGTTTTCCTCTTGCGCCAGCACCGAACGGGCAAGGTCCATTTCCACCATGGCTGCCTGGATCTCTCGCTGGCCGTGCAACTGGTCGGTGCGAGCCTGCTGTCGCTCGACCAGACGACGAAAGTTTTCGATCTTGGCCTCCGACTCCAGGCGTTTCCGGAGCGCCTCGGCGGCTGACCGGCGGCGGGATTCGAGGGTCCGCTCCGCCTCCGCCAGTTGCTTATCCAGCTGCTCAACCTCTCCCAGGATGCCGGCGAGCCGGGTATCCACTTCCACCAGAGCAAGATCCTTCTCCTGCAAGTCCAGCAGTTTCACCATGTCAGGATGCATCAACGATTTCCTTGATATGAGTGCGTTCGCTCAGGCATCGGATGCAGACGGCCGGCGTTGCTGCGGTCGGCCCGACCCACGAACATTGGTTCGCCTTGCATACACGATGCGACGGTACTCCTCGGGGTACTTCTCTCTCAGCTCCTTGTCGAGCCGGAGTTTCTCTTCGATCAGCGCCGAGGGCTTGGGTTCAGGCGCCTGCCGGATGGCACGATCCACTTCGGCGAGACGGCGGCGGAAGGGTCGCGCCTCGAGGCGGCGGCATACCCCATCGAAGAGCTGATCCTGGGACCGCGGGCCGAGCTGACTGCCGACGCCCAGCAATTCGGTCCAGAGCGCGCGGCCCGCGTCGGACACCTGCTCCGGTGGCGTAGCAGGCACCGCGTCTCCGCCCTCCACTAACAGAGTGTACAACTCGCGGGTGACACCGCTCTCCAGCGTTTCGGGACGAACCTGGATGCGAGCCCGGTCGCGACAATCCTTGCTGAAAATCATGAGCCCAATCAGCTGCCGTTCTGGGCCGAGTCGTGCGCGCCGTACCGGAGAAGCGGGAGCCGGAACTTCGGCTCGGGGAATAAACGTCGGTTGTGGCGGCTGGGTGTTTGCCTCCTGCTCCAGCACCCGCTTCTCGACGCCCGCCCGCTCCGACACCAGCGAGAGGTACAATTCCCGCATGATCGGATCCTTGGCCGCCCGGATCGTCGGGAGCAGGCGGTCCAGCGCGTCGCGGCGGTGTTCGATGCCGGTGAACCACCCCTTCCGTTCGAGCAGCTGGATCTTCCGCTCCATCACGTCCATCGCATCCTTGAGCACCGCGTTCAGCCCCGGGAGTCCGCTCTTCTTGACCAGCGTGTCAGGATCTTCGCCGGCCGGAAGCGTCGCGACCCTCACGCGCATGGCGTGACGGAGCAACTCATCGCCGGCACGGAACGTAGCCCGGAGCCCGGCCGTATCGCTGTCCAGGAGCAGCACAGCCTGCGGTGCGAAGCGATGGAGTAGTGCGGCCTGATCAGGAGTCAGCGCCGTACCAAGCGGTGCGACCACGTTCTCGCAGCCGGCCAGGACCAGTCGCAGCACATCGAAATACCCTTCGACCACGACGACGGTTTCCTCTTTGCGGATCGCCTGCCGCGCGTCGTGGAGGTTGTACAGCATCGTGCCCTTCTTGTAGATCGGGGTCTCGGGCGAGTTGAGATACTTCGGCTCTCCCGCTCCCAGCAGTCGTCCTCCAAATCCCACGACCCGACCGCGCAGATCATGGATCGGAAACAAGAGACGCCCACGGAACCGGGGGGCAGTCGATCCGTCATCGCGCTGGGCCAGGAGACCCGCCTCCAGCAGCACCGCCTCCTTTAGACCCAGCTGGGCCATCGCAGCCAGGAAGGCGGTCCCCCGAGGAGCGTAGCCCAGCTCGAACGGGCCGACCGTATCCAGATCGAGTCCGCGAGTGCCGAGGTAGGCCCGCGCCTCCTCGGCCTCGGGAGATTCCCGGAGCTGCCGGGCAAACCAGTCGTGAGCGACCGCGGCCGCCGAGAACAAGGGCTCACGGGGATCGGGCCCGCTCCGGCTGGTCTGTTCGGGGATCGCGATCCCCATCCGACCGGCGACCTCACGCACCGCCGTGGGATAATCCATCCCGAAGCGTTTCATGAGATAGGAGAAGACGTCTCCCGACTCCTTGCAGACAAAACAATAGAAGCGTCCCTTCTTGGGAATCACCGCAAAATTGCGGTGAGTGCCCCCATGAAACGGACAGGGGCCCCGGTAGTCCGAGCCGGTGCGCTTCAGCTCGGTGGATTCGCCGATCAGGCCGACGATGTCCGCACTCTCGCGGATCTGTTCGATGATCTCGTCGGGGATCACGGTCAGCTCTCGAATTCCACGACGGTGACTCCGGTGCCGCCCTGGTTGGCCGGCGCGAAAGCATGCTTTCGGACCCGTCGGTCGCGGGCAACCACCTTCTGTACCCGATCCCGGACCACGCCGGTCCCCTTGCCATGAATGATCCGAAGGTAGGGGTGCTCGGCGAGGACGGCAGCGTCGAGGGCCGAGAGGACTTCCTGCTCCGCTTCCTCACCAGTGAGACCGCGGAGGTCGACCTCGAATCCCTCGCTGCGCTCGGAGGCCGTAGGGCGGAAGGGCGAAGGGGCGGTATGAGATAATGGGCCGGGTTCGGAAGCAACGGTGACCAGCTTCGCGACCGGCACAACAAGCTTCATTGCACCAGCCGAAACCACTGCCTTACCGTCGTCTCGCAGTTCCATAACTCTGCCCGTGCCACCACCCTCCAGCCGCACCCGTGCCCCTATTGCCAGGTCTTCCGCCTTCCCACCCTCCCGCCCTCCCGCCCGCACCATTGCAGCGAGTTTTTCCCCCTCAATCCGCGCCGCTTCTTCAACCAGGCGGCGAGCCGCGCGCGCAGCTCCCTCGTCCCCCGCTTCGCGGGCCTTGACGAGGGCCTCCTCGACCTTTTGCCGAGCCTCGAGCAGGAGGCTGCGAGACTGCTCCCTTGCGGCACGCTCGGCCTCCTTCTCCTTGCGCTTGAGCTCCGCCTCGCGGACTCCCTGCGTCGTGGCTTGAGACTCGAGCCGCACCCGAAGCAACTCGGCCTCGGCTTCCCGCGACCGGAGATCCTCTTCGCGTTGAGTCTGCTCCCGCTGCCGTTCCTCAACCGACGCCAGCAGCGCATCGAGGCTTCGCTCGGCATCGGGAATCTGCTGCTCGGCCTCGGTGATCACCGACTCAGGAAGCCTCAGTCGCCGCGCGATGGCGAGTCCGTAGGAGCGGCCCGGCACGCCCTTCTGGAACTGATAAGAGGGTTGCAGCGTCGCCGAATCGAACTGGAGCGAGGCGTTCACCACACCAGGAGCGCGGGAAGCCAGCTCCTTCAGAGCCCCGAGGTGCGTGGTCGCGAGAGTGATGGTTCCTCGCCGTGTCAGCGACAACAGCGCCGCGCCCGCCAGTGCCGCGCCTTCAGCCGGATCGGTGCCGCTTCCGATTTCATCCAGCAGCACGAGTGTCTTGTCATCGGCCTGATCGAGAATCCGTCGCAGCACCGCGACATGGGCGCTGAAGGTCGAAAGGCTCGCAGCAATGGATTGCCGGTCGCCAATGTCGGCGAAAATGCGGCGGAATACGGGAAGGCTGCTCCCCGGACCGACCGGTGGAATGATTCCGCTCTGAGCGAGGGCGCAGCACAAACCGACCGCCTTGAGCAAGACCGATTTGCCACCGGTGTTCGGCCCGCTGATGAGGACAGTTCGCTCACTGGCATCGAGGGAGAGGTCGAAGGGGACGACACGGCTCGGCGGCTCGGCGGCTGGGCGGCTCGGCACTTCGGCTGATAAGAGAAGTGGATGGCGGCCGTTGACGAGGGTGAGGCTCGCCGGGGCCAGCGCTACCGCCGGAGCCTCGCCTTCCACCGCCGCCGCGTAGCGCGCGCGGGCGACCAGATCGTCCACCGCCACGCACATCGCGTGGATGTCCGAGATGACATCCCGTTCCGGGCGAACCAGCTCGGTGAGATCGCGATAGACCTGCAACTCTTCGCGCTCGGCGCGAAGCTCCGCTTCCCGCAGCTCGTTACCCAGCCCGATGACAGCCGATGGCTCGATGAAGAGCGTGGCGCCGCTGGCCGATTCTCCGTGGACAATGCCATCCGGTCTACCTCGCAGCTCCCGAGCGACTGGAATGACATAGCGACCGTCTCGCAGTGTGACGGTCCCTTCGCCGCCCAGGTGGCGCAGCATTCCGTCCAGCTTCTGAACCAGGCGCTCACGCGCGGCGCGAACTTCCCGTCGTGCCGCGGCGAGCGTGGGACTGGCGGTGTCGAGCAACTGGCCGTCATCATCGAACGCGAGGGTGAGCCTGCGTTCCAGCCCTTTCTCCGGCAGGGGACGCTCGTAAAGGGCAGTCCTCGGAGCGTCGGCGGCTACCCGTTTCAGCTCCGCCACCACCAATCGCGACGCGACCAGCGTGCGCCTGATCGCCAGAAGCTGTGAGCCTTCGAGCACACTCCCCGCCACCCGAAGACGCGAAAGCGCCGAGTCCACCTCAGGCACCGGCTCCGCCGCTACTCCGCGGTTGTCCCGAACCAGGCGCGCCAACTCGGCGACCGTTTGCAGCTCACCGGAAATCCAGGCGACATCGTCGCTGGGACGTCGCGCGAGAATCGCCTCATGACCGAGCGGGCCTGCGGCATAGGCGGCAACCCGCTCGAGGACCGCCGGAAGCTCGAGCGCCTCAAATCCGTCATCCCCCGCCAACGCGAACGGGGTGCCGGCGTCCGCGGACACCAGCACCCCGTGCGGGGAAGCCATGTGACCCTGCCCCGTCATCCCGCCTTCAACTCCTCGCGAGCGATGCCATTGAGCTCCTTGCCATCCACCCGTCCCTTGAATTGCGGCATGACCGCCTGCATGACCCGGCCGACGTCGGTGGCTCCGGCCGCGATCGCCGCACGAACCGCCGCGCGGATTTCTTCCGGATCCACTGCCGGAGGAAGGAACTGCTCCAGGAGGCGGATCTCGGCCGCCTCCTTGTCTGCCAGATCTTGTCGCTTCGCCGTGGTGAACTGCTCGACCGATTCCTTCCGGGTCTTCACCCCTTTGCGGAGAATATCCACCACTTCAGGGTCGTTGGCCGCCCGTCCCAGATCCAGTTCCTTGTTCTTGATTGCGGCGAGAGTGGTCCCCAGCACGAGGGTCAGCTCTTTCTCCCCGGCCTTACGGGCTGTGTTCATTCTCGCCTGAAGCGTGTCGCGGAGGCTAAGTGGCTGCACGTCTCACCCAGGAGGCCAGGTCATCTTGCGTCCGCCCAGCAGATGGAAATGCAGGTGAAACACCGACTGTCCTCCATCCGGTCCGGTATTGCTGACCAGCCGGTAACCCTGCGCGTCGAGCCCCAGCTCGCTGGCGACCTCCGAGGCAAATGAGAGCAGCTTGCCGAGAAGAACGAGGTCGGGCCCTCTGGCATCCCGCACCGCACCGAGGTGCTTGGTTGGAATCACCAGCACGTGAGTCGGTGCCTGAGGCTGAAGATCGTAGAAGGCCACGGCATCGGGAGTGCGGCGGACGATGCGCGCGGGAATCTCTCCCGTTGCGATCTTGCAGAAGATGCAGTCAGCCATGTTCACCTCTCCGACGAGCCTGCCACACTGCCGCCATTGCCACGAGTCCGGCCGTCTCGAAACGCATGGTGTACGGCCCGAGTGACACCGGGCGGAAGCCGGCGTTCAGGAATTCTTTCGACTCTGACTCGGTGAAGCCACCCTCGGGGCCGATAGCCACAGTCACCGCCTCGGAGGGATCCAGTTCAACCAGCGCTTCGCCGTCGGGATTCGCCAGCCAGGCTGCCCCGGTGCGCGGCTGGGCGAGGAAATCCTCGAGACGCTGAGGCTCCTGCAGTGTGAGTTCCCACGCGCTGCCGCACTGCTTCATGGCTTCCCGCGCCCGGCGGCGGAGCGAATCCAGATTTCGTTCCCGTAGCCGGGTGGCGACCGCCACGGCGCGCTCCACGTCGAGCGGCACCATCTCCGTTGCGCCCAGCTCGACCGCCTTCTCGACCAGGAGAGCGAAGCGATCCCGATCGCCGGCACCGACCGCGAGGGTGAGAGGAACTGGATGGTCCACCCGGGTCACCGACGCGACGACGGCTTGAATTCCATCCGGGCGCATCTCCAGCAGCGCCTCACCGATAGCTCCCGAACCATCAACCAGTCGCACCCGCTGTCCCGCCTGGCCTCGCCGCACCTTCAGATGGTGCGCCTCCGCATCGTCCAGCTCGATGGTGGCGCCGGTCTGCAGACTTCCCGGCGCCGCGAACAGCGTAATCACGGCCGGCGCGCGGCCACGGCCCACCAGGTCTCATCAACCACTTCATCGACCACTACGAAGCCTGCTTCGACCAAAGGCGCACGGAACTCCTCTGACTCGCTCAGCTCCATGCCGGAAAAGATCGCGATGCCGCCGGGGCGGATCGCATCATGGACCTCTGGCAACAGCGCCGCGTTGATGAGTCGGAGGATATTCGAGACGATGACATCGGCCGGAGCGAGCAGCGGGGTGATCTGCGCGGCGTCTCCCTGAAGAAAGGTGACCTGCCCGGCCAGACCGTTACGGCCGGCATTGGTGGCGGCCACTTCGAGGGAATCTTCATCGACCTCGACACCGACCGCGCAGCCGGCACCCAGCTTCCGGGCCGCGATGGTCAGGATTCCGCTTCCCGTCCCCAGATCGAGCACGGTGTCGCCGGGACGCACGAAACGCTCGAGCAACAGCAGCGCGGCGCGAGTCGAGCCGTGTTCCCCACTGCCGAACGCCATCTCCGGATCGATGACGATTACCATTTCGCCGGGTGCGGGGTCGGCCTTCAGCCAGGAGGGAACGAGGTTAAACCGGCCGACCCGTCGCGCGGTGAGGCCACTGCGCCAGGCGGTGGTCCAGTCTACCTCCGGCTGTTCGAGGTGGGCGACGGGGATGTCCGACCCATGCGCGGCGGCCAGATCCCGCTCAAGCGCATCGGCAGCGGCCAGATCGAGCGCGAAGGAAACCAGAGTGCCGTCTGCCCGCTCCTCGACCGCTTGTCCTGTGCGCCCCACCAGCCAGGCGGCCACAGCGTCCCGCCGGTCGGGCGCGGCATGTACCTCGATCGAGTACCAAGTCACGCGCCCAGCGCTTCCTTGAGCTTGCTCCACCAGCCTCCATGCTGTTTGGGAGGGTCGCCCTCAACCCGGGCCAGCTGCCGGAACAACTGCTGTTGCTCCTCGGTCAGCTGCTCGGGGGTCCAGACATTGGTCCGAATCAACAGATCGCCAGTACCACCCTGCCCCAACCGCGGCAGGCCTTTGCCTCTGAGCCGCAGCACCGTGCCGCCCTGAGTTCCCGACGGCACGCTGACCTTCTCGTCTCCGTAGGGAGTCGGCACCGCAATCGAGAGCCCCAGCGCCGCCTGAGAAAATGACAGCGGCAGATCGATGACCAGGTTGTCTCCGTCGCGCTGCCACCGCTCGTCCGGCTTGACCTCGATCATGACCAGCAGGTCACCGCTCGGACCGTTGCGCGGACCGGCAGCTCCATGCCCACGCAGCGTCAGATAGTTCTGCTCGGATACACCCGGAGGAATATCGACCTGGACCGTCTTGTCTTCCCTGACCCTGCCCTCCCCACGGCAGGCTTCGCAGGGCGTCGTGATGATTCGCCCTTCGCCCGCACAGGTAGGACAGGGAGACACCGACACGAACTGGCCAAACATGCTGCGTGCGGCTCGCCGAACCTCGCCACTTCCACCACAGGTGGTGCAAGCGACGGAGCCGGTGCCTCTGAGCGCACCGGAGCCCTCACAGGCGGAGCAGCGTACCAGGGACTTCAATTTGACGTTCCGTTTGGCACCCGTGGCCACTTCGGTGAGCGACAGCTTCACCGTCACCCGGATATCCTGGCCCCGTCGCGCCTCGGCCTGGGCGCGCGCGCCTCCGCCGAAGAGAGAGTCGAAGCCCCCAAAGTCCCGCATGAAGATGTTGAGCGCTTCGCTCAGATCGACGTGGTGGAACCCGGCGAAGCCTCCAGCCCCACCGACACCGGCTTTGCCGTACCGGTCGTACGTCGCCCGCTTCTGGGGGTCCCGAAGGACCTCGTAGGCCTCGGTGATCTCCTTGAAGCGTTCCTCGGCAGCCGGGTCGGGATTCCGATCCGGATGAAGCTCGAGCGCGAGCTTGCGATAGGCTTTCTTGATCTCGGTTTCGGACGCATCCCGCGCCACGCCGAGCATTTGGTAGAACTCGCTCACTCCATCAATCCTTCCACCAGTCGGCTGGTATGGTCCACCAGCCCGATGATCTTGTCGTACGGCATCCGGGTTGGCCCGATGACGCCGATGACGCCGCTCAAGTCCCCCGTTCGGTAGGCCGATGTCACCAGCGTGAAACCGGCGAATCGCGGGTCGGTGTTTTCTCCACCGATGGTGATGGTGAGTCCTTTCGTCTGCCGCACTTCCAGTGCACGGTGCAGGCGATCACGACGTTCAGTCAGGTCGAGCAGCTCCCGCATCCGGTCGTTGGAGGCGAACTCGGGTTGCTCCGCCAGCATCTGGGCGCTGCCCAGCATAACCGCATCAGGGGCGGAGCCAAGGCCGAACAGTTCCTCCGCCTCGGCGATGAAGATGTTCAGCAGCTCGCGGCTGCCCTCCGATTGATCTGCATCCCGGAGTCGGTCTCCCAGGGACGCACGAATGTCCTTGAGGGAAAGGCCCGCCAGTCGCTCGTTCAGAATCTGTGCTACGCGCTGCACGCTGTCCGACGCGATCGTTCCCGGTACCTGAACGAAGATCGTCCGTACCGTGCCGCTTCTCAGATTGAGTACGAGCAGCAGCCGGTCGGTCGCCACCTGGGCGAGATCAACCCGCTCGAGGACGACCTGATCGAAAGACGGACCCACCGCGACTCCAAGCTCCTGAGTCAGCACACCGAGTACCTGGGCCGCCCGGCGCAGGATTTCCTCGACGGCGGTGCGGGTCGAAGGCATCTCCAACTTGATGAGATCTCGCTCTTCCCGGCTGGGAGGAGAGAGCCGCATCAGGTTGTCCACGTACCAGCGGTATGCCTGATCAGTGGGAATCCGGCCGGCCGACGCGTGCGGATGGTAGAGATATCCCTTCTCCTCCAGCTCGCTCATCGTGTTGCGAACGGTCGCCGAGGAGACTCCCAGCCCACTCCGCTGCACAACAGCCTGACTGGCCGCGGGCTCGGCGGTCTGGATGAAGGCCTGGATGACCGCTTCAAGCACCCTGGCCTGGCGGTCATTCAGAGGGTCATGCGAAGGCATGGCAATAATTTAACCTGTTTTCAGGCAATCTCCGCTACCAACGCATCGAGCCGGAGCCAGCCCTCCGGCGTGAGCCGAAGACGGCCCCTTTCCCGTTCCATCCAACCTGCATCAATCCAGCCATTTGCCTGCCCGGGAGGCACCGCGGGCTCCGGCAATCCTTCGGTAGTACGCAGACCGAGGTACAACTCCTCCAGACGAAGAGCGGATTCGGTCAACAGCTCGCGACCCGCTATCACAGATTCGCCCCGTTCGAGGGCCGAATCGTAAGCGGCCCATTCACGCAGGTTCCAGCGCCGTTCGTTGCCCAGCCCGCTGTGGGCAGAGGGACCGAGACCCACGTACGGCGCCCTTCGCCAGTAGGCCGAGTTATGGGCCGCACGGTATCCGGGACGGGCGTAGTTGGAGACCTCGTAGTGGTCGAATCCAGATTCGGAGAGCCGGTCATGCGTGGAGAGGAACTGCTCTACAAAACCGGACTCCGGCGCCGGCCTGGTTTCTCCCCGCTCGATCCAGTGCATGAGCGGCGTGTGAGACTCGACCGTCAGACCGTAGATCGAGAGATGGTCGGGCGAGAGCGCGAGTGCGCCCGCGAGGTCCGCCTCCCAGTTCCGCTCCAACTCTGACGGGAGTCCGAAGATGAGATCCAACGAGAGATTCTCGATTCCCGCCTTGCGAAGCGCCGCGACCGCCGCCGGCACCTGCTCTCTGGTATGAGTGCGATGCATCCAGCGCAGCACCAGGGGCTCGAACGACTGCACGCCGAGGGAGACCCGGTTCACACCCGCGGCGCGCCATGAAGCGGCTCGTCTTGAATCCACGTCGTCGGGGTTCGCCTCGAGTGTGATTTCCGCCCCGGAGACGATGCCGCGAGACCGGCCCACCGCCTCGAGCAGTTTCCCTATGAGCTCGGGCCCAAGAAGGGAGGGCGTACCACCACCGAAGTACACCGTATCCAGGGTGGGCGAGTCGCTCCAGGCAGGATGCTCCTCCCAGGTGTCCCATTCCTTCAGAACTCTCGCGACGTACTGGGCAGAAGGCACGTTCCGCCTCACCGCGATGGCGAAATCGCAGTAGCTGCAGCGCCGGCCGCAGAACGGGACGTGGATGTAGAGGTGCATGCTGAAGGGTAAGGCGGGAGACGGGAGACGGAAGACGGGAGAAGGAAGACGGGAGAAGGAAGACGGGAGACAGGAGACGGGAGACGGAAGGCGGGAGACGGAAGACGGAAGACGGGAGTCGAGCAGGAGTTGTCATTCCGAGCGAAGCGAGGAATCCCGCTGGAAAGGGGACATTCCCGTCTCCTGTCTCCCCTCTCCCGTCTCCCGCCTGTATTGACACCCTTCCCCTCAAAAGGCATAGTAACTGCAACAATCCCACACAGTTCCGTTGTCTTTTCCGTTCACTCTGTTGCCCGGGGGTAACCGTGTATCGACTCTCGTCCACCTCAGTGCTGCGTACCGCCGTGATTGCGGTCGCCCTCGGTATTCCGGGATCAGCTGCAGCTCAAGCCAAGTTCGAGCTGGTGCCGTATTTCGGGAGCTACTACGCGTTGGCGCACTTCCTGGATGAAGACGTTGCAACTGCTGGCGGGACGGTCCACGTGACGCAAAAGCAGTCGGCAGCCCCGAGCATCGGAGGGAAACTGCGGTACTGGCTCTCCCCAATGTGGGGGATCGAGGGCGCGGTGAACTACGCCTGGACCGGCATCGAGACCGCCTTTCCCGATGAGCCGAGCGCCGTGGGCCAGGGAAAGCTGAACGGTCACATGCTCACAGCGACGGGACGCATCGTCTACCGACCGCGCCGCAGCAATGTCTACCTGTTGGCTGGAGCGGGTTACATGACGGTCGGCGGGGATGCCTGGAAGGACGACGTAGACGGCGATGGCATCAAGGACTTCGATGTCCAGACCGGCAATTTCACCGGCGTCCTCGGCGTCGGTGTCCGGGCCCAGGTGGCACCCAAGTTCGCGATCGATGTGGGAGTGGAGTCGAATCTCTACTCGGTGGACCGGATCGATCCGGCGGCGGGGAATACCAATCCCGACATTTACGACAAGGCGTTCCTGGCGGACATCATTGTGACGGTGGGGGTGCCGATCGGGTTCTGAGTTTCAGTACTTAGTACCTAGTACCTAGTACCTAGTATCGGGAACCTCGGCACTGTGTTGTACTAGGTACTAGGTACTCGGTACTCGGTACGATTACTCCACCGGCCCCGGCGTCGCCCGCGCGGCCCCTGCGCCAAGCTGCCCCTTGTCGTTCTTCCCCCAGCAGACCGGATCGCCCGCCTTGGTGAGGCCGCAGGAGTAGCCGTTTCCGACCGCGAGCGCCGAGAAGGTCAGGCCGCCGCCAACCGGGGATGGCTTGCTGCGATTGTTCTTCGAGCCGTCTCCCACCTGACCCGATTTGTTGTCGCCCCAACAGTACGCGGCACCAGCCGGATCCAGCGCGCAGGTGTTGCTCCCTCCGGCACTCACCTCGACGAAGGTCAGGGTCGTGCTCACCGCCACCGGCGAGCTGCGATCGCTGGTCGAGCCGTCTCCCAGTTGGCCCCCCTTGTTGCCGCCCCAGCAGAGCACCTTGCCGGCGACGGAGAGACCGCAACTGTGTTCAGTCCCAGTCGCGATCCGGCTGAACTTGAGATCGGTATCCACGCCGCGCGGTTCCGACTCGGCACCTTGTGAGCCGTAGCCCAGGGCCCCGGACCAGCCATCGCCCCAGCAATAGGCCTTGCCCGCGGTGGTGAGACCGCAGGTATGGCCGCCGCCCGCGCTCAACGCGGCGAACGCTTCGGAGCCCTTTACCTGAACCGGCTTTCTGCGATCGGTGGTCGAGCCGTCACCCAGCTGGCCCTTGTCGTTCTTCCCCCAGCACCAGACCTTGGTTCCGATCAATCCGCAGGTGTGCTGGCTTCCCACGGTAATCATCGAGAAGGTGAGGTCTCCCGCGACTGGTGTCGCCTCCTGGTGATCGGCAGTACCGCCATCGCCCAGCTGACCCACCTTGTTGGCTCCCCAGCAGTAGGCCTTGCCGCCGGCCAGTCCGCACGCATGCGCGGTACCCACCCCGACGCTCGAGAGTCCGCTCACTCCATCCACGGAGGTGAATCCCTCGCGGCCTCCCCCCCAGCAGATCGCGCCGCCAGCCTGGGTAATTCCACAGCTGAAGGTGACTCCAGCCGCCAATGCGCGCCGCGGAAGATTGGATCCCGTGGCGACCGGTGGCGGGGCCGGGGCAGCAGCAACCGAGACCTCGACCGATGCCATCTTGCCCTCGCTCAGCGCCTGCACCTCTGCCGAACCAGCGCCGACCGCTGTGATCACACCCGCCGATGAGACCGTGACCACCTGGGGATTGGTCGTGTTCCAGGCGATCGTCCGGTCGGTGAGATCTTTCCCCTTCGAGTCCCGGGCGGCGGCGGTCCAGGTCGTCGTCTCGCCGACCTTGAGCGATCGAGTGCCTGCGGTGAGCGCAATGGACGTGACGGCGATCCGGTTCTCCGGCGGCTTAGGTACCGTGATCCTGGTGCTGGAGGTCTTCCCTTCGACGGTCGCGGTGATGGTTGCGGTTCCCTCGCCGACCGCGGAGACCACACCGGCAGAAGAAACCGTCGCGACTTTGGGATCGCTGGTGGTCCACTGCACGGTCCGATCGCTGACCGGCTTCCGGTCGCGATCGGTCACCGCGGCCGAGAGTTGAGCGGTTTCTCCCACCTTGATCGTCGGCGTCTTGCTCGCAACCGCCACCGCGGCCACTTCAATCCTGGTCGGGACCGGCGGTGGCTTCGGTGCATTCACCGTCACCTTGATCACCGCACTCTTACCCTCGCTCGAGGCACTGATCGTCGCGCTCCCCGGGGCAACGGCGTTCACGACTCCCGACGACGAAACCGTAGCCACCGCCGGATCGCTGGAGGACCAGGCCACCGCGCGGTCGTCCAGAGCCTTGCCGCGGTCATCGCGTGGCGTCGCGCGCAGCACCGCCGTCCCACCGATCTCCAACGCACTCGGCGTCGGGCCGAGCAGCATCGATGCGACTGCGACGGTCGGCGCCACAGAGTCCGGTGCGACAACAGTGACCGTAGCGGTCGCCGACTTTCCTTCGCTCAGCGCGGTGATCATCGCGGTGCCGGTCTTGTGCGCTGTGACCGCTCCGTTCGGCGCAACTTCCGCGACCGAGGGATCGCTCGAGGTCCAAGCCAGGGGACGACCCGTCAGCTCCTTCCCGGCGTCGTCCTTGATCAGCGCGACAAGCTGCAGCATGCGGCCCGGTGTGATCGGACCACTGGTCCCGTGCAGGTCGATGGTGGCGACCGCGGCGGGGCCGACCGGCGGAGGCGTCACGATCTCTACCGGCTCTGCGTGGCGACCGCGAAGCGCGAACCAGGCACCCACTGCCACCAGGACGGCCAGAACGGCGAAGAGCATGGCCTTCGATCTCCCGCGCGGCTCAGCCTCGAACTCCTGATCGGGAACAGCGACCGGAGTCTCCGCAACGGCAGGCGTCGCGACCGGTTCCGGCTCGGGCGCCCGCTTCTCCGGCGCCGGTTTGGGCGGCTCGGGCCTGAGCGTTGGCAGAATGACGGTGGCAGCCTCCGCGGCCGCAGGCTCCGGCATCGGGGGCGGCGCCACTTTGGGCGGCGGTGGCGGCGGAGGCGCAACCACCTTGATCGAGGCTTCGGCCTGTTTCCCTTCGCAGGCGGCGAGGATTTTTGCGGTTCCGTCTCCCTTCGCTGTGACGGTGCCATCCTTGGCGACAGTCAGCACCTTCGCGTCACTGCTGGACCAGGTGATCTCCCGTCCGGAGAGCGAATTCCCCTTGTTGTCCACCGCCGCGGCACTGAGCTTCGCGGTCTCACCCGGTTTCAATGCGCCGGGCACGCCAGAGAGATTCAGCTTCGCGACAGGGCGAGGCAGTACGGTGAGATTCACCGTCGTGCTCTTCCCTTCGCACTCGCAGGTGATTCTGGCTCCGCCAACGTCAACGGCCGTTACTAACCCATCGGATGAAACCGAGACAACCTTGGGCGTCGCACTGGTCCACTTCACCTGGCGTCCAGTGAGCAGTGCGCCGCGCGAATCCTTGAGGACAGCGTTGAGTCGTGCGGTCTCTCCGGCCACGATGGAGCCCGGGCTTTCGACCGTCACCGAACCGACGGGGGCAGGCTTGATAATGAGGGAGTGGGTCGCGCGCTGACCTTCGCACTCGACGGTAATCGTCGCCTTACCAGGTGTGACCGCGGTGGTGAGGCCGGTTGGCGAAACAGTCGCGACCCTGGAATCGGACGAAATCCAGGTGACCGCGCGCCCGCGGAGGATGCCGCTCTTGGCGTCTTTCAGCGTCACGTTGAGCTGCGCGGCATCGCCGACCGCCAGCTCGGGCGGCCCGCCGATCAGAACCGTCGCGACGGGGACCGGCGCCACCTGGAGTTTGGCCGAGCCGGATTTGCCCTCAGCAGTAGCGATGATGCGAGCGGTGCCTTCCGCGATGGCCAGGACCTTTCCAGTCGCCGATACCGCCACAATATCCGGAGCGTCGGAGCGCCATTCGACCGGGCGATCCTTGAGCGGAGCGTCGCGCGGATCTCGCAGGACCACTTCGAGCTGAGCGGACTCTCCCGGGTGCAGTTTCTTCTCCGCGGGTGCCACGACCACGGAGGCGACTGGCACCGGCGTCACGGTGACGCTCGCGGTCCCCTTCACATCCTCGCAGGCCGCGGTGATGGTGACACTACCCGGAGCCAACGCGGTGACGAGCCCGGCCGAGGAGACCTCCGCGACCGCGGTATCGCTCGAGGACCACGTGATCGGACTGGGCACCATGGTTCCGCCGCCACCCCGTGGAGTTGCCGTCAGCTGCATGGCGTCTCCCACCATTACCGAGCTGCTGGCCGGCGCGATGGCGACCGACATGACTCGGGGCGCCGGAATGGGAGTGGTCTTGTCGGAGGGACGCCCCAACGGTGCGGGGCTCGTGGGGGGAAGCGGAACCGCATCGAGTTTGAGGCGCGCGGTCCCGCGCCGGGCCAGCTCGATCATCTCCAGCCGGATCGGGTCGTCGTGACTCATCGGTGCCGCGCCGATCGCGCCGATCGCCTCCTCCATGCTGGGCCAGCGGGCGTCGGGCGCCTTCTCCAGCATCCGCATCACCGCCGCCGCAAGATCGAGCGGGCAGTCCTTCCGCAGCTCGGAGATCGGCTTCGGCTTCTCGTGGAAGTGGGCGAACATGATCGCCATGGCCGAATCGGCCTCGAACGGCTGCTTGCCGGTCAGCATCTCGTAGGCGACGCAGCCGAGCGAGTACTGGTCCGACTTGCCGGTGATATCCTTGGCCGCGCACTGCTCGGGACTCATGTAAGAGGGAGTTCCGACCGCGATGCCGGTCATGGTGAGCCCGCGTGATTCGGCGACCTTCGCGATGCCGAAGTCGGTGACGACGGACCAACCCTCCTCGTCGATCATGATGTTGGCGGGCTTCACGTCGCGGTGGACCACCCCGCGGCGGTGCGCGTAACCCAGGGCACTCCCCACCTGATGCAGAACGGCCCGGACCATCGGGAGGGGCATCGCTCCGCGGTCGCGAATGATGGATTCCAGCGAGCGACCGGCGATGAACTTCATGATGAAGAACAGGGTCTTACCCTGGCTCTTCACACCGTAGATCGGGATGATGTGGGGATGGCTGAGCGAGGCGGAGGTACGCGCTTCCCGCTTGAAGCGCTCGACCATGCCTTCGCCCATCATCATCAGGGCGGGAGCCATCATCTTGATGGCTACCTTCCGGTCCAGCGCGATGTCGTGGGCGAGGTACACGGTGGCCATGCCACCGCGGCCCAATTCGGTCAGGATTTCGTAGTCGCCGATGGTGGCCTGCTTGAGGAGGCCGAGCAGGACTTCATGCTCGTCCCGCTCCTGGGCGGCGGGCATCATAGCGGTAGCCACACTGCCCTGCTCGCCGGAGATATCGGCGCCGCACTTCATGCAGAAGCGCGCGCCGGGCGTGATTACCTCTCCGCAACGAACGCAGGTGGGGCCAGTGGCCATGCAAATGACGGTTGTGGGTGCCCAAAAAGTAAGCAAGAAGCGTGAAACCCGCGAACCCGAGGCACCGCCGGCGCTTGGCTAGTGCCGCGCGGGACTCGCCCTCGCAAACCGCCCGCCCGACCACTGCTCTACCCGACCCGCCAGCTCCAGCGTGAACAAAGCCGACAGGGCTTCGGGGACCGGCACCTCCGCCCGAGCCGCAAGCTCGTCCACCAGCGCCGGCGCCGTGCCCATCACTCCAAGAATCCGCTGCTCGGTGGGAGTGAGGGTGAGGTCAGGCTCGGGCGGTTCGACGGTTCGGCGGTTCGTTGCTCCGTCGCCATTGGGAGACTCACCCGCCTCGTCCGCCCTGTCCGTCCTGATCGTCCCATCCGCCGTCCCGCCTGACCGCTCACCCGCCTCGGGATACAATCCCAGCAAGTCCTCCACCTCCAACACCGGAATCGCCCCATCACGGATCAGGCGGTTGGTACCGACGGACGTGTGGCTGGTGATGTTTCCCGGAACCGCCAGGACATCCCGTCCCTGTTCCAGCGCCGCATCGGCCGTGATCAAGGCACCCGAGCCTGAAGCTGCTTCGACCACGACTGTGACTCGAGCCAACGCGCTGATCAATCGGTTCCGACGTGGAAAGGTGTAGACGCTGGGCCGCTCGCCCGGAGGAAACTCGGTGATCAGCAGCCCCTGAGCGGCCACCCGCTCGTAAAGCGCACGGTTGGCCGCCGGATACACCACCCCCAGCCCGTTACCCAGAACGCCTATGGTGGCGCCGCCCGCGTCCAGCGCCGCAAGGTGTCCCACCGCATCGAGACCCCTCGCCATCCCACTGATGACAACGATGCCACGCCGCGCGGCCGCCGTCGCCAGCGTTCGGCAAACCTCGGCACCGTAAGGCGAGTGGTCTCGGCTCCCTACAATCGCAACCGCGGGACAATCCAACAGGCCGCAATTTCCAAGGAGAAAGATCACGGGCGGCGGCTCGCCGATGGTGTGGAGCAGCGCGGGATAGTCCGGATCTGGGAGAGTCATTACGCGCGCGCCCATCTCCTCGGCCTCACGCAGCAGACGGTGCCCTTCCTCGACGCGGGCCTCGCGTACCGCCGTTGCCGCGGCACGTGAAAACCCGGGCAAGGCACTTAAAAACGAGAACGGCGCCGAATGGGCGCCGAGTGATGTCGTGCAGGCTTGAAGCAGAGTGGCGAGACGATGGGGACCAATGCCCGGTGTCATCGCGATGGCCAGGTACATGGCCCGTTCGTCGTCTAGGTCTCCCATTCCTCCTCCACTCCCAATTCATCTTGACCGGCTGCAGCCTCTTCCCCTCTCAATTCGCTCACCGCCTTCCACAAGTACTCCTTCAACTCCTCGAGCCCGGTTCCCGCCGCGGACGATACGGCGATTACACCGCGGGCATCATCCACCTCCAGCTGCGGCAGCGGGTCGCCTGCGGGCAACAGATCCCGCTTGGAGAGCACTACAACATGCGGTTTCTGGAAGAGGGCCTCGCTGTAAAGATGGATCTCTTTGCGAAGTCCCTCATACACCCCCTGAGGATTCGGCGCGTCAAGCGGGACGAGGAAGGCGAGGAGTCGAGTGCGCTCGACATGCTGGAGAAAGCGTAGTCCGAGGCCTTTCCCCTGGTGGGCGCCTTCGATGATGCCGGGAATGTCCGCGACGACGAAGGTCCGGTGTCCGCTTAATCCGACCACGCCGAGGTTGGGGGCAAGTGTGGTGAACGGATAGTCGGCGATCTTGGGTCGAGCGGCCGAGATGACCGAGAGCAGGGTACTCTTGCCGACATTCGGTTCTCCCACGAGACCTACGTCGGCGATGAGCTTGAGGGTGAGCTCGATTTCCCGTGCTTCGCCCTCTTCACCCGGTTCCCATTCCCGAGGGGACTGATGGGTGGCTGTGGCGAAGCGCGCATTACCTCGACCGCCTCGGCCTCCTTTGGCGACCAGCAGCTCGTCTCCTGCAACCAGCACCTCGCCGATGGTTTCGCCGCTACTCACATCCTTGAGGACGGTGCCCGGGGGGACTGGCAGGTATACATCGTCGGACGAGGCGCCGGTCTGGTTTTTCCCCTTCCCGTGCGCCGCGCGTTCCGCCTTCCAGTCGGTGCGATAGCGGTAGTCGAGCAGGGTGGCGAGGTTGCCGTCCGCCCGCACGTAAACCGACCCGCCGCGTCCTCCATCGCCGCCGTCCGGCCCGCCCTTGGCCTTGTACTTGAACCGGGCAAAGGAGCACGCGCCACTGCCACCGGTCCCGGCGGTGACTTTGACGATGGCGTGGTCGATGAACATGGTGGTCGACGAAGTTGGATGTATGGGTCGGGGGTCGCGAGTCTTGGGTCTTGGGTCTTGGGTCTTGGGTCGTGAGTCGGGTTTGTCCGAGAATCCGCGAGCCGACTCCTGGACCCAAGCCCCACGACCGCCTACCGTCCACCCTCCACCCACGCCTCCTTCACACCGTTCCACAGCTCCTTCACCTTTTTCCACTGATCGTATGACAAGAGCGGATTGACCACGGACAGGACGCCATCCACCTGCTCGAAGCTGCCGCCGGCGTGGAGCGCGCCGCGCAGGTGGGAGTGGAGCTGACGGGGCGCTTCGAGGACGGCCATCTGGGCCACGGTGCACAGCTCGCGCCGGAGCAGATCCAGTCCCGGGCGTGCCATCGTCCGGCCGTAGCCTTCGGTCACCATCCAGAGATCCATGGCGGGGTGCAGCTCCTTGATGTTCTCCCGGAGCTTCCGGTAGTTGTCGCCGTAGATCCGGGCACAGGTCTCTTCACCCCGCTTGGTCCATTCCTGGACGCTCTGGTAGTCAGCGTCGGGATCCATGGGCGGCGCCGGTACCCGTCCTACCTTCCGCCAGACCCCGAAGGCGATCAGGGTCCGAGGATAGCCGACCATCAGGACCGACTGGAGCAGCAGCTCTTCGACCCAGGGCACCGGCACCTGGGCGGTCTTGAGCGGTGCCGCGCGTTCTCGCAGCTCGGGCTCGTAGCCCTGGGCGATCGCGGCGGCGAAACGCACCAGGTGCAGGGTGGGCTGATCGAGATTGTCGTGCTTCGCCATCAGGATAGACTCCCGCCGGAGGGTGATCCAACCCGGCTCCCGCAGCTAGTGCCCTGAAAAACGCAGATCTCCTGCTGCCCGTAACGTGCCGGTCACCAAACCCCGGGTATTCCGGGTGACCATTTCGGCGTGCCTCGCGACCGCTTCAGGCGGGTTGGCCAGATCGAGCTTCAGCGGCAGCTTGGCCTCGAGCTGTCTCAGCACGCCAATCAGGGCGACCGATGAGGACCGCATGTCTCCATCTTCCACCTTGATCGCAATCCCCAGTCCACCCGGAATAATACCGGCGCAGTAGATCCCATCGGCCCCGATTTTCGCGACCAGACGCCCCGCGCCGGCGGTCATGATGTCGGTGCAGGGCCGCCCGCTTCCCGCGACCAGGTCAGGATGGCGCACCATCGCCGTCCGGAGCCGCACCGCCGCCGTCTCCTTGGTCGCCGCAAACCGGGCATAGGCCAGCGCCATCGCCTCGAGCGGCAGGCCGAAGCATACAGTGGTACATCCATCCACGGCTTGCAGCAATTGTTCCGAGGGGATGCCGGTCCAGCGGACGACCTCCTGGAGGATCCGCTCCTGCACCGGATGGCCCTGGTTCTGATACCCCGAGATGGGCCACTCATGATGCAGCGCCAGGGCCAGCATCCCGGCGTGCTTCCCTGAGCAGTTGCTCCAGCAGGGCGACATGGTGATCCCGTGCCGCACGACTGCCTCTGCAATGGCCGGCCCCAAGGGCGGATGGGGACCGCAGGCCAGGGCGCTCTCCGTGAGGCCGACTTGCTGCAGCATCGACTCGGCGAGCTCGCGGTGGATCGGCTCACTGGAGTGGGAGGCGCAGGCCAGAGCGAGCGCCCGCTCGTCGAAGTGCCACCGGTCCGCGGCACCGTCCTTGACCAGGGCCATGGCCTGGAACGGCTTGGCCGCTGAGCGCCAGAATGTCACCAGGGTAGGATCGCCCGCTGAGGCCACCAGCCGGCCTTTGGCATCCACCACCGCCGCGGAAACCCGATGAATGGACTCGACCACGCCGCCGCGGGTGGATTCGATCCGGAAGGACATGGGCGGGAAGATAAGGCGGGAGACGGGAGACGGGAGACAGGCGACGGGAGACAGGAGACGGGAGAAACGGGGAACGGAAAGGCGAATGGGGCTGGAGCTCAGGAGTACCTAACCCCGAGCGAAGCGAGGGATCTGATCTACATACCTTGGCGCCAAGGTTTGAATAGTAGGTCCCTCGCTTCGCTCGGGATGAGGTTATCGTACATTCCCGTCTCCCGTCTCCCGTCTCCCATCTCC
>Ga0068854_100000335_pt1 | contig 30688 bp, 35 predicted proteins | sample KBSCornC42_FD_66590 | JGI IMG/M metagenome (GOLD analysis project Ga0068854, IMG submission 66590) | Corn rhizosphere microbial communities from Kellogg Biological Station, Michigan, USA - KBS Corn C4-2 | ecosystem: Host-associated > Plants > Roots > Rhizosphere > Soil ... | reverse complement strand
TTGCAATTGCAATCGCGGAACACACCGTTGCGGGAGCGGGTTTGTCCCGCCTATAGGGGCGCGTTTTCGCAGCATCCCTCTGGAGAGAGATCGTCTTGGCTCGAGCAGCAAAATCCGCCGCGCCCGTTGCGCCGGCAGCAACGCCGCCTGCTACCCCCAACCGCGAGCGGCCGCCCGAGCCCAAGCCCTACGACGCCTCCAAGGAGGAACTGCTGGAATTCTACCGGCAGATGCTGCTCATCCGCCGCTTCGAGGAGAAAGCCGGCCAGCTTTATGGCCTCGGCCTGATCGGCGGCTTCTGCCATCTCTATATCGGCCAGGAAGCGGTCGCGGTCGGCCTGCAGTCCGCGCTCAAGGTCGGGCGCGATTCGGTCGTCACCGGCTATCGCGACCATGGCCACATGCTGGCTTATGGCATCGATCCCAACGTCATCATGGCCGAGCTCACCGGCCGCGCCGCCGGCATTTCCAAGGGCAAGGGCGGCTCGATGCACATGTTCTCGGTCGAGCATGGCTTTTACGGCGGCCACGGCATCGTTGGCGCGCAGGTTTCGATCGGCGCCGGCCTCGCCTTCAAGCATAAATATTCCGGCGATGGCGGTGTCGCGCTCGTTTATTTCGGCGACGGCGCCGCCAATCAGGGCCAGGTCTATGAGAGCTTCAACATGGCGGAGCTGTGGAAGCTGCCCGTCATCTTCGTGATCGAGAACAACCAATATGCGATGGGCACCAGCGTCAATCGCGCCTCCGCCGAGGACCAGCTGTACAAGCGCGGCGAGAGCTTCCGCATCCCCGGCATCCAGGTCGACGGCATGGACGTGCTCGCGGTGCGCGGCGCGGCCGAGACCGCGCTGGAATGGGTCCAGGCCGGTAAGGGCCCTGTCCTGCTCGAACTCAAGACCTACCGCTATCGCGGCCATTCCATGTCCGATCCGGCCAAGTATCGCTCGCGCGAGGAGGTCCAGTCGGTTCGCGACAAGTCCGACCCGATCGACCATCTCGCCAAGGTCCTGGCGGAGAAGGGCGTCGGGGAGGATCAGCTGAAGACGCTCGACAAGGATATCCGCAAGATCGTCGCCGACAGCGCCGCCTTCGCCGAGGAAAGCCCCGAGCCCGAGGCTTCCGAACTCTACACCGACGTCCTCGTCGACACTTATTGAGCGCGAGACATATGCCGATTGAAATCAAGATGCCCGCGCTCTCTCCCACGATGGAGGAGGGCACGCTCGCCAAATGGCTGGTCAAGGAAGGCGACACGGTCAAGTCCGGCGACGTCCTTGCCGAGATCGAGACCGACAAGGCGACGATGGAATTCGAGACCATCGATGAGGGGACAGTCTCCAAAATCCTCGTGCCCGAGGGTACGGATGGCGTGAAGGTGGGCGATGTGATCGCGCTGATCGCCGGCGAAGGCGAGGACGCCTCGGCGGCGCCTGCGCCCAAGGCGGAAGTCTCCAAGGCCGAGGCCAAGGTCGAGGCGCCGGAAGGAGGCACTACCCCGCAACAGATGCAGACCGCCGCACGCGCGCTGGTTGCCGATGTCGCCGACACGCACGAGGACCCTGAGGTGCCGGAGGGCACCGAAGTCGTCCGCATGACCGTGCGCGACGCGCTGCGCGACGCGATGGCCGAAGAGATGCGCTCGGACGAACGTGTGTTCGTGATGGGCGAGGAAGTCGCCGAATATCAGGGCGCCTACAAGGTGACGCAGGGCCTGCTCGAGGAATTCGGCAGCAAGCGCGTGATCGATACGCCGATCACCGAATATGGCTTTGCCGGTATCGGCGCGGGCGCGGCGATGGCGGGCCTGCGCCCGATCGTCGAGTTCATGACCTTCAACTTCGCGATGCAGGCGATCGACCACATCATCAACTCGGCCGCGAAGACCAATTATATGTCGGGCGGCCAGATGCGCTGCCCGATCGTGTTCCGCGGCCCTAATGGCGCCGCCGCCCGCGTCGGCGCGCAGCACAGCCAGAATTACGGTCCCTGGTATGCCGCAGTCCCCGGCCTTATCGTGATCGCGCCTTATTCGGCGGCCGATGCCAAGGGCCTGCTCAAGGCGGCGATCCGCTCGAACGATCCGGTCGTCTTCCTTGAGAATGAGCTGCTGTATGGCCAGTCGTTCGACGTGCCGAAGCTCGACGATTATGTCCTGCCGATCGGCAAGGCGCGCATCGCGAAGGCGGGTAAGGACGTGACGCTCGTTAGCTACACGATCGGCGTCGGGGTCTGCCTCGAAGCCGCGAAGCTGCTGGCCGAGGAAGGCATCGATGCCGAGGTGATCGATCTGCGCACGCTGCGTCCGCTCGACACCGGCACCGTGCTTGCCAGCCTCAAGAAGACCAACCGCATGGTGGTGGTCGAGGAAGGCTGGCCGACCTGTTCGATCGCATCGGAAATCGCGGCGGTGGCGATGGAACAGGGCTTCGACGATCTCGATGCCCCCGTGCTGCGCGTCACCAATGTTGACGTGCCGCTGCCTTATGCCGCCAACCTCGAAAAGATGGCGCTGATCACTGCCGATCAGGTCGTCGCGGCCGCCAAGAAGGTCTGCTACCGCTGAAAAAACTCCTCCCCGGAACGGGGAGGGGGACGAAGCGGCGATCAGCGACATGCCGGGGGCATGTCGCAGCCGCGAAGTCGGCTTGCAAAGCAAGGCGTGGCCGGCAAAACCGACGGTGGAGGGGGAATGCCGCAAGCGAAGCGCCCGACCTCCGTCCCCCTTCACCGTCTTACGGACGGTCCCCCTTCCCGTGCCGGGGGGCAGCTTGAACTCGCCGATCCCGAACGTGCGCTCGCCGTCGCCTATGCGCCCGCCGACCGGCGCGGCGGCCTCACCGCGCTCTTCGCGCTGGACGAACGCTTCGGCGGCATCGTCTCTTCCACCAGCGAGCCGATGATCGGGCTGATGCGGCTCGCCTGGTGGCGTGAAGCGTTGGAGAAGCTTGATCGGGATCCAGCCCCAGCCGAGCCTCTGCTGCGCCGGCTGGCTGATTATGTGCTGCCGTTTGGGCCGAGCGGCGCCGCTTTAGCCGCGATCGAGGACGGCTGGGCGGCGCTGATCGATGGCGAGCCGGATGAGGTCGCGATCGCGCGCCACGGTTGCGAGCGCGGGCGCAACCTGTTCACCGCCGCCGCTGCCCTGCTCGGCGCCGATGATCCGCGCCTTGCGGCTGCGGGCGAGGCTTGGGCGCTGACCGATCTCGGCTACCGTCACTCGAACCCGGAGGTCCGGAAAGCCGCACTTGCCCAGGCGCGGCACCGGGCGGCTGATCTGCCGCCCGGACGCTGGCCTTCGGGCGCGCGGCCTCTCGCGGCCTTGTTCGTGCTCGCGCGCCGCGATGCGGCCGCAGCCGCCCGCGCGCAGGGTCGTCCGGATCGGTTGCTTCGGATGCTGGCGCTTCGCCTGATCGGGCGTTAGCCTGCCGTCAAACGGGGCAGGGGACAGATAATGTGGCGCTATTGGATCGGTGCGTTGGCGGCTTTGATTTTGGTCGTGGGCGGCGTTTCCTATTGGCGCAGCACCGCGGCCGCCAAGCACAGCCTGCCCGGCGCACCGCAGGCTAGCACGGACAAATCGGGCGATGCCGACGACGCGGACACGCCACCTCAGCCGCCCGCCGCCGACGACAAGACGCGTGAGGAGAAAAGATTCTCGCGCGCCGACCATGACAAGAACGGCATCGTCAGCCGCGACGAATTCCTCGTCGCGCGCCACCGCAACTTCGCCAAGCTCGACGTCAACAATGACGGCAAGCTCAGCTTCGATGAATATGCCACCAAGGCGGAGGACAAGTTCGGCAAGGCCGATGCGGATCATTCTGGAGGGCTGAACCCCAGCGAATTCGCCACCACAAAGGTGGAGCGCAAATCGAAGCCCAGCTGTTCCTGCCAAAAGCAGGACAACCAGAAGGGTGAGGATAACGAGTAAGCGGCATATGGCCGCCTCGACTCCTTTACGGAGTCGTAACCATAATGGACCAGATATGGCGGAATGTTCTTACCGCCCCCCACGTTCCGGCGCAGCGTCGTCGTCGGCCAGATCGTCGGCGCGCTCGGCATTTTCGCGCTGATCGCGCTGGCGCCGCCCGCGGAAGGCACGATGCTGCTGGTCCCCATTGCTGGCCAATCGGAAAACCGGATCGTCGGACTTGCGATCGCCGGCGGCGCGACTTTGGTCCAGCGCGGTCCGTTTCCTTCGTCGGTGATTGTCTATGGCAAGCGCGCAAGCTTGCTCGGACCGCTCTCCCGAGCAGGTGTGCTCACCCTTTCGGGCGGAGCAGTCGGATGCCGGCCCGGTAAGCAGACAATTTCTGCATGAGCGTTGTCGAGCTTGATACGCTGCGTCGCCGCGGAGTTCGTATCCTGGCGGCGAGCGGATGGGCGAGCGCGCTCGCGCTGCTCGTGATCGGCAAAGCTGTGAGTTCGCCGAGCTTCGGCATGGTATTCCTGCTCGCTGTGATCGTGAACGCGCTGCCGACCGCCATGGCGATCAAGGGTCGGTCCGACGAGCAGGCGCGCTTATGTGTCGGCACGCTCGCCGCGATCCATCCCGCGCTCGGCGTGTTCCTTCTGCAAAACCATCTTTGGCAGATGGATGCGCACATGTATTTTTTCGTCGGTCTGGGAGCACTGACCGTGTTGTGCGACTGGCGGCCGATCCTGCTGGCGTCGGCGCTGATCGCAGTGCACCATCTCGTGCTGGATGTAGTCACGCCAAGCCTGGTGTTCGCGGGAGAGGGGGATATCGGGCGCGTCATCCTCCATGCGGTGGCGGTGACGCTCGAAGCGATCGTGCTGATCTACCTCGCCGAATCGCAGCGCCGCCTGCTCATGCGCCAATATGGCGCGCGCGTGGAAAGCGAGCGCGCCAAGGACCGCGCCGAGGAGGATCGCAATCGCGCCGAAGCGGCGCACCAATCCGCCCGGATCGCGGGCGAACGCGAGGCCCAGGAACGCGAACGGCGCGAAACGCTGGAACGCGAGATGGCGGATCGGCGCCGCGCCGAATTGTTTGCGCTGGCGGACGGCTTCCAGACCTCGATTGCGGACATCGTCATCGCTGTCGGCACTGCATCGGCGCAGTTGGAGGAATCGGCGCGGCTGCTCGACGGGATCGTGCGCGGCGCGACCAGCAAGACGCACGCCACCGCGGCGAGCGCGGCTTCCTCCTCGCACAATGCCAGCCTGCTCGCCGATCGGCTGCGCGACCTGACCGCGTCGATCGGGTCGATCGCGGCCAATGTCGACCAGCAGGCACGGTTGAGCGGCTCCGCGCGCGACGTATCGGCGTCGTGCCACGACGCGGTCGACGCGCTTGCAGGGCATACCGGCGCGATCGGCGGCTTTGCGGATTCGATCCAGACAATCGCCGGTCAGACCAATCTGCTCGCGCTCAACGCCACGATCGAGGCAGCACGCGCGGGTGAGGCTGGACGTGGCTTCGCAGTGGTCGCGCAGGAGGTGAAGCAGCTTGCGGGCCAGGCGACGCGCGCGACCGACCAGATCCGCACGCTCGCCGGCAATTCCCAGTCGCGCGCCGACGGGGCCAAGGATGCGCTGGCACATATCTCGACGATGGTGAACGACCTTGCCGGCGCGGCGCAGGCGATCCGTGCGCAGGTTGAGCATCAGCGCCAGACCGCCGCCGCGATCGAAGAGGCCGCGCGCGAGACCGCCGCCAGCGCGATCGACATGGCCGATGAGGTCGGCGAAATGGGACGCGCGGTCAACGAGACCGAGGCCTTGTCGGGTGAGGTTTCTTCGGCAGCGGCAAGCCTGTCGCACACCGCGCAGGCGCTTGCATCCGCGACCGATCGCTTCATTCGGGAATTGAAGGCAGCCTAGGGTCGGTCTTCACCTTGCGGTGCAGCACACAATCTCTACATGCAGGGACGCTGCGCCGTATAGGCGCGACTTGCGAGCCCGCGAGGCCCGCCAACAATCGGAAGCTTAGTGACCACTCCTGGAAAAGAATTGCTGTTTCTCGCGCTTGGGGGCTCGGGCGAGATCGGCATGAACGTCAATCTCTACGGTTGCGACGGCAAATGGGTGATGGTCGACCTCGGCCTGACCTTTGCCGACCCGGGCTATCCCGGGATCGATCTGATCCTGCCCGACCTCGATTTCATCGAGCAGCAGCGCGAAAATCTGATCGGTATCGTGCTGACGCACGGCCATGAGGATCATATCGGCGCGATCCCTTACCTCGCCGCCGATCTGGGTGTGCCGCTTTACGCGACCCCGTTCACCGCCGGCCTGATCAAGGGCAAGCTCGACGAGGAAGGCCTGTCGGAGCAGGTCGAGCTCAACATCATCGAACGCGATAGTAGCTTCGCGCTCGGACCGTTCGGCTTCACCTACGTCCCGCTCGCCCACTCGATCCCCGAGGGCAATGCGCTCCTGATCGAGACGCCTTACGGCAACATCTTTCACACCGGCGACTGGAAGCTGGATGAGGAGCCGTTGCTCGGCACGCCCTCCACCGCTGCGGAGCTGACCGAGATTGGGGACAAGGGCGTGCTCGCGCTCGTCTGCGATTCGACCAACGTGTTCAACGACAGCGCGTCCGGCTCGGAAGCTGCGGTGCGCGAGGGGCTGGACGGCGTGGTCAAGGCTGTCGAGGGCCGCGTGCTGGTCACGACCTTTGCCTCCAATGCCGCGCGCCTGCAGACCTTGGGCGAGGTCGCGCGCGATTGCGGGCGCCAGCTCTGCGTCGCCGGCCGTTCGCTCGACCGCATCATCAAGGTTGCCAAAAGCGTCGGCTATCTTGAGGATTTCCCACCCCTTATCGATTTCGACGAGGCGATGCGCCTGCCGCCCCGTGACGTGATGATCATCGCGACGGGCGGCCAGGGCGAATCCCGCGCCGCGCTCGCGCGGATTGCTTTCGACAGCCACCAGCTCAAGCTCAGCGCGGGCGATACGGTCGTCTTCTCGTCCAAGCAGATTCCCGGCAACGAGATGGCGATCGGCCGCATCCAGAATGCGCTTGCGACCAAGGGCGTGGTGATGATCACCGACCGCCAGGCGCACGTCCACGTCTCCGGCCATCCCGGCCGTCCCGAGCTTGAGCTCATGTACAAGTGGATCCGGCCGGAGATCATCCTGCCCGTCCATGGCGAGATGCGCCATATGGCCGAGCAGGAGCGTTTCGCGCTCTCGCTGGGGGTGCCCCGGGGCATCGTCCAGGGAAATGGCGACCTGATCCGGCTCGCGCCCAAGGGGCCGGTCAAGATCGGCGACGAGCGCGCGGGCCGACTAATCCTCGACGGCGACGTCATCCTGCCGGCGGACGGCTCGACCATGAATGAGCGCCGCAGGATCTCGCTCCACGGCGTGATTGCGGTGACCGTCGCGCTCGATGACAAGGGCCGTCTGCGCGGGCAGCCTGCGATCGCGCTGCAAGGCGTTCCGGTCGAGGAAGACAAGGACGACTTCATCGAGGAAGCCGCGATTGCGGCCGCCGATGCGGTCAAAACCGGCAAGAAGGACGAAGCCGCAATGCGCGAAGCGATCCGCCTGGGCGTGCGCCGCACCGCGACCAGCTGGACCGGCAAAAAGCCGATAGTCGAAGTTTCGGTGATCCGCGTCTAAGGCATTCCGATGCGCTGGAGCTCGATCGCTGCCATCTACACGCTCTTTTGGGCGATGAGCTTCTTTCTGGTCTTGCCGTTTCGCTTGCGCGGGCAAGGCGAGGATCGGGCAATACCGGGCCAGGCGCCCAGCGCGCCGCCCATGTTCAGCTTCGCACGCACCGCGAAGTGGACCACCGTCGTCGCGATCGTGCTGTTTGGCCTTTATTACGGCAACTATGTCTACCAATGGGTGCCGGTCGAGACATTCGACTTCACGCGCTATTCCGGCTGAGCAGGCGGACTGAACAGGGCCGTCATGCCGGACTTGTTCCGGCGTCCACCCGTCCACGTCACCGTAGCCTCTTTTGGAGCGATGGACTCCTGAAACAGGTTCCGGGCGATGGTTCGGCCGCTTACCTCCGCAGGCGTTCGATCGCCTGCGCGAGCGCTACGTAGAGCTTGCCCGTATCGGACGACAGCATGGTAGTCGCGATCGGCGTCCCCTCGCGCGTCGCCATCACGCGGCGGAGCAGCGCCTCGAAATCGTGGATGTAGCGGTGGACCTGGTCACGGAACTCCCCATCCTCATTGTAGCGCTGCGCCACCGCCTGCGCGTCGGTGCGGTCGAGCAGCCGGACCGCGCGGCGCGTGAAGATGCCGCGGTCGCCGCGCAGATAGGCCTTCCATTCCTCGTCGGTGACTTCGTTCGAGAATATCTTCGCCACGTCGATCGCGGTTGAGTTGAGCGCCTCGATCAGCAGGCTCGCGGTCCGCGCGAAGCTCTGGTCGTCATGCGCCTCGGTATCTTCGCGATTGGCCTCGATCCGCGCTTCGATGGCGGTCGCGGTCTCGGCAATCGCGACGATCTGGCGCGTCAGCCGTTCGGCGGCGAGATGTGCGGCCTGGATCGCCTGCTCGGACGCCGCGCTGATCGCCGCAATCTCTTCCTTGCCGACATCCGCCAACGCGCCGCTCATTGCGCGCGCCGCGCTTTCGCTCATCCGTTGCGCGACGCGCGGAATCGCCGCGGTGAGCGTGTCGCGCGCCTGGTCGGCAGCAAGCGCGGCCGTGTCGCGCACCTGGTTGAGCGCTTCGACCAGATGGCCCGATGCGCCCTCGCTGAGCGAACGTACCTCCGCATCCGCTTTGGCGAGCAATTCCTCGAGCGTGCGCGTCTGGTCGATCAAGGCGGCGAGACGCCCATCGGCGAGCCCGCCAGATTCGCTCAGCACGATGCGCTGGCGTTCAAGCAGGATTTCGGCCTCCGCCAGCCGTTCGCTGACCGTGGCGGCGGCCTCGCTCAGGCTTTCGGTACGCGCCCCCGCGGTGGCGATTGTCTGCAGGCTCTGCTCGGCATGAAGCCGGATGCGCGCCAGCGCCGCGGGAATAGTGTCGGAGATGGTCGCATTGCTGGCCTCGGCTTGCGCGCGGAGCTGTTCCACGCGGACGAGCAGGGTTTCGGCGGTCTGGCTGCTCGTGCCGAGCGCACGGCCGACCAATTCGGCATGGGTGGAAAGCGCGACGATATGCTCGGCCAGGTCTGCCGTATGCTCGGCGCCCTTATCGCCCAGTTCGGCGAATTTGGCTTCGACCGCAGCAATCGCCTGGTCGAGTTGCGACAGCAGCCCGCGCGCCGCGAATTCCTGTCCTCGCAGCCCCGCGCCGATCCCCTCGACCCGTCCGACCAATTCCTCGAGCCGCGCGGACAAGGCCTGTGCCGCATCCTCGCCGGCAGCGGCGACCTGGGCCTGGCTTTGCTCGACCATCGCATTGAGTGCGGCGCTTTGGTTGGCGATGACCTGGCGGGTGTCGTCCAGGCTTTCCGCCGCCGTTTCGAGCGCGGCGTCGATCGCACGGCCCATCGATCCCGCCGCATCCTCGATGCGCTTGTCGGCCGCCGCGGCGCTCGCCTCGATCCGGTCGAGCTGGCCCGCAAGCCGTGCGGCCGCGCCACCCGTTGCCTCGTTGGCCGCCTTGGCCTGAAGGTCGAGGGTCTGCAGCAGCTCGGTGAGCGCGCGCGTGCGCATATCGGCTTCGGCGCCGCCTTCGCGCAGCCCCTCGGCCAGATTGCGCGCAACAGTCTCGGCGTTCGGCAATTCGGACAGCAGGACGTTCAGATCTTCACGGGCGACCGAGGTGGCGTTGTTGAGCGTCGAGACGGTTTGGCCGACCGAGGCCGCCTGCGTGCTCAGTTCGGTGGCCGCCTGGCCGATGCGGTCGCTGGCCTCGCTCCCGAGCGTCTGCAGCTCAGCCGCCTGCGCGTTGAGCGCGGAGCGCGCTTCCTCGATCCGCCGGTTGAGCAAAGCCAGAACGCCCGCCAGCGATTCGCTGTCGGCGCGCAGCCGGGCGGATGCGCGGGCATAGGCATTGGCCTCGGTCCGGCCCGTGCGCAGCAGGAGCAGATACAGAACCGCCAGCAAGGCGAGCGGGCCGCTGCCGAGCCCGATCCACGCCGCGAGCGCGAGCGGCGGCAAGAGGTGAGAGGGGCTTGCCTGGAAGAGAGTGACGCCCAAAGCGGCGGTCCAGCCCAGCCCAAGAAGCAGCAGAAGCACGCCCGCGACGATGCCAGGCCAGCGGCGCGGCGCGGCGACCTCCCAGGCGGTCTCGACCTCGGCCGCCGGCTCCGTCGTTTCGACTTCCGGTTCCTTTTCGGCCCAAGCCACTTTCGACACCCCTCGATTCATAAAGCGACTGTACCACCTTGGCGCGCACGCGGAAGCGGGAGTTGCGAAGGCTGCGCTTGATTTGCGGCGCGGGGCGTTTGAATGTCACGCATGATGGACGGGGAGGGACCTACCGCGCTGATCGGCGCCTATGAGCCCGGACCCGGGCCGGGCGGCCTGCGTTCGCTGTTGCCGCTCGCGGGCATGAGTGTGGTCGAGCATCAGGCGCGTCGCGCGATCGAGGCCGGCGCCGCGCGGGTGCTGCTCCTGATCGACGAAGGGCCGGGCGAATTGCTGGAAGCGGTGGCGCGGCTGCGCCAGGATGGCATTCAAACCGGCATGGCACGCGGGATCGACCAGGTTGCCGACGCGATCGGCCAGGATGAAGCCGTTCTGCTGATAGCCGAGGCCTGTCTGCCCGAAATCGGACTGTTGCGTGCCATGACCGCAGCGCATGTCCCCGTGCTCGCGGTCCTGCCCGACACCGCCGACTATGCGCAGTTCGAGCGGATCGATGCCGAGCAGCGCTGGGCGGGCGTTGCCCTGCTCGACGGTCATCGCATCGCCGAGACCGCGGCGATGATCGGGGCATGGGATCCGGTTTCGACCCTGCTGCGCCGTGCGGTGCAGGAAAATGCCGGCCGCATCGATGCGGTGCGGGCTCCGATCCTGACCACCGATACCGCAGCGCTTGCCGCCGCCGAGCAAGCGATCCTCACGGGTGCGCGCAAGCCGGCGGATGACCTGATTGGCCGGGTCCTGTTCGCGCCAACCGAAGAATTGGCGATGCCCTTGCTGCTGGCGCGCAAGATGGAGGCGAACGTCGTCGCCGGCGCGGGCGCATTGCTGGCGTTCGTCGGGGGTGCGCTAAGTCTGGTCGGCTGGCGCTGGCTTCCCCTGATCGGCCTGTTGCTTTCGGGCCTCGCGGCGGCGGGCGCGGCGCGTCTTGGCCGCATCCGTCAGCGTTCGCGCTTTCAGGAGAGGGTGTTCGGCTGGGTCCGGCTGGCAGGGGCCGGCCTGGGCGTGGCGGGGTTGGCGCGCCTCTTGGCGCGGACGTCGGGACAATGGGGCTGGTGGCTGACCGGCGGCGTGCTGGTCGCGGCAATGCTCGGCCTGTGGGCAGAGCGCCGTCTCAGCCCGATGCGGCCGCCGCTCTGGCTGGCGAGTGTGGACACCGCAATCTGGACGGTGCTGCCTTTTGCTGCGCTCGGCCATTGGGATTGGGGATTTGCCGCGATTGCGGCGTATGCGGCGGGCTCGTTCGCCTGGGTCGAGGTTGCCAGGCTGCGCGACACGCCGCCTGCGTCTTGACTCCGGGGGACCGGGTATAGTCGAAGTGTAGGAGATTAAGGGGTTTCGGCGGCGGATCAGTCCCGCCGCCCCCCCGATCGCTCGCCTCTTAGAGGGCGAGAATGAGGCCGACGGCAAGCGCCTGCGCCGCGATCGCGAGCACGATGCTCGTCGCGTTTTCGAACGTCTTCACAGTGATTTCCTTTGCGAACACCGCATCTTTTGTGCGGTGCAACATGTCTATGACGGCCTTCGCTTCACCGCCAGTTCAAAACCATCCATCGCAGTTGCAGTAATTGCAACCGTCGCCCCTAAAGCAAGAATTGCGTTGGCCGCATCTGCGTTTTGGCCTCAGGTTGGCGGTGTGCCGTTGGCCGCCAGCACTGTCCCGGCAAGGTAGAGCGAGCCTCCGATCAGCACCAGCGGGGGCTCTTCTTCTCGTCTGCCGATCGCCCGCAGTGCATCTGGTGCATCCGCCGCACCCTCCGCCGTCAGGCCCAGGCTTTCGGCAACAGCCTGTACCGCATCGGCGTCATGATGCTCATGCCCGGGCACGGGCACGGCGACGATGTGAACGCCGCTCCCTGCAAAGGGCTCGAGCAGGCCGCGCAGATCCTTGTTGGCAAGCATGCCGAGGACGAGGTGGAACGGGCGGCCCGGGGCTAGCCGGCCGCGGAAGAAATCGGCGATGGCGCGCCCCGCGGCGGGATTGTGTCCCCCATCGAGCCACAGTTCGCTCCCTCCCGGCAGCAGAGCGGGGAGGGGGCCGCTCGCAAGCTTCTGCAGCCGCGCCGGCCATTCCGCCCAGCCCATTGCGGCGCGCAGCGACGCGGCGGGAACTTCGACCGCGTCCTGATGGCGCAGCATCGCGATCGCAAGCGCGGCATTGGCTGCCTGATGTGCGCCGGGCAGGCGCGGCAAGGGCAGTTGCAACTCACCTTGTTCGTCGCGGTAGTGAAGCTTGCCGCGATACGGCGACGCATCCCAGACACCGCCTTTCTCCAGCCAGCGCGCCCCGACCGCACGCGCGGCGCGGCCGATCTCATTGCCCTGAGACGCAGGATAATGGTGCGTGACCAACGGCACGCCCGGCTTGGCGATGCCCGCTTTCTCGGCGGCAATCTGCTCGATCCGGTCGCCCAGGAAGGCTTGATGGTCGATTCCCAATTGCGCGATGCCGCACACGACTGGCGTTTCGAGGACATTGGTTGCGTCGAGCCGTCCGCCCAGACCGACCTCGATGATCGCGGCATCGGCGGGGTGCCGCTCGAAGGCCAGGAATGCAGCGGCGGTGGTGACCTCGAAGAAGCTTGGTGAAACGCCCTCTGAGATGTCCAGCACCTCGGCCAGCAGGCTCGCCAGCAGCGGATCCTCGATCAGATGGCCCGCGATACGGATGCGCTCGTTGAAGCGCACGAGGTGCGGGCTGGTATAGACATGGACTTTCTTGCCCGATGCCTCGATCGCGGCGCGCAGGAAGGCACAGGTCGATCCCTTGCCGTTGGTGCCCGCGACGTGGAACACCGGCGGGAGCCGGCGATGCGGATTGCCGAGCCGCTCCAGTAGCGCACTGATACGCTCGAGCCCGAGAATGTCGGCGCCTGGCGAAAGCGTCGCCAGGCGCTCCAGCTGACGCTGGACCGCGGGATCGGACGAAATCGCGAAATCGGGCATGTGTTTAAGCGGCTCCCCCTTGGGCGAAAGGCAAGCGAGGGGAAGTCAGGACAGCGTGCTTGAAGCGCGCAGACGCGTGCGCCCACCCCTTCCCCCCCCTTGAAAGGGAGGGGCTAAACCGCATCACGCCGCCTGCTTGCCGGGGCAGAGATAGGCGATCAGCCGCGCCAGCTCGCTGCGCAACTTGTGGCGATGCACCACCATGTCGAGCATGCCGTGATCGAGCAGATATTCGGCGCGCTGGAACCCTTCGGGCAATTTCTCTCGGATCGTGCTTTCGATCACGCGCTGGCCCGCGAAGCCGATCAATGCGCCCGGCTCCGCGAGCTGGATATCGCCCAGCATGGCGTAGGATGCCGTGACGCCGCCGGTGGTCGGGTCGGTCATCACGACGATGTAGGGCAAGCCCGCTTCGCGCAGTTTCTGGATCGCGACGGTCGTCTTGGGCATCTGCATGAGGCTGAGAATGCCCTCCTGCATGCGCGCGCCGCCCGCCGCCGTGAAGATGATGTACGGGCACTTCTCGGTGATCGCCGCCTCGACGCCGGCGAGGAAGGCCGCGCCCACGCCCAGCCCCATCGATCCGCCCATGAAGGCGAAATCCTGCACGCCGACGACGGCCCTGAAACCCTCGATCCTGCCGCTGGCGTTGATCAGCGCATCCTGTTCGCCGGTTTTGGTGCGGGCGGACCTGATGCGGTCGGCATATTTCTTGGAGTCGCGGAACTTGAGCGGGTCCTCGCGTACAGCCGGCGCGGCGATCGGCGTATAGATGCCGCCGTCGAAGATAGCGTCGAAGCGCGCGTCCGGGCCAATCCGCCCGTGGTGCTGGCACTTCGGGCAGACTGACTGATTTTCCTCATATTCGCGCGTGAACAGCATCGTCCCGCAGCTCGGGCATTTGTGCCAGAGGTTGTCCGGCGTCTCGCGCTTGGCCACGAAGGGCAGCGCCTTGCGCACCCGATCGATCCAGCTCATGCCGCTTCCTCCTTGCGCGCGGCGTGCACAGCGCCGCTCAAATCCTTGACAAGTCTGGCAACGGCAGGGGCGGGATCGCTCCCGTCCTCCGCAGCCTGCGCGATCACGTCGACGATCGCGGAGCCGACCACGACGCCGTCCGCGACCTTGGCGATCGCCGCCGCCTGATCGGGCGTCCTTACGCCGAAGCCGACCGCAACCGGAAGATCGGTATTCGCCCGGAACCGTGCAACCGCCTCGGCAATGCTGTCGGTCGCGGCCTGCTGCATGCCGGTGATGCCCGCAACCGACACATAATAAAGGAACCCGCCGGCGCCGTTCAGCACCGCGGGCAGGCGCGCCGCGTCGGTGGTCGGCGTGGCGAGCCGGATCAGCGCGACGCCCTCCGAACGCAAGGCGGGCCCGAGGGCCGCATCTTCCTCCGCCGGAATGTCGACGCAGATCACGCCGTCCACGTCTGCGCCTGCGCACTGATCCGCGAACCACGCCGCGCCACGATGGAGCATAGGGTTGGCATAGCCCATCAGCACCAAAGGCACGTCGGGGTGGCGCGCGCGAAAGCCGTTGGCGATCGCGAAGACGTCCGCCGTCCGCGTGCCCGCGCCGAGTGCCCGCAGATTGGCGCGCTGGATCGCGGGGCCGTCCGCCATCGGATCGGTGAACGGCATGCCCAGCTCGATCACATCGGCGCCGCTTTCGACCAGCGCATCCAGGATCGCCGGCGTGGCGGCCGGTGTCGGATCGCCCGCCGTGACGAAGCAAACCATCGCGGGTCGACCTTTGGCGAAGGCAGCAGCGAGCCGACTCACGCCTGCGCTCCCAGCGCGCCAGCGACGGTAGCCACGTCCTTGTCGCCACGGCCGGAAAGGTTGATCACGATGATCTGATCGCGCCGATATTCCCGTGCCTTGCGGACGACTCCGGCAACGGCATGCGCGCTTTCAAGCGCCGGGATGATGCCTTCCGTGCGTGCGCAGAGTTGGAAGGCGTCGAGCGCCTCCTGATCGGTCGCGGGTTCATATTTCACCCGGCCGATATCGTGCAGCCAGCTATGTTCGGGGCCGATGCCCGGATAATCGAGCCCGGCCGAGATCGAGTGGGCCTCCTGAATCTGGCCATCCTCATCCTGCAGCAGATAGGTCTTGTTGCCGTGGAGGATGCCGGGCGTGCCGCCGCCGAGCGACGCGGCATGCTTGTCGGTATGCATGCCATGGCCCGCCGCTTCGATCCCCAGCATCTCGACATTTTCATCGTCGAGGAAGGGATGGAACAGGCCGATTGCATTGGACCCGCCGCCGACCGCCGCCACAAGCAGATCGGGGAGACGGCCCTCCGCCTGCATGATCTGCTGGCGGGTTTCCTTGCCGATCACGGATTGGAAGTCGCGCACCAGCTCCGGATAGGGGTGCGGCCCCGCGACGGTGCCGATGATGTAGAAAGTGTCGTGGACGTTCGCGACCCAGTCGCGCAGCGCCTCGTTCAGACTGTCCTTGAGCGTCTGCGCGCCGCTGGTGACGGGCACCACCTCGGCACCGAGCAGACGCATGCGGAAGACGTTGGGCTGCTGACGCTCGACGTCCTTGGCGCCCATATAGATCACGCAGGGCAGGCCGAAGCGCGCGGCGACGGTTGCGGTAGCGACGCCGTGCGAGCCTGCGCCGGTTTCGGCGATGATACGCTTGCGGCCCATGCGGCGTGCGAGGAGGATCTGGCCGATGCAATTGTTGATCTTGTGCGCGCCGGTGTGATTGAGTTCCTCACGCTTGAAATAAATTTTGGCGCCCATGCCCTCGGGCGCGGAGGCGCGCAGCATCTCCGTCAGGCGCTCGGCATAATAAAGCGGGCTCGGGCGACCGACATAATGCGTCATCAGCCCGTCGAGCTCGGCCTGGAAGGCGGGATCGGCCTTTGCCGCGCGATATTCGCGGTCGAGATCGAGGATGAGCGGCATCAGCGTCTCGGCGACGTAGCGGCCGCCATAATCGCCGAAATGGCCCGACGCGTCGGGCTGCTGTCGAAGGCTGTTTGGAAGGGTCATAGACGTGCCGCCGCTTGGAGGAAGGCGGCGATCTTGTCCACATCCTTGACGCCCGGCGCGCTTTCCACGCCTGACGAGGTATCGACCAAAGCTGCGCCGGTCGTGCGGACCGCTTCGGCCAGATTGTCCGCATCAAGTCCGCCCGACAGAGCCCAGGGCAAGGGATGGCCGAAGCCGTCGAGCAATTTCCAGTCGAAGCGCAGGCCCATCCCGCCCGGAAGCGTGCCCTTTGGCGTCTTCGCGTCGTAAAGAATCCGGTCGGCCGCGCCACGATAGGCCCGCGCCGCGTCGAGATCGGCGCGGGTGCGGACGGGCACGGCTTTCCACAATTCCACCCCGTGGTGCCCTCTGAGAGAGGCGACCCGCTCGGGACTTTCGTCTCCGTGAAGCTGGAGCGCGGTCACCCCGGCGTCCAGCACGCGTGCAATCAGCGCGTCGTCGGGATCGACCAGCACGGCAGCTTTGCCGACGCCGCCGGGTGTCCGCGCGACCAGCGCCGCGGCCTGTTCCGGCGACACGTTGCGCGGACTTTTGGCGAAGAAGACGAAACCCAGCCACGCCGCGCCATCCGCGATCGCGGCGTCGACCGCGTCGGGCGTCGACAGCCCGCATATTTTCGCTTGGACCCGCATGATGCCGGCGAGGTGGGCAAAGAGGGGCGGAATCGCAAGCGATTGTTCACGGGCTCCCCGACCGAGCCGTCGTGTTCCCTGATGACAAGCATATCCGATATGATATGTCGGACAACATAATTGAAAGGTGAGGGAACCTCCATGCGTCTGAAATTGGCTTTGATCGCTTCCGCCCTGGTGATGGGAACATTGTCGGCACCAGCGTTCGCGCAGATGGACCTGATGCAGTTCGCCGACCCGAATGGCGACGGCAAGGTCACGCCGGAGGAATTCACCGCCTTCCGCGAGGGCGGGTGGAATTTCTTCTCCCAGGGTGCGGAAAAGGTGAAGCTGGCCGACCTCGACGAGATGGGTAAGGGCGCTTTCACCGGCGTTAAGCCCGACGCCGACGGCACCGTCACCAAGCAGGCTTATATGGCGGTCACGGCCGAGCGCTTCAAAGCGGCCGACAAGAATGGCGACGGCACGCTCGACCGCGATGAGCTGAACAATTCGGTGAAGCCGGCGGGTTGATTCCACTCACGGGCGGGTTGATTCGCGCGAACCAATCCGCCCGCGGAGCCTTGTGATTGGCGAGGCCGATTGCCATAGCGGTCATATGCTGACGGCAATGGACATCATCGTGCTGCTCCTGATCGGCGGTGGCGCCGTGATGGGCCTGATGCGCGGCTTCGTGATGGAGGTGCTGTCGCTCTTCGCGTGGGCAGCCGCCATCTTCGCACTCAAATTACTGCACGGCCCGGTTGCAAGCCTGCTGGTCCATGTCGTCAAAAGCCCGAGCGGCGCCTCGGTCCTGTCTTTCGTGCTGGTGTTCGGCGCAGTCTTTTTCGGCGGTAAGATGGTCGCGGCTTCGCTCGGCCAGCGCACCAAGAAATCGGTGCTGGGTTCGTTCGACCGCATTCTCGGTGTCGGTTTTGGCGCGCTCAAGGGGTTGCTGATCGCGACCGTCCTGTTCCTCGGTGTGAACCTGGTATCGGACACGATCTGGGGCAGTAATTCGGAGCGGCCGGGCTTCGTCCGCAATTCGCGCACATATCCGCTGCTGAATGCCAGCGGCCGCGCGGTGGTCGACTGGGTTCAGCGCCGCCGCGCCGCGCGGGCTGCTCCCAGCGGCAACGACGCCGTCGCGGCGGGTCAGTCGAACGGCAACTGAGCCATGGCTGACACGCTATACAACACACAGATACTCAAGCTGGCGACGGGCATCCCGCATCAGGCGCGGCTCGCGCATCCGCACGGCACGTCCGAACGTCGCTCGCCGATCTGCGGCAGCAGGGTGAGCGTGGATGTGAAGCTGGACAGCAACGGTTGCGTCGCCGAGCTTGGTCAGGAGGTGCGGGCCTGTGCTCTGGGTCAGGCGTCGGCCTCGCTGATGGGTGCGCATGCGATCGGGCGCAGCCTTTTAGAGTTAGAGCAGGCACGCGATGCGCTGACCGCGTTCCTTGCCGGCGAACGCGATGATCCGGGCAACTGGCCGGGTCTCGAAATCTTCGGTCCGGCGCGGGCGCATAGTGCGCGTCACGCGTCGATCCGGCTCGCTTTCGAGGCGGTGGCCGAGGCCGCCGCACGCGCCGCGTCCGCGCAAGCCGCATGAACGAGACGCTCGTCACCGACGGCTTCATCATGCTGGGCGTCTCGCTCGGCTTCGTGCTGCTGTTCCGCAAGCTCGGCCTGGGTGCGACGCTCGGCTATCTCGTCGCTGGCGCGCTGATCGGTCCAGGGGTGATGCGGCTCGTCGACGGCGCCGAATCCAAGCTCAGCATCGCCGATCTCGGCATCACCCTGCTTCTGTTCCTGGTCGGGCTCGAGCTCAACCTGACACGGCTGTGGCGGCTGCGGCGCGACATTTTCGGCTTCGGCCTGGTGCAAGTGGCCTTGTGCGGCGTCGCGCTGGCGGGTGTGATCCGCCTGACGGGGTTCAGCTGGCCAGCGGCATTGGCGCTGGGCCTGCCGCTGGCTTTGTCCTCGACCGCGCAGGTCCTGCCGATGCTGCAATCGGCGGGCCGCCTCAATACGCCGTTCGGCGAGCGCGCTTTTTCGGTCCTGTTGTTCCAGGATCTGTCGATCGTGCCGCTAATCACGATCATCGCCAGCCTCTCGCGCGTCCCCGCCGATCCGGGCGCGCCGCCCGGCTGGGTGCTTGGTCTCTACACAATCGGCGCGGTAGTCGGGCTGGTGCTGGCCGGGCGTTATATCTTCAATCCGCTGTTCCGGCTGATTGGCGGGTTGGGCGAGCGCGAATTGTTCATCGCGGCGGGCCTGTTCACGGTCCTGTCGGCGGCGGCGGTGATGCAGGTGCTGCACCTCTCGACCGCGTTGGGCGCGTTCGTCGCGGGCGTGATGCTCGCGGATTCGCCCTATCGGCATGAGCTGGAGGCTGATGTGGAGCCGTTCCGCACGGTCCTGCTCGGCCTGTTCTTCCTTGCGATCGGCATGCGGCTCGATCTGCATGCGATCGTCGCGCGGCCGATGTTCGTGGTCGGCATGGCGGCGGCAGTGGTGGTGGTGAAGGCCGCGATCATCTTTTTGCTGGCCCTGCTGTTCGGTGTTGAGCGTCGGCCCGCCGTCGCGACCGGCCTGCTGCTAAGCCAGGGGGGCGAATTCGGCTTCGTGCTGTTCGGGCAGGCAGCGGCGGCGCAGCTCGTCGATCCTCAGGCGGCAAGCCTGTTCAGCGCGATCGTGACGCTGTCGATGGTGAGCACGCCGTTCCTTATGAAGGTGGCGACGCGCTTCAATCGGCCCAAGGAGGAGCCGAAACGCGACGATCTCGACGGCCCCGAGGAGGCCGATCAGGCCGCCGCGATCATCGTCGGCTACGGCCGCTTCGGCCAGACGGTCGGGCAGATGCTGATGGGCGCGCGCATCCCCGTCACGATCATCGACAATGACGCGGAGATGATCGACGTCGCCGCCCAATTCGGCGCCAAGGTCTATTATGGCGACGGCACGCGGCTCGATCTGCTGAAGCAGGCGGGCGGTTACGAGGCGCGCGCGATCATCTTCGCGATGGATCAGGATCAGTTGAGCCGCGAGGAGCTGGAGCTGGCGCTCAAGACCTTCCGCCAGGCCGCGGTCTATGTCCGTGCCTATGACCGCCGCGCGCTGATGCGCTATCGCGGGCTCGATACGGCGGCGGTGATCCGTGAAGTGTTCGAAAGCGCGGTGGTGATGGGGCGGAAGACGCTCAAGGCGCTCGGCGTCGATGACGCGACGATCGGCAGGATCGAGACCGCCTATCGCGCCCGTGACAAGGAAAGGCTGCGCGTCCAGGCCGAGAAGGGCACTTTCTCCGAGGAAGCGCGCTCCTTCAACCTGTCCGCACCTTTGCTGGACGACGATCAGTGAGCGGCCGCACCCTGACGCGGCTGGCGGCGCTCTCGGGCGCGCTTGCGGTGATGGCAGGCGCCTTCGGCGCGCATGGCGTGAGCGGCAAGCCCGCCGAATGGCTTAGGACGGGCGGCGAATATGAGATGATCCACGCGCTCGCCGCGATCGTCGCGGCGCAGCTCGGGGCGGAGCTTGCGGCGCTCTTGCTGCTGGGCGGATCGATCGTCTTCGCCGGCACATTATATGCAGTGGCATTCGGCGCGCCGCATATATTGGGCGCGGTCACGCCCGCTGGCGGCGTGGGCATGATCCTGGGCTGGCTGCTGCTGGCGTGGAATGGCGCAGCCAGGGGCCGGAAGCGCTGACCCAACCTTGAGCAGGATAAGCAATCTGGCGGTGCGCCTGCACCAGGCCGTGGTTGAGCCAATTCTGGTACGGCGATTACGTCGGAAGCGCCTCGACGCATTCGGGCTGCGCGAGGCGGACTTCGAAGAGCTGCCGGTCGAATGGCACTGCCCCGACGATTGCCGCGCGCCGTGCCCGCTTCACACGGACAAGGTACCGAAATTGTTGCGGCGCTATGCGCGCGTCGCCGGCGAGCAGGCGGGATCGGGCCTCACGCCGATGATGGTGCGGATTGCCGATTTCCCCAATATCGCTGCCTTCGATGGGGTGCTGAAGCAGCGTTCGTCGCGTACCCTGTCCAAGCTCCGCGCCACCGCCCGAAAAGGCTATCGCGCGCGCCAGTTCATGCTCGCGAGCCATGTCGCGGACATGCACGCGATCCGCACGTCGATGGCGTTCCGCGCGGCGGGGCCGGTATTCGACCGCTGGTTTCTCAAGCCCGAACATATCGCGGCACCCGCGACCGAATTGCTCCACGTCGCTTCGCCCTGCTGCCCGATCCACTGGACGATCTGGTGGGGCCTGTTCGCGCCCGAGCCCGGGCATGTTCAGAATGAGATCGAGGTCGGCGAAAGGCTGGTCGCCTACGTCAAGGTGATGCGGATCGGCGACGTGGTCCATTATACGGAGATCATGGGCCATCACGATCGGCTCGGCGACGGTGTGATGATGCTCTTGCACCACGAGATTATGCGCTGGCTGATCGAAACACCCGAGCCCGCCGCGACGGGCGCGAAGGTCTTGCTCTATGGCGCCGCCGAGCATGGCGGAACCGGGCTGTTGACCTGGAAGAAGCGCGCCGGCTTCGTGCCGGGCCGGTTGCGACTGGCGGGTCAGGCTTAGGTTTGGCCCTCTCCCGCAGGCGGGAGAGGGCTTGATCTTAGCGCTCGCCGTCGAGGAAGGCTGCCACCTCGGCCAAGTCGACATCCTTGGCGAGGAAGGTCTGTCCAATGCCCCGCGCGAGCAGGAAAGGCAGTTTCCCGCCTTCCATTTTCTTGTCGTGCGCCATATGGCCGACCAGGGTCGCGCCGTCGGTATCGACATGCGCTGCCTTGAGCGTGGTGGGCAGGCCGACCTGATCGAGGTGACGCGCGACGCGCGAGGCATCCTGGCCCGGGCACAGACCCTGAGCTGCGGAGAAGCGGAAGGCGAGCGCCATACCGCAGGCCACCGCCTCACCATGGAGCAGCCGGTCGGAAAAGCCCGTTTCCGCCTCCAGCGCATGGCCGAACGTGTGGCCAAGGTTGAGCAGGGCGCGTGTGCCGATGGTCTCGCGTTCGTCGGCGGCGACGACGCGCGCCTTGGCGGCGACGCTGTGCGCGATCGCCTTGGTACGCGCATCCGGATCGCCGGCGAGCAAGGCGGTTGCATGGGCCTCGCACCATGAGAAGAAATCGAAATCGTCGATCAGGCCATATTTGACCACCTCGGCATAGCCGGCGCGCACCTGGCGCTGCGGCAGGGTGTCGAGCGTGGTCGGATCGATCAGGACCAGGTCGGGCTGATGGAAGGCGCCGACCAGATTCTTGCCCGCGCGGGTGTTGATCGCGGTCTTGCCACCGACCGAGCTGTCGACTTGCGCGAGCAAGGTCGTCGGCACCTGGACGAAGCCGCAGCCGCGCTTGAGGATAGAAGCGGCGAAACCGACCAGATCGCCGATTACGCCTCCGCCCAGCGCGACGATACGGTCGCTGCGCTCCACCCCAACGCCCATCAGCTGGTCGGTCAGCCGTTCGAGCATTGCCCAGCTCTTGGTCGCTTCGCCCGATGGCAGGATCACCGGGTCGACGCGAATATCGCCGAGGCCCGCGACGAGGCGGGGTAACTGGGTCGCGGCAACCGATTCGTCGGTCACGACCACCAGCCGGCCGTTGCGGGCGAAACGCGCCAGATGCTCGGCCGCGCGGTCGAGCAGCCCCGCCTCGATCAGGATGGGATAGGAACGGTCGCCGAGACCGACATCGACGCGGGTCATCGGCCGAGCGCTTTCATGATCTGATCCACTGTCGAATCGTGCGGCAGTGGTTTGCTGTGGATGTGAATCGGGGCGAGCGCGTAGATCGGATTACGAGCCTCGGCCAGCGCCTTCAATTTCTCGGCCGGGTCGGTGCCGTTGAGCAAGGGTCTGGACCCGGAACGGCGCCCGACGCGCTCGACCAACGTCTCGATATCGGCGTCGAGCCAGATCGCGGTCGCCTTTTCCAGGATGAGCGATCGCGTATGCTCGTTCATGAACGCGCCGCCACCGGTTGCGATCACCTTGGGGTTGCCGTCGATCAGGCGCGCGATCACCCGGCGCTCGCCGTCGCGAAACTCCGCTTCGCCATATTTCTCGAACATTTCGGCGATGGAGAGGCCTGCCGCCTCCTCGATCTCATGATCGGAATCGGCGAAGGGGAGATGGAGGCGGTTTGCCAGCCGGCGGCCGACCGTTGACTTGCCAGCACCCATCAGTCCGACCAGCACGATCGGGCGACGGATCAAATCATGCTGCGCGGAGGCGGTCGACATGGCGGCAGGGGCTATACACAGGCGCCTCCGGTCGGGCAAAAGCGCCGCCGCATATGAATTCTTGAAGGATGCCAAGTTGCCGCGCCCGATCCTGATTCTCCTCATCCTCCTCGTGGTCATCGTTGGTGCGATGTTCGTGCTGGCCTCGCTCGATCGCCCGGTTCCGCTGGGGCATATCGAGACGCCGGTGACCACCAATGCGGCGGCGCATTAAGCTCGGCGCGCTGGCGGCGGGGGCGGCGGCCTTCGCCGTCGCTCTGCCGGTGCTGGGGCAGGACGCGCCGCAATCCCTGTTGCCGCCGGGTTTCGGCGCGCCCCCGCCCAAGGCGGAGAAGCCGGCCGCACAGGCCGGGCCAGGCCAAACTGTGCCCGCGCTGCCAGGCGCTGCGCCCGCTGTTTTGCCCAATGCGGACGAGGCGGTGGCCGAGACCAGCTCGAACCTGCTGCCGTCGGACATTGCCAAGCTGGCAGCGGCCGAGGTCACGCCCCCAGTCGAAATGCCGGACGCTGCCAAGCGCTCGCTGGCATTGGTCGGCACAGATCCCCTCTATGGCGTGGACGCGTTCGGCGACGCCGATGGCCGCTACCTTGCCACGCTGATGCGCCGGATGCAGGCGCCGGTCGCGTCGCGCTGGGCGGAGATCATGTTGCGCCGGGCGTTGGTCGGGGCGACGCCTGCGCCACGTGGCGAAAGCCAGGCCGATTGGGTTGCCGATCGCGCCGCATTGCTCCTGCGCCTGGGCGAGGCGGATGCCGCGCGTCTGCTGGTACAGGGCGTCGACGTCGAACGGTTCAGCCCGCGCCTGCGCCGGGTCGCGATCGAATCCGCGCTGGCAACCTCGGACCCGCAGGGGCTCTGTCCGCTGCCCGATGGCGACGAACAGGTTGGCGGCGCGCCGGCCTGGCCGATGATCCGCGCAATCTGTGCGACGCTGAGGGGCGATACCGCAACCGCCAACGCGACCATCGGCCGTGGGCCGCCCAACGACGCGATCGATCATCCGCTTGCCGAGCGGCTGGTGGCGGCGGGCGGGGGCGGGCGGCGCGATATTCAGGTCGACTGGACCACGGTCGATACGCTGACCGACTGGCGTTTCGGTCTGGCAAGCGCTCTCGGCGTTACAATTCCGCAGAGCCTGCTCGATGGGGCTCCCGCCTGGTACGAGGCGTGGTTGGCGCGTGCGCCGATGTTGTCGGCTTCCGATCGGATCGGGCCGGCGCGAATCGCCGCCGCGCTCGGTGTGATCTCAAGCGAGGACCTGGTCGATCTCTATGGCCGGGTTATGGATGAGGCGGGCGACGAGGACACGGACAGTCCGGCCGGGCGGCTGCGCGCCGCCTATCGGGGCGACGACGACGATGCGCGTCTGTCGGCGATGCACGCGCTTTGGGATGCGGCGTCCAATGGCAATGGCGGCGAACGCGATCGTTATGCCGCCTCGATCCTAACCGCGCGCGCGGCGGCAGGAATCGCGCCGTCGACCGACCAGAAGGACGATGTCGCCGCTTTGGTTGCGTCGATGCTGGCGGCAGGGCTCGATATCCAGGCCGAGCGCTGGGCGGGCGTGGCCGAGGCGACAAATGGCGCGGATGGTGATCGCGCCTGGTCGATCCTCGCGGTCGGCGCGCGTCGGCCGGTCGTTGCGATCAATGCGGCGCGCGTGCGCAAACTCGCGGACAGCGCCGGAGAGTCGGGCGTGCAACGCAGCGCACTGCTGATCTCTGCCCTGGCGGGACTGGGCCGGCTGAGCGATGCCGACGCAGCCAAGCTTTCCGCCCGGCTTGGCGTCACGCTCGGCCAGACCAGCGCTTATGGCAATGCGTTGCGGCGCGCGGTGTCGGCGCATGAACGCGGCACGGTCGCGCTGCTGGTTGCGGTCGGCATGCAGTCGCCGACCTGGACGGGAGTGCCGGCCGGCGATTTCTATCAGATGATCAGCGCATTGCGTGCGGTCGGGATGGAGAATGAGGCGCGCATGATCTCCGCCGAGGCGATGACACGGCTGTGACCACCCGTAAGGCCTTGAGGCGGCGATGACCGCCGCCGGGGCGAGCGGAGACGATCGGGCGCTGATCGAACGCTTCCTCGAGATGATGGCGGCCGAGGCGGGCGCGGCGAAGAACACGCTCGCCGCTTATAGGCGGGATCTCGCGGGTGCGTCCGAATCGCTCGGCGGAAAGCTTGGCCGCGCGGACCCGGCGATGCTTCGCCAACTGGGCGAGGAATGGCTCCCGCTGGCGCGGAGCAGCGTCGCGCGCAAGTCGTCCGCTCTCCGGCGTTTCTTCGCCTTTCTCGCGGAGGAAGGGTTGCGCGCGGACGATCCTTCCGACGCTCTGCCCCGGCCCGGCGCCGCGCGCAGCTTGCCGCGCACGCTCGATCATAAGGACGTCGATCGGTTGTTCGCAGAGGTCGAACGTCGCCTCACGCTCGACCGTTCTCCCGCCAATCTGAGGCTGGCCGCGCTGATTGAGCTACTCTACGGCTCCGGGTTGCGCGCGACCGAACTGGTGTCGATTCCGCGCAACCTGTTCCGCCGTGGCCAGCCTTATCTGATCCTGCGCGGTAAAGGCGGGCGGGAACGATTGGTGCCGGTTTCGGATCGCGCGCATGCGGCCGTGGCTGCTTATGCCGAAACCTTGCCCAAAGACGGCGCTTATCTCTTTCCGTCCGGCGACAAGCATATCAGCCGCGTCCGCCTGTTCCAATTGTTGCGCACTCTTGCCGCGGACGCCGGGATCAGTCCCGATCGCGTAAGCCCGCACGTGCTGCGTCACGCTTTCGCGACGCACCTGCTGGAGGGTGGAGCGGATTTGCGCGCGCTGCAGACGATGCTCGGCCATGCCGATATCGCCACCACTCAAATCTATACCCATGTCGATAGCCGGCGGCTGGTGGAGTTGGTCAACCAGCGTCACCCTTTGGCCGACCGTAATCGTTGACGCTGGCTCCCACGGCTTCTAACCGCCGCGCGATGACCTCTTTCCTCGAATTCGAAAAACCGATCGCGGAGCTGGAAGCACGGATCGTCGAGTTGCGTGAGACCGCTGACAGCCACGACGGCGCGCTCGACATCGAATCCGAAGTCGCCAAGCTCCAGTCCAAGTCGGATCGGCTGTTGCGCGAAACCTATGCCAAGCTCACGCCCTGGCAGAAGACGCAGGTCGCGCGACACCCCGAGCGCCCGCATCTCAAGGATTATGTTTCAGGCTTCGTCGAGGATTTCATGCCGCTCGCGGGCGACCGCGCCTTTGGCGACGATCAGGCGATTATCGGCGGCCTCGGCCGAATCGCCGGGCGGCGCGTGGTCGTGATCGGGCACGAGAAAGGCGACGATACCGCCACCCGCATCAAGCATAATTTCGGAATGGCGAAGCCCGAAGGCTATCGCAAGGGCATTCGGTTGATGCAGCTGGCGGAGCGGTTCGGGTTGCCCGTCGTGACCTTGGTCGACACGGCAGGCGCCTTTCCGGGCGTGCAGGCTGAGGAGCGCGGTCAGGCGGAAGCGATTGCGCGTTCGACCGAGCAATGCCTGGCGCTGACCGTGCCGATCGTTGCCGCGATCGTGGGCGAGGGCGGATCGGGCGGCGCGGTGGCGCTGGCGGCGGCAAACCGCGTGCTGATGTTCGAACACGCAATCTATTCGGTGATTTCCCCGGAAGGCGCGTCATCGATCCTGTGGCGCGGACCGGAGAAAGCGGCGGACGCTGCCGAAGCGATGAAGGTTACCGCGCAGGATCTGGAGAAATTGGGCGTGATCGACCGGATCGTGCCCGAGCCGGTCGGCGGCGCGCAGCGCGACCGCATTGCGGCGATCACCGCTTTGGGGGATGCGATTGCCGAGGAATTGGCGGCGCTGGCCGACAAGGCACCGAAGGCCCTGCTCGATCAGCGGCGCGCCAAATTCCTGGCGATTGGCTAGTACCTGATCGATTTAGCGGACGCTTGGCTTCCGCTAAAACCTGGCCTTCCCTAACGGCGTCGGCCGCCCGTCCTTTTACGAGACGTTCAGGTTGGTCGAGGCGTTCGAGAAGGTGGTCGAGAGTTTGGTGCCGAGCGCCGACATCGCGCCGATCGCAGCAACCGCGATAAGAGCCGCGATCAGCCCATATTCGATCGCGGTCGCGCCGCGCTTGTCCGCGAAGAATCGTTGGAACAACTTCATAGGTGCCTCCAGAAGTTTTGGCCCCGAAACGAAGCCTGGTTCCTGTTAATCTGGCGGATGCTGCTCTCACGTGTCCAAGCACGGTTAACGTGACGGAAGCGATATGAATGGCCTGACGCTCGATACAATAGCAAAGGGCCGGCGCAATCGCTTGCGCCGGCCCCGCAGTCTCACGTTGTAATCTAGGATTACGAAACGTTGAGGTTGGTCGTGACGTTCGAGAACGTCTTCGAGAGCTTGGTGCCGAGGGCCGACATCGCGCCGATCGCGGCAACCGCGATGAGGGCGGCGATCAGGCCGTATTCAATGGCGGTAGCACCCTTGCTGTTCTTGATGAAATTGCGAATGGCACGCATAACTAGATCTCCTCGTCGATCGAATTGCTTTTGGTCCTGACTCACAGCGCCGGCTGCCTTGTGGAGCGGACCAGCAGTGATTCGTTTAACGCGTGGTGGTTTAAGAATATTTAATGTCGGTCGGAGCTTGGTGTTTTATGCTTCCGGCAAGGCATCGCTGACCTTCTTTGTCACGTTTGCCCAGATGCTTGAGCTTCCCCCACCCAGGGCCTGGATGCCGCCGACGATCACGATCACGATCAAGGCAACGATCAGCCCATATTCGATCGCGGTCGCGCCACGTGCATTGCCGATGAGCTTGATCACGCGGCGCTTCATGTCCAATCCCCTGCGCATCCGCAGATAGGGCGCGGACCGGGGCGCCTGTTTAGCCAGCTAAAGTAAAAGAAAGGTTCGCATGAACTTCCTGACCGTTGCGTCCGCTGCACTGATCGACGGTGACGGCCGGCTCCTGATCCAGGAGCGCCCGGTCGGAAAACCCTTTGCCGGTCTGTGGGAATTCCCGGGCGGCAAGGTGGAAGAGGGCGAGACACCTGAGGTCGCCCTGATCCGCGAGCTTAAGGAAGAGCTGGGAATCGACGTCGAGGCGGCCTGCCTTGCGCCCGCGACCTTCGCGAGCGACCTGCAGCCGGGCGGAACGCGGCACATGATCCTGCTGCTCTACGTCTGCCGCAAATGGCGCGGGACGCCGCAATCGCTGGAGGGAGGGTCCTTGCGGTGGGTGCGGGTGAAGGATCTCTACGCGCTCGACATGCCCGGACCGGACCGGCCTTTGATCGGCTTGCTCGACGCGCTGCTATGAGTTTGAAGCGCTGCGGCACCTATCCGGACCGCAGCGCCGCAGCCAGGCTGGCGGTGGCGGAACCGCGCCGTGCCGGCTGGGGTTGATCCGGCCCGGGCGCCCAGCCGGTCATGAACACCAGTACGAACCGCTCGCGCAGCCGTCCATCTGTCCCGGCGGCTTCAGAGAAATTCTGTGCAAGATGCGCGAGTCGGCCGCGCGTCAGCGGCAGGCTCTGGCCTGCAAGCATATTGGTCGCCGCCATGCCGCGCAGGTCGGCCATCAGACGGAATGGATCGCCATAGCCGACATCGAGCGATTCGCTGTCGGCGACGGTCAGCACGAAGCCCGCGCGGGTGAGCAGGTCCCCCGCGGCGCGGACGTCAATCAGCGGGTGGACCCGTTGCGGGATCGCGCCGCCCGCCGCCTGATCCGCATCGAGCAAAGCCTTGCGCAGCCAGGAGAGGCTGCCCGCACCGACGAAGCCGGCAAGGAACAACCCGTCCGGCTTGAGCACGCGACGGCACTGGATGAGCGCGCCGGGCAGATCATTGACGCTGTCGAGCACGCCGGCCGAGACGATCAGGTCGAAGCTTTCGGGCGGGAAAGGCAAGCGATCCTCGTCGCCCTGCACGCCATCGCCCGCGAAGCGTGCGCCTGCATCGATGGCGGTCACCCGTACGCCGCGCGCTTCGAGCGCGCGGGTAAGGCTGCCGTCGGCGGTACCGAGATCGAGCGCGTGGGCGAAGCTGCGCTTCACCAGGTCGAGCCGGTCGAGCAAGGCTTCGACGATCGCATCGCGCACAAAGCTATATTGCGCGAAATCGGGCGCGGCGCGGTCGCGGCGTCGGCGGCGAAGTTGGCGGTCAAAGATTTCGGGCGGTTCCACGGCGGGGCTTGTGCCCGCCGCGGGCGCGTCGGACAAGCGGACCATGGGTCTCTTTCGCCTTGCCAGGAATACGGCGCGCGGTGCGCTCGCTTTCGCGTTGCCGCCGCGCTGCCCCGGATGCGGCACCGTGGTGAGCGAGGATCACAGCTTCTGCCTGGATTGCTGGCGCAGCCTGGACTTCCTCGGCGGGCCGGCCTGCGGCCAATGCGGCGTTCCGATCGCTTTGGCATTTGACGAGGCGGCACGCTGCGGCGCCTGTCTGGCCGATCCTCCCCCGTTCGATCGCGCACGGGCGGCGGTGGCATATGGCCCAATCGCCCGCGCGCTCGCCCTCAAGCTCAAATATGGTCGTCGACCGGGTATCGCACTGACGATGGCACGGCCGATGCGGCGCGCGGGCGCAGCGATGCTGGCGGGCGCCCTGGTCGCACCGGTGCCGCTCCATCGCTGGCGCCTGTGGTCGCGCGGCTACAACCAGGCGGCGCTGATCGCGCGTGCCGTGGTGTGCGATGGCGGCGAACTGGCGCTCGACCTGATCGATCGGCCCAGGCGCACGCCGCCGCTGCGCGGGCTCGGCCGGCTGGCGCGGGAGCGCGCGGTCTCCGGCGCATTCCGGCTCGGCCCCGCCTGGAAAGACAAAGTGAAGGGGCGGCGGATCGTATTGATCGACGACGTCTATACGACGGGGGCCACCGCCAAGGGCTGCGCGCGTATCCTGAAACGCGCCGGGGCGGCGGAGGTGAACCTGCTTTGCTGGGCACGCGTGGTGCGCGACGAGGGGGACATGCGTTGACAGGGCGGGGAGTCGCCCACAGATCGGGGCGAACAAGGAAATGGAATGCCCAAGGTCGAAATCTACTCAAAGATGTTCTGCCCCTATTGCGTGCGGGCCAAGCGGCTGCTCACCGAGAAGGGGGTCAGCTTCCAGGAATATGACATCACGCTGGGCGGCCCGCAGCGCGCCGAGATGATCCAGCGCGCGCATGGCAGCACCACGGTGCCGCAAATCTTTATCGACGATGCCCATATCGGCGGATCGGACGATCTCGCCGCGCTCGAACGAGCGGGCAAACTCGATCCGCTGCTGGCCGGCTGATGCGCGCGGCGCTCTTCCAGGCAAATACGGGCATCGACCCGCTGATCGGCGCGCGTACGCTGGTCGAGGCGGTCGAGCGTGCCGCGGGCGAGGGGGCGGACATGCTGTTCACGCCCGAAATGAGCGAGCTATTGGATCGCGATCGCGCGCGCGCGGCAGGCAACCTCGTCGCAGAGGACCAGGATGTCGCGCTCGCGGCGGTGCGGGAGGCAGCGGCGCGCCATAAGCTGTGGGTTCATCTGGGCTCGCTTGCGCTCAAGGGCACAACGGATTCGCGCAACGCCAACCGTGCCTTCGTGATCGAC